>Ga0233437_1001633_pt1 | contig 39714 bp, 36 predicted proteins | sample SI_122_August201_FD_182714 | JGI IMG/M metagenome (GOLD analysis project Ga0233437, IMG submission 182714) | Seawater microbial communities from Saanich Inlet, British Columbia, Canada - SI_122_August2016_200_MG | ecosystem: Environmental > Aquatic > Marine > Inlet | place: Canada: British... | reverse complement strand
AATTTCAATATATCAGCTTTAAGCGTTTTTAAGGCTGTGGCAATATCTGGATATTTTGAATTCTCGTCCAGTTTTCTTAAATATAATGTAAGCTTATCCGCTTCCCAATTATCATTTGAGGCGTAATATCCAACAACTTTAAAAAATAATTTCGCCACCAATCCTTCACTATGTCTTTGTGTTGCCCGTCCCTTTTCGCGAATTTGTCTGGCGGTTAATAAAAACTTTAAAGGTGTCCATTCGATGATAACAGCATCAAATTCAGGGGATATAGAGAAAGAACTAGCAGTACTACCAGTATCTTCAGCTTCAGGAAGTTCCGGAAAATTTGTTTTTTTCAAGCCGGTGTGCATACCAATATCCATGATCGTATTTTTATACGCTAATCGATATAAGTTTCTGGCAGAACGGGAAGAAAATTTTAATGCAGCCTGTGTTGCCTTCATTTGCTCCATTAAAGATTTTTCATGGAATATATTTTGTCCCTCTCCAGCACGTTTTATCTTACGGTAATAGATCCATTTTGCCCCAAGCATCTGATGGGCTACCATTTTGAGAACATGCATTTTATCTGCAGTTGTTTGATGGGCTAGATCTTTAAAAGAGGAAAAAATATCCAACATATTCAGGCTATTTTGCAAATTCAATCGTTAAGTCATTAAATAAGGGGCCATATCCTAGCTAATATATATTTATTAATATAATTTGGGAATAATTATTCTAAAATCCTCTCGATTTTGTCAAAAAAATGACAAAATCGTCGACTATATGACCATTTTGGTTTTGATGAGCGTTTTATATGCATGTTTTATGACAAGTTTTACTTTTTTAATAAACTAGTATTTTTTAGCAGTAGATATATCATCCACTTTCAGTCAATCACATATTGTTATCATAATATCTGTAGACAGACAAGTCACCGGAAATCAGCTGTTTTTATATAAAACCGTAGTGTATCAGACAAAATGGTTGAGATAAAAATTTCTCATGTGACACTTATTGAATATAGAAGCGGCACAGCTACTATATAACTGTACCTTATTTTAATTTATTTGACGGTGGAACTCTTCTTTTTAACTCTCATATTTGCAATTCTTTCTTCGGCCAATTTATTGGCTGCCAGATAGGATGGGATGTTATTTTCTTCCGCAATATCAAGCACTTTTGCCACAACATCATAAATATTCTTGGCTTTTCCAAGTGCTTTTCCCTGATCGTAGCCTTCCAATTCAGTATAAACATTGATCAGTCCTCCAGAATTTATTACAAAATCTGGCGCATAAATAATTCCCTTTTCCAGAAGCATTTTACCGTGTTTTTCTTCAACAGCTAATTGATTATTCGCAGAACCTGCAATCACTTTAAACTTGAACTTATTAATGGTATCATCATTAATTGTTGCTCCTAGTGCGCATGGGGAATAAATATCGGCATCAAAGCCATAGATTTTACCACCTTCGATAAATTCTACACCTTCAAAATCATTTAAAATACTCCGGACTTTTTGCTGATCAATATCATAGATAAAAACCTTGGCACCTTCGTCATACAAGTGTTTTACCAAACATCTACCCACATTTCCAACACCTTCGACGACGACTTTTAATCCCCTTAAAGAAGGATTTCCATATGCCTTTGCCACACAAGCCAGAATACCTCTAAATGTTCCATAGGCTGCGACAGGGGAAGGGTCACCGCTACCTCCCAGTGCCATGGGAAAGCCGGTCACATCATCAGTTTCCTTTTTTATATATTCCATATCCTGAACATTGGTACCGACATCTTCACCGGTCATAAATCGGCCAGCAGCTGATTGCAAAAACCTGCCAAAACTCCTGAACAACATTTCCCTCCTTTCAGGGTCTTCACTTAATTCTTTGGAATCAGCAATAATGACCGCTTTTCCGCCACCTAAATTTATACCGGCAACTGCTGCTTTGTAAGTCATTGCTCTGGAAATTCTAAGGGCATCTTGCATCGCTTCTTCAAACGATACATAAGGGTACATACGACACCCCCCCAAAGCCGGACCTAAAACGGTATTGTGAATGGCAATGATGGCCTTTAAACCAACTTCTTCATCATTACAAAAAATAATTTCTTCATGACCACGTTCAGCCAGTTTTTTAAAAATATCCATAATTTCTCTCTCTCCCAGAAACTAAACCATATTAATATTTTAGTTAAGACTATTAAATCATCTAGCACAACCATACAAAAAAAAAAAATTTCCTACAATAAGCAGTTTCCAATGCTAACAATTCCCTCATCAGATCTATCATTTGGTTTCAAATTATTTATCCTGTTTAATCAAATAATTATCTGCCTAGGCGAGCCCAAATTCAGCTTTTGTTTCAGCAAATTTTTCTATCGCAAAATCCAAATCTGTTTGGGAATGTACTGCCGAAATTTGAGTTCTTATTCTGGCCTTTCCTTTCGGAACAACCGGAAAACTAAATCCGATAACATAAACACCTTTTATCAAAAGAGAAGCCGCCATTTTTTGTGCCAGTTCAGCCTCACCAATCATAATAGGAATGATGGCATGGGTTTGAGGATTAAAATCAAAACCATGGTTCAACATTTCTGTTTTAAAATAGGCAATATTTTCATGCAGTTTTTTCACAAGTTCATAGGAATGAGTTAACATATCTATTGCCTGAATGGAAGCTGCAGCGACACTAGGTGATAAACTATTAGAGAACAGATAAGGGCGGGACCTTTGTCTCAGCATATCAATAATTTCCTTACGGCTACTGGTAAATCCGCCACTGGCTCCCCCAAGTGCTTTCCCGAATGTACCAGTGATAATATCCACTCTCCCCATCACATCACAATGCTCTGGCGTCCCCTTACCGGTTTTACCGATCACTCCGGTTGCGTGAGATTCATCCACCATTACCAGAGCGTCGTGTTTATCAGCCAGATCACAAATAGATTTTAAATCAGCATTGGTGCCATCCATGGAAAAAATACCGTCAGTTGCAATTAATCGGTATCTACAACCGGTAGCTTCTTTTAATTGTATTTCAAGATCATTCAAATCACAATTTTTGTATCGATAGCGTTTTGCTTTACACAATCTGATTCCATCTATGATACTGGCATGATTGAGTTCATCACTAATAATAGCATCTTCAGGCCCCAACAAGGTTTCAAACAGTCCGCCATTAGCGTCAAAACAGGAGCTATAAAGGATGGTATCTTCCATACTAAGAAAATCAGATACTTTTTTTTCAAGTTCTTTATGGATAGATTGTGTGCCACAAATAAAACGAACGGAAGACAAACCGAATCCCCATTTATTTAAGGCATCCTGGGCTGCTTTTATCAAATCCGGATGATTTGATAATCCAAGATAATTATTGGCACACATATTTAGTACATTTTCACCGGTTGCAACATCAATCCTGGATTTTTGCGGACTGGTAATTACTCGTTCATCCTTAAATAATCCATTTGCTTTAATAAGCTGCAATTCTGAATCTAAAAAAGACTTCATTGTATATGTCATATATTTTCTCCTAAGCAGACCAATTTAAAATTACTTTACCGGATTGCCCCGAACGCATTATCTGAAATCCTTCTTCAAAATCCTTAAAATCAAAACGGTGGGTAATAACCGGTGAAATATCTAAGCCTGTCTGAATCATGCTGGTCATTTTATACCAAGTTTCATACATTTCTCTCCCATATATTCCCTTAATATTTAAACCGTTAAATACAACCAGATTCCAGTCTATTTCTGTTTTGGAGGGTAAAATTCCTAAAAGTGCAATTTTACCACCATGACACATGTTACTTAACATTGTATTAAAAGCCGTGGGGTTACCTGACATTTCCAGACCCACATCAAATCCTTCTCGCATGCCCAGTGCTTTGGTCACATCTTCCAGTTTCTCCTGGGTAATATTTACTGTCCGACAATTCCCTATTTTAGAAGCCAGTTCCAGGCGGTATGGATTGACATCAGTGATGACAACATGCCTGGCACCGGCATGTTTAGCAATTGCCACCGACATAACGCCAATCGGTCCGGCACCTGTAATTAATACATCTTCTCCCAATAAATCAAATGATAAGGCAGAGTGAGCAGCATTACCCAGTGGATCAAAACAGGAGATGACATCCGTTGGAATTTCTGGATCACACAACCAGACATTTGTCGTTGGAATCGCCAGATATTCAGCAAAAGCGCCATTTCGATTAACACCAACACCTCTGGTTTCCATACATAAATGTCTTCTGCCGGCTAAACAATTACGACAATGCCCACAGACAATATGGCCTTCACCGCTAACCAAATCTCCCTTTTTAAACCCCTGCACATTATTACCATTACTCTCCACAACCCCTACAAATTCGTGCCCGATAACCAATGGCACCGGAATCGTTTTCTGAGCCCATTCATCCCAGTTAAAGATATGAATATCAGTTCCGCAAATAGATGTTTTTTGAATTTTAATTAGTACTTCATTCGATTCAAGCTTCGGAATCGGAACCTCATCCATCCATAAACCTTCTTTAGCATATTTTTTTACCAGGGCTTTCATTGTCTTCATTAGTCTCTCTCGTTTGATCATTTAATGTGAAATGAGTCGGATAATATTTACCTCAAAAGATTTTCAATTAATAAAGTCGACCCTAAATTGATTACTGCAATAATACAAGATTAGAATTTTTTAGGATATTGATACCAGAAGTATTATACTAATTTCAAAATAAAACAGACCTATTTACAACACGATTCATAACTAACAATTAACTGTTAGCACTTCAAAAGGTTTTTTACCTATCAATAAAGGAATGTCGCATTATAATGTTGCATATCGATCAAGAAGCTTTTAGATTAACCTTAACTCTAACGTAAATATAAGTTAGAGTTAAAAAATCGCAAGGAATAGCAGGATTTTTTTTCTTAAAGCAAAAACTTCATATCAAATCTTCAATCTGGAGAAATCGATGCCCAGAAAAAAAAGAAAAATTTTTGTTTTAGACACAAATGTCATTTTACATGATAGTACCTGTATTAACCAATTTACAGATCATGATGTCATACTGCCCATCACTGTTTTAGAAGAGCTGGACAATTTCAAAAAAGGAAATGAAACCATTAATTTTCATGCCCGTGATTTTGTCAGAACTTTGGATACCTTTGATGAAGAAAAATTATTTAATGGTGGTTTTAGAATTGGTGATAAAAAAGGGAAAATAATCATCAAACTGGAAAAAGAATTCCATAAAGATCTTGCACAAAGTTTTAGTAAACAAAAAGCAGATCATCAAATATTAAATATCGCCTACCATGCCGTCATCGATTATCCTAAAAAAAATGTTATGCTGGTTTCCAAAGATGTCAATCTGAGAATGAAAGCTAAATCTTTAGGTATAATGGCAAAAGACTATACCACAGATCATGTTAAGGATATTTCAACACTGTATACCGGTAGAAGAGTCGAAGAAAACATTGATGATGCATTAATAGATGGTATGTATCAGGATTCACATGAGATCCCTTCTGAAAACTTTGCTTTTGAAGGAGAATTGACGGCTAATGAATATATGATATTAAAAAGTGGTAAAAAATCGGCATTGGCCACTTATGATTGTAGTCAAAAAATGATTAAACATGTTGAAAAAATATCAGCTTATGGTATCTATCCCAGGAATTCAGAGCAAACTTTTGCTTTAAATGCTCTAATGAATCCAAATATTCAATTGGTTAGTATTTCCGGTAAAGCAGGTACCGGAAAAACATTGTTAGCATTAGCCGCCGGCATGGAACGTCGAAAAAATTATAAGCAGATATTTATGGCCCGACCTGTTGTACCTCTCAGTAACAAAGACCTGGGATTTTTGCCCGGAGACATCAAATCTAAATTAGATCCCTATATGCAGCCATTATTTGACAATTTAGGGGTTATTCAAAATCAGTACTCTGATACTGATAAAAAAAATAAAAATATCCGACAGTTTCTGGAAGAAGAAAAACTGGTGATATCACCCTTAGCTTACATTAGAGGTCGCAGTCTGGTAAAAGTTTTTTTTATTGTCGATGAAGCACAAAACTTAACCCCACATGAGGTTAAGACAATAATCACACGGGCCGGAGAGGGAACAAAAATGGTTTTTACGGGTGATGTTTTTCAAATCGATCATCCTTACCTGGACAGCCAGTCAAATGGTCTGAGTTTTTTAATCGATAAAATGCGTGATCAAAATCTATATGCTCATGTGACGCTGGAAAAAGGAGAGCGATCTGAGCTAGCTGAAATAGCCAGTGACCTTTTGTAAAACTACTAGTGATTCTGATAAACGATATTTTATAAAAATAACAACCAGTAACCTTTATGAAAGAACTATATATTTCCGATCTGGATGGAACTTTGCTTGATAAAAATTCCCAATTGAGCAGCAGATCGGAATTTTTATTAAAAACAATGCTTAAATCTGGCTTACTTTTCACAGTGGCCAGTTTAAGGAGTTTCGAATCAATAAAAGCTATTTTTAAAAACGTTTCCTTACAGTTTCCGATTATTGAATTGAATGGTGCATTTATCACAGACTTCGTTTCCGGCCGAAAACTAGTCATCAACGCTATTGATCCCACCATTATCACTCCGGTTTATCAAACCATATTATCAAAAGGGCTGGCACCAGCTGTAATGAGTTACGATGGCGTCAATGATTATCTTAGTTTTTCTGACGAGATGAATGAGGGTCTGAGATGGTATTGGGAAAATCGAAAATCGGCTAATGACAAACGTTTAAGAAAACTAAATCATATCGATTCAATGAAAGAAGAAGCCTGGATCTGTATCACAATCATTGAAGAACGTGATTATTGTATTGATAGTAAAAATAAATTAGAGTTTGAGTTCGCCGATGATATTAATGTCAATATTCTGGATTCTCTGGATACACCCGGTTTAGTTTGGATGAGTATTACTGCCAAATCAGCTTCGAAATATAATGCGATTCAAACATTAAAAAGTGAATATAATTTTGATCATCATAAAGTGATTTGTTTTGGTGATCAACCCATTGATATACCAATGTTTCAAGCTGCCGATTTTTCAATAGCCGTTTCCAACGCAGACCCTGATGTAAAGTCGATTGCTGATCTGGTTATAGGAGATCATCAAAGCAATGCTGTTACTGAATGGATTTTTCAGCATTTTATAAAATCATAAGTAGTGTTCGAACGAAAATGCCATTATTGGATATCAAACCGGTAATTGGGGGTATCGCTGCGAAGTCTCACGATCCTCGTAACTATCGGGTATTTAACTGTTTAAGCCTTTGCTAAAAATTATACATGTCCCCAAATTACCTACTTTTCGTTCAGATATTAAGTATCAACTAAATTTAACCGATTATCCGTTTAAACCACGTAAATATTTTGTATATTATGAGCCTCACACAAAAAGAAAAGTCACAGCTAACCCGTCAAAGGCTTAAAAATAAAGCTTTAGCTCTATTTGGAGAAAAAGGGTTTGTTAAAACAACGATTATTGATATCACACGCCAGGCCGGATGTGCCAAAGGAAATTTTTATCGATATTGGGAAAGCAAAAATATGATTTTTCTGGAAATTATGGAAGAACGGTTATCCGAATATCGTAGTCAAAGAGAAATAGCACTGACCAAAGCTACCAATCTCGAAGAAGTCATCACTGTTATTTTGGAGTTTTTGGAAAACATTATTGATGATAAAAACTGGTCAAAAGTATTTTTGGAATTTACCTTGTTTGCTTCCCAGGATGAACAATTAAAAGCAGAATTAAATAAAAGCCGGTACCGTTTATCTTTTGATGTATTTGGTGATTTAGTTCGCCCTTTTGTTGATTCTGATTTCCCACCTGAAAAAATCGGTGCCCTCAATACTGCCTTATTTGAAGGATTTCTGATTCAAAACATTCTTGGTACTAACATTATTAACAAAGAAGACTTTCGACAAGCAGCTTTAGCCTTGGCATTACATAATGGGAAAAAATAATTTACGACTTGCTCTCCAAATCCTTTAAAAATTCCTTGCGGTTTTTTTTATCTTTAAAAAAACGATCAACAAACGGTTCTGCATTATCCCAATTGATATATTCCCGGACATCGTTTTTCTTCCAAAAAGCTTTTTCTTCCGCTTCATTTTTGAAATCAGGTATTTTCTTTGCCATTTCTTGACTATTTTTTAAGTTGTTTGAATTTTTTATTTACCATATCTTTTGAATCGACAGCACCATTTGATAATACTAATCATTACTCTTAAATATGTTTCCCATTTAGATTTTACTTTAATGTTTAAAGCTATCCTCTCTGAGGCTGGTCAGAGACCAAAGGCTCTGCCAATTGGTACCTTATAAAAAGCTAAATGTGCATCGCGGGTTTGTCCTACAGGAGTATTTAACCACGGACCACACTGAATACACGGAAAAAAACAGTACTATTGAAATTCAATCACAGAAACACAAAATTCTTCAAGAATACGATATGCCCCTCTGGGGCTAAGACAATACCGTCTCCTTTGAGGACGGATTTTTATTCTGAAAAAACCATTTTTTATGAACATCATGTTACTCCCCTGAAATATTTTCTCACCACATTTAATCAGTATCCAAACGGTAATGAAGGGAAAATACTCATTTTAATCCAGGGATTATCAGGGAGACTACGATACAAAAGTGTAAAGCGGACAGAAGGAAAAGTATCTGCCAAATTCTTTAAGGCTGCAATGGGTGGCAAGCCTGAGGTTTTAAACTCAATATAAGAGGTTTCAGTTTTAAATGTTAAAGCATCAATAGCACAAATATCACGATCTGTCCCCCAGTGGGTTAAGCGCCAATCATATTGGCAGAAGAATTGATATTCCTGAAAATTGGTGACTGCTTTTTCAAATGTCTCCAACTGCGAATTCTCCATATTCCCATCCAGCTTTCCGGTTTCTGCGGCTCTGATTTTTTTTCTAAATTCAGAAATTGATTCCAGGAGCTCCTGTTCGGTTTTTTTCTGTAACCAACCTTTATACAACTGATTCAAGGCCAGCTGTTTCATGTTTTCATCGAATTCAGGCATAGCCAGATTCATTTTAGCCAGTGAAATAATATCAGGATTCAATAGTAACTCTAAAGCCATCGGCATTGCCACAATTGAATTTAATGAAAACTCTTTTGGGCAGCTCAAATCGTTTATTTTTGCTTTTAGATAGGGTAGAATCGTATGAGCATTTGCAGAAAAAAACAGTTGGTTGATAATATGTTTATTCATAATCGACTTAATCAATTGAATTAACAGCCTGGGTTATTTGTTGTATTGGTTCCTAGAATAACCATAAAAAGTCGAATTGAAAAGAAGGGCCTTTATTTTAATTTTCCCCCCATCGCATATCCCACTGACCAGCCTTTTAGTTTTTTACCGTTCTGGGAATTTCCGGTTTCCGGAATCAGAGAATAACTTAACCCACAAATATTTAACCCCAGGGGTATAAACTGATAATTAACATGATCAATATTGACTATTTGTCCTCTTAGGGAAGTTCCTATAAGAAACAAACCGCTTTTGTAACCGATATTAAGACCTAATGAACCTGATAGTACTCCTGAACCCATTCCGATTTCAGCACCGGGGAAAAAAACAAAACCATCTTCCAGGCGACTCATTTTCCGCTCATATCCTTCCTGAAATGATTTTGGGTGCTGATCGCCGGAAGTATCTTGCCATCCCCAGTTCCGGCTATGGGCAAACATGTTTGAACTTATTGCGATCATCAATAACATGGTTATTAGCATTAATATCATTTTTTTCATTTTAAGCTCCTAAAACAATTGATTTACAAAAAATTCATTTCAATTCTGAAATGATTGAAATAGTATGATTTCAGGTATAATAAGCTATCATTCGTTCGACTACAAAATTAGATTGGGTGTTGAATAAAAGTAGTTGAGTGGTATTAAAGAGTCGTTGAATGGTTTTATGATTTAGCAGAATTGATCCTTTACTTTACTATGCATGTGATTTGTCGTATTTATACTCATTCATCTACACTGATATCTGATAATTCACTTTAGACACGATTACCAAAAAATGACTAAATTACGTTTGAACATATTAATTGGAATATCGATCCTTCTTTTTTCACTACTATTTGGATATGCCCTCAGCCTTATCATCGGCATCAATTATAATTCTTCTTTCAATATTGCCTTTAATATCGTTCTAATTGATTCTTCTATTTTGGGAATTGCAAATGTCGCCAGTTTGTTTTTAGCCAGGTTTTTGGTTTCACGAACAAACAAAGTGATTCTAGTACTTTTTCCTGCTCTGGGAATTATTCTGGGTGGAGGAATCATTGCTTTTTTACTGGTCTTTATTCTGCATCCGATCGCTTTGATCTACTCTGAGAACCAAACCTTTTCATATTTACTCATCAATTTGCTTTTTTCAATTTCATATAACATTGTTATTTGTGGTTTCATCATTTTTCAAAACAAAATTTTTAAGCAAGAAAAAGCTTTAAATGAGGAAAAATACCTAAAGTCACAAATTGAACTAAAAATGTTGGCTTCAAAAGTTAATCCGCACTTTTTGTTCAATTCATTAAACCTGATGGTATCTTTACTGAAAACCCCTCAAAAAGCGGAAGAGGCTTTAATAAACCTATCAGAAATTTTAAGGCATCAACTTGAATATAGTGAGGCGTCCAATATAGAATTGAAGTTAGAGCTGGCCATTGTTGAAAAATATTTATCACTTCAAAAAATGCGTTTCGGGAAAAAATTAAACTACCAAATTGAGAATCAATACAACATTGACATTCCACCCTTTATTTTTCAACCACTGGTTGAAAATAGCATAAAACACAATATTGATCATACGGGTTCTTTAACTATTGATATTTCAGTCGCAAAAAAAAACAATTTATATCTGATTGCTATTATTGATTCATATAAAAAATTAACAGCAGATATGTTAAACAAAGGTGTGGGGTTGTCTGTAACAAAAAAAAGAGTTGAAGGTTTTGGAGGTGTTTTTTCAATTAAAAACGGAGGGATAGAAATATCTTTAACCCATGATAAAATTAATAATTGCTGATGATGAACAACACGCAAGAGAACGGCTTAAGGATTTAATCTCAGATTACGAACAATTCAAAATAATATCAGAAGTCGATGATGGAAATAAAGCCTTGGAAAAAATGGTGTCACTAAAACCAGATGTTGCTATTTTAGATATTAATATGCCTGGAATATCTGTTTTTAATACAATTTCATCGCTTCAGGCACCACCCATTATTGTTTTTCAAACAGCGCATTCCAAATATGCCGCAGATGCATTTGATGTAGAGGCACTAGATTATCTGCTTAAACCTGTAAGTAGGGAACGATTTAAACAAGCGGTTAACAAAATAATGAAAAAACTGTCCTCTGCTACCGAAGATATGAAAGAACATGATATTACCGATAAAGATTCAACGACAAAAATCACAGTCAGAGTGAATGGAACGATAAAAATTATTCGAGTTAATGACATATCTAAAATCTGTTTTGAAGAAGGGCTCAGTTTTATCTACACTAATAAGGATAAGTTTATCTCTGATAGAACACTTAATTATTATGAGGAAAAATTACAAGAGATGAAATTTTTCAGATCAAATCGCGCTAATCTGGTAAACCTTGAATATGTAACTACCATTCATAAAGCCTTTAAAGGTGCTTATTACATTGAACTTCAAGATGGAACCCGGATTGAGTTATCCAGAAGGAAGGCACAAATATTGAAAAAAAACCTGGACTTTTAAATCAATTAAACCATTCAAAGGGTTTTTTAAACCACTCATTATAAAGAATTACCACTGATCAAAAATAAATCGCTGATCTTAAATGAATATGAAATACCTAAACTCATATTATGTTACAACACTTATTAAAGTGAAATTAAATGAGTTTTGTATTTAACTATTAATTTTAAGGAGAAAATCATGAAACCAAAACTGATGTTTTTATTATTTATGCTAATCACTTTCAGTCTTAATCTTGGAGCAGTTGAACTAAAAATAAGTGATAGTGATTACGTGGAAACAAAAAATCATCAAGAAGATTATATGTTTTTAGGGGAACGTTTACAGTTTAGCGGTGAATCTGAAGATCTTTTTTTTCTGGGAGAAGAGCTCGACTTTTCAGGATTATCAAAGTTAGGTGTGTTTTCCCTGGGAAGAAGAATCAATATCTCCGGGAAAATTGGCAATGGTTTGGTTGCAGCAGGACGTACCATTGATATTGATGGAAATATATCAAGTACCAATATGTTGGCTGCAGAAAAAATCAATATTCATAATAACAGCCAATTAGAAGGCGATTCATTCATGGCTGCCAGAATTGTTAATATTGACGGCAAGATAAATGGTGATATGAAAATTAGCGCTGCAGAAATCAACATTGATAATGTTATCGAAGGTGATCTCAACATTTACGCCGGTCAGCTAAAAATTTCAGAAAATGGAAAAATTATCGGTAATTTATCCTATGAATCTGACCAGGAAATAACAGCTGAAGAAGCAGCCCGGGTGACCGGTACCATTCAATTTGAAAAAAATGAAGGTGAACACTATTTTGAAAAATACCAAAACAGCTATTTCGATAAGTCTTACCTGTTCTCATTATTATTTAAAATATCTTTCATTATCTGTGGACTGCTTTTTCTTTTGGTTCCCCTCACCAAAAAACTGGAACAACCATTGTCTCCTAAAGGGCTAATCTCCAATGCGTTATGGGGATTGATACCCGTTTTTATTTATCCCTCCGCATTTGTAATATCAATCCTGTTGGTCATTACCTTGCCGCTTTCTTTGGCATTATTGTTAGGGTTTTTTCCACTGTTGTTCATCACGAAAATAATCGGAATTACTTTGGTTGGAGGCTGGATTACAAACCGTTTTAGCCTAAATACGGAAAGTCGATTTATTTATTTTCTGATCGGCGGGGTAATATATTCCGGATTGACTTTTATTCCTTTTGTTGGTTTCTTATTACTTCTGCTGGTTTCCAGTGTCGGTTGTGGTGTCTTACTGGCATCCTTAATTAGTAAAAAACTGGCTTAGGATAGATAATCCCTGTTTTTAGAAACAGGAGTCTCAAAAAATGCTCATCACCTCTTCCTCTACTGAAATCCCTGGAAAAATAATATTTTTTCAGGGAAAAGCTGTTTTTCTATGACCATTAAATATGTCTTGACAACTTTACAAATTAACTATTACAAAAGAACATATAGACTTCCATTGATAAGCGCAGGTTTAAACAATAAGGAACCCATGTTAAATCCACAATCGCCGATACCGTTATACCGGCAACTAGCCGATATTATATTTAATCGCATATGTTCAAAAGAATACCCCACCGGATCTAAAATTCCACCTGAATTAAGGCTGGCAGATCATTATCAGGTAGGGCGCCCCACTGTCCGTCAAGCCATAGATCATTTGGTCAGGAAAAATATACTTTACCGTAAACGAGGATCAGGCACTTACGTTCAGGAACCCGGTGAAGAAGTAGATCTGTTTTCATTGGCTGGTACTTCAGTGGCTTTTGGTAACAGGGGTGAAACCGTTGAGGTTAAGCTTTTAAAACCCGTGACCATCATCAAGGTTCCTAAAAATCCACACAATCCATTTTCTAATCAAAAAGAATATTATTTCAGTAGAATGACCACATCTAACCAGCAACCTATCCTTTTAGAAGAAATCTATTTAAATGCTGAAGTTTTCTCAGGGCTTGAAAATTTAGAACTTGAAGGACAATCACTTTCGAGGATTGTTGAAGAAAAATTTTATTTAAAACCGGAAACCTGTAAACAGAATTTTATCGTTAAAACTCCAACCAAACAGCAGGCAAAATTGCTTAAAATGGCGTCATCAGAGCCCCTATTAGTGGTTCACCGTTATTTGCACTTTCCTAAGCTGGAAAATGGTATTTATTCAATATTACTATGTAAAACTGACCAATATGTTTTTTCACAGACAATTAAAGGGAGTACATTATGACTAAGAAAGGCTATTTTGGCGAATTTGGTGGTGCATTTTTACCTGAAATTCTGGTTGCCACCTTCGAAGAATTAGAGCGTGAATTTACAGCTATTAAAAGTGATACGGAATTTTGGAATTTATATCAATCATTGATGTCCAATTATTCATGCCGGCCGACACCTTTAACTTATGCTGAAAATTTGACGCAACACTTAGGCGGCGCCAGGATTTTTATCAAACGGGAAGATTTGAACCATACCGGTGCTCATAAACTTAATAATGTTATGGGACAGGGGTTAATGGTTAAGCGGATGGGAAAAGGCAGAGTCATTGCGGAGACTGGCGCCGGTCAACATGGTGTGGCTACGGCAACAATGGCTGCGAAATTTGGTTTTAAATGTACAATATATATGGGTGAAACTGATGTGATCAGGCAACGACCGAATGTTTTCTGGATGAACCGTTTAGGTGCGGAAGTAGTACCTGTTACTGATGGTACTCGAATATTAAAAGACGCAATCAATGAAGCCTTTAGGGATTGGGTGAGCAATATGGATGATACCCATTATGTTCTGGGAACTGCCTGCGGACCTCACCCTTTTCCGGAAATGGTAACCTTTTTTCAATCAATTATTGGCAAAGAAGCCAGAAAACAGGTTTTGGATCAAACCGGGAAATTACCCGATCGGATATTTGCCTGTGTTGGTGGTGGTTCCAATGCCATGGGTATTTTTAGCGGATTTCTGGAAGATCCGGTTGAATTGATTGGTGTTGAAGCAGGGGGAAAAGGATTATCCACCCATCATCATGCTTCCAGATTATGTAGTGATGATGCTAGTCTTGGTGTGGCACAGGGATATAAAACTTTTTTTCTGCAAAACGACGAAGGTCAGATGAATGAGACACATTCTATTGCCGCCGGATTGGACTATGTCGGTGTTTCACCGGTTTTATCACATTTAAGAGAATGTAAACGTGTTCGATTCAGTGCCGCTACAGATGAAGAGGTCATTGAAGTAATGAAACTGACGATGCAAAAAGAAGGAATAATACCAGCCCTTGAGTCTGCGCATGCATTTGTTCAGGCTTTCAAAGAAGCACCACAGATGTCTCAGGATCAGATTATCATTATCAATCAATCGGGGAGGGGTGATAAAGATATCTTTACCATTGCCGATGCCTTTCAGGACCCTGATTGGAATCAATTTATTATTAACAAAGCGGAGCAATATCATGCTTAAACAATACATAGCGGAAAAGCTTAAGCAAAAAGACATTTTATTAATGACCCACATTGTACTGGGCTATCCGAACATGGAAGCCTCCATCCAATTGATCGATATTATGGTAGAAGCTGGTGTTGATTTAATGGAACTTCAAATTCCCTTTTCAGAACCGATAGCGGACGGCCCTATTATCTTGAAAGCGAATCAGAAAGCTCTTGAAAATAACGTCACTGTTAAAGAATGTTTAGAAAAGGCTGCCGAAATGACGGTTAAACACTCTATCCCTTTCTTATATATGAGCTACTTCAACATTCTTTACAAATATGGCCTTCAGGCTTTTATTGAAAAGATGAGTGCTGATAATATTCAAGGAGCGATTGTTCCGGACCTTCCACCAGAAGAAGGGACTGATTACATTCAGTGGATGAAAGAAAACAAACGGGCACCAATATTTATCTATTCTCCAAACACCTCTAACGAACGGATGCGGGTACTATCTTCTCACGGAGATGGTTTTATTTATTGTGTTGCCAGAAAGGGTGTTACCGGAAAAAAGACTCAATTTTCATCAGAAATAGATGACTATCTCAAAAGGTGCCGGAATACTACCTCATTACCTCTGGCATTGGGTTTTGGCGTAAAAGAAAAATCAGATATCGACTTTTTAAAAGGAAAGGCAGATATTGCTGTAGTAGGTTCTGAAACTATTAAAATAATGAATGAAAAAGGCTTTAATGCCGTTGCTGATTTTATTTCAAACCTGAGCGCTTAAAAAAAGTGTTGTAGTCAAATTTTTGTGAACCTCATGTTTAAAATCAGTAATTTCCATTAAAGGGTATTGTGGCTGGTGAAAAAGGCAATAATACTTAGAGAAATTTAAATATGTTTATCATTTTCGAACAATGGTGATATAGTATTGGAACGTAATGCAAAATATAGCTATTTTCATTATTTATAATATGGTCATGAAACTTTGACCAAAATTCGAAAAGCCGAAGAAGATGCCAATATATTAATTGGTAATGGATCGACGATTATTATGATCAGTTGTCTGGAAGACAAAGAAAATATTATTTCCTCTTTTAGAGAAGGTTGAGAATATTATTTGGTTAAATCACTAATGGAAAATAACATCCTCGATTTGCTTCGGGAATTGGGGCATATTGACTTATTATTAGAGAAACGATGAAAATAAACGGGAAAAATTATAGAACAATTTGGATTGATGACGACAATCAGCAGATCGTCAAAATTATTGACCAAAGATATTTGCCTTATGAACTGGTTATTGAAGAGTTAAAAACAGCAAATGATTTTGTCATTGCCATACAGGATATGCATGTTCGGGGGGCTGGATTGATCGGAGCTACTGCTGGATATGCAATGTATATTGCGGTTCTGGAAGCTTTAAAAAGTTCTGATTTTGACCAGTCTCTTAAACAATTCAGTCAAAAGATATCTGATAGTCGACCAACTGCTGTCAATTTATCCTGGGCTGTCAATTTACAACTGGACATTATTAACAGTTGTTCCAATAGTGAGGAAAAAATTAAAGCTGTACTATCGGGAGCCGAAAAAATCGCCAACGAAGATGCAGACTGGTGCCAGCGAATAGGCAAACATGGCGTCAGTATTATCAAAGCAATATCTGAACAGAAAAAGGGACAGGTCGTTAATATATTGACTCACTGTAATGCCGGTTGGCTAGCTTTTGTTGATTATGGTTCAGCCACTGCTCCTATCTATCAGGCTTATAATGATGGTATTCCCGTACATGTTTGGGTGGATGAAACCCGTCCCAGGAATCAAGGGGCTCGTTTAACGGCCTGGGAGTTGAAGGAGCATGGTGTTCCGCATACAATAATTGCAGATAATACCGGTGGTCATTTAATGCAGCATAACATGGTAGATATTGTTATTACCGGTACCGATCGAACCACGCGAACCGGTGATGTCGCAAATAAAATAGGTACCTATTTAAAGGCACTGGCTGCAAAGGATAATGGCGTCCCTTTTTATGTTGCTTTACCGTCATCAACCTTTGACTGGAATATTACAGATGGTATTAATCAAATACCGATTGAACAGCGTGATTCACATGAAGTTAAATATATGGAAGGCCAGATGGATGGAAAAATTTCAGAAATTCTATTAACACCTGAAAAAAGTCCGGCAGCCAATTATGCCTTTGATGTAACTCCCAACCGTCTAATCACAGGACTAATTACGGAAAGAGGCATCTGTAAGGCCAATGAAAAAGCAATTTTGGATTTATATCCTGAAAAAAGCAGTTGATTATCCGGCATTGAAAAAAATATTTAAATATGGTTTAACCTTTTTTATATCCTGTAGCGCTGGTCAGTATGATATAATACACAAAACTAATTGTATTATTATTACTTTAAGGGGTGAGCAGTTTTAAGGGTAAAGCAGAGCAGCTTTCCACCTATTTTATTGAATTGATAGCTAAATACTTCGGGGGGGTAAAATTGTTTTTTAATTTCCTCTGATACCTTATTATATTCTTCCTGCCATTTTCCCCCTTTCCAGAGTACTATTTTACCCGATGCCTTAAGTAGGCGAATACCATAAAACAGCAAAAACTGAATTTGTGTAAATGCGCGGGATATAATATAATCGTAATTATTCTTATATTCTACCTGATTAATTAAATCTTCTATGCGACCCAAAATCGGATTAAAACGATTTAGCTGTAATTTGGATTTACAAATTTGTTGGAAAGTAATCTTTTTCTCAACTTTATCAACAGAAGTAATATTAAACTCAGGTTGAACCATACAAATAATCAATCCCGGTAAGCCTGCACCAGATCCAATATCAATAATTGAAGCAGGAAAGGTTAAAAAAGAGCAATTCCTGGAAAAAACAACTATTGAATCAAGAACATGCTTAACCAACATTTCTTCATATTGCCTGATAGCTGTTAAATTAATCTTCTTATTCCATTGTTGAAGCAATGATAGATACTCATCAATCTGATCGTACTGATAAGGCTTTAATGCTAATTCAGGATATTCTTTTTCGATTACTTCTTTAATTTGGACTGTTTTTCGCATAAACGACGCATGATTGAATAAAATTTAATATAAAAGTGGATAAACAGGTACTTTACGCTAAATACTAATTAATATAAAATAGCAAATAATTCTCATCTTCAGGAAAAAGCAACCTGATTAGTACCAAAAATTCTCACTTAATTTGGTTTTTAACAAGTAATACATAATATAAATATCTATCTTCGTACAGGAGCCGCTAATGGCAAAAGATGAACTTGATGATCTTGATCTTGATGATTTGGGAGATTTGGAAGATCTTGATTTAGATGATGATAGCTTGGATTTGGATGATTTGGATCTGGGTGATATGTCCAGTGAAACAGATGAATCAGCTGAAACACTTTCGGGTTCTGATGATTCATTAATAGATGACGATGGTCTATCCGATTTAGGCGATGACCTGGATCTGGATGATGATTTGTCATTGGATGATGGCGGCCTTGATGGAGATCTGGGTTTAGATGCAGATGATACCGGTGATATGGGTGGAGGAGTTATTGATGACGCTGGTGAAGGACTTGACTTATCCTCTTTAGAAGATGAGTTAAATTTAGGAGAAAATGATCGTGTCGTAGCCCCGGAAATTGAAAAGATTAAAGATGTCGGTTCTGATGATGAATTAGAAAAGGAACTGGCTTCGATGAGTGATGAATCTGACATAGACATGAATGACAATGAACTTGATTTGGATTCAGATCTGGGTTTGGACGACATGGATGAACCTGATCTTGCTTCAGATCAAGATTCATCTGAGTTAGATTTGGATTCAGCTTTGGGTTTGGACGACATGGATGAACTCGATCTTGCTTCAGATCAAGATTCAGCAGAGTTAGATTTAGACATGGATGATATGGATGAGCTTAACTTATCTGATGATGAGGGAGCTTTGGATCTTGATTCAGATATATCTTTGGATGATGCCAGTGATGATGTTGATCTTGATACAGATATGTCTCTGGATGATGCCGGTGATGAAACTGATATTGATGACATGGAATCTGATCTCTCAATGGAAGACGATTTGGACAGTGGTTTGGACTTAGATGATCCGGAAGATATGAATGAGCAAGATTCAGCAGAGTTGGGATTTGATATTGATGATCCCATGGATAATGACGAAAGTGAATTAATCGAAGATGGTGGTGCACTTGAAATTGATGATGATGCTTTAGGAAATGCTATGTCAGTGGACATGGAGGACCTTGAAGATGGGATTATCAGTCCTCAGCCTGATGATTCAATGGTTTTAGACGAATCAATGGAAGTTAGGGAAACAGATATGTCAGATCTTTCAGAATCTACTGATGAAATTTCACTGGATGAAGAAGATATTGGTGGTATGCCTTCCTTAATGGACGATTCAGAGTCTGAAACGGAACTGAACATGGACGCGGATTTATTGATGTCTGATTTAGATGACTCCTCGGAAGAAGTTATCAATCTGGAAGATGGGAATCTGGATGATATTGATGACTTAAGTATGGATGATCAGATGTTATTAGATGATATTTCTGAGGATGAAGTAATGGATGATCAATCTGACCTCATGAGCCTTGAAATAGATGAAGGTTTTCCTTCAAATGAAAATTCACTCATTCAAACAGAAGCTTTAAATCAAACTAAACCGGAGCCAAAACTGGTTGGAAATGAATTATTATTAAGGCTACCTCATGAGTTAACCGTCGAGATCGGAAAAGCATCTTTAAAAGGTGAAGACATAACTACTTTAAATTACGGTTCTATTATTGAACTGGATAAACAGGTCGGTGACCCGGTTGATATTGTTTTAGGTAACAAGACCATTGCCAAGGGAGAGGTAGTTCAAATCAATCAGAATAAGCTGGGTATCAGGGTTACTCGAATAGATTTTTAATTCACTGGACAGAATTTATTTAATTTTTAAATTAATTGCGAATGAAACCATTTTCTCAATATCAGAAATTTGATCTGACTCAGGGTGAAAAAGTTAATTATAGCTACTATATCGCCTTGGAATCAATATATAATTGTTTCACTGATCGACTTGAGGAATTGTTTTATGACATGTTCAATAAGGTATTCCAGTTCAGTTATCAAATTGAAACAGGGATAAGGTTTCAAAGTCAACTCAGGAAGACAGAAGCTCCTGTTCCGATATTTATATTTGAAGTCTCGCCGATGAAAGGAAATGCGCTGCTGATTCTAGATCATTCAATGACAAATCTTTTTTTAAATCAGAAGAGTATTTTTCTGCAAAAAACAATCGATGTTAAAAATTATTTTACATTAAATCAAAATAATTCAAGAGTATTAGGCGCCAAAGTCAATCACTATTTAAATGAATTTGGAAAATGCTGGGAACAAATTAATCCAGTTGAATTAAAACTTAAAAAACTGGTTTCGAATCCCGTTAAAGCCAAAATAATGCATTCGTACGAAACCTGTATTTTTATTAATGTAACAGCCAAATATAAAAATTTCTCCTGCCAATGCCAATTTGGTTTTTCTGCTTTTCAACTGGATCCGATCATGAAAAAACATTATCAAAAAGCACTGTTACTGGGTAACTCCAGATCTGAGCCAAACCAGGAGAAAAGCAAAGCACTATTAACCATGTTAAATACAGATACATCTTACAGGGTAAAAGGTATTTTAGGAAATTTAACAATTTCTCATCAGGAAATTATTAATAGTCTGGAAACCGGTGCTGTGATACCCTTGGAAAATGCACTCCAGAATCATGTGGCCGTTACCATAAATGACTATCCGGTTTTATCAGCTGAAGCAGGCGTGTCGGAACGAAAACTATCTCTAAAAGTAAATGGTCGTTTTGATGAAATGAAATTAAAGGTAAAACAGCAAAATGTACCTTTTTCTAAATTAAACTTCCCAAATTCTAAAGCTTGATTTTTGTTCTTGTCTCTATCAAAAAAGTACCCTCTCCCTGATATCTGTTGACATCCTGGATTAAATATCTCTAAAACTGATTAAAAAATAAGAATAGATACATCCAGGAAAGATTAAACTAATAGTGACCATTTAAAGCTACCTACCCCAAAATTGAGATTTCAGATGAACAATAAAAGCGAATTGGTTAATAAATACTCATTTGATAACATTCGAAATATTTATGAATCCAAAGTTATTAATCAAATTAAAGTAGCGATCAATGAGTTTGAAGCGTTTGATGGATGTGACAATTGTTTAAGAGATGTTTATGCTTTAGCACTTAGTCGCATCCCTGCCACATATGCTATCACTGAAGATCATAGTAATTTTGCCTGTTTGCCAGATGGGGAAATTTTAGAAGTTGTCCGATATGCTATTTATCGGGTAATGAAAAAACCAAATCATAAGATTTAATAAAAAACAGTTGTTAATCGGCAGGTGGTCAAAAAGACCACGCTACCTGTTTATCAATTAAAGTAATTGAATTCCGGAAAAAACCTCTAAACCCTGCGTTCCGAATATCTCAGTACTATCCAGATCTTTTTCAATGGTAATATCCGAATCAGCCAGGTTCAGTAATGAATGATCATCAATATCACCCCCACCGGCATTTCTAACTCTTACTACCCCGGGTTTATATAAATCACCTTCGGGAACACTGACAACAAAAGCAATTGATTGTTCACTTAATTCTACCAAAGACCCAATCGGATATCTCCCCATAATATTTAAAAAATCATCCCAGGCATCAAAATCATACTCCACTCCTGCCAGAGTATCAATATATCGAATGGCTGCTGGTGGCGTCCATGATTTTTTATAACTGCGTTTCCCAACCAAGGCCTGATAAACATCAATGATCGACATTAATCTTGTTTCATACAATACTTCATCATAATTTTCTACTTCGGGATAACTTGAAGCCATTGTCGTTTCAGCCTTTACATGATGATAATGCGCCATATTAATGACATAATCGGGCATTTTCATTTTCTCCAGTATTTCTTTTCCATAAACCGGATGATTAAACATTTGTTTCATCTCTTCGCTATCACGGTCAAAGCGAATGGTACTATCCAAAATATCTTTTGGAATTCTTGATTTACCGATATCGTGCAGAAAAGATGAAAACATCGCTTCCTGATCATTTTTAAAAATACTCTTTCTATTATTTTTTTTCATGACATCATAATAAACCGTCAAAAAGATGGCACCGACATCGATACAATGGGCATAAGTTTGATCACTTTCTTTCAATCCGACCATTGCTGAAACCGCATCCATAGCAGGATCTTGTGAAACATCCTTGATAAAATTCACAATTTCAGCGGTATTCAAGTCACCATCCCGAGCGTGATCTAACAATTCTTCAACAACAACCTTACCTTTATCTCTTTGTTGGGCACCTTTTTTAATATTTTGAATCAAATGATTAACGTTCGCAATTTCCCGTTGTTCCACGGAAAGCGAACTTGCTAGCTGATCAACATGAAAGCGTAAAAAGCCACGTGATTTTAATTCCCTTATTAACCGGTCAGTGACAATTGTTAATTTTCTGAGTTCATTAGGAAAATTATATAACTTGAAAAGTGCGTCCCCTTGCTGGATTTGATCTATCTTAATATCATATGATTTTCCATTACGTTCAATTGTAGCAGAAACGTTTTTAAAATTATGTCTTAACCACTGGCAGGTTTTCTCATCTGTTGCTTTAAATTTAGGATGAAATCCGTTGTAAGAGTTAATTGTCATTCTTTCTTTTAAATCGTTGATACCTACCACAGATTGAATTATAAGATCATCTTTAGCCATAATATATTTCAATAAGATTTAAGGTTTAATAAAAAATCACTAAGAAATTTTCAATTTATCAAAGGCCTGGTTTTTATATAGGCTAAAAACCGCCATCAATATAGAATCTTCGAATTTATCATTTGGATATATATCGAAATATTTTTTAAACTTTGTTTTTGGCACAAAAGGTATCACAGATTTTACTAATAAACATTCATTATCGGCTATTTTTTTATTTTCAGATAAATCATCAAGGTATCTGGTATGAATTTCAAACCAATTGTCTTCGTCCGGTGGTGTTTTCCCAAATGGAAACCCATAGAACTCTCCGACCGTTATTAGTGAAGCACTTTTTTCAAAACCGATAGGAACAATCTTTTGCTTTAATATTGCCTGTAATTCTGTTTGAGACAAAGATTTCTTTTTTTGTGGCTTCAGATCTTTTGCCGTCAGTTCTGTTTCAGATTTCGTGGCAGCCTCTGTAATTTTCGCACCGATATCCTGAACAGCTTCAAAGCGTTTCCCAATATCATTTGAATTTAGTTGAACCGATTTCTTTGCAATATCAGCTTTATAGTTTTGAAGTTTCTCCGGCTCAATATTCACATCCTCTGAAATTTGATCCAAAATTTCATTGGCAGATTGATTAAATTTTTCAACGATTTTCCGTTGTTTTCCGGGAACACGTTCACTAAGTACTGTGCTGGCTTCCTGGGCAAATTGTGCCAAATACTCTGGTATTTTATCCTGAGTTAAGGCGCCTTCAATTTTGACACGTTCATAAAGTGCTTTAATTCTGGATTCCAAATATCGAGGAATGTCATCCTGGGACAACATCTTACGCCCCTCATTGGCTTTTAAACGTCTTAAAGCAATTTGCTGTCGATAACTCTCTGAAGAAAGGACAACATTTGCATCTTTAACCGGAGAATTCTGAATTTTGTTTACCATTTTTTATCACACAAACCTTTGATTTTAAACATTAAATTTTTTTCATCTTTGCATCTGATCTCTGGCCTTTTTTCGATACTTTATAATAATGCCTTAATCAAACTGTCATTTCTTGAGTATTCTATATCAGAAATTATACAGAATAAACAAAAAAATTAAAAAAGAGTAAAAAGTAGGCTACAAGAAAAGGTTAGTTTCTATCCAAGAGCATATTTGGGAAATTGCATTAATATCAAACACAGGTATCGTTGATTGTATCTGATAATCTGAAACAATCATATTAACCTTAAACTCAGGATCAGTAAAGAGTGGTGTTTTCTGTGTTGCCTGGCGGCATACCTCAATTTTTAAACCGGATTCCTTTTTAAAACCTTCTGAGATTACCATATCAAAACCTTGAAACCAATAATCAGCTATTTCCCGTAAAGTCTTCTTTTCCTGTATATCGGCATAAATGGCTAATTGATCATCTGTCATTAAAAGGACCTGGGCGCTGCCAGCCGTTTTATGCTTCCAGGAATCTTTTCCCTTTTTATCAAATTGTGCCTGATGATGGGTATGTTTTATGGAACCAATCTTCAGGTTTTTAGAAACAAAATAAGGAATGATTTGTGTAATTAATTGAGTTTTTCCTGAACCGGAACGACCGATGACTGAGAGCAATTTAGGGGTCATAGATTATTGATTAGCTTTAATTCGTTCTTCTTCTTTTTGATATTTTTTCATTTTTTCTTCATATTCAACCATTTTATTCCAGCGTTCTAATAAATTTTCCATGTCCAGAGTTCGTTTCATCCCTTTATACATTGAAGCTAAAAAAACAAAGACATCTTTATCGACCTTCATGCGAAAAGCAAGTTCAAAATTTTCGATTGCTTTTCTCATATCTTTCTTTTTCATATATGCTTTACCCTTTTTTATGTACCCCTGACGGGTGGCCTCTTTTTGAGCTTCCTCTTCTTTGTCCTTTATTTTTTGATATTCCGCCATTAATTCATCATATTTTTCATAATTTTTCATGAATTTATAAATATCTGCTGTTGTTTTGAGAGTTACAGAAAGCCTCTGGGCACGCAATGCAGATTCATAATTTTTAACTGACAAATTGAAAACACCCTTCTGGAAAAACGCTTCTCCTTTTTGGCAAAAAAAGTCATGGATTTTTTTTAATTGCATTTTTGCTTTCTCAGATTCTGAATCAAATTCCAAGACCTTGAAATAAGTAACCATGGCTTTTTCATACAGTTCAAGAGCTATATATATTTCTCCAATACTAAAATAGACGTCAAGATTATTATCTTCTGAAATAACAACCTGATATAGTTTTAAAGCCTTTTTTAAAGCACCATTCTCATTATGCTCATCGGCTATTCTGATCAAATCGGAAATATGATATAAACCATCGGATTTTCCAAGTAAAACAGCCCCAATCAGAAGATATTTGGCTGCTAACAATCGGTTACCGGACCGTTTATAAAACAAACCCAAATTTACATTATAATATCGATTATGCCGGTTTTCCCCCAATAATTTAACAAATATTTTAACTGTTTTTTCTCTCTTATGAATTAAACTATATGCAATTGCCAATAACATCTCGACATAATCAAATGGACACCGTTTTTCGATTAATTCCATAAGAACTTCAATTGCCAGCGGACCATTTCCGTTTTTTAAGGCATAAATAGCCAGATTGTACTGGCTGTCCATGAGATCTTCTTCTGACTCCGGTGTGCCGAGGCTTTTTTGTTCTCTAATATTTTGTAAAAAATAATCAATAACATCTTCCGGCTTTGGTTGGTCTGCTTTTTCTTCAAGCAGTTTCATATCATGGGCAATTTTTTTGGCTTTAACAAATTCGTGTTTTTGTTCCATCTCATCTTTTTCCAGCTGCAAACTTTGCAAATGATCCGCTTTATCTTTCTCTTTCTTTTGGGTTAAAGCAGTACTGATGGTTTTAATAACTTCTTTATTACCGACGTATTCCGGTAAAATAAAATATTCAGTTTTATAGATTCCCAGCAAAGTAGATTTAACATTTTCATCATAAAGATCCACTTTCCCCATACTGGCGGCAAGATTATAAAAGGCGTTCTCAAATCGTTTATTTATTTTAAGGGCGTGACGATAAAAATTATTAGCACTCTTATAGTTTCCGAGTTTTCTAGCGCAATTTCCCAATTGATTGGCGAATTGATAATTTTTATTTTTTACTTTAAATAGAATACCTCCGATTGAAAAAGCAGCCTCGGTTTCACCGGAATCATGGTAGTTTTTGAATTCCTTCTCCAGCCGGATACCAATATTTTTAGGATCTAACTTTAAACCGTGATTAAACTCAATCATTGCTTGTTTAAACAGTTTACCGTTTAACAATTTAACCGCTTTTTGATAATGTTCTACTGCTTTAACGGCTGTTTTTTGTTCTCGCTTTTTTGAAAAGGTGTTCAGCATATCTCTGGATTTTTGGTAGAAGTTTCTTCTTAAAGAATTAGATCATTTTCTATTTAAAACATTGATATAATTTAAATTATTAAACCCATTTGAAGTGTAGGTGCCTGTTGATTATAACCATATGATAATTATCTTAATAAAACTATTCGTGATGCTATCAATTAATCTAAAATTCGGCAATTTAAAACGTGATAACCGGATATGTATGGGAGAATTATTACAACTTTTAATTCATATATTTTTAAGAAAATTAATTTGTTATTAATACCAGAAATAAAATATTCTGGTGGTGTTAAATTGGTGTTTTCTATTTCTTGACAGCCGAGAAAAGGAAAAGTATTTTAGCACTTTCAAAATCTAAACAAGAGTATGATTATGCTGGAAAGGGAAGTAACAATTATTAATAAACTAGGTCTTCATGTGCGGGCTGCTACAAAATTAGTGCAGCTAACCTCAGAATTTGATGCTGATGTAACGATCGGTTTCAATGGTCAGACAGCAGATGGAAAATCTATTATGGATGTTTTAATGTTAGCTGCTATTGTCGGATCCGTTGTCAAAGTAAATATCTCAGGTCCGGATCCTGATGAAGAAAAAATAGTTCTGGAAAAAATAGTAAATCTTTTCGAAGGGTATTTTGAAGAAAAGGAGTAGTAATGGTTTTGGAATGTTGCTTTATCATGGTGTAGAAGTTTTTAAAATTTGGACCGAAAACCAGATTCAGTTAAAAAAATGAAAGAAACTTTATTTAAGTCTTTCGTTTAACCCCTAAAAAACATAAAATGACAAAACTTTTTTAAGTCGTAATAAAATTTCAAAAACTGGACAAATGTCTTACTTTACTTTGGTAAAGATGGGGCAATGTTCCTGGAATTTTTCACTTCAAAATAAAAGATATTATGTTAAAAAAACTATTTGCACCGTCTGGATTTAGAATTTCAATTTTAGTTACTTTCATTTTTGCATCTGTTTTTATGACAAATTACCTGGGATTGAGAACAGACAGCTACCTGGAATTAATGGACAAAAAACTGGTTGATCTAATCATCCGGGCTCGTTCTTCAAAAATGGATCAGACCGATGTCGCTATCATCGCAGTTGATACCAAATCTGTCGACAAATATGGAAGATGGCCATGGGGACGAAATATCATGGCTAAGTTACTCCATGAACTAAATCATCATTATCAGGCAAAGGTTATTGGTTTTGATATGGTCTTTTCAGAAACAGACCCAAATGATGTTGCTGCAGATCAAATACTTAGCAATATCAGTCAAACCTTTCGCAAGGAAAGCAAAGGTTCTAAAGAATTAAATGAAAAATTCAAAAAAATATATTCTAAAATTGCATCTAAAGTTAAAAACGACAAAATATTTGGTGCTGAATTGAGTAAGCTGGAAAATGTTGTTTTGGGTTATTTTTTCTTTGCCACTGATGAACGACTGAAGCATATGACTACTGAAGAACTAGAATCTTCAGCAGAGCGGATAGAACGATCTGAAATTACGATTATACAGGGTGCCCAGTATTTGGATACCATCCCACTACCCACCATGCAAGCCGTCGAATCTAACATCCCAGACTTATCCAGTAGCAATAATCTGAACGGATTTTTTAATATGTTTCCGGATCCGGAAGATGGTACGGTTAGGAGAGTTCATCTTGTTTTGAAATATAAAGATAAATACTATCCTTCCTTAGATTTGCAAATACTAAAGAAATTTTATAATAGCAACTCTATCCGAATGGTTGTTAATGAAGGTAGCATCTATGGTTTTTATCTGGATGATAAATTGATTAACACAGATAGTGATGGGTCTGTTATGATCAATTATCGCGGTGACCGAATGACCTTTTCTCATTATTCAGTGTATGATGTTATCAATAAAAAAGTGCCCAAAGAAGCTCTTAAAGACAAGATTTTAATATTGGGAGCGACAGAAGTGGGCATCTATGATTTAAGAACAACCCCGGTTGGTATAGACTATCCCGGAGTTGAAGTTCATGCCAGTATTATAGACAACATCATTAAAGGTGATTATTTTTACAATTCAGATTTGGTCGATTTTTTAACTTTTATCCTAATCCTGGTATTCGGTCTAACGGTTGGACTTGTTCTTTCCAAATTAAGAGCATTACCTGGTTTAATCTTCTCAGTATTGATTTTGGTAGGTTATATTTCCCTTAACCTTTGGTTCTTCATCAATGAAAAAACCTGGACCAGTTTTGTTTATATTATTTGTGTAATCATCATCAATTGGTTTGCAGTGGTTTTATTTAAATTTTTCGGTGAAGAGAAAGATAAACGTTTTATCAAGGGTGCTTTTCAGCAATATCTTTCACCCAAGGTCATTGATCAACTGGTAGAAAATCCGGGTATGTTGAAACTGGGGGGAGAAAAAAAGGAATTGACTGCTTTTTTCTCAGATATTCAGGGGTTTTCCACTATATCAGAATCTTTAACTCCGGAAGAGCTGGTCGTATTATTGAATGAATATTTAACCGCTATGACAGATATTATCCTGAAACATGGTGGTACGGTGGATAAGTTCGAAGGTGATGCCATCATTGCTTTTTTTGGTGCCCCTATTTCCCATGAAGATCACGCCTTAAGGTGCGTTCTGGCAGCGTTGGATATGCAAAAAAAATTAATAGAAATGAGAGAAAACTGGCGTAAACAAGGTAGGCACGAAATCCTGGTCAGAATCGGTATTAATACAGGGGAAATGGTTGTTGGAAATATGGGGTCTGCTTACCGAATGGATTATACAATGATGGGAGATTCTGTAAACCTGGCGGCACGTTTGGAAGGGGTTAATAAAGAATATAAAACATTTAATATGATCAGTGAATTTACTTATGAAGCAGTTAAGGATCAAGTTGATACCCGTGAGTTGGATTTAATCAGAGTTGTCGGGAAAAATAAACCCGTTAGGATTTATGAAGTTCTAGGGGTAAAAGGAGAAATTTCCGAAGAGACCATTCATGGCTATAAATATTTTTCGAAAGGGTTAAATTTATACCGAAAGCAACAATGGGAAGAGGCTATAAAATATTTCATGCATACCATTAAGTTGAGTAAATCTGATGGCCCTTCAGAAACATTCATTAAAAGATGTCAGTATTTCAAAGAAAACCCCTTAACGAATGATTGGGATGGTGTTTTTTCAATGACCAGTAAATAAAAAACTATCTGCCTTCTTGCCAAAAGCATTGGGCAGATTCTAATTCTTCTTCAGAAAAAACGGCAATACCATGTTGTTCAAGTAATACTGCGGTAACGCCCATCCCTTCAATAGTCAATCCTTGAAATTGGCCATTATATATTCTTCGATGACCACATGAAGGACTTCTCTCTTTTAAAATAGCCATTGAAATTTGATACTTCAAAGTAATTTCTAAAGCTTTTTCAGCCCCTTTTTTAAACTGGGCACTCACATCATCACCAGAAACCGTCACTACCTTCGCTTGATTTTTCCATACAGAAATCCCATCACCATCTTCTATTTCAGCAGGATCTCTGGGAACACTTAGATCACCGTCAACTTCCGGGCAGACGGGGATCAATAAATCCTGTGATTGCCACCAGCGAATAATCGAATGCTTAAAAGCTACCATTTCAGCATTATAGCGAACGTTTTGCCCCAGCAGACAGGCACTGATTAATATTTTTTTTGAAGGCATTGTTTGTCTTAAATGTTGAGCTTTCGGTCTTAATATTCACCCTGAATAACTAAACCTACCTGAACAGAGTTATGCGACTTGGTATTATTATAATTGATTTGGACTTTTTATTTCAAATACTTTATTAATACTTTTCAAATAGCTGACAGGAACTAAAACCAGCCATCCATCGGCATTTTTTTATTAATATTTAAAATGATTGGATATAGAAAATTTCAAGCTGACAATTAAAAAATAAGTATCAAAAGTATGTTTTTAGTGGTACAACCCTTCAAACTTCTGTAAAAACAATACTTAATTAGGCTTTGGTTTCAACCAGCAAATCAAATTAATACTCACCCCCCAAAACATGGAAGAAGAAAAAGAATACGCCTTAGTTATCAACAAAAAAATCTATAAATTTGAGTGCACGGACGGTGAAGAACATGTCAATGCTCTGAAGCATAAAATCATGGAAGTCATTGAATCACTGTCATACAGTAATTCCGGTCATATTTTGTCAGATTATGCGATGAAAATCGTTATCTTATTGGCAGATGATGCTGTCAGAGCAGAAAGAACTCTGAAAATTCGTGAGGATCTCCTTACACAAAAATGTCGGCAACTATTGACTATATTTGAATAAGCAATGCATTTTAATTTGATTTTGAGGTGGACAACAAACTCACTTTATTAATACTATATAAGCATAAGAGACACTACCCTGTTCGTGTTTCTAGATGCAATTGAGCCGTAAATTTTTATAAGGGATCGGTCACTGGTAATGGTGTGCATGCCTTTTTTAAGGAAGCCTAAAGTTATTATCACTTTTCCCACCTGGATTACCAGGTTCGATGACAACTCTATTACACGGCAGGGTGGTTTTCTTATCCAAATAGATCAATCGATGGATGTCCTTCTTTTTGTTGACCAGCGGATTTTTTCTTTCTTTTATCCTCTCTTTCCACATGGCTTGATATTTCGCTTTTACTAACCTGCTGAACACTGCTTCGTTTTAATTCTCTATTATCCTTAGCAACAACATTAATAATCTGAGCACCATTCGTTGCACCATTCAACATGCCTTCCAACATTCTATTGTGTTTAGACGATTGCATGATAACAATCTGAAGATTATGGATTTCAGTCATTTTTTATACCAATTGGTTGATTTTATTTAATGTTTCTACTTTTACATTATACTGATTCTATTTATATGACAATTTAAAAGTTAATATATTTCATTGGTTATCCTGGTAATCTCAGAAATAGAACCTAAAAAACAGCCATTATTATACTTGCCAGACAGGTAATTATTTTCAATAATTATAATTGCCTAAAAAGGCAATTAAGCGCTTAAGTAACTATTTGGTAATTATTTTACGCTGTTTACCACTGAATCAGTCTCCAACAAATCATCCTTCAGGTATGCAAGAAATGAAACAATATCATCATTTAAGAAATCGATTTAAAAATCGAAGACCTCTGCTTAATATAGTACTCGATGGTTTTGGCTTAGGGAAAAAGGATCATACGGACGCTGTTTTTCAAGCAAAAACACCCTATTTTGATTATCTCAATCAAAACTTTGCCTCAACCCAGTTATTAACGCATGGCAAAAACGTAGGTTTACCGGGTAAGGATGATCTAGGAGGCTCTGAAGTGGGACATTTGACAATGGGAGCCGGAATATTAATCGATCAAGGATCAACACTAATCGGCAAAGCCATTAAGAACGGTTCCTTTTTTGAACAACCTGCCTTAAAAAAAGCTTTAAAGGTGGCCAAAAAAAGTAAACTACATTTAATGGGATTGTTATCAGATGGCAATGTTCATAGCCATATTGACCATTTTAAAGCAGTTATTCTAGGGGCAGTAAAGGTTGGCGTCACAAATTGCCATATTCATATCTTGCTGGATGGGCGTGACGTTGGCATTCAGACTGCAGATATTTATATTTCAGAGCTGGAAGCCCTATTCAAAGATATCATGCAAAGTAATCCGGGCTGGGATTACGGTATTGTTTCTGGTGGTGGCAGGGAAGTCATTACGATGGATCGGGATAAAAATTGGGAAAAAGTAGAAGCCGGATGGAACACTCATGTTTTAGGGAAATCTGGAAATAATTTCAATTCAGCCAATGCGGCTGTGTCACATTTTCGAGATCAATTTGAAAATCTGGTGGATCAGGATTGTCCACCATTTAATATATACAATAAAAACGAAAAAATTGTTCAAATTGAGGATGATGATGCCGTGCTTTTTATGAATTTTAGAGCTGATCGGGCCTTAGAAATCACACAAGCTTTTGTAGAAAAAGATTTCTCCGGCTTTCAAATCAATCACCGTCCAAACATTTATTTTGCGGGAATGATGATTTATGATGAAGATAATAATATTCCGGAAAATGTAATCATGACAAGTCCTTCAGTCGAAGATCCTTTTGGAAAACGTATTCTGGAATTAGGCTTAAATCAGTTTCGACTGACAGAGACACAAAAATATGCCCATGTAACATTTTTTTTCAATGGTGGATATAGAAATCCCTTAGATCCTTCAAAAGAAACTTATCATTTAATCAGTTCTGATAAAATCGCGTCCTTTGCTGAGGCACCGCGAATGAAAGCATTGGAAATTGCAGCTCAAGCAGTCAAGTTCATCGAGTCAGATGAATATGATTTCGGACTGCTTAATTTTGCAAATGCTGATATGGTAGGGCATACTGGGAGTATGGAGGCTGCCATCAAAGCAGTGGAAACAGTTGATGCTGCACTAAAAACCATCTGTCAGGCAATGGAGAAAAAAGGTGGCCTGGTCGTTGTCACAGCAGACCATGGAAATGCTGATGAAATGTTAATTATTAATAAAAAAACCGCTAAAGAAGAGTTGAGCACTAAACACTCAATCAACCCGGTACCTTTTATCATTTTTGATCCTGGTTATCAGAATGAATATCAACTACAAAAACTACAACCGGATCATCCATTGAATCTTTCTATGATCGCTGCAACCAATTTTATATTGTTAGGGCTGGAAGTTCCGGAAGATTTAAGTCCTTCACTTTTTGATTTACAAAATGATTAGTGGTCAAAAAAATAAGAAAAATAGATAGATACTTTGACGAACCACAGTTTAAATTGCTATTTTGTAATCCATTAATCGGTAAATTCAGGTTGTCTGAAAACGGTATGAACTTCATTCAGATAATCTTCAATTAAATTCGAAATTACCGAAATGATAAAAGCTGATTAATCACGATTTATCTAATATTTATATTGGAAATATATGAGTCAAATAACCCAAGCTGATATCGTCATCTTGCTGAAAGCTGTCATTCAAATGGCCAATATAGATGGCAGTTTTGATCCGCGTGAAAAGGCTTTTTTTGAAAAATTAGTCTATAAAGGCAAAATCAATTCAACGGTAGTGGATGAGACCATCATTCCAAATCAGGACGATATCAATGCCTTAAGTCAGGAACTCTCTTCTTTAAAAGCGAAAAAAGCATTTTTGTTAACTTTAGCAGCAATGGCTTTAGCCGATTTTAAAATTGATCCCAGGGAAAAAAAAATGCTGACGGGCCTAACAAAAAGCTTAGACGTGGGGCAGGTAAAACTCAGTGATTTAACTTTTGAAGAATGTGAAGATATGGTTTTGAAACTAATATCAGATTCACAAAAAAAGCCCCGCTCCAGATCTAAAAAGAAAAAAGGGGGCGATAGTGTCAATTTTTCTCAACAACTCAGTGATATTGATATTTTGACGCGTTAAATTAAGGATAACTCAACTAATATGAGCTCAGTTTCTAAAACTGATTTGTTAACTATTTTAGAGTCTGCTATTCAAATGGCCTTAAAAGACTCTAAAATCGTAAATCAGGAAAAAGGCTTAATAAAGAAAATAATGGGCAGCGGTGGAATTAGCGCGGAGGAAATAAAATCACACGATCAGGCCAAGGACTATAATATTCAATCACTATGTCAGCAATTATCTTCAACAAAATCAAAAAAGTTAATGCTGTTAACACTTGCGGCTATTGCTATGGTTGACGATAATTTAGATGAATCTGAAATTGAAATGATTCACCAGGTATCCAGAGAGTTAAATGTTGGTCAGATAAAATTAGATCCTTCTCATTATCAAGAATATGAAGAAATGATTTTAAAAATGATCAGCGAAATAGATTCATAATAGTATCATCATAAATAACCATCATCGCCACCTTACGATTAATCTTCACATTTAAAATATGTCACTTCTTTTAAATTGCCAGGCAATTAGCAAAGCTTTTGGTGATCAATTCCTGTTTGAAAATATTTCTTATAGTATCAATCAGGGAGATCATGTTGGTATAATCGGTCCCAATGGTTCCGGTAAATCTACTTTTTTAAAAATACTGGCTGCTTTGGAATCGCTCGATAATGGCTCGGTTATTTTAAAAAAAGGAACAACGTTAAAATATTTGAGCCAAATTGATCATCTTAATCCCGATAGTAGTATTGAAACCATTTTATCGCATTCGCTCAATCATCTGGATATGGAAGATATCGATAAATATGCCAGGATGAAGCGAATGCTGTCTTTAGGAGAATTTGAGCACCCCGAACAAAAAATCCGGCAATTATCCGGGGGGTGGAAAAAAAGAGTCGCGATTATTGCTGCTATTATCGGTAATCCTGACATCCTCTTACTGGATGAACCAACCAACCACCTTGATATTGAAAGTATTATCTGGCTAGAAAAACTATTAAATGATGTTAAGCTTACTTTCCTGGTTGTTAGTCACGATCGCTATTTTCTGGAAAACACCACCAATCAAACACTGGAAATCAACAAGCAGTTCCCGGGAGGTTTTTTAAAAATCAATGGTAGTTACAGTGAATTCATTTATTCAAAAGATACCTTTTTAAATAACCAGTTGGAACAGGAATCAGTACTATCCAATAAGCTACGAAGAGAAAATGAGTGGTTAAGCCGTGGCCCAAAAGCAAGGGCCACAAAAGCCCGTTATCGTATTGAAGCCGCACTTCAATTAAAACAAAACCTTAAAAGTGTTCAACAAAGAAACCAGGAGAATAAAAGCGTCCAACTTGGTTTTAGTTCAACAGGACGAAAAACTAAAAAATTATTAGAAGTAAACAGTATTGAAAAAACACTTGGTGGTAACAGATTGTTCCACTCTTTAAGTCTTTTGCTCGCTCCAAAAACATGTTTGGGTTTGGTGGGTAGAAATGGAACTGGAAAAAGTAGTTTGATAGAAATATTGGCAGGAAGCTCACTGCCAGATTGCGGCAATGTTAAACCAGTTGAGGATTTAAAAATTGTCTATTTCGATCAAAAACGCTGTGATTTGAACCTGAATCAATCCCTGAAGGAAGCCTTATCTCCTGAAAGCGATTCAGTGGTTCATCAGGGGCGATCAATCCATGTCGTCTCCTGGGCAAAACGTTTTTTATTCAAAGCCGATCAACTGGAAATGCCGGTATCTCAGCTTTCCGGAGGTGAACAAGCCAGAATCTTGTTATCTACAATTATGCTACAACCGGCAGATCTGCTACTTCTGGATGAACCGACCAATGATTTAGACATTTCAACACTGGAGATTCTGGAAGAGTGTATTGCTGATTTCCCCGGAGCTGTGGTCTTGGTAACGCATGATCGTTATTTGCTGGATCGTTTAACGACAAATGTGGTGGGATTTAATGGCGATGGTACTGCTCAAATTTTTGCCGATTACGATCAATGGTTATCTCAAAAACTAACTATAAAACAACAAAAACAATCGGATTCATCTAAAAGTAAAAGAGTTAAGAACAATAAGATTAGAAAACTATCTTACCACGAACAAAGAGAAATCAACAGTATTGAAGATCGCCTGGCTAAAGCTGAACAACAGGTCGAAGACCTGGAACAGAAAATTGCCAATCCAAAAATCGCCGGTAACCCCGAACAATTGAAAGATCATTGTGAACAGTTATCAAAGGCTCAGAACATTGTAGAACAGTTATATAGTCGCTGGGATGAATTGGAACAAATCAAATCTAACGCATAAAGTTTAACCAAGTGCAGTTAGTTAGGTTCTTTCCTGTGTCAGTCTTCCTTCGTCCTGATGCTCTATAAGAGGGAAGCAATGATCATATTACATTTTAATGATCAACCTGTTGGCAAATTTCAGGAGTTTTCTGAATCTTTTTGAAAATGGCAGTTAAGTAAAATTTCACTGTTTCCTACTGGGAGATTGCGTTGCGTAGAGATAATTTGAAAAACTATTTTTATAGTATTGCGGCTGAACGAAGGTAATAAAGAAAACCCGTTTTAATAAATAAAACGGGTTTAAATATTTATATGCTACTGATTAAGTGCCAGCTCTTTGCCCTTTTCCATTGCTTCCAGATTCAGTGGTATTAGTTTTTTCTTTTTTGCCAGTTTATTTTTGACAGCTTCCTGGGCCGATTCAAAGTCAACTAACTTGCTTCTAGCCACAAAAGCACTTAGAGCTATTACATTTGCTATTCTGACATTTCCCAATTCATTGGCTAAACCAGTGGCGTTTATTTTTATCTGATCAACATCATCCCGACCGCTTTCAATCGGTATCAAGGAACTATTAATCAGAATAATACCACCCGGTTTAACAGTTGGTGCAAACTTTTCCAGGGAAGGACGATTCATAGCTAACAAATGCTTGGGATTTTTAATAACCGGTGAACCGATCGGACGATCACTGATCACTACTGTACAATACGCAGTTCCACCGCGCATTTCAGGTCCGTAGGATGGAATCCAGGCAACCTCTTTACCCTCTTTAAGCGCAGCTTGAGCCAGAATCTCGCCCATCAGTAAAATTCCCTGACCTCCGAATCCTGCAAACATGATTTCACTTTGCATGTGAACCTCTTTTAAAACCCTGAAGAAAAATTATTAAATCATCAGGGTATTTTGTTATGAATTTTGTTAGTTTCTATATTATTCGGCTTCAGGAGTTTTATAATCACCTAATTTATAGTAACTTAAGAGCTTATCTTCAGCCCATTTTAATGAATCAACGGGTGTTAACCCCCAATTGGTTGGACAAGTGCTGACCACTTCAACCATTGAGAAACATTTCCCTTCAAGTTGATATTGGAAAGCCTTTTTAATCGCTTTTTTAGCTTTAAATATCTGCTTCGGTTTTAATACAGCTTGTCGGCTAATAAAAGCGGGTGTTTGCAAAGCGGCTAACAATTCTGCTACCTTGATTGGCATTCCCACATCAGCAACGTCCCGCCCTGCGGGTGATGTGGTTGATATTTGATTCGGCATAGTGGTGGGAGCCATTTGCCCGCCTGTCATACCATAAACTGCATTATTAACAAAAATGGTTACAAATTTTTCACCACGGTTTGCGGCATGAATGATTTCTGCCATTCCAATACTCGCTAGGTCACCATCCCCCTGATATGTAAACACGGTTAAATCTGGTCTGGCACGTTTAATTCCGGTAGCAACTGCTGGTGCCCGCCCATGAGCGGCTTCCTGGAAGTCGAAATTGAAATAATTATAGGCTAAAACAGAACATCCCACCGGAGCCACACCAACGGTGGTATCTTGCACGCCTAGTTCATCAATGACTTCTGCCACCAATCGGTGAATGATACCATGCGTACATCCCGGACAGTAGTGGGTATGAGTATCTGCTAAAGCTTTTGGTTTTAAAAATACTTTTGCCATAGTTTTCTCTTATTTTTAACTAATGTTTTCAAGATAGTAACGGAATCAGCCCAGTACTCTTTTTATTTCTGCAACTACTTCTTCAGGAGTCGGTATCACACCACCGGCGGTACCAAACCAGCTCACAGGGCGTTTACCATGAACACATCGCTCCACATCTTCAACCATCTGCCCCATATTCAATTCCACACTTAGCGCTGATTTACAACTGGGTTTATCAACCGCTTGCCTGATTGCTTCATCGGGAAAGGGAAACAATGTTTGAGGACGAATTAAGCCAATCTCGATCCCTTCTTCCTTTAGATCATCAATAGCAGATTTACAAATCCGGCTCATCATGCCAAAGCTGACCAACAGCAATTGATAGTCTCCATCTGTATTATAAGATTCGTAACGAATCTCATGTTTCTTCATCTCTTCATACTTGGCTTTTAGTACCAGATTGTTTTCATTCAAGTCTGTATCAGTCAGAAACAATGATTTAACAATATTGGGTTTGTTACTATTCCGGTTTCCCATTCCGTTTGTTGCCCATTCGTCTTTGTTACTGGGAGCTGTGGTTAATCCTTCCGGAAATTCAACCGGTTCCATCATCTGACCCAACATTCCATCACCTAATATCATGACCGGATTTCGATATTTTTCTGCCAGGGTAAATGCCTCCATAACCATCTCTACGGCTTCCTGAACAGATGCCGGGGCAAGTGTCAACAATCGGTAATCACCATGTCCACCACCTTTAGTAGCTTGAAAATAGTCCCCTTGAGCCGGTAGAATTCCACCTAAACCCGGTCCACCCCGCATAATATTAACTAAAACTGCAGGTAACTGCGCTCCAGCCATATAACTGATCGCTTCACCCATCAGGCTGATTCCAGGACTGGAAGATGTCGTAAAAACGCGTTCACCGGCTCCGGCAGCCCCAAAAAGCATGTATGAGGCAGCTACTTCACTCTCTGCTTGTAAAAAAACCCCATTTTCCTCGGGTAGTCTTCGACAAAGATACTCAGCAACTTCGGTTTGTGGAGTAATGGGATACGCAAAATAATTCAGACAACCGGCTTTAATTGCAGCTTCTCCAATTGCCTCGTTTCCTTTCATTAGAACTTTAGCCATATTAATTCCTTATTTGCCGGATTTATCTTTATTATCATCAATTTGCTCTACAGTGATGGCAACATCCGGACACATATTGCAACAAAATCTGCAAATAGTACAATCATCCGGATTGACCTGAAAAGCGGGGAAATAACCTATATTATTAGCTGTAGTAGATATCTCAAGGACATTCTGTGGACAAATATCCACACAAAGTCTACATCCTTTACATCGATCCACTTCAATTTGATATTTATAAGACACGACTCATACCTGTTATTCGTTCAGGAAGATTTGAAATTAACCTTAAATTTCCAATAATGTTAATTTCAGGAATGCTGTTTTGTTTTCTCAAAAAACAACAAAAATGAACTTTTTAATGATCTATTAACCTATATAAACGCTAAAAAAATAAACTGTCAATTTACTACAGAAGTAGTGAATTTTAAATTACCGAGAAAGACTGGATCACAAACGTTACTGGCCCCAAAATGGTTTTTTTTAATTCTAAATTTGCTCTGCTTTTTTCCAGGGTGGTACCAATTGTCTGTTGATCGAAAGAACAGGACATTGAATTTGTTCCTTTGGTAAAGAAGAAACCATTGTCTGATCACAGGTTACAAATAATAAAGGGCATTTTACCGTTTTAGCAAATTCATCTGCAAATTGATAACCGTCAAGGATCGTATCTGATGACGTGTCATCAATTAAATTTGCATTTCCTGCAATTCCCGTCATACGTAGTCCTGTCTGCTGTTCAATTTCTTTCAATATACGCAAACTTCCCTTAACATCGCAGGTG
>Ga0233437_1001631_pt1 | contig 39749 bp, 51 predicted proteins | sample SI_122_August201_FD_182714 | JGI IMG/M metagenome (GOLD analysis project Ga0233437, IMG submission 182714) | Seawater microbial communities from Saanich Inlet, British Columbia, Canada - SI_122_August2016_200_MG | ecosystem: Environmental > Aquatic > Marine > Inlet | place: Canada: British... | reverse complement strand
ATCTAATGTAATATTTTGCCTTTAATTTATGTTTTACAAAATAATCTAGTTCATTTAAGTAGATATTAGCAAAAAATTGAGATGTTAAATTGCCAAGTGGCATTCCTTTTGTATCGCCCCCCCCCCTCCCCGCTGGTGTAATTGCCCAAAATCTGCTCAATTAGCCACATTGTCTTAGAACATCTAATCTTTCTCTTAATTATTTTTAATAAAACAAAATTATCAACTTCCTCAAAATAATGTTTTATGTCTGCCTTTAAGCAATATCCTTTAATTTGATTATTGTTAAACCAGCCTTTTGTTTTTCCATTTCTTGAGACTTTTCTTTTAAATTGGTCAAATTTTTGTAGTGCGGTCAATGTCCCTTTTCCTTTCCTATTTGCATAAGAGTCATGGATAAAAGTTTTATCAAAAATAGGATCTAGAATATTGCACAAAGCATGATGGACAATTCTATCTTTAAAATCAGACTTGTTTATTTTTCTTGTTTTTGGATCTCTTACAATAAAAGTTTCTAATGCTTTTGGTTTGTAAGAATGTAAAAGTAAGGAAGTTCTTAGTTTTTGTAAATTATTTATTAAATCTCTTTCAAACTTTTTTACATAATATTTCTCTGTCTTTCCTTTTCTTGCTTTTTTATATGCTAAATATAAATTTCTCTTTGAAATTATTTTTGGATAGAGATTTTTGTGAGATTTCATCTTATTGGTCTTAGATACTAGGGCTATTCCAAAAGCATTACTGTCCGAATTGTCACCATGCTCATTGCCATTGACGTTAAGCCTATTGTCGAAGTTCCTGTTGGAATTCAACCTCGAAACAGTTATGTAACCCATTAATTGAAAGTAAATCACCACAATTTTAATATTCGCAAAAGAGCATCCAACGCATCTTTTAAAGCTACTAACTATTATTGTTGAATTTTATTATTAATGAGTGTGTAGCCCTAGTTCAGCCGAAGCTAACTAAGACAAAAATAAAAGAAATAAATTATTAATAAAGCTTACTTATTTTTTCGCGTTGGCTCAACTGGCTCCGCCAGTTTCGCGTACCCCAAAAGCATAACTGCCAGAATAGTCACCATGCCCATTGCCCCTGACGACAAGCCTATCGACGAAGACCCTGCCGGAAACCAACCTCGAAACAGAAACTAAAGGTTCATTAACATTTTGATGTGCCCATAAATAAGGTTTCTTTATTTTATGGCTCTCTGAAACTTCTGCTAATTTTTCAGCTCCTTCCTTACCTGCTAAAGCTTTCATATAATCGTTTGTTGCAAGCTTTAATGAAGAACCCAATCTTCCAGTGTCAAAGCCAAATTCAGCAAAGTTAACTAAATCTGAATGTCCTTCTAATGATGCTAAAAATTGTTCTAATTCATTAGGATTTAATGTTCCAATTCTATCTCTAATAGATTCTGGCAAGTCTATTGAACCATTATCTGGAAATACATGAACTCCTTTGTTAGGAACCCATAATGATTTTGTAGCTGTGTAAAACCATCTATTAGTCATGGTTTTTTGAATTTCTTTAGAATATTTATCTTTTGGATCTACAACATAAGCATCGTGTGCTACTGAAGCCGCTTCTGGCAATGTTGCCATTTTTAATCCTTGAGAACCTGCTTCTCTTTGAAGTTCTCTGTAAGTATTTGGACCTAAGAATGGATGTAAAACTGTTAATTCTCCTTGATTATGATCTACTGTTAATTTTGTTTCGCCTTTTTCTACTCTCATTTTTAGTATTTCTCCTTTAAGTTAGTAATAACATTGGATAATCTATCCTTTATAAAACTTTCTATTGTATCACTACTTAATAAAGGTAACATAAATATTCAAGGAGGTCAACAAAATGCACAAAAAACACCTATTTCTAATTACATTTATCCTCCTAGTGATAACTCTACCAAGTGTAAAAGCTTCAGAAGACTGCGGATTAACAAATCTAGCTACCTGTCTCCCTCAGAAAGCAGTAGAATTCGTAATAGGTATATTTAATGCCCCAGTAGAATCTCTGCTAGGAGACATCCAAGATCTCTTAACAGAGCCAGTAAATATAGAGCAATTTAAGGGTTTATGGCAAATAATGATTTATATCTTATCTATTTTCTATGGTTTATTTTTATTATTTGCAGGCTATCAGTTTATTGTCTCTGGGCATGACGTAATCAAAAGAGAAACCGCAAAGGAATGGCTAAAAAACATAATATTCATGATTATTTTTGTTCAGGCCTCTTATATTTTATACGGAGTTTTATTAGAAATTGGAGCTTCTCTCTCCGCAGGAGTTATTAATTTAATAGACCCAGAATTCTTTTTATTAACAGCAGACTCAATTTCAAGTGTAGGCCTTCAATTCATCTTTAGTTCTATTTACATATTAACACTTACAAATACATTAGTGTTTTTATTCTTAAGATATTTTTTAGTAAGTTTTGGAATAGTCCTTTTCCCGATTGGTTTATTTCTCTATTTTGTTCCACCCCTAAAAAGCTACGGAAAAATGGTTATAGAAGGAACATTTATTCTAATCTTGCTTCCATTTATTCAATCTTTAATTCTATTGATAGGATCTAAATTAATCGGACTCCCAATAGTTTCAAATCTGAAGATATTAGTAATGATATCCTCTTTCACTCTATTAAACTTGGCTATGATTTTCTTAGTTTTATTTGCAGGAATAAAAGCGGTTAGTTATGTTGGAGATTTGGGAGGTAGCATAGGCAAAGCAGTAAAATACATAGCAGGCTAAAATGGCATATGAAATACCACAAGAACTAGAATACAAAGAAAAGATAATCTTCGGATTAAACTTTGAGCAATTAATCTACGTGCTTATATTTGCTCCAATAGCTTTAGTTATCTTCTTCAAAACAAGTCTAAATCAGACTCTAAAAGTAATTCTAACAACGTTTATAGTCATAATAGCAGGGGGATTCATCTTCCTTAATTTCAAACAAAAAGTTCAGGATTTCAAAGCTTGGTATAAATACAGAGAATTCAAAGTCGCATCTCTAAAAATGAAATCCTTAATCCCAATTTCTCAAATAATAAATGAAACTATAGAACTAACGGGAGGAAAAACAAATGAAAAAAAGATTAGCAATACTGAAAATACAACCGATTAATTTCTCAATCTTAAATGAGAAAGAGCAGTCTGCAATAGTGCAAACCTTCCAAAAGTTCCTAAACTCACTAGACTTCCCAATTCAAATACTAATGACAACAACAGAATTAGAGCTAGAAAACTACTTTAACACACTAGAAAAAAGAGTAAAAGAAACAGTAAAAACAACAAATAATAAAATCTACAAAAAGAATCTAAAATCTTACAAAGAACACATCAACAAAGTAATTGAAGAAAACAAAGTTATGAACAGAAATTTCTATATAATTATTAGAGAATCAATAACAACAGACTTAGAAATACAAGTCTCAGTTATCCAAGAAAAACTAGAAAACCTAAATATAAAATCAAAGAGACTAAAAGACAAAGAACTAAAAGAATTACTAATTAACTTCTTCAACACTGAAGAGAAAGACAAAGAGCCAGAAGCTACAATAAATGAAGAAAATCTATTACATTATTTAGTTGCTCCCAAAATAATAAAAAACTATAAAGATTACATAAAAGTAGATGAGAAACTAAATAGAATTATCTCTACAGATGGCTACCCAAGAATTGTAGAGCCAGGATTCTTAGATAAAATAATCACAACAAAAGGAAATTTTGATTTAGCCTTGCACATAGAACCATACTCAGTAGAATCAACTATGATTATGCTAAACAAACAGCTACAAAAGCAAAGGGCAGATTTATACTCAACTAAACTAAAACACTCAATAAATCCTTCTCTAGAGATTAAATACAAAGATACTATGTCCGTTCTTGAAAACTTACAAAAGGGGCATGAAAAGCTATTCAACATCTCCCTCTACATTAATTGCAAGGCGGATAAATTAGAAGAGTTAAATTTACTAACAAAAAAGATTCAATCTGAACTAAATTCAATTATGATCCTCCCGAAGATTCCAACCTTCAGAATGGTTCAAGGCCTTAAATCAGTTACACCTTTGGCTTTTAACGAATTAAACATAAAAAGAAATATTACAACTAAACCGCTATCTGCCTTTTTCCCATTTACTTCTCAATTTTTAGATATTGATGAAAGTGGAACTTGGCTAGGTCTAAACAAAAATAACATTCCTATAATTAAAGATATTTTTAATTTCACAAATCCAAACGGAGCAATTCTAGCAACTTCAGGTTCAGGTAAATCTTATTTCTCTAAAGTCTTAATCGCAAGACAATTACTAAACGGAACTAAAGTCATGGTTATTGACCCACAATCCGAATATGTAAAATTAGCCGAGAAATTCAACGGGCAAATAATAAATATCTCTAAAAAATCTAAAACAATAATTAATCCATTAGACTTAATGGGGCACGATTACACTGAAAAAAGATTATCTCTAATGGATTTACTTAATGTCATGCTTGGAGAACTTTCAGAGCCACAAAAGGCAGTCATGGACAAAGCTTTGACAAAAACCTATGATAAAAAGGGAATCAATACTGATCAAAAAACTTGGAAAAACAAACCCCCAATTCTTGAAGATTTATTAAAAGAATTGGAAAGGATGGAAAAAAGAGCTACAGTCATAGAAAGACCAACATATCAATCATTAATTAACAGATTAAGCATGTATGTTGATGGAGTTTTTTCCTTCATGAACACCCATACTAAACTAAACTTCAATAATCAATTTGTTTGTTTTAACATTGGAGACATGCCTAAGCAAGTAAAACCCGCCATTATGTTCCTTATTCTTGACTATGTCTATGCTAAGATGAAAAAAGACATAGAAAGAAAACTTTTAGTCATAGATGAGGCTTGGTCTCTACTATCCAGAACAGAAGACGCAGGTTATATCTTTGAAATTGTTAAAACTTCAAGAAAATTTAATCTTGGTTTATTATTACTAACTCAAGATGTAGCCGATTTATTAGGTAGCAAAGCAGGGCATGCAGTCCTAGCTAATTCCGCTTATACTTTCTTAATGAGACAAAAACCTGCCGTAATTGATTCTATTGTAAACACTTTCCAATTAAGCAATAATGAGAAAAATAAACTATTAACTGCCCCAATTGGAGAAGGAATTCTTATTATGGAGAATGAGCATACAGAACTAAAAATAGTTGCCTCAGAAGAAGAACACAAGATTATTACAACAAATCCAGATGAGATTTTAAAAGAGAATAATTCAACACCAAAAGAGCAAAAAGAAAAAGTAGTCAACATAAAAGTTGATGAAGAAAAGAGATTCTTCAGAAAAAAAGAAATAACACAAGATGAGTTAATTTATTTAATCAAAAATGGCTACACCCTAAGTTCTCATGTAAATTTAGATGGTGGAAGACAAGAAGATTTCTTATTAAAATCAGATGAGAATGAATCTGAAGCTCATTTTTTCCTAATAAAAGCTATCGAAGAACATCTAAAAAATTACACAAAAGAAATCAAAACATTCAACACGCAAAAGCCAGACATTCTTTTCAAAGACAAACAAGGAAAACTCTATGCAATCGAAGTTGAAACAGGTTCTAAGAAAGATAAGAAGAGATTGAAAGAAAAGGTAAACAACCTAAACAGAAATTTGGGAAATCGTTGGTTCTTTGTAGTCACAGATAGCAAATCAAAAAAGTTCTATGAAAAATTAGGAAGAACACTAACAAGAGTAGACATCCCAAAGGAAATAGAAGAGATTTTCCAAAAGAGTGCGGGGGCGGGAAAATGAGCCTAAGTTTTAGGATTAAAGAGAGAAACAGCTTTGAAACGGGGAAGGGGGAGCCAAATTTCGGGGGCAGTTTCCCCAATAATACCATCTCACAATCACCATTTAGGAGGTAAATAAAATGGATGAAGAAACTAAGAAAGAAGATAGAAAAGAATACAACCCAATTGTAGACTTTAAAGTAAACTTGAGCAAAGACAAAAAGTATTTGATAAACACGACAACGATAACAAGTATCAAACCAATAAACTTTATTAAAAAAGTTTTGGAGGGCAATTAAGCCTTCTTTTCTTTTCAAAATGATATCATTAAACTCAATAGAAAAACTACTCAAAAAACAAGGAGCAGAATTAGTTAGTAAACAAGCTAAGAAAACATTCAAAATAATCTTAGAAGAACACGCAAAAGAGATAGCAAATAAATCAATTAAATTAGCAAAACACGCTAACAGAAAAACAATAAGAGAAAATGATATCTTGCTTGCCAAACACTAAAGATAAATTTATATATTCCCATGGTTAACTTATTTACAGATATGGATAAAGAATTAAAAAGGCTCATAAAACAAGGAGAATCATACAATTTAGAGTTTAAAGAATCTCTAGATAAATCTATTTCTAAAGAAATGTGTGCCTTTGCTAACACAAACGGAGGAAAAATATTACTTGGAGTAAAAGACAATGGAGAAATCAAAGGAATAAACATAACAAATAAATTAAAATCAGAGATTCAAAGTCATGCAAGAAACATAAAACCTCCCGTTAAGATAAACGTAAGTGATATTGATAATGTTATAATAATTGATGTTCTCGACTCAAAAGACACTCCCCATTCCGCATCAGGACAGTTTTTTCTAAGAGAAGGAGCAACATCCCAAAAACTAGAAAGAGACGAAGTAAAAGAGTTATTCATAAGGGAAGGTTTACTAAGATTTGATGATACTCCAAACAAAGATTTTGATTTAAGTAAAGATTTAGATAAAAATAAGTTTAATCTTTTTTTAGATAAAGCCAACATAAGCAAAGTTCTCAAAAGAGGGCAAATACTAGAAAACTTAAAACTATTAGAAAAAGGAAAACTAAGAAATGCAGGAGTTTTATTGTTTTGCCACAGAATAGGCAAGTTCTTCCTAAACGCAACTATTGATTGTGTTTTATATCAAGGAGAGGATAAATATAAAATTCTTGACAGAAAAGAGTTTAATGCAGATTTACATTCAAACTATCAAAATGCCTTAACCTACCTAAAAAACAGATTAAAAACTGAATATATAATCAAAGGTGGCCCTAGAGAAGAAAAATTAGAAATTCCAGAAGATGCTTTAAGAGAGGCAATACTAAATGCTATAGCTCACAGAGATTATTTTTCTACTGCCCATATTCAAGTTGATATTTATCCGAACAGAGTTGAAATTATTAATCCCGGTGGTTTAATCGGAAATTTAACCTTAAAAGAGTTATACAAAAAGAGTATTCCCAGAAACCCATTATTATTTGGATTAATGCAGAGAATGGAGTTAGCTGAAAGATCGGGTTCTGGATTATTAAGAATAGATAAGGCAATGAAAGAATATAAATTAGGAAAACCTAAAATCGAAGTAAATAAGCATTTTTTCAGTATAACATTTATCAGACCAAAAGAAAGTTATGAGGAAAGAGTTGAAGGAAAGAAGTTCGGTGAAAAGTTGGGTGAAAAGTTGGGTGAAAAGTTGGGTGAAAATCAGAGGAATATAATCAACTCAATAAGAGAAAATAATACAATATCCATCCCAGAGATTGCCAAAAAAGTAGGAATAAGTACGACTGCTGTTGAAAATAATATTTCAAAGCTCAAGAAAAAGGGGATATTAAAGAGAGTTGGATCCGCTAAAGGAGGATATTGGGAAATAATCTAATTTGTATATTTAATCTTTTACCTTCTTCTTAATAGAATTAAATGCTTGTTTCACTAAATCCAAAATATAACTCAACTCGGAAATTGATACTAAACTGGTTTCATAACATCCAGTTCCATGATGTTCTTTTTCATACACATCTTTTAATATGTTATTGGGATCATCAAACCCCTCACCTTTCAAGTACAAAACAATCTTATCTTTCCTCATTATAGCCTCTAAAAAATTTCTATTTCCTATCTTAAACGCAACATAATATTTCTTAGGCTCAACAACTATTTCGTCATTAAATTCCAATATTTTTTCCTTTAATCTCTCATACAACTCATTATCTCCACCGTCCTCTCCATTATTATTCTCTTCAAGAATTTCATCGTTCTTCAAGACTTCAGATAGCCACTCTATTGCTATTTCCCCTTCTTTTTTAGTTATAGAACTCATTTCTTTGGAGTGAGCAATAGCATTCCTATACTCTTTCAAATGCTTGAAATGTTTATCTAGTTGTTCCTTTGAACCAAAATAATCCACAAATACCTTCCAATTTTTCAATATTATCTTTGGGTAATCCATCATATCACACAACTCAAGTTTCTTTTGAGGCTCTTCACTTGCCTCTTTCAAAAAGGGCTGCCTTTTCAATAAATCTTTAACTCTTTTATTAACTTGGTCTTGTATATCTAGGGGAATTTGATCTCTCCAATAACTTTCCCCATAATATTCATATAGGTTTGTGTGTATCATTTCTCTAATTTGATTCTCAGTAAGATTTAATACTTTTTCGGGGCTTTCTTCAAGTTCTTTTTCTATTGGAGTCATTTCTCCAACAAAACGGCTTATTTCCTTCATAAACATATTTGCTCTTTTGTCTATAAACGATTCATAATTATCATCCCAAATTCCAGAATCTTTAGAAAAAGGTATCAAATGTGTCTTTAATGAATCCTCAAATCGGCTATTCAGTTTCTTATACTCTAAGAAATAATGGCTTGGCTTATCTTTTGATATTTCTTTATTTAAAGAAGAAGGAATAAAACATAAATTAGAAATACAATTAACATTACTAATGCCTTGGTCAGATAAAAACTTTTTTGGAAAAATATGATGTTTCTCTGGACTTTTTAAAGTTGAAAAATAATCCTTATCTAAAGTTATCGAAGAATTATCTTTAAAATTGGTTGGATTTCTCTTTACTAGAACGCATAGAATTGCATTTCTTAAAGCCGACCTGCTAGTTATGTTAGTTCTATTTATTTTATCTAAAGTAATTGATATTGGAAAGTTAATTGATGCTTCCTCCTCATTAAGAAGCTTATCAAATATATTTCTATCTTCGCCCATCCTAGTCAAAGAAGATGCACTGTATCTTTCAGAGAAAGAGACTTTCCAAAACCACTCTTCAATTTTCTCCTTTTGTTTATTAGACATAGTTTTTGAATGATAATAAAAATAAACAACAAGTGGGATAATACTTGCATAAGGGATTATATCAGCAGTTTTTGCTCCTAAATTATTTTTCAGAAAATCAATTGCTTTTTTTAAAGCCTCAGAAAAATCTTTCCACGTTTCTTTAAAATCCTCTTTTGTTAATCTTAATTGATGAGCCCTATTACACTGTTTCTTTTTAATTAAAGAAATTGATTGTATAAATACTTCATTCTTTATCGCTCCAAAAGAATTCTTAAAAACTTTATTTAATTCTGCTATTTCTTCTTTTAACTTAAACTCCTTGTCCCATGTATTAGCAACTACCAAATCAAATAAATCTAATTTTTTCCCACCTTGATTTAATCTTTCAAAAATCTCACATACTTGCTCTATATTTTTGTCTTTTACTATAATAATTGAAAATGGATAATTACTGAACTTATCTCTACATCGATGGAATATCTTTTTCCTATTCTCATCTTTTAGGCTATCATAAATTTTTAGATGATTATCCCCAAAAAAATCAGCAAATGAAATAAATCTAATATCATCCGCCCTTCTAGCCACAAATATTTCCTTATCCAAATCAAAACAAATATTCCTATAATCCGTTCTCCCAATAGTTAATCCCTTCCTAGCTAACTCTATCTTCAAGGTATCTTCCTGAACACTCAAATCATAGGTATGCAGTTGTTTAGTAGTTGTCCATCTAGCTACATGCTGTATTTCTGTATCACTATCTCCCCTTAATCTTCTGAAAGTAACCCCATTTCTCTTTAAAGAATAACAAGTAACACTTTTATTTATCTCTAAGTTTCTTAATGCTATCTTGATTCTTTTGTTTAAGGCAAACGGTTTCAGTTGCTTATGTTTCTCATTCAAGAACAGATAAGCCTCTGGATCGTTCTTAAATGGATGTTGCTCATACATCTTCATCAAGTATGGGAAGCTGTCAATACAAATCAGAAATCCAGTTCCTTCCTTTCCATGCTCACTAATGTAAATCTTCGCATAGTTCTCAAATATCTGTAAATCCTTTATTTTTCTATGCAAAATCTCTTGTGGCCTACCTAAACTTTCTAAGGCAAATGTTAGATAAGATTTCATCACAACATCTTTAGAAAAATAGTTTACAAATTCATCAAATTCTTCCATAGAAAGCCTATCATCCCTTAACTTCTCCTTGCTCTTATCAATTCTTGCACTCAAATGCCTAACAGGATATGAAACAATACCCTCATCTATCCTTCCTTTCTCGTCCTTCTCAGGAAATAAGTTCTTCCAAATGTATCTTATATTCTTAATAAAATCCACTTTAGATGTAATACTTTTAAGATTGGTATGCATAAAAGCAACAATCTTATCAATATCCTCTCTATCGCAATCTTTTAAGTCTTTATCTGTAGAACATACTATTATCTTCATGTTCCCTAATACAGTTAGTCTTCTAATGAAACTATTGTCCTTAGCTTCAAATTTATCTATTAATCTATAGAAATATTTCAAATTCTTTCTATTTCTAATGTAATATCTCCTTTTCCCAATCTTCTTTTCTTCCGTTGGTTTTACTAAATAACTCTCTAAATTTTCCTTAAATTTCTCATATCTTGCTTTAGATCTATATATATCATCTTCAGCCATACTTTCACCACCTTTTTAACTTTTAAAAAGGTTGTTTAACAAGCGGTTTGGAAAAGAAGATGTATGCTCCCGCCGGGATTTGAACCCGGGTCTTAAGGACGAGAACCTTAAATGCTTGACCGGACTACACTACAGGAGCATAAAACACAAGGAAATATAATCATTTTTAAAACATTCGGATTGGGGGGATTGGCAAAAATTTATAAATTAGAGTCATAGATTAAACATATAATAAAAATGAAGATAAGTAAAAAGAGATTGATTTTGGGATTCATTCAAATTATTATTCCATTAATTTTATTGGCAGGACTCCAAATACTACAGTCTATCACTCAAAATAAAGTACCTTTTGAGGCATATCTAATCCTCTTTCTACTAACCCTTCTAGGAGCATTAATGGTTATTTCTTATCTTTGGAGAACAAGAAAGGATAATGAGAAGAATCCTTCAAAATAAAAATTAGCCCCGCCAGGATTCGAACCTGGGTCACGAGGTCCAGGGCCTCGTATGCTTGGCCACTACACTACAGGGCTATAAGAAAAAATAACTACTAAAACTTTATAAACTTTAAGATATTTTTCTGAAACATGAATTTCATAAAAAAAATATTTAATAATCAGATAGATGAAAAAGTCCATACACAATTTGTGAGATATGGTAAGGGAACATTTGGGGATAGGGCATTACTAGAGATACATGTTCAAGCAAAAAAAGTTAAAATCAAAACATCTGCAGAATACATAAATGAATTAGTACAATTTCTAGCAAACACAATCGAAGAAAAAACCCAAGTAAAAGGGATAATTTTCTCGACACGAAACTTAACAGAAGAATCTAATATAGATTTCCAAGAAATAAAAAATGCAATGGGGGTAAAAAAACACATAATAAATCAAGAACTAACAAAAGACACAATCCTTGAAACAATAGAAAAATTTCCATATGCCTCAATAAACCTTTCTTTTAAAACTGATAAAGGGGAATTAAAAATAAAAGAAAAAGCCCCAAAAGCCCCAAAAGCAGGGAAAAAAGATAAGGGACCAAAAGCAGATTATTGTGTTTTTACAACAGAAGATAGATCCATACTAGAAGATTTTGCATTTGACATAAAAGAACAATTTAAGAAAGCATCCATAAATCATACCATAGTAATCGAAGATATAACTATCCCTGAAGAATATAAGGATGATTTTGCTCAAGCAAGATTAAAAGGGATAAGAAAAGGAAAGATAACCAGAAAAATAACAATCGATGAGAAAGAAATCATAAGTGAAATTAATTTTGAAGCATAAACAGACATTTTTTAAATAATTCTTACCAAAGAATAGCATGAGGGGAAAATTAGCAGTTTTATTAATAATAGGAATTCTAGCAGGCCTGTACCTAACTACAGTCTATTTAGATAATTCATTAAATTGTGTTTTTGTAAACAACCAAAATTCAAAAGAACTCTGCTACATTGATAAAGCAAAAAGTGATCAAAACTCAGATATATGCTACTATTTTATCTTAAACGAAGAGAACAGGAACAAATGTATATTCGAAGTAGCAATCAAATCCGATAGTTTATCTCTCTGCGCAGATATAACTGATGTGGAACTAAAGAATGGATGTGCAATACAAATAATTCTTGATCAAGAAGATCCCAAGATATGTTCAGAAACAAATGCAACAGATATAAAGGACACCTGTTTTTGGTGGATTGCAAAATTCACAAAAAATGCCACACTATGTGAAAATATATCTTCCTCTCTTAAATTTCATTGCTTCAGCGAAGTTTCTAAAGAAAAACAAGATGTAGGAGTATGTGAAAATCTAGGCACAATATATGAACGAGATATGTGCTACTTAATTTCCTCAGAAACGCTTGGAGTTGGGGCGTGTGTAACAATATACAATAACGACATAAAATATGAATGTTATATAAATATTGCAAAATCAAGAAAAGATCCAAATATCTGTAGAAATATAGAACTAATAACAAAAAAGGATAGATGTTTTGCGGAACTCGCAATTCAAGAACAAAATCAGAATCTATGTGGGGAGATAGTGGATTTTGATTATAAACAAGAGTGTCTAAGCGAAACTTAAGAAAATATCAAAACGTTTATATATACTTGCCAATCTTTAGATAACAATGGTAACTACTTTACTAATAGTTGGGATAATAGTTGCAGTAGTAGTTCTATATCTAATTATAATTTTTAATTCATTAGTGAGACTAAGGGTGAAAGTAAAAAACGCATGGGCACAAATTGATGTCCAACTAAAAAGAAGGTATGATTTAATTCCAAATCTAGTGGATGCAGTAAAAGGGTATATGAAACATGAAAAATCAGTATTAACTGAGATTACAAATGCCCGAGCAAATTTAACAAAGGGCCCAATAGAAAAAAGGGCGGAAGCCTCAAATCAAATAACAGAGGCATTAAAATCAATATTTGCTGTAGCTGAAAATTACCCAGATTTAAAGGCTTCTGAGAACTTCAAGATGTTACAAGAAGAATTATCGGGGACAGAAAACAAAATTTCTTATTCAAGACAATTTTACAATGATTCCGTTATGCGTCTCAATACAAAAGTACAGGTTTTTCCAACAAATATTTTTGCAAAAATGATGGGCTTCACAAAAGAAAAATTCTTCAAAACAGAAAACGAAGCAGAAAGAAAACCAGTAAAAGTCAAGTTTTAAATAATAGGATTTCTTCTTTTTTATAAAATGAGAACAGATATGTTTGATGAGGTTTCAAGAAATAAAAGAAATTCCATCTTTTTAATTCTAATCTTCTTAGTAATAATTTCAATATTAGGGGTTATTTTGGGGGCAATCTGGGGCAGCATTTATTTTGGTGGGATTTTAGCTTTAATATTTGCAATAATATATTCACTAATTGTATTCAAATCAGGGGACAAAATGATACTCTCTATGTCTGGGGCGAAAGAAGTAAAAAAATCAGAATACCCACATCTATTCCACACTGTAGAGGGCCTAGCAATCGCAGCAGGAATTCCAACTCCAAAAGCATATGTGATTAAGGATTCTGCATTGAACGCATTTGCAACTGGAAAAGACCCAAGTAATGCGGCAATAACCGTAACAACAGGATTACTAGAAAAATTGAACAGACAAGAGCTAGAGGGAGTAATTGCTCATGAAATGTCGCACATAAAAAACTATGACATAAGGTTCATGATGTTAACAGTAGTGATGGTGGGGGTTGTTTTATTATTAAGCGATTTTATATTAAGATCTTTTTGGTTCGGTGGAGGGAGAAGAAGAGATTCGGGGAATTCTCATTTAATCATACTCTTAATAGGATTAGCACTAGCAATCCTTGCACCAATAGTAGTTCAACTAGTTAGACTATCCATTTCAAGAAAAAGAGAATACATGGCAGATGCCTCTGGGGCGATACTAACAAGATACCCAGAAGGTCTAGCTTCTGCCCTAGAAAAAATAAAAGATGATCCCGATCCATTGGTGGACAAGGCAAATAGAGCAACAGCTCATCTATTTATCTCATCCCCATTTAGAAAAGTAAAGAAGTCTTCTTTATGGAGTACACATCCGCCAATAAACGATAGAATAAAGAAACTAAGGGGCATGTAAGATGAGAAAGAAGATATTAATTATAGGAATTTTAATTTTACTACTCTCAATCCCTTTAATAATATATGCAGGAAAAGGAGATTCTCTCCAAATAAACCCAAACGCAAGGCTTCCGACTGGACAAGCAACAAGAAACGCCCCACAGGCAACAGATATTAATTATAACAACATTGTTTCCTTCCTAAAAGCAACAAAATTTGTTAGTGATATACCTGATGATTCAACCATTTCATTAGTATTCTATAATTTTGACTCGGGCTCAAGACAAATCGAAAAATCGTTCATATTGAAACAGAAAGAAGTGCAGGAAGGAAATTCCGAGAACCCAGATTTAATAATCTCAATCCACTCAAAATACTTAGATAAACTAAATTCACAAAACTTTTGCTCTACAATTTCAAAAGCAAAGAGAAACAGAGATCTTGGTTATAGCTACGAGATGTCTACAGCAAAATTAGCTTGGAAATTAAAAAGTTTAAACAAACATAAGGCCTGTTTTGGGTTTTAGAAATCTATTTAAATCTGAGAGTAATAAATTAACTAAAATGGCAAAATTTCCAACATTTTGGGTAATTGTACTGTTATTTGCAATTGCATGGGCACTAGAAGAAATAGGACTATATTCTATTAACCTTCCCTGGCTACCAGTGATTATAGTGATAGTGGCAATTGGCGCAATATTTAACAGATTTAACAAATAAATTTATTTTCTTTATTATTTATTCTAAACAGAATAAAGTTTTATAAACTTCTAATAATCTTCATAAGGCATGAAACCAATTATAATCCCTATACTGATAATGGTCCTTAGTCTAACATCTTCTTGTATGGCCCTATCTGCTGGAGAGAAGGAATTATCTCCCCTTAAATTAGACTTAGTGGAAGATTCAAAATATATTCCTGGGAAAATTTACGTAAAATTCAACGATGAACAAAAAGTAGCTTATGAAAAAGATGCAAAAAAATTAGTAAGTAAATTAGAAAAGAAAAATTCTGAATTAACTAAAACACTTGAAGTAAAAAAACTATTTAATGCATATCCAGAATTCAAAAATTATGAGTTGAAAAAACAATTTGGACTTGATAGGTGGACAATAATCGAAATTCGCAACGACCTTAATGTTGAAGAAGAAGCAAAAAAATGGTCTAAGTTAAAAGAAATAGAGGCTGCAGAACCAATTGTTCGAGCCAGACTGACCAACACTCCAAATGACCCACTTTTATATTTACAATGGCAACATGATAATCAAGGAGAGAACCCTCCCGGAATTCCGGGCGCAGATATGAATACCTTGGATGCCTGGGAGATTGAGGTGGGATCTGAAATTCTTGTTGCTACAACCGAATTTGTAGAATGGTCCCATGAAGATCTTGTTGATAATATCTGGCAAAATTTAAATGAAGATGCCGATCGAGATGGACATGTCCTCGAATGGGATAGTGATTCGGGAAGGTATATATTCGATCCGGATGACATAGATAATCAAGATGGAACAGAATGGAACAATTACCAAGATAATGGTTATGCGGATGATTTTATCGGATGGAATTTTATGGATGATAACAATAATCCCAGCACAGAAAGTAGCCAAGATGGTCACGGAACCGCAACATCTGGATGCTTAACCGCGACTACGAATAATTCAATTGGGATTTCTGGAACCTGTTGGAACTGCAAATTAGTTGCCATTTCATCACTATCGGATTTTGTTGATGAGCAAGGAATTGAATACGCAATAGATAATGGCGTCAAGGTAATTAGTAGGAGCTATCATGGAGGAGTATTGTCTGACTTGGTTAACTATGGTGAAACCCAAGGAACAATTTTCCTATCTGCTGCAGGAAATGACAACTCTCCAGAAGTTAACGAAGCTTGTACAAACGAAAAAGTAATTTGTGTATCTGCCACCACCCCTTATGACGGACTAGCTTCTTTCACGAGTTATGGTGCAGAAGTAGATATTGGTGCTCCAGGAATATATGTACACACAACCACACATAGCAATGGGTATACTTCCTTTGGGGGGACATCTGCATCAACACCGTTGGTTTCAGGAGTTGTTGCATTAATAAAATCAAAAAATCCAAATCTCTCTAACCAAGAAGTACTATCCATCATACAGTCTTCTGGAGATCCATTTAATGCCCCACAACATTATGCGGGAAACGGTAGAATAAATGCAAACACGGCACTAAGATTAACCGAAAGATCACTAAAATACGACTCTTTTCCAATAGCAATAATAAATGTAAAAGGAACGGGAATGCAAGATGGCTATCTGGAAATAAACGGAACTGCCAAATCGATAAACTTCACTCATTATGAGTTATGGTATTCCGGCGGGCAAATCACAAGTAAGCCAAGATTCATCTTAAGGGGAGATTCAGAAGTAGAGGGGGGAATTTTGGGAACACTTGAGGGCGCATTACCCAAATTGATAAATGCAACAATAATACTAAAGGTATTTGATAATAATGGACAAATTGCAAAAGATACTTATAAAAAAGAAGATATTGGAATAGTCCTTTCAAAAAAATTTTCAGAAAGAGGGGTATATGAAAATGGTAATAAAGAATATGATTATCTTGCCATCAATACCTCTGCATATATTCAAGAAGCAGGAGAATACCACGTGGCATCATTCTTGGCCCTTGAAAACGGAATTGAATTAATTGATAACGTCTATGAAAGTAGATACCTCGAAGCAGGAATGAATGATATTGAAATAAGATTTAAAGGGTATAAGATATTTCACACACAAACAGATGGACCTTACAACCTGATAGAATTCTATCTAAGTAACGGGGGGGGCATCGTCGACTCATACCATGGAATACACTTAACAAAAAATTATACCTACTCACAATTTGAAAATATAATTTACTATGATCCATTATTTTATTTTATCAATGGAGATATGAATGGAGATTTAATTCTAAGATATTTAGAAATAAATAATTCTCTAATTGATGATTATTTCCGATGGGCATATGGATCAATACAAGCAATAATGGAAGAACAAGCAGACATAACAATAGCAATACATCAAATCATAGATGAACACGGAAATTTAGAATTCTTTGGGACAAAATTTAAGAATTCTGGATATGAAGAAGAGATGAATGTAACCTCTCACTATGAAGTATATCATCCAGATGAATTAAAACTCGGAAAATTGAGACTATATTCTATATTAGTTAACCAGCCACACTGGGAATTTGATGAATCAGAAGTAGAAGTCAAAGTACAATATGATAATTTTCTCGGAAACAGAAACGTAAAATGGAAGATTTATTCATGCGAAGACTATGATTATAATGAGTTTTCATGCGAAGGGACATGGAGAGAGACCAATTCAAATGCAACCATAATAACTGGAAATATGACTTCCTTATCAATAAACACTACAACAGAATTTAAAGAAGCATTTGCTCTTGGGTACAAAGTTGGGAAGCCACCACACCTCCCCAACATAATATATATGAGTGATATCTTAGATAATCCTCTTTGAAGCAAAATATTTTTGTAATCAATTAAACATAAACGGGGTTCATTGGGGAGCAAAACCAAAATCTTTATAAATTCTTTAATTTCTTTTATTATCCTCCCTTACTGTACAGAAAGCCGTTAATTCTGAGTAGTATAGTCGACGAAATCTTTATAAAGCAAAAGGAAGCACGAAAAGCACAATGCCACGAATACATAAACCACGAGCAGGGAGTTTGCAGTTTTGGCCTAGGTCTAGATCTAAAACTCATTATGCAAATGTTAAATCTTGGGCAAATAAAGACAAAGTACTTGCATTCGCTGGTTACAAGGCAGGTATGACTCATGTTCTTGAAAATAACCAAAAATCAAAAGTGGCAAAGACAATTTCAGTTCCTGTGACAATTATTGAATGTCCTCCATTAAAACCTCTTTCTCTTCGATTTTACAAAAAAAATCCTTATGGCTCACAACTTCTTTCAGAAATTTCCTCAAAAAATCAGAACAAAGAACTTTCTAAAAAAATCAGACTTTCAAAATCAAAAAAAGAACAAAAAGTTCCAGAATCCTATGATTACATAAAATTAGTTGTTTATACCCAACCAAAATTAACAAATCTTGGAAAGAAAAAACCAGACATATTTGAAATTGGAATTCCAAATAATATTGAAGAAGCAAAAAAATTATTAGAATCCGAATTAAAATTAGAAGATATATTCAAATCAGGACAATATGTGGACATTCATTCTATTACAAAAGGAAAGGGATTCCAAGGACCAGTGAAAAGATTTGGAATTTCCCTAAAATCCCACAAATCCGAGAAAAAGAGAAGATCTGCAGGAAACTTGGGGTCATTTACACCTAGGAAAACAGATTGGAGAGTTCCACAACATGGGCAACTAGGATATTTCAAAAGAACGGAATATAACAAATTAGTATATTTAATAGATTCAGACCCAAAAAAAGTAAACCAAAGTGGCGGGATTAAAGGATATGGGGATCTAAAAAATGATTTCATACTTATTAAGGGTTCAGTAGGTGGACCAAAAAAAAGATTAATCATATTTTCAGAGACAATAAGAAACAAAAAAGATAAGGCTGCACCAGAAATATTGCAGATTAGTCAAGAATCTAAACAATGAAATCAAAAACATACACTAACAAAGGAGAAAAAGGGAAAGAAATAGGCCTTCCTAAACATTTTTCCGAAGAAATTAGACCAGACCTAATCAAAAGGGCAGTTCTAGCAATCCAAGCCGGGAAAAGGCAGCAATATGGTGGCGATGTAAGGGCGGGGATGGATTATTCAGCCACACTATCTCGAAGAAGAAAGGACTATCGTGGAGGATATGGTACTGGAAGATCACGTATTCCTAGAAAGGTTATGCTTAGACGAGGAACACAATTCATTTATGTTGGGGCAGTAGTTTCTGGAACAGTTGGGGGAAGAAGGGCACACCCTCCGAAATCTGAGAAAATCTGGGAACAAAAAATAAATAAAAATGAGAGAAGAAAGGCAATAAGGTCTGCAATAGCTGCAACAATAAATAAAGAATTAATTGAAAAAAGAGGACATAAAGCAAAAGAAGTACCAATAATAATCAATAAATTAGAAGATATCAAAAAAACAAAAGAATTGAAAGATTTGTTAATAAAATTAGGATTAGACAAGGAATTAGAAAGGGCTGCCAAAAAAAGAATAAGGGCAGGAAAAGGAAAAGCAAGAGGAAGAAAATATAAAACTGCAAAAGGACCCTTGATAGTTGTAGATAAAAATAATCTATTACAAAAGGCAGCATCAAACATACCTGGAGTTGAGATTTGTTTGGTTGATTCTTTAAACGCAGAACTATTGGCCCCAGGGACCGAACCAGGAAGATTAACAATTTGGAGCTCAGATGCAATAGAAAAATTAAGCAAAGAAAATTTATACTATAAGAAAAATGGATCCATACAAAGTACTAAAACATCCGCTGACAACTGAAAAAGCTGTCAGATTAATGGAAGCAGAGAACAAGTTAGTGTTCATTGTAGATAGGAAATCCACAAAATCAGAGATAAAAGAATCTCTTGAAAAAGTATTCAAGGTAAAGGTATTAAAAGTGAACACTTTAATATCCAATAAGGGAGTAAAAAAAGCCTACGTCCTGCTTTCAGTGGAAACTCCAGCAATAGATGTAGCAACACAATTAGGATTAATGTAAAATGGGTAAGAGAATCACATCACAGAAGAGAGGAAGGGGAACTTCCACTTACAAGGCACCCAGCCATAGGTTCGTTGCGAAAGTAAGATACAGATCATACGATCAAATAGAACAAGAAGGGATAGTTGAAGGAACTGTGATGGATCTAATTAACTGCCCTGGGCACACTGCTCCACTGGCAGCAATAGAGTATGATAATGGAGACCGGACATTCATATTGGCTCCAAATGGATTATATACTGGCCAGAGGGTAAGTTCAGGATTAAAATCAAAATCTGAATTGGGAAACACATTACCAATACAAAAAATTCCTCAGGGAACAATCATAAGCAACATAGAGTGCCGAACAGGAGATGGGGGGAAATTTGCAAGGGCTGCAGGTTCTTTCGCAAGGATTCTTTCAAAAACAGATAAAAAAGTTACAATCATTTTTTCATCAAAGAAACAAAAGAAGTTAGATCCTAACTGCAGGGCAACAATAGGAACTGTTGCAGGGGCAGGAAGAAAAGAGAAGCCAATACTAAAGGCAGGGAAAATGATGAAAATTAAAAAAGCAAGAGGAAGACTTTATCCTGTAACTTCCGGAGTAGCAATGAATGCAGTAGACCATCCATTCGGTTCTGGAAGGGGAAGACATATTGGGAAACCTAGGACTGTTTCAAGACATGCCCCGCCAGGAAGAAAGGTAGGTTCAATTTCATCAAGAAGAACAGGTAAGAAGAAGTAAAATGGTAAAAAAAGAATTCACATATCGGGGAAAAACTCTTGAAGAGTTAAGGAAGATGGATGTACAAGAATTTTCTAAATTAGTTCCAGCAAAACAAAGGAGATCTCTAAAACGGGGATTCACCGGGGCCCAAAAAGCACTGCTAAAGAAAGTTGATATGACCATAACAAAAGAATATAAAAAATCAATTAAAACTCACGCAAGAGATATGATAATACTCCCAAAAATGATTGGACTTACAGTATTTATCCATAATGGAAAAGAATTCAAAGAAATCCTAATTACACGAGAGATGATTGGACATGTTTTAGGAGAATTTGCAGTAACAAGGCAATCTATAAAACACAGTGCACCAGGAATTGGAGCAACAAAATCCAGTGCCCACCAATCGGTTAAATAAAAATGACTGAGAAAAAACAAGAGATAAAAAAAGTAGAAGAAAAAGTCGCACCACAGGAAACTGAGGCGCACTTTGCTACAGCGAAGTCTCTAAACCTACAAATATCAACTAAACAATCATATGAGATTGCAAACTTCATAAGGAGTAAAAAATTAAGTAGGGCAAAGATAATGTTGCAGGATGTCATCAACAAGAAAATGGCGGTCCCATTTAAGAGATATAATAGAGATACAGGGCATAAAAAAGGAAAAATAGCTGCTGGAAGATATCCAGAAAAAGCATCAGAAGCATTCCTAACATTATTGAATACTGTTGAAGCAAATGCAGATTCGAAGGGCCTAGATAATGAGAAATTATTCATATCTGAATTAAGGTCCACCCAAGGGTCACAACAATGGCATTCTGGCAGATTGCACAGGAGAAGAATGAAACACACACATTTATATGTAAAAGTTAAGGAGTCAGAAAGATGATTGAAAAGGGAATCATAAAGAAGAAATTAAAAGAATTTGAAATAGTATCCTATATCGAAGAGGTATTAGATAAGCCAGGGTACAGTCACACCGAAATGCAAAGGACCCCCTTAGGTGAAAAAATTATAGTTCACACTTCAAAACCAGGATTAATTGTTGGAAGAAAAGGAGAGAGCATAAGGAAACTTACAGAAATACTGAAGAAGAAATTTGGATTGGAAAATCCTCAAATTGAAGTTTCCGAAGTAACAAACCCAAATCTAAATCCACATTCCGTAGCAAAATATATCGCTCATACTTTCCAAAAATTCGGACCAGGGAGGTTCAAATTCCTCGGATATAAATTATTGGGGGATATAATGAATGCAGGTGCAAAGGGGGCAGAAATTGTTATCTCCGGCAGAGGGGTTCCATCCACGAGATCAAGAACATGGAGATTCCATGCAGGTCACTTAAAAAAATCAGGAGACATATCTGAAAATTTTATTAAGAGGGGATATGCAATTGCACATCTAAAATCCGGAGCAATAGGAGTAAAAATAAGTATACTTACCCCCGATATTGTACTTCCAGATGATATTGAAGTATTTCCTAATGAAGTACAAGTAGAAGAGGTTACAGAAAAAGAAACACAAGAGAAGGTTATAGAAGAAGTGGAAAGTCAAGTTGAGAAACAAGAAGAAAAGGAACATCCTAAAGAATCTCAAGAAGAAAAAAAAGCAATAAAAGAAAAAGAAACGGCCGAGAAAGAGATTAAGGAAGAGGTAAAAGAAAAGAAAAAATCCACGAAAGAGAAACCTCAAGAAAAGATAACTAAACTTCCAATTAAAGAAGAAGAAAAACTAAAGAAACCAAAAAAAGAAGAAAAAGTTCCAACTGCACAAGAATTAGCAGAAAAGAAAAAGAAGAAAGATGGCAATAATAAGAAAGAATGAATTAATTCAAATGAACGAAAAAGTTCTAAAGGAAAAGATGAATGAACTAAAGTTAGAATTAATTAAAATTAACGCTCAAAGATCAATGGGGACAGTCCCCGAAAGTCCAGGTAGAATCAAAGAAATAAAAAGGACAATCGCCAGGATAAATACAATAAAAAAATTAAAGGGAGGTAGTGAGAAAGTATGAGTGGGATATGCCCCAAGTGTGGGCTTCCAGAGGAGCTTTGCATGTGTGAGACAATTGCAAAAGAAGCTCAAAAAATCAGAGTAAAGCTAGTTACAAGAAAGTATGGAAAAAAAGCAACTTTGATTGAAGGCTTTGATGGCAAAACAATAAACGTCAAGGACATCGCAAAAAAGCTCAAAAACAAATTCGCATGCGGAGGAACATACGATGAAACAAGCGTTGAACTCCAAGGAAATCATGTAAAACATGCGAAAGCGGAACTGGTTAAGCTCGGTTTCACTCCTGATTCGATTGAGGATTGAACATGAAAACATACAAGGGCGAGCTTATAGGCTCTACCATAGAGGTAGTAGGCTCAAAAAATCAAACTCTAATTGGGTTGAAAGGAAAGGTAACTGAAGAAACAAAAAATACATTAACAATACAAGGAGATAGCAAAAAAAAGCTACTCAAATCACACATCACGATCAAAATTGATGGACAAACAATTGAAGGGATTTCTCTTCAAAAACGCCCAGAAGATAGGATAAAAAAATGAAAAAGGAAAAATCAACCGGAATTGAAGTAAGTTTTCCTAAAGAAAAATGCGACGATAAAAATTGTCCATTTCACGGGGAATTAAAAGTTAGAGGAAGGATCTTCAAAGGAAAGGTTGTCTCAAGAGACACGCATAGAACTGCAATAATCCGTTGGGAAAGACAACACTATATCCCTAAATATGAGAGATACGAGAAGAGAAAATCAAAGGTCTCTGCCCATAACCCTCACTGTATAGATGCTCAAGTAGGTGAAGAAGTTAAAATAATTGAAACAAAGCCAATTTCAAAAACAAAACACTTTGTAATAATTGAAAAAATAGCAAAATGAAACAAATAAGCGCAAAGATACCAAGGACAATTGTACGAGGGTCAGTAGTAGACGTATGCGATAATTCGGGAGCTAAAAAGGCATATATAATCTCCGTGAAGGGTCTAAAAACTACAAAAGGAAGATATCCTGCGGCGGGTATAGGGGACCTAGTTAATGTATCCATAGTAAAGGGTATCCCAGGCGTAAGGAAACAAGTAACTCCTGCAGTAATAGTTAGGCAAAGGAAAGAGTTTAGAAGGCCAGATGGAACAAGAGTAAAATTTGAGGATAATGCAGTAGTTATATGCAAGGATATAAAAGGAAATCCAAAAGGAACAACAATCAAAGGGCCAATCGCAAAAGAAATTGCTGAAAGGTGGATAGCTATTGGGAAAGTAGCAAAAATACTGGTATAAAAATGAAATCAATATTTTCAATTACATGGAAAAGGAGCAAGCAGCCAAGAAAACAACGTAAATATAGATATAACGCTCCACTACACACAAAGAGAAATTTCCTTTCAATTCATTTATCGAAAGAGCTAAGAACAAAATATAAAAAAAGAAGTATCCCAGTTCGAAAGGGCGACACAATAAAAGTATTACGTGGACAATTTAGAAAAAAAACTGGCAAAATATCAAAAGTAGACTACAATTCAATTAAAGTTTATATTGAAGGAATTGAAGTCATAAAAAAAGATGGAAATAAGGTACAATATCCAATTTCGCCTTCAAATTTAATGATAACTACACTAAAATTAGATGATAAAAAAAGAATAGCACTATTGGAGAGAAAATAAATGGGAAAAAGTCATATAAAAAGAATAAATGCCCCAAAATCATGGCAGATTCACAGAAAAACTACTAAATGGGTAACAAAACCTATGCCTGGCTCACAGCCGTTAAATAGAACAATCTCTATTAATACTATACTAAAAGAATTGTTAAATAAATTAAGCACATCCAAAGAAGTTAAGGTAATTTTGAACAAAGGATTAGTTAAGATCGACGGAGTAATAAGGAAAAAACCCAATTACCCTGTTTGTGTTCTAGATGTAATTACAATAAAAGATGAAAGTTTTAGATTATTAATCAATACAAAAGGAAAATTATTCCTTCACCCAATAAAAAAAGAAGATGTTTTAATAAAACCTAGAAAGATTATTGGGAAAAAATTGCTAAAAGGAAGCAAGATCCAAATAAACTTCTTAGATGGAATCAATTTGTTGTCTAAGGATAAGAAGCTAAAAGTTTCAGATACAGTTGTTTACATAGATAACAAGGAAAAAGAATCACTAAAATTCGAGAAAGGGGCTTTAGCCTACTTACTAGAAGGGAAACAAGTTGGTAAAATGGGTATGATAAAAGAGATAATTCCTCAACAAGGAACTCAGCCAACAAAAATATCTTTACAATTTGGAAAAGATGTGTTTGAAACCCTTAAGAGTTACGCAATTATAATCGGAAAAAATAAACCAGTAATAAATATGCCAAATGAATAAGATGAAAGAAATTAGGATAGAGAAAATAACTCTTAACATAGGAGTTGGAGAAGCAGGGGACAAATTAGAAAAAGCAGCCATATTACTAAAGAAATTAACAAATATTAAACCAATGTTTACAAAATCTTCAAAAAGAATCCCTACCTGGGGAGTGAGGCCAGGATTAACAATTGGAACAAAGGCCACACTTAGGGGCAAAGAGGCAGAAGATTTACTCAAAAGGTTATTGATTGCAAAAGATAATCGACTAAACCCAAAAAATTTTGATACTCAAGGAAACCTATCTTTTGGTTTATCCGAATATCTCGAAATTCCAGAGATAGAATATATACCCGAAGTTGGGATAATTGGTCTAGAGGTTTCAATAACTCTCGAAAGGCCAGGGTTCAGAATCAAAAGAAGAAAGTACCAAAGAAAAAAACTTCCTAAAAACCATAAGATAACAAAAGAAGAAGCAATGGAATTTATGGAGAAAAAATATAATACAAATATAACGGAGGAATCACAAGATGACTACGAGTCATTACTCTAAAGCATTAACCCAGCTTGACAACAAGCCGGTAAAAAAGGCAAAGTACCTAAAACACAATAAACCTAAGGAGAGGAGTTGTGGGAAGGCACTAAAAAAATGTAGAAGATGCGGAAGGAACGGCGCACACATCCAGAAATATGGTTTAGGATTATGTAGACAATGTTTTAGAGAGAGTGCAAAAAAATTGGGGTTCAAAAAATATATGTGAGGTAAAAAAATGTCACTAAACGATCCATTGGCAAACGCACTATCACACATAAAAAACTGTGAGATAGCAGCAAAGAAGAAAGTCACAATTAGAGACTCATCTAAACTTATTAAAGAAGTCCTAACAATATTAAAAAATAAGGGATTTATTGAGGGATTTAAGGAAATAATTGCCTCAAAAGGAAATTATATAGAAGTAGATCTTAAGGGTGCCATAAATAATTGTGGTGCAATTAAGCCTCGATTCTCAGTTACATTAGACAACTACGAAAAATTTGAAAAAAGATATCTCCCAGCAAAAGATTTTGGGATAATCATAGTTTCAACAAATAAGGGCATAATTACCCACAGCGAAGCATTAGAAAAGAATTTGGGAGGGAGACTAATAGCTTACTGTTACTAAAATGGCGAAATTAAATTTGAAAGATGAGATAACTGTTCCAGAAGGAATAGGTGTAACAATCGTAGCTCCATTAATAAAAGTTAGTGGCCCAAATGGCGATTTAGAGAGAAGGATGTCTCATCCAATGATTGCAATAACTTCCTCAGAGGGCAAAATAACATTCGAATTAAAAAATGGAACCAAAAGAGAAAAAATGATGATGAAGACCTTCGAAGCACATTTGAAAAATATGATTGCCGGTGCCACAGAAAATTATACATATAGATTAAGAGTTTGCTCAAGTCACTTTCCAATGACTGTCACAAAAGAAGGAAATAAGATAACTGTAAAAAATTTCCTTGGGGAAAAGGTCCCCCGAGAAGCAAAGATTCCTGAAGGAGTCGAAGTAGATGTAAAAGGTACAGAAATAACTGTTACTGGGCCAAGCAAAGAAAAAACAGGTCAAGCTGCAGCCAATATTGAAAGGTCAACAAGATTAACAAATAAAGATAGAAGAAAATTTCAAGATGGAATCTATATTACTGAAAAAGCAGGAGTCGAATTATGACTGATAAATTGGAGATGAGGAATGAAAGAAAATCAAAGAAGCCAACTTTCCGTAGACAGGATTCAAATAAATATTCATTTAAGAACAAATGGAGAAAACCAAGGGGCCTCCATAATAAAAGAAGATTAAGCAAAAAAGGACACCAAAAAAATCCTTCAATTGGGTATGGGTCTCCAAAGGAAGTAAAATACCTAACTAAAGAGGGATTGAACAGAGTAATGGTAAATAATCTACAAGACTTAAAAAAAATAAACAAAGAAAAAGATATCATAATCCTCTCATCAAAATTAGGAATGAAGAAAAAGTTAGAAGTTGTGGAGGGATGTATTTCACAGGGACTAAAAATAGAGAGTATAAAAGATCCTAAAAAATATGCCGAAGACAAAAAAGCTCTTTTTGAAGAAAAGAAAAAACAAAAGAAAAAGAAGTTAGAAAAAAAGGAAAAAACAAAGAAAGAATTAGTAAAAAAGGCAAAGGAAAAAGAAGAGAAAAAAGACGAAGATTCAGAGGATAAACAAAAAGAAATCAAAGAAGATGTAATGTCTGGCAAACAGAAAGAGCAAAAAATAAAGCCAGTAGATACCAAAAAGATGGATTCAACAAAAGCAAAAGCCAGCCATATGGCGTCTAGTGTTCCTGGAACAAAACAATGAAACTAAAAAATCAAAAAAGGATTGCAGCACAGGTATTGAAAGTTGGCAAGACTAGCGTAAGGTTTGATCCAGAAAGGCTATCAGATATCAAGGAAGCCATCACAAAGGTAGATATTAGGGGCCTAGTCAGAGACAAGGCAATAACCTCAAAACCTAGGGGTTCACAATCAAAATCAAGATTAAGGAAAAGACTTATTCAAAAGAGAAAAGGACGACAAAAGGGTCCAGGAAGAAAAAAAGGTAAAAAAACCGGAAGACTACCTAAGAAATTAATATGGATGGTCAAAATAAGAATCCAAAGAGATTATATAAAGGAACTAAGAACAAAAAAGTTAATCAAAGTAAGTACATATAGAGATATTTACAAAAAAACTAAAGGAAACTATTTCAGAAGTAAAAACCACATAAAATTATACTTAACGGAGAATAAATTATTTGAAAATGTCAAAAAGTAAAACATTCACAGTTAAATTCAAGAGGAAAAGGGAAGGAAAAACAGATTATAAGTCTAGATTGAAATATTTAAAATCAAATAAGACTAGAATAGTAATTAGGCCATCTGCAAATAACTTACTTATACAGGCAATAAATTTCAAAGAGAATGGAGATACTGCCATTTGCATGAATAAAGCAACAGATTTAAAAAAATTAGGATGGGATTACCATGCAGGAAACATCCCTAGCTCATATTTAGCAGGATTATATTTCGGAGCAAAAAATAAAGATAAAATAAAAGAAGCAATAATTGATTTGGGATTAAGGTCAATAACAAAAGGAGATAGATTAACTGCAGCAATAAAAGGAATTGTCGATTCAGGCATAAATATTCCTCACTCAGATTCCATCTTCCCTTCAGAAGAGGTTATTAATGGAACTATAATCTCAAAGTATGCAAAATCATTATCAAATGAGAAAGAAAAATACGAAAAGCAATTTTCAAAATATTTAAAAAACAAACAGAACCCTGAAAACATAGTAGGGGATTTTGAGAAAATAAAGAAAAAGATACTTGAAAAATGAGAAAAGGAAGACCAAATAGAAAACCGAGAGAAACTGCCGAATCAAGAAGGGAAGCAATTATTGAGAAATGGGTTCCAAAGACAGAGATTGGTAAGAAAGTAAAAGCTGGAGAGATAAAAGATATAGATGAAATCCTTGATTCTGGAAGAAGAATACTAGAATCTGAAATTGTTGATTATTTATTACCTAGCCTAGAGTACGATCTAATTACTGTGGGTCAATCAAAAGGTAAGTTTGGGGGAGGAAAAAGAAGCATCTGGAAACAAACCCAAAAAAAGACTAAAGAAGGAAACAAACCCAAGTTTGCCACAGTAGCAGTAATTGGAAATAAAGATGGGTATGTGGGGATTGGTCATGGAAAGGCGAAAGAAACAGTTCCTGCCAGAGAAAAGGCAATAAGGAATGCTAAATTAAATATAATTAAAGTAAGAAGGGGATGTGGATCATGGGCCTGTGGTTGTTCAGAACCTCACTCTATTCCAATTAAAGTATCTGGAAAATGTAGCAGCGTTGTAGTGGAATTAATTCCCGCACCAAAAGGAACTAATTTGACTATACAAAAGGAACTAAGAAAGATACTAAATCTTGCTGGATATAAAGACATATATTCAAAAACAAAAGGACAAACAGGAGTCCAATTAAACTTAGTCAAAGCGTGCATTGAAGCACTTAAAAAACTTAACGCAACAAAATTCAATGATGAATTTGTCAAAAGTTCTGGTACAAAGGAAGGAAGAATAAATGGATAATATTGCAGTAATTCGGATTGCCGGAAAACAAGGATTAACTAAAGAGATAAAAGATACTTTCAAATTATTGAGATTGTACAAAAAATACACCTGCATAATTATTCCAAACACACCCAATTACATTGGGATGATAAAAAAAGTCAAGGATTTTGTTACATGGGGCGAAGTTAACAAAGAAACCATGGAGAAATTATTAGAACAAAGAGGGAAACTTGCAGGCAATGCAAAGTTAACTGATCAAAAAGATATTAATATATCTGAATTTGTAAATCAAGTTTTTGAAGGAAAAAAGAAAATAAAAGATCTACCTGGATTAAAAACATTTTTTAGATTACATCCGCCTGTAGGGGGATTTGAAACCAAAGGAACAAAGAAACCATTTTCCATTGGAGGAGTTTTAGGTTATAGGAAAGATAAAATTAATGAACTTATAATTAAAATGATTTAAAATGCCAGTTAATAAAAGAAAAAAATCAACAAGGTTCAGAGCAAAAACAACTCACGGATATGGCTCCATGAAAAAGAATAGGGGTGCCGGAAACCGCGGAGGTAGAGGTATGGCTGGCTCTGGAAAAAGAGCAGATCAAAAAAAGCCGTCTATCTTAAAAAAATATGGCCCTTCATACTTTGGAAAACATGGTTTCAATAGGCCGCAAAGCAAGGTAAAAGTATTGAAGATACTAAACTTAAATGAAATAGATCAAAAAGCAGAGAAAAAAGGAACAAGTTATATTTTTGATGGCTCAAAATATGATAAAATTTTAGGTACAGGAAAATTGACAAAAAAGATCAAAATAACCTCTAAATCATTCTCAAAGGCAGCACTTGAAAAGATCAAGGAAACTGGCGGAGAAGCAATAATATGTTAAGAAATTTCTTAAATAATCTCCCAGAGGTTAGAAAGCCAGAGAAGCCAAAATTAAGTTTTAAAGAAAAACTTAAATGGACATTAATAATTCTTATTGCATTTTTTGTTTTATCTACAATTAGTTTATATGGCCTTGGTGCAAATGCATTACAAGAGTTTGAACAACTATCTATTATCTTGGGGGCTAATTTTGGATCCATAATGTCTTTGGGTATTGGGCCTATCGTAACTGCATCTATTGTGCTGCAATTACTATCCGGATCAGGAATCTTAAAGATAGATATGACTACATCAGATGGAAAGAAATTTTTTCAAGGATTACAAAAATTATTGGCATTTTTCTTTATAGTTTTTGAAGGCTTTATTTATGTATTTATGGGCGGCCTAACCCCCGATCCACTTCTTGCGCCTGGAGCATATTTTACTATGCAACTGGTATTAGTATTCCAACTGATTTTAGGAGGAATCTTAATTTTATTCATGGATGAAGTAATTACCAAGTGGGGATTTGGTTCAGGAGTATCACTATTTATTGCCGCAGGAGTATCGCAGCAAATATTTGTTAGGGCATTCTCTCCACTAACTGCAGGCGGGCAAATTGCATTTGGTTCGGGATTAGCGCCCGTTGGTAAGGTTTGGACTTTCTTTATATCGTTAATTAATGTAAATCTACAGGAAGCCTCGCTGGCTTTTGCAGCTATATTTTTCACATTTGTAGTTTTTGCACTATCTGTATATGCACAATCTATGAAAGTAGATATCCCCCTGTCTTTCGGAAGAGTTCGAGGACATGGGATCAGATGGCCACTTAGATTTATGTATACTTCCAATATCCCAGTTATTTTAGTTGCAGCCTTAATAGCAAATATACAACTTTGGGCAAGATTAATGCAGAATAAGGTAGGCGAAACAGGAATAGCCTCATGGATATCTCAAAATATATTGGGTCAGTTCTCAGGAAGCATGCCAACTTCTGGATTAGTATTCTGGACTCATTCTCCGAATATAATTGAAGCCACTGTAAATTGGTTCTTTGGGGCACCATTTAATACAATTCAACTTGCACAATCATTAACATATGTAATATTCATGATGGCAGGAGCAGTTCTGTTCTCCGTTTTCTGGGTGCAAACTTCCGGTATGGATGCCAAATCCCAAGCAAAGCAGATTATGTCCTCAGGCCTACAGATTCCAGGATTTAGAAGAGATCAAAGGGTCCTGGAAAAAGTACTAAACAGATATATAATGCCACTAACAATAATGGGCGGGCTCGCAGTAGGGTTACTCGCTGCAACTGCAGATTTATCTGGGGCACTATCCCGGGGAACTGGAATTTTACTTACCGTTATGATAATCTACAAATTATACGAAGAAATTGCTCAACAGCACATGATGGATATGAATCCGGCAATGAGAAAAATGATGGGAGGGGAATAGATTTAAAAACACCTTAATCTATGTTAAGTGAAATGGTATTAGAATCTTTTTTCAATTCAATCTTTGGATGGGCCGTGGAAATATCTCCATTGACAGGAGTGGTAGTGGTTGCTTTTGTAATGACACTACTCGTTACACTAATCTATAAATTTATGACCGACCAAGAGGCAATGAAAAATCTCAAACAGGAAATGAAAGATTTGAGAAAGGAAATTAAACTTGCTGCACAGGATCCTGTAAAAATGGCAGAATTAAATAAAATTTCCATGGAAAAATCAATGCAGCAGATGAAGCAATCCCTAAAACCAACACTTATAACTATGTTACCATTGATTTTTGTGCTAGGTTGGTTAAAGACCACATACGAACCGTTAACTTTAAATCTCTTTGGTATTACCAGTTCGCTGTGGGCATATATAGCATTATCAGTTGTATTTAGTATAGTATTAAGAAAAATGATGAAGGTACATTAAAATAAAATGGTTCAAGGAAAAGAAAAATCAAGATCAAAAAGAAGAGTATACACCAGAACTCCAAGTGGAAAGGTTAAAAAAGTATTAAAGATAAGAAAACCTTCTCCAATAATCTGTGGAGACTGTGGTAAAAAACTTCAGGGCATCCAAAGATTGATACCTTCCAAATTTAGAAATTTAGCAAAGACAAAAAAGAGGGCCTCAAGACCATATTCAAATCTCTGTAGTTCCTGTATGAGAAAAAGAATAAAGGAGAAAACATAAAATGTTCGAAGTAGGAAGAGTATGTATAAAAATAGCAGGAAGAGATGCAGGGAATACCTGTATTGTTGTAGATTTAGTTGATGATAAATATGTTTTAATTGATGGTAATGTTCGAAGAAGAAAATGCAACGTTTTCCATTTGAACCCATTAAAAGATAAAATAAAGATAAAAAAAGGTGCATCAACAACTGACGTCATAAAAGCAATGACAACTGCAAAAATGAAAGTGATTGAAAAAAAGAAAATAAAGAGAACAGAGAAGAAAAAAGAGACAAAAAAAGATACTAAGGAAAAGAAGAAAGATGCCAAACCAAAATCAAAATAAACTCTTAGAGATGCAGATGCTAAACCAGCAACTTCAACAATTACAGCAGCAATTGCACTCTTTAGATCATCAACTAGAAAGCCTTGAACACCTAAAATCTAATCTAGAATCCCTAAAAGATCAGAAAGATGCAAAGACTTATTGTTCACTGAATGGGGGAGTATTTGTAGAATCAGAAATAAAAGAATCAGAATCAGTATTATTGAGCGTAGGTGCGAATGTTCTAGTAAAAAAGAAAAAAGAAGAAGCTCTAAAGTTAATAGACCATCAACTAAATGAATTAAAGGAAATTAGAGTAAAACTAGAGAATGAAGTAAATAAGATGAATATGCACATGATGTCTTTACAATAAGAACAATTTTTAAATCTTAACCATTTCCCTTTTTTATGTCAGTTTTGAAATATTATTCAAGACCAGAAATTCAAAAAGCAATAGTTGAATCTTGCCAGAACAAAGAGGTTTCTGTGATGTTGGGGATAGGGAGTTTTGGAAGAAGGCCAGATATTTTGAATTATGAATCCGATGTTCTAGAATTGGCTAAGCAAGGGGCCACCTCTTTTCACATTTCCGAAGAACACTGGCAGAACCCATTAAAACTTACCCCTGGGATGACAAAAAGACAATTAGATGAATTAAGAGCAGGATGGGATTTTATTTTAGATATTGATTCTCCTAATTTAGAACACTCAAAAATAATCTCTCACTATTTAGTTCAGGCATTAAAATTCCATGATATAAAACGAGTGTTTATAAAATACTCTGGAAACAAGGGATTTCATATAGGGGTCCCATTTAAGTCATTTCCTTCACATTTTAATACTCAAAAAATGAGGGAATTATTCCCAGAAGCAGCCAGAATAATAGCAGAATATCTGACAGAGATGATAAAATCCCATGTATCTGATGAATTAAAAGGAGAAAATATAGATGAGATACTAAAAATAGATACCGTTTTGATATCTTCAAGACATCTGTACCGGGCCCCGTATTCATTGCATGAAAAATCCGGATTGGCCTCTCTGCCGATCGATCCAGAGAAAGTACTAGAATTTAAGCCAGACCAAGCAATTCCAGAAAAAATAAAACCAGAATTAAAATTCTTAGATTCTTACAACAAAGATGAGGCGGCAGGATTATTAGTAAGGGCATATGATTGGTACCATGAAATAGAAATAAGAAAAAATTCTACTAAAGAACACGAAGAATCAACAAGAAAAATAGAATACGATGAAATTTCAGAGGCCATTCCAGAAAAATTCTTCCCAGACGAAATAAAATTGGGATTGAAAGGTATAAAAGATGGGAAGAAGAGATTTTTATTCATATTAATCAACTTCCTAAAATGTTTGGGTTGGCCACATGACGAAATAGATAAAAAAGTCAAAGAATGGAATAAAAATAACCCAGAGCCCCTAAAAGAAGGATATATTATGTCCCAATTGTCCTGGCACAAGCGACAAAGAGAAAAGATTCTTCCCCCAAACTATAGTAACCTAGCTTATTATGCAGATATTGGTCTAAATCCTGCCGAAAATATAAGAAACAAGTTCAAAAACCCCGTAAACTACGCAATTAGGATGTTTAAACTTCAACAGAAAAAGAAATAATAACATTTATAAATACCCCCAAATATGCTAACTCCATGGGAAAAGTCAAGACTACACAGATAAAGAGAGTATCTAATAAAATAATTAGAATCAACCCTGGGAGATTCACAAAAAATTTCGATGAAAATAAGAAATTACTTCCAGAAGTTGCAGATATCAAGTCTAAAAAACTAAGGAATGTTATCGCAGGTTATTTGATTAGGTTAGTTAAGCAAGAAGTATAATCTTGCATCGACGTAAGTACTGGAGGACAAAAAATGGCAGAAACAAAAGATGACCACACAGTTCTTGTTGGAGGAAAACCCTTTATGAATTATGTAACTGGAGTCGTTATGCAGTTTACAACACAAAATGCAAATGAAGTAGCGATTAAAGCAAGAGGGAAATTCATTTCTAGAGCAGTAGATATAGCAGAAGTAACAACAAAAAGATTCCTAGAAAATACAGTATTCATAAAAGAAATTAAAATTGACTCTGAAGAATTCGAAAATAAAGAAGGAAAACAAGTAAGGGTTTCAACAATCGAAATCTATCTAGGGAAGAAATAAATTCTTTTTTACCTTTTATTAATGCTAACAGAATATTTATTTATTTATTCTAACTAGTACAACTATGACGGCAGTTTTACAAAGTAACATTCAAACAGGAGGTTGAATTCAATGGGCGGAGATACAAATTCAGACTAAAAATAGCAGTTTCATTAAAATCATAAAAATACAAGGAGGATAATAAAATGGGAGCAGAATTAGGAGGGCACTACCCCGATGATGGTACGGAGGAGTAAAGATGGGATCTGTATGGGGTAAATTTGGAGGAGACGATGACGGCTGGGGAATAAGCAATGACCCAGATGATGACACATAATTATTTATTTCTTTTTTTAAAAACATTTAAAAACAACTATTCCTAAAAATCTATTAAAGAGGGATATGATGGTTTTAAATGAGTTAATCACAAACCTAAGCAATAATATTGTGATGGAAATTGCGGTAGTAATTATTCTCGCTACTTTATTAGCATATTTAGTTAGATTGTTTAAACAACCACTAATCCCTGCGTATATAATTGCAGGTTTAATATTGGGTCCAATCGGACTCGGGTTAATTAAAGATCCAGTAGCAATTAGAACACTCTCAGAATTGGGAATTGCCTTTTTACTTTTCGTTGTAGGTCTAGAAATCAACCTCTCAAAACTAAAGACAGTTGGATCTGCAGCAATATTTGGTGGCCTAATACAAATTACAGTTATTTATATTGCGGGTTTTTATGTTGCCTTAAATTTAGGGTTCTCACAATTTGAAGCCATAATAATGGGATTAGTACTAACATTTTCTAGTACTATGATTGTAGTAAAATTACTCTCCGATTCTGAGCAAATTGATACACTTCACGGAAGGATAGCATTGGGAATACTATTGGTGCAAGATGTAGTTGTTTTCATAGCCCTCTCTTTGTTGGTTACAGTAAATGATTTTTCAGTTTCAATAATCGCATTCTCACTAATAAAATTATTAATTCTAACCTTTGTCGCATTCCTGGCTGGGAAATATATCTTCCCGGGAATTTTTAGTTTCGCAGCAAAATCCCCCGAATTATTATTTATGTCCTCTATAACTGTACTATTCTTATTTACAATTTTTGCCCATTTATTGGAATTTTCATTAGCGATTGGGGCATTCTTGGCAGGACTCTCCTTAGCAAGTCTCCCCTATCATCATGATATAAGGGGCAGAGTAAACCCCTTGAAAAGTTTCTTTTCAACACTATTTTTTGTTTCATTAGGAATGCAACTAACGCCCATCCCAATGGAATTTTTTAAGTATATTGCATATTTCTTATTAATAATTATATTCTTGAAACCACTAGTAATTTATTTATTAACCTCAATTTTTGGGTATGAAAAAAGAACGGCCTTCCTTTCTGGATTAAGTCTTGGTCAAACCTCTGAGTTCTCCTTAATTCTAGTAACACTCCCATTCGTTTTCAATCTAATTTCTGCAGAAGTATTCTCCATGGTAATCTTCTTAGCAATTGTAACAATGATTTTAACTTCCTATCTACTAGAATTTCAAAATGGAATCTACATGTTGTTCCTGCCAATATTAAAGTTAATTGAAAACTTGATCCCTCCCAACTTAAAAAATAAACTAGAGTATAAGCCAAAAGAGAAACATATTGATACTTTATTGGTGGGGTGCCATAGAATGGGATCAATATTTCTAGAAACACTGGAAAATTTCAAAAGAAAAGTTTTAATTATTGATAATAATCCTGAAGTGGTTAAAGAATTAATTGATAAGAAATTATCTACTATGTATGGAGATGTAAGAAACAAAGAGATTTTAGACAAGGTAAACTTCAAAAAAATTAAGATGATTATTTCTACAGTCCCACACGCGGACGAAAACTTATTCTTAATTGATTATGCAAAATCCAAAAATCCAAAAATCCGAGTTTTGGTAACTGCAAATCATTTTTACTCAGCAAAAAAAATGTATAGGGATGGGGCAGACTATGTAATTCTCCCACACATACTGACTGGAGAAAAAGTATCGGGAATATTGAAAAAAGCCTTTAAGAATAAAAAGTATCTAGCAAGATTAACTAAGAAGCATTTTAAATTATTGGGCGTTGATGAAAAACTAATAAATCGATTTTAATATGGCGCCACCCGGATTTGAACCGGGGACCTCCTGCGCATGAGACAGGCGTTCTACCACTGAACTATGGCGCCACAAGAAAAAGAACAAAATTTCATTTTAAAAAGCTTTTTATTTTCTTCAAAAACTCTTCATTCTGTTTTTCACTAATATTATGCCTCCTCTCCCATTCGGGAACATGCCCATCTCCATCATATCTCGGGACCAAATGGAAATGTACATGCGGAACTACCTGTCCCGCAATTTTCTTATTATTCTGCAAAATGTTCATCCCATCACCAATTTTCATAATTGCTTTACTAACCTTTGTGATTGCTTTAGACATGTTGGCTAGATCTTTGGAAGACATTTCATCTATAGTTTCAAAATGTTTCTTAGAAATAACTAGGGTGTGCCCAACATTCAATGGCTCTGCGTCTAAAAATGCAAATGCATAATCATCCTCATAAACTTTTTTACTTGGAATCTCTCCTGCCGCAATTTTACAAAATATACATTCCTTCATATTAATTCTGCCTCCCTTAGATACTCTATAAATTTTTCTTTAAATATAATATTTTCCATTTTCTCCATATCTCTCGGATCTATCCAAATAAAATCTGAATGCTCATCCGACAATACTATTTTTTGATTTTCAATTTCAACAAGATATACATTACACTTCTCAGATATCTCTCCATGTTTCCATGACCAAGGAGCTAGGCTTTTAATTATTTTACCTTGCATTCCAATCTCTTCGGAAAGTTCTCGCATAAGCTCGTCCTTCAAATCACAACCAGTTTCTACTTTCCCTCCTGGTGCCTCCCAACAGCCTTTATGCGAATCTATTTTTCCGCCAACTTTCTTCAGTAAAAGTAGCTTTCCATCGTTGACAACCAACGCCTTTACTATTGTAGTTTCTCCCATTTTCAAAATATGGACCTGCCGAGAATCGAACTCGGATCTCAAGACTGCCAGCCTCGTGTGATACCACTACACTACAGGCCCCCGACGATTTTAAGATATGATTTGCCACTTAAATAAGTTTCTCAACCAGATTTTAGAAACATTATTAAATGGTGGCCTTCCATAAATACAATATGAAAAAGGGGGATGGCAACAACTCTAAGGATTCCAAGATTTGTTTTCTAGGAAATTTTCCACCGAGGGCATGTGGGATTGCTACTTTTACACAAGATTTAGTGGTTTCTATGAATAAGAAATTCAACCCAGTACTAAAATCTAAGGTTATTGCCCTAAACGAAGACTCAGATTTCTACAACTATGACAACCGGGTACTAATGCAATTAAATAAAGACGATCCAAAGGAGTATAAATTTACTGCAGAGAAAGTTAACAAAGCAAATGATGTAAAATTAATTAGTATACAACACGAATTCGGAATTTTCGGAGGGGAATATGGAGATTATTTATTAAAATTCTTAGAAAAAAATAAAAAACCAGTCGCTATAACATTTCATAGTGTACTCCCAAATCCGGATAAAGAAAGAAAAGAAGTTGTCAAAGCAATCGCCTCAAATTCAAATGCCCTTATAGTTATGGCAGAGGCGGCGGTAGACATATTGAATAAAGATTACAATATAAGCAGAAGCAAAATTCACATAGTTCATCACGGAATTCCCAATGTGCCTCTTTCTTCAAGCGAACCTTTCAAGAAAAAACTTAAATTAGAAAACCGAAAAATAATCTCAACTTTTGGATTATTAAGCAAGGGAAAGGGAATAGAATACATGATAAAATCTCTACCCGAATTAGTAAAGAAGCATCCAGATATACTTTACTTAATTATCGGAGAAACGCATCCCGTAGTAAGAAGAAATGAGGGAGAGCGGTATAGAAACAAATTAATAAAATTAGTAAAAGATTTAGGATTAAATAATAATGTAAAGTTCCATAATAAATTCATCTCTTTAGAAGAATTAACACAATATCTCCAAGCAACAGACATATATGTTTGCACAAACTTAGAGAGAAACCAAATAGTTTCAGGAACTCTATCCTACGCGATGGGCTGTGGGCGTTCAGTAGTTTCAACACCCATAATTTATGCAGAGGAAATATTGGCAGATGGTAGGGGGATGTTGGCTAAATTCAAAAACCCAAAATCCTATGCAAAAGCAATAGACAAATTACTCTCAGATGATAGCCTAAGGGAAGAAATGGAGAGACAGGCTTACGCGTACACTCGATCTATGATCTGGTCCAATGTTGCGTCTAGATATCTAAATGTATTTAATAAAGTTGTGGAGTTAAGAGAAGAAACAACAAAGAAATACCCTGCCATAAATCTAAAACATTTAATAAATCTGACCGATAACTTTGGATGTATTCAATTCTCAAAAGAAGATACATCTCCAGATATTAGTTCAGGATATACATTAGATGATAATGCAAGGGCACTAATCGCAACAGTCTTGCATAATTCTATATTAAATTCCCCCAAATCAGAAAAATTAACTGAAACCTATTTAAAATTTCTAGAGAATTCCCAAGAAAAAGACGGAGATTTTAAAAACCACTTTAAAAACAAGGAAGAAAAACAAGATAGCCATAGTGAGGACGCCTTCGGAAGGGCAGTTTGGGCATTAGGCTATACAATAAGTAAATCAAAAAATTCAGATATTATCAAAAGGTCTGAAAAAATGCTAAAAAAGTCTCTTCCTAAAATAAAAGAATTAGAAAACATAAGGGCCAAAGCCTTTTCAATAAATGGATTATATAATTATTACCAAAAAAACAAGAACAGATTAATCTTGTCCACAATAAAGAAATTAGCAAATTCACTTGTAGAAGAATACAATGAGAATTCGTCTCCAGATTGGGAATGGTATGAAGAAAAATTAACATATTCAAATTCCAAACTCCCAGAAGC
>Ga0233437_1001624_pt1 | contig 39850 bp, 30 predicted proteins | sample SI_122_August201_FD_182714 | JGI IMG/M metagenome (GOLD analysis project Ga0233437, IMG submission 182714) | Seawater microbial communities from Saanich Inlet, British Columbia, Canada - SI_122_August2016_200_MG | ecosystem: Environmental > Aquatic > Marine > Inlet | place: Canada: British... | reverse complement strand
ATAAATTTATTTCATCTCGAATTATTCCTGAAAATCCGGATATGATGGATGTTTTGGTAAACATTTTAAACGAAAACCTTGATTTTGTCAGGAATTCTTCAGGATTGATGTTAAGGAAAATCGGCCCAAATTGGATAAATAGTATTGGCGACTGGATAACTACCGAAGGATATTTGTTCAAAATGCTTGGCCAGGATGAATTTTTAATTTCCGGTGAAGTGATTGATCCGCAAACACCAATATCATTAGCTGTAGGATATCAATTTGTTAGTTATTTGCCTGAGAATCCAATGAATGCTTTAGATGCGTTTACCGATGTTTTAGAAAACCTTGAATTTGTTAGAAATAGCGGTGGATTTATGCTTCGTGAAATCGGGCCGACCTGGGTAAATAGTATTGGCGATTTAATCCCTGGTGAAGGCTATCTCGTTAAAATGATTAATCCCGATATTCTGATTTATCCTGTTGCTGCTGAGAAATTTACAGGTATAGCAAATATCAAACCTGAATATTTTAATTTTGAAGGTGGAAATGCTGCCGATCCTGTTTATACAATGTATGTTTCAGGTTTGGAAGTTGGTGATGAAGTTGCTGTTTACGATCGTGATTTAATGGTTGGTTCAATAGTTATCCGTTCGGATAATAAATTTGAAAACAACTTGCCAATATTCAGTACCTTAACTAATGAAAATGGATATAAAGCTGGGAACGATATTTCATTAAAAGTTTGGGATAGTGAAAATCAAATGGAAGTTACTTTAACTTATTACTTTGAATCAGCTTTCGAAGCTTACGCTGGCCGGGTTTTCCCATCAACTGATGGCGAATATAGTTTTGTAAATATTTTGAAAGGAACAAGCAGTATTGAAAATCCTGCCGATGTGAACGTTTCAATTTATCCTAATCCTGCAAACGACAATGTAAATATTGTTTCGAATGAAACAATTAATGACATACAGGTTCTTAATTTCTTAGGACAGGTATTATTAAATACTGAAGTTAATGATACTCAAATGAAAATTAATACTTCGGATTATCAAGCCGGTGTTTATATTTTTAAAATTAGTACAGTCAACTCTACTTTAATTAAAAAGGTTACTATCAAATAACCTATGGTTTTATGATTATTAAGGGAGGCAGTTTTGTCTCCCTTTTTTTTTGAATTTTGATTTTAAATCCATCATTTTAATTATGGTTATGTAAGACATTTCTATGACAAAACAACTTGTAGGCAACCTTTTGTTTTAACTAATGTCTTGATATTAGATTTTGTTTCACAAAAAGAGTAGTTTATATTCAAAGTATTAATTAAATAATGAAAATAATGAAAAAAATTTTACTTACCATTACTATTAGTCTGGCCATGTTGCTATCACAGGGCCAAAATGTTCAGATACAGCAAATGATTAACAATGTATCAGGAAATTATATCTGGAATTATATTGAAACCTTATCCGGAATGGAAAGATATTCGCCGGTTAACAATACAGTAGCAACAGATCATTTGCAGGATTTTTTCTCTCAATTGGGTTTCGACTCAGTATATGTTCATAGTTATAATAATAATTGGATACCCAATGTAATAGCTGAAAAGAGAGGTGAACTCTATCCCGATTCAATTTATATATTAGGGGCACATTATGATACATATACACAAGGAGCACCCGGAGCTGATGATAATGCTTCAGGTACTGCAGGTGTAATGGAAACCGGAAGAGTAATTTCTGAAACCGATTTCACTAAAACGATACGATTGGTTTGCTTTTCAGGAGAAGAGCTGGGGCTATATGGAAGTGCGGCTTATGCTCAGAAATGTGTTAATAATGGTGAAAATGTAGTTGCTATGATTAACATGGATATGATCTCACATTCTCAAACAGGAAGTGAAAATCCTGAGATATGGGTTGCTTCAAATTCAATATCAAATTGGATATTTGATGATATGAAACAATTTTTACTGGATTATAATATTAATGCCACCTGGGCCGATGGTTCAAGTTCTTGGTTAGCTTATGCAAGTGATCATGCATCATTTTGGGATAAAAATATCCCGGCAATATTTCTTAACGATTGTCTGGATATGTCCTCTCCGAATTTTAACAATTTTATCCATTCATCATCTGATATTCTCGGCACTTCATCAAACAACCAGGAGCTTGCTATTACTACAACACAGGTTGCAACTGCTTTGATAGCTGAATATGCCGGAATAATTTTTGCTTCAACTCAAAGCATCGTGTTATCAGAAGGATATCAATTTATTTCAACACGTTTAGAAAATGAAAACCCTGATATGCTTGTTGTTTTAGAGGATATTTTAAATGATAATTTGGATTTCGTGAGAAACTCGGATGGAACTGTTCTCAGAAAAATCGGCCCTAACTGGGTGAACGGAATTGGTGACTGGGAAACTACCGAAGGATATTTATTTAAAATGTTCGGTGCCGAAACCATTGAGTTCTCCGGTGTAGAAATTGCAGCTTCAACACCAATTGATTTAGTTTATGGCTATCAATTTGTAAGCTTCCTACCAACTGATCCTATTGATGCTTTATATGCATTTGATGGAATTCTGAGCGATAATTTAAATTATATCCGAAACTCTGACGGTGAAATGTTACGAAAAATCGGCCCTAATTGGGTTAACGGAATTGGTGATGCAACACCCGGTGAAGGATATCTTATTAAAATGTTTGCCGATGATCAGCTAATTTATAATATTCCCGTAAAATCTACTTTATCAAATCTTACACCTAAAGTAATTGAGCATTTTGTATTTGATGGCGGAAATGCTGCCGATCCTGTTTATACGATGTATGTTTCCGGTTTGGAAATAGGCGATGAAGTTGCAGTCTTTGACGGTCATGTTTTGGTTGGTTCAACTATTATTCGTTCGGATAATAAATATGAAAACAGCTTGCCAATATTCAGCACTTTAACAAATGAAGAAGGTTATTTTGCCGGAAACGATATTTTAGTCAGAGTTTGGGATAATAAAAAGCAAAAGGAAGTAGTTTCAAAATTATATTTTGAAACGGCTTATGATACTTATACTGATAAGATTTTCCCATATACTGACGGCGAATATAGTGTTGTTAATATTTTGAAAGGAACCAGTGGCATTGAAAGCATCGCTTATGAAAACCTTAATATTTATCCTAATCCTGCAAACGATTATATTAACATTGTTTCAAACATGGATATTAATGACATACAGGTTCTGAATTTCCTGGGGCAGGTATTATTTAATATTGGAGTTAATGGAACTGAAATAAAAGTTAACACTTCGGATTATCAAACAGGTGTTTATATTTTTAAAATAAATACAACCAACTCTACTTTAATTAAAAAAGTAACTATTAAATAAGACTTTGGTTTTCGATTTCTTTTAAGGGAGGCAGTTTGTCTCCCTTTTTTTTTCTCTCTCATAGCAACTTATACATAAAATCTTACATTTGCTTATCAAAAAGTCATAATGCCTTTCAAAGAATATCCATAGCAGTTGTGCGTCATCGTTTAACATAATTTCAGAATTCCTGACTTAGCGTAAAGAAAATATCACGTTTGTTGTCAAACATGTTTTTATAATTAAACCTCATATTCATTAATGTTAAGAAATATATGTGTCGCTCCTACGGAGCTTTGTTTTCGTTATTTACTTTTTATCTATAAATATTATGCTCCTACGGAGCTTGTAACTGATTAAGCATAATGGATTAGTATATAAAAAGCCTCGTTAGAGGCTAAATATTTATAGAAATATAATTCCATTAATTAATAAAGCTCTGTAGGATCGAAATGTTTTTTTTATAAAATAATGTTATGAAGAAAAAGTTCTAATATGCTGATATTATGTGATCAGTTAAGGATTTCTGAATTTTAAAAATTACCTCCCTTACTGTTTTATTACCAATATCTTCACATTTTTCATTTTCGTTTCAGTTTCTTTCATTACTTTTGGGGGGATGATTAATAAAATACTAATACGTTGGTGATAAATTCTAATAAACTTGAGAGTTTTGTAACAAAACAAATAGATAATAAATGAAACTGAAATTATTAATAGTTACTTTTTCTTTGCTTATTGGAATTACGGACAATGTTTATTCTCAGAAAGTAGTAGATAACAATATAAATGTTTTTATATCAAAGGGTGATCTTATAATAATAGGAGATATTTTCCATTTTGATGATTCTTTAATGATATTTAATAGAGACTATTTCTATGATAATTTTGATTCATTCCAAGACATGAATGATTTAAAAGATGAAACAGTTTTTATTAATGAAGGTAAAGGGAAATATTCATTTCACATTTGGATAGGGTCTATTAATGCCATGGGATTAAATACTCCATTTATTTATGACATTAGAACTTGCAAGTTTAAAATTAAGAAAAAAAAGGATGGTAATTATTTAGTAATAAATTTATATAAATCTGGCATTATACTGATTAGAAAACATCATGAAATTTACAAAATAGAAAAAACGAAAAATTCAAATTGCTATTTATTAATAAAAGAATAAAACTACTGCTAATAAATAACCTTCAATTGGCTTAAAAGCCTGAGTAAAAAGTAGCTGATAACCCAAACCTCTCACTAAAACCTCATTAAGAATCAAGACTTTCCCGCACTCACCCTTGCCTTTTAGCTGCCAGGGAGGGAAATAACCACTTGATGATTTAGATATTTTAAAAATATAATGATTACCTTTTTTAACGAAAATTAATTTCATCCTAGATAAACGTGAATGCCTTACATAAAATTCAAAATATCTATCATTACAATCTCAGACATAAACGTCAGAGTTAATTATCCAGCCCCCAGTATCTTTTATCCAGTATCTTGTCCGCCTAAAATAAATTTTCGGCGGATAAATATCCAGCATCCAGTATCCAGTTACACATCAATAATCCTAAATTCCGTATAGTTTGGAACTCCTTTGAAATCTTCGATATATTTTCCGGAAATATTTTCTAAGCAAGTTCCTTTGGTGTTAATATTATTATCAATAATATCGTTGTTTACTTTGATGAAAAATCTTTCACTCAACACAATTCGATTAGCTTTTGCTTTTGACATTAATCGGGCAGTCAAATCAATATCTTTTCCATAGTAATCATTTGCACCTTCGAGAAAAGTGATGTTATAAACCTCAGTACAATAATGAATTGAGACTTTGCAATTTAGAAACATATCCTTATTCGGGAAGTTTTTAATATTATCAATAGTAGCATAAATTTCTTCAAGCAATGCAAAGTGGTTATTGTATGTTGACTTTGATGACAAAACTTTATCGGGTATGTAAAGCATAATTTCATCACCAATTCCTTTCACGATATTTTCGGGGAAATCATTCAAAAAGGTAAGAAAATTAAAAGTATTATTAAGTTTTTTTGCCCAGCTTTGTATTTCTGTTTTGTATTTTATATCAGTCGAATTAATAATATCAATAAAAAAACAAGTTCCCGGACATTTCGGAATTTTATTTATTTTTTTTTCAATATCGGGCGAATTAGGGTCTTTAAAATGAATGAATTTCACCATATTTATTATTGATTTTTGATTTGCAATTTTAAAAATATTTAACAAAGGTAAGATTTCTTAAATATGCGACTTTTAATTTCGGAAAGTTTCAGATATTTACAAAATATATAATCAGTAAAATATTTTTATCTGAAAAATAAAAAAAGGAAATAAAATTTTAATAATTAATAAATATAAACCAATGAAAGCCAAAACATTTGTTGAAAAAATATTTGATGCCGAAAAAGGCAGCATCGTATTCAGAAAACCAAACCTTATTTTAACACACGACAATACTGCAAGCATTGCAGTTACTTTTAAGAAAATGGGAGGCGAAAAAGTTGCCGACCCCGATCAATTATTAATCGTTCTTGATCATAATGCGCCACCAACCACTTCTAAAATTTCCAATCAATATCAAAAAATCAGAGATATTGTCAATGAGCAGGGAATAAAAAAGTTTCATGATGTTGGTGATGGAATTTGTCATCAGGTGATGTCGGAATATGCAAAACCAAAGATGATTATAGTTGGAAGTGACAGCCATACTTGCACTGCCGGAGCTTTTAATGCTTTTGCTGCCGGCATCGACCGCACCGAATCGGCAGGGCTTTGGAAACAGGGTGAGACCTGGTTTAGAGTTCCAGAAACAATAAAAATCACTCTAAAAGGAAAATTCAATGAAGGTGTTTTTGCAAAAGACCTTTCATTATGGATAATCGGGATGATAAGCTCAAGCGGAGCCGATTATATGTCGATTGAATATCATGGAGAAGGAATTAAAAATCTGTCAATTGCCGAAAGAATGACAATCACAAATCTTGCCTCGGAAATGGGAGCAAAAAATGCGGTTTTTCCTTGTGATGAAGTTTTGGAAGAATTTCTCGGCGAAAAAACTGAAGGTATTTTGGCTGATCCTGATGCTGAGTATGTTAAGGAAATAGAAATTGATTTGAGCGAAATATTTCCATTAGTGGCTGCTCCTCACCATGTTGATAATGTAAAAGCATTATCTGAAGTGCAAGGCACAAAACTTAATCAGGCATTAGTTGGAACTTGTACTAACGGGCGGCTTGAAGATTTGCGCGAAGCTGCCAAAGTATTAAAAGGAAACAAATTACCCAAGGATTTTCAAATGCTTATAATTCCGGCTTCAAAACAAATTTATCTTGAAGCTATGAAAGAAGGTTTGATTGAAATATTTATGGAAGCCGGCGCCAATGTTCTTGCAACATCCTGTGGACCATGCCTCGGAACCGGACAGGGAATTCCTGCCGATGGATATAATATTATTTCAACAGCCAATAGAAACTTCAAAGGAAGAATGGGAAACAAAGAATCAAGTGTTTATCTTGCTTCACCGGCAGCAGTTGCATATTCGGCATTGAAAGGCGAAATTAGCGACCCGAGAGGAATAACTTCAAACGACAAATTTCCTTTTTCAAAAGAACAAAGCAAAACAGTTGAAGTTAAAGAGAATGAAGATCGCTATGCAAAAATGATATGGAATTATGCAGATGTTGATAATTTAAATACAGACCAGATGTTTGCCGGAAATCTCACTTACAGTGTTTTAAGTTCAGAACCTGATAAAATTATGCCTCATTTGTTTAAAGGCTTCGATGACAATTTTTCAGAAAAGGTTCAAAAAGACGATATCATTATTGCAGGAGCTAATTTCGGTTGTGGCAGTTCACGCGAACATCCTGCCGTAGGTTTATCATTTGCCGGAGTGAAAGCAGTTATTTGTAAGTCTGTTAACAGGATATTTTATCGTTCATCGGTTAATCAGGGCCTGCCGATAATTTTATTACCTGAAGTGGTTGATCATTATAAACAAGGTGATAAAGTAAATATTGATTTTGAAAAAGGCATTGTTTCCGTAAATGAAAAAGAATTCAAATTTGCTCCGCTTCCATCAAAATTAATGAATATTTTTGAAGCGAAAGGATTGGTAAATTATATTAAAGGTAATCAATGATGTTTGATTATTAATGAATAAATATCAAAATAAATATCGCATACAGTCAAACAGAATGCCGGGTTGGGATTATTCAGGAGAAGGTGCATATTATATAACCATTTGCGTCGATAACCATAATTGCATTTTTGGTTATATAAAACATAAAAAAATGATATTAAATGATTTTGGTAAAATTGCACACCATGAATGGGGAATCTCTGCAGCAATACGCGATGAAATTGAATTGGATGCATTTGTTATAATGCCTAATCATTTACATGGTATTGTAATTATTAGCAAATCAAATATTGATAATAATTCCCACGATATGGGTAATGATACGCATGGTTCGGGTTTGGACGGTTTGGAAGGTTCGCACAATGGTTCGGATGGTTCACATAGTATAGGTGGGTCGCACGGCGTTTTTGGGTCGCACGTAGAGACGCACGGCCGTGCGTCTCTGCAAACACCCCCAACACCCCCACAAACACCCCCGAAATCCCCACAACCATCGTTACAATCATCACGATTACAACGTAAACCAAAATCAATTTCATCATTTATTGCGGGATACAAATCGGCGGTAACAACCAAAATAAATAATTTGATTGATTCGTTCATACAAACGCAGGATAGTGCATTTCAACCGGTAACCCCAAAATTTAATCGGAGAAACAGATTGTGGCAGGTTAATTACAATGATCATGTAATTCGAAATAATGCAGAATACAATCGTATCAAAACATATATAATTGACAATCCTGCCAAATGGCAACATGATAATTTTTATCAATAATAAAATCGAATGGATGAAATTGAAAAATAAAATAACGGGTTTAATTGTTTTATCAATCGCCATTATTATCGCCGGATATTTTATCACATCATCCGTCTATCCTAAAAATGCAGGCAGGTATCCGATTTTTGTTGCGATTCTTATTCTTGATCTTTATTTATGGATGTCAATCAGGGTGAAAATTGCAAAAATGTTTTCAGTTCTGAAGTATTTGATTTATTCGATTTACTGGTTTCCATTGACGGTTATAGTTTTATTTATGGGGATTTCGGTTTTTGTTCCGATAACAACATGGAGTCCTGCTTTCAGAACTTATTTATTCGGAATTGTTTTCACGATTGTGGCCTCCAAATTGTTTCCTGTTTCTTTTCTTATTCTTGACGATATTATTCGATTCTTTAAAATAATTATTTCTTATTTCAGGAAAGCAATAGTACAAAAAGAGGAAAGGAAAATTGATTTTAAGCGTCTGAAAATTTTACAAATATTCGGTGTTTCTTCAGGCCTTATAGTATTTGTATTTCTGATGCTTGGGATGTTTTTATGGGTTTATGATTTTAAAATTAAAATCGAAAAAATTTATCTTGAAGATCTTCCGACGGAGTTTAATAATTTAACAATTGTGCAGATTTCCGATCTTCATCTTGGAAGTTGGGCAGTGAAAAATCCACTTAGGAAAGTAGTGGATTTAATAAACGAACAAACACCTGATCTTGTATTTTTTACAGGCGATCTGGTAAATTTTACAACTGATGAGGCATTTAGGGTTGAAAATATTTTAAGAAATATTAAATCGAAATACGGGGTATTTTGCATACTTGGCAACCATGATTATGGGAATTATTCGCAATGGAAATCCAAAGAGGCAAAAGAAGAAAATATGAGGCAAATGTTTCAGTTTTATAAAGATATTAATTGGAATTTGCTTTTAGATACAAATTATATTCTTAACAAAAACAAAGAAAAAATTGCAATTATTGGGGTTGAAAACTGGGGTGCTCACGCAAGGTTCCCAAAATATGGAAATATTGAGAAAGCTTTGAAAGGAACTGAAAATATCCCCATAAAATTACTTTTGTCTCATGACCCCAGTCATTGGGATTTGATAATTAGCCAAAACCATCATGATATTGATATTACTTTTTCGGGACATACTCACGGATTTCAGTTTGGGATTGATTTCGCAGGAATTTTATGGAGCCCTGCCGAGAAATTATATAAACACTGGACAGGTTTATATTCCAATAATTCAGATCAGTTTTTATACGTAAATCCGGGAATCGGTACGATTGGGTATCCGGGAAGAATTGGTATATTGCCAGAGATTTCTTTAATAATATTAGAAAGAACAAAAAAAAAGTAAAGAAATGAAAAAGATTATAGGTATATTATGTTTCATAATTGTTTTCGTATTTTCCGGATTTTCTCAAAATAATACAGATAAAAAGGTAATTAAAAAGGCAAAAAGAATCCATAAAAATGTTCTTACTATCGACTCACATGCAGATACTCCTTTAAGATTAACAAGGCCGGGTTTTGATATCTCTAAAAGAAACGATCCGATTGAAACAAGAAGCAGAGTTGATTTCCCACGGATGAAAGAAGGCAGCCTTGATGGGATATTTTTTGCGGTTTTTATTGGTCAGGGAGAGCGAAATCAGGAGGGTAATCAAAAAGCAAAAGACAAAGCTGTTACAATATTTGAGGCCATTCATCAATCTATTCAAGATAATCCTGAAATGGCTGAACTTGCATTATCTCCTGATGATGCCTACCGTATTGAAAAAGAGGGAAAGCGTGCAATTTTTATTGGGATTGAGAATGGATACCCAATTGGAAATGAGCTGTCGTTAATTGAAGAATATTATGATTTAGGAGCAAGATATATAACACTTTGCCATACAAAAAACAATGATATTTGCGATTCGTCTAATGATACAATTGAGCATCATGGTCTGAGTAAATTCGGAGAAGAAGTCGTAAAAAAGATGAATGATTTGGGGATGATGATCGATGTTTCACATATTTCGGATGAAGCATTTTATGATGTAATTGAAATCAGCGAATCACCAATTATTGCTTCTCATTCCTGTGCGAGAGCAATTTGTGATAATCCAAGAAATCTGAACGACAATATGCTAAAAAAACTTGCAGAAAATGGTGGAGTTATTCAGATGTGTATTTTTAGCGAATATGTTGAGAAGCCGGAATCAAATTCCGAACGTGAAGCTGCTCAGGACTCTGTAAGTATAAAATACAGAGGTTTTGTTGATTTGACTGATGAGGAAATGGATAATGCAAGAAAAGATTGGTATGCAATTGATAAGATATATCCAAGAAAACTGACAAATGTTTCTCGTGTCGTCGATCATATTGATCATATTGTTGAGGTTGCCGGAATTGATCATGTAGGGATAGGCACCGATTTCGATGGTGGTGGCAGGGTTGAAGGTTGCAACGATGTTAGTGAAATGGAAAATATCACAATAGAATTGGTAAAACGAGGATATTCAAAAAATGAGATAGAAAAAATCTGGGGAGGAAACCTGATGCGGGTTTTCAGAGAAGTTGAGAAAAATGCAAAAAACTAATAAATTGCTATAATTGTTATCACGAAACTTCAGGATTGTGGTTTATTGAAAATAGAACACAACCTGCCCCGAGAATTCGGGGGATAACGCTGATTACACGAATTTACACAAATATTTTAATCACATCAAATTCGATGTGATTGATATTTGTCTTGAATTTAGACCGAGCTTTTGGTGGTGCGGGAATATGAAAAATAAGGTTTTTATGAAATCTAATAAAAATGTAAACTAAAATATGCCATAAATCAAAAATCTTTTGATTTTTTCAATTATTTCGTTTGCAAGTTTATCGGCATTTTCTTTTGTATTGCTTTCCGAATAAATCCTAATTATCGGTTCCGTATTTGATTTTCGCAGGTGAACCCATTGTTTTCCAAATTCAATTTTCACACCGTCAATTGTATTTATCGGTTGATCTTTATATTCTTCTTTAATTTTATTAAGAATTTCATTAACATCCATTTTAGGAGATAATTGAATTTTGTTTTTTGAAATAAAATAATCGGGGTAAGTTTTGCGAAGTTCGAGGCAGGTCTTTTTGAATTTGGCCAAATGTGTTAAAAACAAAGCAATTCCAACCAAAGCATCGCGCCCGTAATGAATTTCAGGATAAATTACACCTCCGTTTCCTTCACCCCCTATAACTGCATTCTTTGCTTTCATCATCTCAACAACATTTACTTCGCCAACCGCAGAAGCAAAACATTCTCCACCTGAAGCTTCCGTAACATCCCACAAAGCACGGGTCGATGACATATTTGAAGCCGTGTTGCCTTTAGTGTTTTGCAAAACATAATCCGCAACTGCTACCAAAGTATATTCCTCGCCAAACATCGAACCGTCCTCACAAACTATGGCAAGGCGATCAACATCGGGATCGACAACAAAACCAAGATCAGCTTTTTTATCAACAACAAGTTTTGAAATTTCTTTAAGATTTTCAGGTAATGGCTCGGGATTATGAGGAAAATGCCCGTTTGGTTCGCAATAAAGTTTAATTATATTTTTCACTCCCAATGCTTCAAGCAATTCGGGTATTGAAATCCCACCGGTTGAATTCACAGCATCAACGGCAATTGTGAAATTAGCTTTTTTGATTGCTTCAATATCAACCAAATCCAGCTTAATGATTTCTTTAATATGATCTTCAATTGCGGTTTTATACTCAGAATGTAAGCCCAAATCGTCAACCTCTGAAAAACTAATTTCCGATGAATCGCCAATTCTCAGAATTTCTTCACCATCAGCAGCCGATAAAAATTCACCTTTATTGTTTAAAAGTTTTAATGCATTCCATTGTTTGGGATTATGGCTCGCTGTCAGGATTATTCCGCCATCGGCATTCATTTCTGTAACCGCAATTTCAATAGTTGGAGTAGTTGACAGGCCGGCATCAATAACATCAGCACCAATTCCCATTAAAGTACCGCAAACAAGATTGTTAACCATCGCACCGGATATCCTTGCATCTCGGCCTACAACAATTTTTAGCTTTTCTTTATTACATTGTTTTTTAATAAATAATGCATAAGCCGCTGTAAATTTAACTATATCAAAGGGGCTTAGACCCTCGCCCTGATTTCCACCAATTGTACCTCTTATTCCTGATATTGATTTTATTAATGTCATTGATTTATTTTTTTGATTTTTTGCAAAACTAATTGTTTTAGTTTATTTTATTCGTATTAAAGGAAAGAATTTTAATCAGGTTGAGAAGATTGTGATTGATTGTAATTGATTGTTTAGCCTCTGATTCCGATAATTATTGGAATAGGGCAGGGGGCATTTAATGAGTTTTCAACTATTCGGTTATTAGTCCAAATAAAATAGCCATTGATATATAAAATGCAAAAGCCCATCCCGAAAGACAGACTTTTGCATTCCATTACCGATTATTTCTCTTGTGGTTTTTTACTCTCACTTTCCACCTTTGGACGCTCATATTTACAGCAGCTATGAAGTTTGTTATAAACTTCATCTTTTGCTTTTTGCTTATCGGTATCATGGCCAACTTTTGCAACAGCTAAATGTACTTTATCACTATTTGTTTTTGACTCATCATAAGTCAACTCAAGCATATTGGTTTTCTGATCCCAGTCGGCAGCCGTAACGCCATCAACAGATTTTGCAGCTTTTTCGATGCGGTTTTCACACATTCCGCAGGCACCATACACTTTGAATTTTTCGGTTTTGCTTTGTGCAAAAACTGTTATTGCTCCAATTAAGAACAATCCTACTAAACTAAAAACTTTCTTTTTCATTTTTTTAAAATTTAAATTAATAATTTATTTACTTACTTACTTACTTACTCTACCTATTGCACAGCTTATAAACGATTTTGCAATTGATATTGTGCTATTATTCCCTTGTACCGGATAACCCATTTTTGTGAGTTTTGCCTTATATTTTCCAACATTACTTTCATCACCCTCAAAACATATTGATATTGATGAATCTTCAATATTAATTTCTACTGATCTAACTTCATGAAATTTGATAAGGCCTTTTTTGATTGTTGAGCCGCAGCCATTGCATTTCAAATTTTCTACTTTTATTGTTATAGTTTTCATTTGTTTTTAATTTGTTTCCCGCAGATAACGCAGATTTTCGCTGATAGTTTTTCTGCGTTTATCTGCGCAATCTGCGGGAAACAGGTTTACTTTTAATCATTCTCCTGTGTATTTAAAAACAATCATGGATGTTTCATAATGTATTTATTTAGTTGATTATTTAAATTCACGTTTTACTTCTCCACATTTTAGCATTATATCGCCAAAGTAAGGGTTGCGAATTTCTTTTTCACTACTTATCCAAAACCCTCCTTTATTATCAAAAGCCATTGGACAGAATTGCAAATACATAGGCTGATCACTTGCAATTCCAAACATATCAACAGCTTTGATAAGTTTATTCGACACAATACTAAAATGACTGCGTTTCATCTCAATGCCTTTCATTGTGATGATACTGTTAAGATTTTCTTTAATATACTTCAGGAGATTCATCCATTCTACATGAGCATTGTCTTTTAAAATGTTCATATCTATTTTATTTAAGCTTGATAAAACAGTCTTTGTTTTTTCTTCAACCTGTTTTTCATCAGTTGCTACAAAGGCATCTTTCATTTTTAGATAATCACCTACAAGTTCAGCAAGTTGTGTTTTGAAAGTCTCAGGAATATTAGCAATAGTTTCAATCTTTTTTTCGGAAAGATCCATTGCTTCCATTTCATCATCACTCATTTTAGTGCCGCCATGATTATGGCCGGTAGAAATATTACCCCCTTCAGGATTCATCATACTCGTTTTGCCTGCCAACTGTGCTGATGCATCAATCTTAAACACTCCATTTACTACTATTTCTTCATCTTCGGATAAGCCTTTTGCAACTACATAGAAATTATCGGCTTCGTGTCCAAGGACAATTTCACGATACTGAAATGACGGTGTTTCACGGTTCGGGTTTTTTACATAAACCACTGCACGTTTACCTGTCCAAAGTATTGATGTTTTTGGTATCAATAACTCATTAGAGTTTTTACCTTTACTTGATTCTAAAATTCCATTTGCAAACATTTCGGGTTTTAACGACAGATTTGGGTTTTCTATTTCAAGCCGCACCTGAGCAATTCTTGTTTTAGGATTAATAAAAGGATCAATATAACTTACTTTGCCGGTGAAGTTTTTGCCGGGTATTGATTGCAAAGTAAAGTCTATTTTATCGCCGTGGTTTATCCAGGGCAAATCGCCTTCATAAGCATCGAACATAACCCAAACAAGGCTTAAATCAATTACCTCGAACAATGCTGAACCTTCTTTCACATAGTCGCCAACAACAACATAGCGTTTGCTTACTGTTCCAGATATAGGGGAAAGAATATCAAAATACAGTTTTGGTTCACCATGTTTCTCAATAGCATCAATTTGATCGTTTGTCAAATCCCAAAGTTTAAGTTTGCTGCGTGATGCTTTATAAAACGAGGGATTACTTTCTTTGTATTTGATTGCTTCAAGCAATTCCTTTTGTGCAGTAATTAAATCGGGTGAATAGATGCTCCCTAATTTCTGGCCTTTTTTGACATTCTGGCCTGTATAATTTACAAACAACTTTTCAATCCTTCCGCCAAAACGAGCGGCTATTTCAGCAATATTGCGTTCATCGGTTTTTACTTTGCCAAGCAAGTGAATTGATTTTTCGGGAGCACCTCGCTTTACAATTGTGGTTTGAACATCTGCCAGTTTTATAGCTGATTCGGTCATTTGTATTTCATTGGGATCAATGTCGTCACCTTCTACATGCAAGGTGTTTACCGGCACTAAATCCATTGCACAAATTGGGCAAAGCCCAAATTTGTTTTGCTTAATCTGTGGATGCATTGAGCATGTATAAATCAATTCTTGCACTTTTGCTGTTTCTTCATGATTGTGTCCTGAGTGGCTTTCTTCAGAACCTCCGAAGAAAACAGCACCAAGGAATAAGCCTGTAACAAGCGTTATACTCATTATTATTGCTTCTCTTTTATTTAGCATTTTTGATTTTTTTGTTTTCATTATTGTAATATTTTTTTTGCTTCATTAATAGTTAATACCGGTTGTTTGCAAACATTATTTTTACAAACATAAATTATTGTTTGATCTTTAACATATCTCTTTTCAAAAATGGGAATACCCTTATCTTTAACACTTCCGGCAAAAACAATATCCGGTCGATAATTATTTAATAACTCTATTGAAAGTTTATCGGTATTTAAGCCGGTAACTACAAGTTCGTAGGGAGATTGTGTCAACCATAACATTACTGATGCCCAATTTGAGAAATAGGCAATATTTGTAGAAATATTTTTATTAATATTTGCAAGCATCTGTTTTGATTTTTTATTCATACTACTATCAGAGTAATAGACACCGAGAACAAATAAATTTTTTGCCATTGATGAGTTTGATGATGGAATAACGTTATCCGAAATTTCTTTTTTACGAACAATTAAGTTGAAATCAACATCTGAAGCATAAAAAAACATAGCTGTTTCATTATCATAAAAATGCTCCAGCGTATAATCGGTTAACTTTTTAGCTATTCTTAAATATTTTTCATCATAAGTAGCTTGGAATAAGGCAATATATGCTTCTATTGTAAAACTATAATCATCAAGAAAAGCATTGATTTTACTCTTTCCATCTTTATAGTTTCTAAGAAGTCTGAAATCACTTTGTAACACATTTTTTTCAAGAAATTCAGATGCTTTTTTTGCATGCAATAAAAATTCATCATCTCTAAAAACAAGATAAGCATCAACATAAGCCTTTATCATAAGTGAATTCCACGAAGTTAAAATCTTGTCATCCAAGCCGGGATGGATGCGTTCTTCCCTTACTTTTCTTAATTTATTATTTAATTGTTCAATCTTTATTAATAGCTCGGTTTCGGTTAATTTGTATTTTTTTGCGATTCTATCAGAACTTTCAATAATATGTAGAATGTTAGCACCTTGTTCCCAATTTCCTGATTTTTTTACTGAATAATAATCACAAAACAATTCAGAGCTACTAACCAAAATTTCATCTATATCTTCTTTTTTCCAAACATAATATTTTCCTTCTTCGCCTTCGCTATCTGCATCCAATGATGAATAAAATCCGTTTTCAGGCGATGTAAGTTCTCTTTTAATAAATTCAAGAGTTTGATAAACAATTCTTTTATACAAATCATTTTTTGTTAGCAAATATGCGTTACTGTAAAGGCTTATAAGTTGGGCATTATCGTAAAGCATTTTCTCAAAGTGAGGAACTTTCCAATGATCATCAACAGAATATCGGGAAAAACCACCACCAATCTGGTCATAAATTCCACCTTTAGCCATTTTTTCCAGTGTTAAATTCACGTGCCGCAAAACGCCTTCATCTTTTGTATAAAAATAGTATTTCATCAAAAAGTCTAAAGTTGAAGGCATAGGGAATTTCGGAGCTTTATGTTCGCCTCCATTTATTTTATCAAAACTTGATTTCCAATTTTCAACTGCCTTTGTTAATTCTTTAAAGTCAAATTCTGATTGCTCTGATTTTAATTTTACAAATTCAGAATTTATAATTCCTTTTTGCAATTGTTCCGCCGAATTTATATATCGTTGCTTGTCATTCTCATATCCCAAAGCAAGACTTTCTAAAATCTCTTTCCATTGATTAGGCCTGAAATATGTTCCTCCGTAAACCGGACGGCCATCAGGCAAAGCAAAACAATTTAAAGGCCAACCGCCGCTACCTGTAATTAATTGCACTGCTGTCATATATATTTGGTCAACATCAGGATGTTCTTCTCTATCAACTTTTATGCATACGAAATTTTCATTCATGATTTTTGCAATATTTTCGTTTTCAAACGATTCATGTTCCATTACATGACACCAATGACAGGCTGAATATCCGATACTTATCAGTAATAATTTATCCTCATTTTTTGCCTTCTGCAAAGCAATTTCATTCCAGGGATACCAATTTACAGGGTTGTGAGCATGTTGAAGTAAGTAAGGGCTATTTTCATTAATTAAGTGATTTGTATATTTATGTTTCATTGTTATATTATTATTTTCTTGTGAATTTCCGCATTGTGATAATAATATGACTGTTAGTATGATTATGTATTCTTTCATATTTCTAAATTATTATCAATTAGTTCCCAATCAAATAATTAATAAATGCGATGGAAACCTGTTTGTTGACTCGTGCTTTTTCAAGCTCTAAAGAATATTTCAATACACGTTTTTCCATACGTAATATTTCTTCGAAGTTCTTACCATTAACAGCATATTCAGCTTCGAGAATGTTGATTGCTTTTTCGGCTAATTGCAACTGTCTTTGAAACAAATCAATTCGCCTGTCTGCATCGAGATATTCACCATAACCCTTTTCAAAAATGGATTCAAGTTTATTGATTTTATCAGCTTTTTTGTTTTCGGTAGCTTTTTTCATGAATACAGCTTCTTTTACCATTGCTGTATATTTCTTGCGGAATAATGGAATTGTTATCCCGATTTTTGGAAAAAAGATGGCATCCTTTCCGTTTTGATTTATGTTGGCCATTGGGTCATCACTCGCACCGATAGCGATGTAATCTATTCCTGTTGAGATTTTGGGTAAGCCGTTTTTCTTTGCAAGTTTTTCTTTGTTTTGGAATGAATTAATTATATGATTAAGATTCAATACCTGATGATTATTCAATCTTAAACTACCCAAAACCGCTTGCCGGGAGTAAGCTAAATCGTCTGTCCAAATTGTATTGGGAATTTCGATTGTGCTATTTTCACCAACATTTAAAAGATTATTGAATTTCACCGAATGTACAAACCATTTATCTTTTAATAAGGCAAGCTTATTTTCCAAATCAGTTAGTTCCATTTCTACCCTTAACTCATCGACTCCCGAAGCTTTCCCTGCTTCTATTTTAATCAATGCAAGATTTTTAAATGTTTTAAGGATACGAATATTCTTTATGGTAATATCAATGCTTTGTTTGATAAAATATAAATCGAAATAACCTGATTTGACTTCGAAAAAAAGTTTTGATTTAATTTCTTCAAAGTTTTCAAACTTAGCCTTTGCCATATTAAGGGCAACATCCTCTTTGATATTTAATGTTCCAAACCAGGGAAACATCTGATTTAAAGATATTTTGGCTTGTTGCGGGCCGTTTTTGGTTTCAACCGGCATAATAAAATATCCGAATGTCAATTGTGGATCAGGTAATGCACCAACTTGTGAAATCTTTTCCATTGAGGCCATATATTCATTGAATTTTGCTTTGAGTGCAGGATTGTTATTTGCAGCAGTTTGCAAATATCTGTCTAAAATTTCCTGTGCAGAAAGTGTTGCTGTAATAACCAAAAGAATTGATATAATTATTAGTTTAGTTTTCATGTGTTTATATTTAGTTTCCCGCAGATATCGCAGATTATCGCTGATGAAATATCTGCGTTTATCAGCGCAATCTGCGGGAGATGGTTTTAATTTCTAATTTCCAATTTCTGGCTTCTAACTTTTTGTTCCTGCCACATGCTGTAAAGCACCGGAACAACAAAAATTGTAAGTGTAGCAATCACCATTCCTCCAAAAATAGGTATAGCCATGGGAACCATAATATCGGAACCTTTGCCTGTAGATGTTAGAATAGGAAGCAATGCAATAAGTGTAGTCGCAGTGGTCATTATTGCCGGACGTACTCTTTTCTTTCCAGCCTCCATAACATTATCCCTGACTTCCTTAATGGAAACAGGTGCTTTTTTATCGAATAATTGCTTTAAATATGTGCTGATTAAAACTCCATCGTCAGTTGCTATCCCGAAAAGGGCAATAAAACCAACCCAAACTGCCACACTTAGATTTATGGTATCTATCTGGAACATGTTTTGCATACCGGTGTCTCCAATGGAAAAATTCATAAACCAGGGCTGCCCGTAAAGCCAAAGCATTATGAAGCCGCCGGAGAATGCAACTAATATTCCTGAAAAAATTAAACCGGCCCCAACAACCGACCTGAACTGAAAATAGAGAATCAGGAAAATTATTATCAAAGAAATTGGGATAACTATTAATAATCGTTTAGTTGCTCTAATTTGATTTTCATAATTCCCTGTAAATTTATAGTTGACACCTGAAGGTATTTCCAAATTACCGTCTTTAATTTTTTCATTCAGATATTTCTGTGCATTTTCAACAACATCAAGCTCTGCATATCCGTCCTTTTTATCGAAGATCACATATCCGACCAGAAAAGTATTTTCGCTTTTTATCATTTGCGGGCCACGGGAATATTCAATGCTTGCCAATTCACCTAAAGGCACCTGAGTGCCCGATGGAGTCGGAATAAGTATTTTTTTCAGGCCTTCGGGATTATCTCTGTATTCCCGTGCATACCTGACCCTAACCTGATAACGTTCCCTACCTTCAACAGTTGTTGTTAAGGGCATTCCACCGATAGCAGAACTGATGAAATTTTGAAAATCCTGTATTGTCAATCCATATCGGGCAATGGCATCTCTGTTTATTTTTATTTCAAGATAAGGTTTCCCAACAACGCGATCGGCAAAAACAGACATAGGTTCAACGCCTTCAACATGTTTTAAGTGATTTTCTAATTGATATCCTACTTTTTCTATGCTTTCCAAATCCGGCCCAAAAACTTTTATTCCCATTGGAGCACGCATCCCGGTTTGCAACATCACCAAACGAGTTTGAATTGGTTGCAATTTTGGTGCAGAAGTCAGGCCGGGAATATTTGAATTTTTTACAATTTCATTCCAAATATCATCAGGTGATGTTATTTCTTTTCGCCACTGACGGAAATATTCACCTTTAGTATCAGGAATTAACAGGCCTTTATCTATAATCCTAAACTCATCTGTTTCCGGATTATAAACAAAACCGTCTGTTAAATCAAATGCTCCGTCATCGTTAACTTTAAATCTAAGGCGATGTCCTTTTTCGTTGAGCATGTATTCCGGTTTATAGTTGATCACATTTTCATACATCGACACAGGTGCAGGATCTAAAGCTGAATTTACCCTACCCCATTTTCCGACTACATTGTCAACTTCAGGAATTGCGTTTACTTTTTTATCCAACAAACGAATTACTTCAAGGTTCTCTTCAATGCCTGAATGTGGCATTGTGGTTGGCATTAATAAGAACGAGCCTTCATCAAGCGAAGGCATAAATTCCCTGCCAATACCCGGGAAAACTTTATTAATTGATTGCCATGTTTCGGTTTGTTTTACATCATTAGGCATAAAACCGAAGAGTTTCTCAAAACCCTGCCATGCAATAATTCCAAAAATGACAACAAAAATCGGAAGAATTAAAAATTTCCATTTGTTAGCTAAGGCCCATGAAAGAATTCTCCTGTATAGTTTTACGATTGATATTAAGACACCTAAGATGATCGCAATTATAAGTACCACAAACACAAAATTACTTAATGTACTATTTTGAGCGCCAAGTGGCATCCATTCATTCGCAAGGAATTGAACCACTAATATCAAAGTAATAGCGATGTTTATAAAGTTCACATACTTCATCCTCTGTTCTTTCCAACGATAAGCAAAGAAATTATTTACACCAAAAGCAATTAAGGCAAAAGCAATATAATATCTATCGTAGAAAATAAATGCTATACCTGCCAAAGCGAGAACTATATTCAGGTATTTACGAATTTTTTTACTGTTAACTCTTATTGACAATACAAAGTGTGCAAGTGCAGGAATTACTGTTATACCAAGAACCAATACCGAAAGCATTACAAATGTTTTGGTAAAAGCCAATGGCCTGAACAACTTACCTTCAGCGGCCTCCATGGCAAACACCGGCATAAAACTTATTACGGTAGTTGCTATTGCGGTAACAACTGCCGGGGCAACTTCAATGCTTGCCTCGTAAATAATATGCCTTAATTGCTTTCCCTTAGCTCCTTTGTTTTGAGGCAAAGATGTATGCCTGATAATGTTTTCTGTAAAAATAACACCAACATCCACCATTACACCAATTGCGATGGCGATTCCCGAAAGTGCAACAATATTGGCATCAACACCAAACTTTCTCATCACAATAAAAGTCATTAACACACCTATTGGTAATAAACTTGAAATAAGAATAGAAGCACGAAGGTTAAAAACCAATATCAGCACTACAATTATGCTGATTAGCACTTCTAATGATAAAGCTTCTTCCAGTGTACCAAGTGTTTCGCTGATTAATCCCGAACGGTCATAAAATGGAATAATAGTAACTTTTGAAATAGTACCATTATCTAATTCTTTGGAAGGTAAACCTGTACCGATTTCATGAATTTTTTGTTTTACATTTTTGATTACTTCCAATGGGTTTTCACCGTATCGGGCAACCACAACACCGCCAACAGCATCTGCACCGCCTTTGTCTAATCCACCTCTACGGGTAGCCGGGCCAAAATGAATATTAGCAACATCTTTTAATCGGATCGGAACATTGTTCTTAACAACTACAACCGACTTCTCAAGGTCTTCAAGACTTTTAATATAGCCCAATGAACGTATCAGATATTCGGCACGGTTGAACTCTATGGTTCTTGCTCCGATATCAAGATTGCTTTTTTTAACCGCTTGCATTATCTGAGCTATGGAAACTCCGTGAGCTTTCATTGCATTGGGATTTATATCTATCTGGTATTCCTTCACATATCCACCTATGGAAGCTACCTCGGCAACACCTTTTGCAGATGTCAAAGAATATTTTACATAAAAATCCTGAATTGAACGTAATTCCTGTGGATCCCAACCACCACTCGGATTACCGTCTTCATCTCTTCCTTCAAGTGTGTACCAATAAACCTGGCCTAATGCTGTGGCATCCGGGCCAAGTGAAGGTGTAACACCGGCTGGTAAAGTTCCGGCAGGTAAAGAATTAAGCTTCTCGAGTATCCGGCTTCTACTCCAGTAAAATTCAATATCTTCTTCAAAAATAAGATAGATACTTGAAACTCCGAAAATAGAATTGCTGCGGATGGTTTTTACTCCGGGAATACCGAGTAAGGCAGTTGTTAAAGGATACGAAACCTGGTCTTCGATATCCTGTGGTGAACGCCCGGGCCATTCGGTATAAACGATTTGTTGATTTTCGCCAATATCGGGAATGGCATCAACCGGAACAGGGTCATTTGGTAAAATGCCTGTGTCCCAACTAAACGGTGACGATATTATTCCCCAAGCTACAAATAATGCGAGCAATAGGAAAGTTACCAGTTTATTCTCTAAAAAGAATTTTATTATATTGTTTAACATACCTCTGAATGTTTTTGAATGTCATGATTTTGTTGGATCAAATAAGAATTTATTGTAAGCCCCGAGACTACGGGGCGAAAATGAATGAATGAGTAAATGCGAAAATGATAGAATGAATGAGAGAATAATAGTGAGACAGATTGAATTGATTAATTGATGAGTTATTTAAGCATTTACTCATTATAACATTAACAACTTAGCCATTGACACTTATTGACTAACAGAGGTATGTCTGTAATAAAGATAATTTGGTTTGTAAGGAATTCGGTGGAGATTCAGCGAAATTTTCAATTTCTATTTCAATATTATACGGTGTATCGGGAAAATCAATCAACACCAACGGAAAAAGAATATCAAAGCATGTAATACTTGTATTTTCAATAGATGAAGAACTTACGAAATCTTCTTTAAGCTGAAAATACTCCGTTTCATTGTGACAACAATTGGAATTTCCCATTTCACCACAACATGGCTCAATTTCCGAATTTATTGCTACTTCAACTAAGTGAGTACCACAATAATGTTTAGAAATAGAAAAGCCGGTTGTTGTGATCAACAATAAAATGGCTAAAGCAATATTTCCTGTTTTTCTAAACATGCAGCAAAGATAGTATGGTAATTTAGAATCGTTTTATACAATTATGGAAAAGATTTATATCTTTTTTGGATTTAGATTTTGGCCATTTAATTATTTCAAAATAAACATAAAAAAATTTTGTATTTTAAATTTTTATGTTTTAATTTTACATTGTTAAAAATAATCAAGTAATATAAATACGAAAATGTCAGGTTTTTATTCCTCCGATAATTAAATTAATGGATTGATTAAAGAGAGCCTTCTCTTATAATAACTACACAATAAGCGTATTTGAATACTTTTTAATGTGGCATTATTGCTTTTACAAAGCAGAGATTAATACTTAATATTGAAATATTGATTTTAAAAGATAAACTAAACATATTAAAAAATAAAACCATGAAAAACACAATACAAAAAACAATCCCCCATCTCTCAAAAGTTATAATCCTTTTTTCCTTCCTCCTCATAGCTTTTACGGTTGGGGATGGTAGGAGTGAATATCTCGTACCTATTGCTGCAGTTGCTGTGTATAGTGCCGATTTAGATTTAGATGGTGATAAAGATATAATTACTGGTCATAATTATTTTATACAAACACAATGGGGGGGGGGGCTAATATTAGAAAATTATGGTAATGGATATTTTAACATAAATGATTCAATATTTTTTGATCATGGATTACCTGTTATACATGGCAACTATTTCGATAACAACAATTATATTGATTTTTACGGAAGACACCAAAACGGAGCAATTGAAAATATTGTAATTATATATAATTATGGGTTATCACAATTTGACAGTATAAAAGTATTTTTTACAAATGATGATTCAAATGTAAGTGATTTTGCTGATAATGATGTTGACGGTGATGGCGATAATGATATAGTATTTTCATGTAACAATGATTATTTCTGGGGAATAATTTATAATGATGGAACAGGAAACTTTTCCGCACCTGTATATTTTGACCTTGACTATCCGCCTCTTGATATTGCATGTGCCGATTTGAATGATGATGGCAGAAGTGATGTGGTTATAACCGATTATATTATTGAAGTTTATTTTAGTACGGAAACCGGTTTTGAGCAGCAATTACTTGGTTATGCAATCCCTTGGTCAAGCGGCTACAAGATTCTTCCATCCGATTTTGACAATGATGGAGATATAGATGTTATTGTAACTGCCAAATCTAATAGCAATCACAGCAATGTTTACATGTTTGAAAATCTTGGTCATAAGCAGTTTTACGAACACCCATATTTCGAGTTTAACCCCTTTTGTTCTTATGCTCAAATAGCCGATTTTAATAATGATTCATTGCCCGATATGGTATTTGTAGCTTCTGACCATTCAGGATTATATATTTATAACAACATTGGAGATTTTATAATAGAATATCAGCAATTTATTCCTTATCAAAGGACAAATCCTAAAGGATTATTTTGCGAAGATTATGACAAAAATGGTTTTATTGATATTGCCTTTACTAGTGGGGTTGGAGGAATTGACTATTATTTGAACATATTATTTAACGATGGAATGGGCAATTTTGTTGATGACCCGGTAGGCATTATTGAAAAAGAAGAAAAACAAAAAAGTACATTATTGTGCTACCCAAATCCATTTACCGATAGAACAACAATCTCAATAAATTTAAACAAAAACGAAAAAATAAAATTAGAAATATATGATATAAAAGGAAAATTAATCAAAACATTTATTGATGACAAACTCTATACCGAAGTTTATAAAATAATATGGAACGGAGATGATCTTAACGGAAAGGAGATAGAAGCAGGGATTTACTTCGTACGCCTGATTTCAGGTAGGAATATTTATTCACAAAAGCTGGTGTTTTCAAAATAAATGTAATGAATAATTAAATAATTTTTTTTGATGGCAAATTTTTTTTCATTTTTTTACCTTTCGTAACATTCGGTAATACTGGTTATTATAACCATTTTTTATTTAGATTGAATTTAAATTACAAAAAAAGTGCTAACAAAAATCGTTTTTTGGTATTAATAGATATACAGTGGTCTTTTTGGCCAATAAAAATTTGAAGAAAAATGCATGATTATAAAAACAAAACCAAAATAACGTTTACCTCCCATTTTAACAAAACAACCCGCCATTATTCAAAATTTATAATTCTTTTCTCCTTTATTCTTATTGCGTTTACTGTAGGGGATGGTAGGAGTGAATACGTAGTGCCTGCTGGATCAATATATGTTTTTAGTTCTGATTTTGATTTGGATGAAGATAATGATATCGTTGTTGGAAGTAATTATTGTCCTCAAACCCAATGGGGGGGGGGCTTTTATGAATAATACAGGTAATGGCTATTTTCAGCTTTCAGATTCTTTAAAAGTTGAATATGGGGTTTTTAATATACTTGGAGATTTCTTTGATAACAATTCTTTCATTGATATTTATACCAGGTTGCAAACAACTGATCCATATACAGAGAATATTTTAATTATTTACAATTTTGGAGATACCAAATTTGATAATATTAAACAATTTTATTTATATAATGGAGCACCCATTAATGGGTATTCAAATGGCGATATAAATAATAATAATAGTGAAGATATTGTATTCATTTGCAATAATGACTTTCTATGGGGAATAATTTACAATGACGGAACAGGCAATTTTTCCTCACCTGAATATTTTACACTGGATTTTCCACCAACTGATATTGAATGTGCTGATTTGAATGATGATGGAAGAAGTGATATTGTTGTTACCGGCGGCTCAAAAACTGAAATCTATTTTAGTACAGAAACAGGTTTTAATCAACAACTTTTGACCGAAACACTTTACTTATATGTATTAATTTCCGATTTTGATAATGATAATGATAACGATATTATCCTTCATACAACCTATTATGCCAATCATCATAGGGCCTATTTTTTTGAGAATTTAGGAAATAATGAATTTTTCGAGCATGATCATTTTGATTTTACTCCCTTTTGCAGCTATGCTCAAATAGCCGATTTTAATAATGATTCATTGCCTGATATGGTATTTATTGCTGATAACCATTCAGGATTATATATTTATAACAATATTGGAGATTTTACCATAGAATATCAACAATTTATTCCTCATCAAAGGACAAATCCTCAAGGATTATTTTGCGAGGATTATGATAATAATGGTTTTATTGATATTGCATTTACAAGTGGTGTAGGAGGAATTGACTATTATTTAAACATCTTATTTAACGACGGCAAAGGAAATTTTGTTGAAGACCCGGTAGGCATTATTGAAAAAGAAGATAAGCAAAAAAACATTTTATCGTGTTATCCAAATCCATTTACCGATAAAACAACAATTTCTATAAATACAAATAATAACGAAAAAATAAAATTAGAAATATATGATATACAAGGAAAATTAATCAGAACATTTATTGATGACAAACCCTATACCGGAGTTTATAAAATAATATGGAACGGAGATGATCTTAACGGAAAGGAGGTATTGGCAGGGATCTACTTTGCTTGTATAACTGCTAACGGAAAAGTTATTCAAAGTATTAAATTAATTAAAAAATAAACTCAGTGTCTCAGCGTCTCAGCGTTCAAGCAAATAAAAACGCAGAGACGCAAAGACGCAGAGAAAAATCAGCGAAAATGACAATATAATGAAGCAAAATTATAATATATATCGTAGAAATTGCAATGTAAAGGGCGTAACAGGCTCTGCATTCGGCGGAAGAAGCTTTGCATCCGGCGGAGGAGGTTCTGCATCCGGCGAAAGTAATAATGTACACGGCGGAAATGATATTGCATGTGGCGGAAGCGACATTGCTTGCGGCGGAAGTGACAATGTACCTGGCGGAAATGATATTGCATGCGGCGGAAGCGGCATTGCACCTTGCGGAAATGACATTGCACCTATACATTAATAATAATTAGTAATAATTTATTCATTTAAAACAAATAAGTATGAAATTTTCAAATTTAACAATCGACGAGATATTGCATAGGGCAAAACTTGCAATATCAAATGCATTATCCGATGCAGAAATTCTGGCAGCTTTGATAATATTCGGATATGATGAAGTAAAATTAAACCAGGGATTATCAATTTGTACTGAGGCCGAAAGCCTTGTATTAATGCAAACGAAGGAATATGGTGAGCAATACCAGGCTCAGGATGATTTCAGGGAATCCAGGTCGGTAGCCGATAAGGCTTACATCAAAAGCCTGAAAATAGCACGTATTGCTTTTAACGATAATACGGAAGCTTTAAAATCATTAAATCTGCTCGGATCACGAAAACGTACTTTTTCGGGATGGCTTACACAAGCTAAAACCTTTTATGTCAATATGCTTGCCAACGACGAATATATTGCAAGCATGCAAAAATTCGGATATACGGCAGAAAAGCTGCAAGCCGAACAGGCATTGGTGATGACAGCCGAAACAAATAATTTTTCCTACGACAAGGAAAAAGGCGAAGCCCAGCAATCAACAGTAAATCGCGATGAAAAAGTTGACGAATTAATCGACTGGTTTAGGGATTTTATTGAAATCGCCCGAATAGCACTGGAAGAAAATCCTCAATGGTTGGAAAAACTTGGGATTGTGGTTAAGTCGGAATAAGGTGTTGATAATCATCCATACTGATACATACGCACTCACTTCGTTTCGTTTGCTTCGCTTCATACGGGCTAACTTCGTGTCGTCCATCCATACGGATTCGCTTCACTTCGTACGGACAGGCTTTGCTTCGCTTCATACAGCTGACTGTTTATATTTGATTGTTACACCGGTTTAATGTTGTTTGGATTTTTTGAATATAAGTCATCTGATGATTTTTTAGAATCTGTAAACCCGCCTTCCATAGTATTATTACGGTGGACAGGTCTCAGGGCAAATTGGATTATCCAATCTATTTGTTATAAATCAATTTGTCAAGAGGATTTCGTTTGTTTTCATCTAATTTTTTGTATTGAGAAGGTGAAAAACCTGTAATTTTTTTAAACTGCTTAGAAAGGTGTTGAACTGAACTATAATCAAGTTGATATGATATTTCGGTTAAAGAAAGCTCATCATAAGTTAATAATTCTTTAACTTTTTCTATTTTTTGTTGAACAATGTATTTTTCAATGGTTGTTCCTTCAACAGACGAAAATAAATTACTTAGATAAGAATAGTCGTAGCCTAACTCTTTTGCAATGAAATCTGATATATTTACATTGTTTGGGATTTCTTTTTCGTAATGGATTATTTCTATAATGATAGTTTTTATTTTATCAATTATTTGATTTTTTTTATCATAAATAAGTTCAAAACCATTTTCAGTTAAAACCTTGTCAATCTTTTTAATTTCCTCTTCCTCAATTTGCCCCTTCAGTTTAACATTACCCAATTCAATGTGTTCAATAGCAGGTCCAATCTTTTTAATTTCTTCTTCCACAGTTTTAATGCATCTTGGGCAAACCATGTTTTTGATATGCAAAGTAGTATTATTCATTTTACAAAGATAATAAATTACATATTGTAGCTTTGCTGCAAACAGAAAATAGGACACAAATTTATTATGATTATTAGGTTAAGTAATGATTAATTCTATAATTATCACCATAATAAATGCTTACTTATTTTTCTTATAATACACTAAACTAAACCATTGTCTGTCATCTGTAAATATTTTTTCCGTTTCAAGTCCAGCCCAAAAGCCCATTGTTTTTATGTTGTCCTTATTGAATTTGTGCGAATTTTCAGTATGAATAGTTTCACCTTTATTAATATGAATTTTGTCAGTTCCGGAATTGAAAGCAATAAGCAAATCTTTTTTGGCTTTCAAGTGCATTTCAATTCTCTTTTTTTCTTCGTTATAAAACGCAAGATGTTCAAATTCTGCAGGTTCAAAATTTGTATTGGCTAAATTATTAATAACATTTAAAATATTTTTATTGAAATCAGCAGTAATTTGCCGGTCATCATTATAGGCTCTTTCCAATACAGCTGTATCTTTAATCATATCAATTCCAAGTAAAAAACTATCTCCTACCTGCATTTCTGTATCTAAAAACTTCATAAATTCTTTAATCTCTATTGAATTTAAATTGCCAATCGTGCTACCAAAAAAACAAAATAATCTTTTACCTGTTTTAGGTATCATGTTCAATTGATGTATGAAATCAGCAACAATTCCATTTATTGGAATCATAGGAAAATCATTTGCCAGTTTTTCTGATGCCCTTTCAATAGCTGATTGGCTAATATCAACAGGATAATATTTTAATGTCGATAATTTATTTTCCGGTATTTGCCGAAGTAATGCCCGAATTTTTGATGAGTCACCGCTGCCCAGTTCAATAATACTAAGTTCAGAAAAATCTAAATTCAGTTTTTTTCCAATCGTTGATAATATCATTTTCTCAGTTCGCGTTGGATAATATTCATCAAGTTTTGTAATTGCTTCGAAAAGTTCCGAACCTCTATTATCATAAAAATATTTAGGTGAAATGAATTTTGGAAAGGCCTTAAGCCCATTAAATATTTCCTCCCTAACCTTTTTAATTCCAATATCAGGCAAATAATTTACCAGCTTAATTATTCCTTTAGTTAAGATTTTTTCTTTTGTATAGTTCATTCCATTTGATTTATTATTTTACAATTTGTACACCTTTCCTGTTTCGTAAGGATTTTGTGGATCATTACTCCATTCAAACCAACCGCCATCAAAAACCGATATGCGAGGCCAACCCATCAGCCAGGCATTATAAAAAGCTTCACTCCCGCGCCAACCTGTGCCACAATAAAATGCAAGATGTTTTTCGGGAGTAATACCGGCTTCCTTCCATACTTCGGCGATTTCTTGAAATTCACGTGTAGTGTGGTCAACATTTCTGTAATTTTCCATGTGATAGGCATCCGAGCCACAATTTCCGAAAATAGCCCCCGGAATACGTCCTTTTTTTTCGATGTAATTATAGCCACTAACTTCTCCAATGTATTCAGGCCAGCTACGAACGCAAACCAGGTCGGCATCATTCGATTTAAGCATTTTTTTGGCTTCAGGTACATCAACTGCAAGCTCCGGTTTGCCTGGAATTTTTGAACCAAAGTTAGCAACAGGATTTTTTAGTACATTATCCGTACTTATTTCATAACCGGCATCTTTCCATGACTGAAAACCTCCGTTTAATACTCTCACATCTTTTACTCCAGCATACATCATAATAAAAGCACAACGAATTGCTCCAATATGTCCGGCTGCACTGCCCGGAAATTCATCGGAATTATCGGGTGTCATAAATTTTCCGTATAAAATCACAGTAGTATCCGATGTTATTCCATGATGTTCCAGAGCATTTTTAAGTTCTTTAGGCGAGCGACGGTTCCATGTTTCGGGTGATTCAAGTGCTAATGTATCAATATCAATAGCTCCCGGGATGTGTCCTGAAAGATAAGCGTTAAGGTTGCGATAATGAGCATGACAAACCACATATTTATTATTGTTGTATTCCGGTGGCTTCTTTCCTGATATAAGCGCATTTACCCAATTAGCTGAAACTAATTGTCTATACCTGAGTAAATACTCCATCGGTAATTCAGAGTTTAACGACCACTCATCAATAAAATGATTGTAGATATTTACGTCACGATATCCAACATATAAAAACCGATTAGCAACTTTTTCAGCTTCCACTTTGTTGTAGCCGTAAACTACAATTTTATGATTAGGTAAAATTCCTTTTGAATTTACTATTTCAATCCAATCCATGTAATTTGTCCATTTCAAGGGTAAGGATTTTGCACATTTAATATGTCCGCCCCTGCTTTCGTTTTCAAGTTTCCAGCCGTTGTAAGCATCAACCGGACGTGCATCGATAATTTTTGTGTCTTTTTTGTCCAATAATCTCACCAATTCATTGGTAGATAATTCAATGAGTTTTGTCATATTATATCTTTATGTTTTTACTTTTTACAAACGAGAATTTTTTCTCATTTTTTCATTGGGCATGTATTTAGTCCAAACATTGTATAAAGCGGACAAAAGTTGATGAAACTCGTTATTACAGACACAACTGCCATGATCAGCAGTACAATGCCTAATGTCCCTGAAAGTACGTCTGTAAAGAAAAGTGTTGCTACGATTGCAGCGATTATTACTCTGATAATCCGGTCTGCTGTTCCCATGTTTTTTTTCATTATTTTATGATTTTAATTTATAAACTAACAGTCGGAGAATTTCACATTCCTGACAAAAAAGTAAGAAGAAAGTTAGAAGTCCGAAGTCGGAAGTTGGGAGGTTTCTGTCTTCGGACTTCTAACTTCGGACTTAAAAAAATCAATCTTTGTTTAACTCTTCAAGGTTTACTGAAATCCGTTCTTTTAGTTTTTCTAAATCCACAGGAATCGGTTCTTTCTTTTGTATGTTGCTAATGCCTTTTTCAATAAATATGCTTTGTTTTTCATATCTGGAACAGAATTCGCACATCATTTTGTGTAATTTTAATTGTAATTTTTCACGAAATGAAAGCTTAATGTGAAATTTTTTCTCAATCAATTCAGTAGCCTTCAGACAGGAAAGAAATAAAATATGCATTATCTTTTTCATCTCATTCTAATTTTTAAAACAATTATTTTCAATACAATCCCTTAACTTTATTTTTGCCCTATGAACAATTTGCCAAAAATTAGTCGGAGCTATTCCAATTTCCTTACAAATGTCTTCTCCACCTTTTTCAGCTAAATATTTTAACTTTACGCAAGTGTTCCATTTCTCAGGTAATGCATCCAGACATTTTTGTAGAATTACCTGAAAATCGTCATCATCCAACAAATGCGTTTCATCTTCATGCCATTCTTTTGGTCTTTTTTCCTGCTGCCAGGTGCCATCTTTATCAAAAAATGATGATAATATTCCACTCTCTAAACGTACAGGTTGATTAACTTTTTTTCTATAGAAATCTATTATTTTGTAGTTTAAAATCGAAAATAACCATGTTTTTGCAGAACTGTCTCCTTTGAAAGAATCCACTTTTTCGACAGCGGCTAAAAATGTTTCCTGTACCAGATCTTCAGCTATCTCGACAGAAGACGTTTTGTAAAATGCCCAATTATAAAGTTCTCCGGTAAATTGAGAGACCCATTTTTCTAATAATTGATTTTTCATATTAGGTTAAATATTCAATTTTGTTGTCATAGTCGCAATTTTTTTTCAAATTTATAAAAAATCTGAATGATGTGTGAAAAAATAAATTGTGTATTATAACTGAGTTCAGTATAAACAAGGTGTGGACAATATAATAGTTTGGGCTAAAGCCCAGGTTAACAAAGTCATAACTAACCCCGCCCTTATGGGCAGGGTTATTGAAAGTCAGGTAATTAGCGGGCTTTAGCCCAAAAACTTTAGTTTTTATCCTGAGCTCATAATTTTTTTGCTTCATAATATCTTTCATAAAAACAGAACTACAATAGAAACAAACCCGCAGAGTATTATGCTTTGCGGGTTCAGGATATTACAAACCATTATTTGTTATCTAATTCCTCATTAAACCATTTATTTTCAATTAATTCACTATTGACGTGAATCGTTATGCAAGATAATTACCTTTTGTGTAACTACATTTGAGTTTCCAATATTGAACCTGATAAAGTAAATACCTGCCGGCAACTCAGCCACATTCCATGAAGTTTTAAATTGTCCTTCAGGTAATTGGCGGTCAAAAATAGTTTTTATTCTTTTTCCGGTAAAATCAATAGCATCTATTGTAACACTCGAAGTTCTTTCAATATTAATACTAATGGTAGCGTTCACACTTACCGGATTTGGATAAATCGCCACATCAGTTTCATCGAGTATACTAAAATCATCAATGCCGGCAGGCTGCATATCTAACTGTGCTTCAGCCGCAAATACAGGAGCAAGTTGATCAGGCTGTTCCGGTAGGTATGGAATACCATCTCCATCGGAGTCATTTCCTGTTTCGCCAGTTGCATTAAACTCTGCAATTTGCATTACGTTGGCAACTTTTTTGAAAAAGCGGGTATAAATTGTTGCAGCTTCGGTATATCCTCCAACAAGAGCAGCTTCACGAAGCCCTCCGGCAACGACAGCAAAGTTTAGAGGAGTGTAAGTTGCAAGGCCGTTATTTAACTCGGTTTTAAATGCGTGTTGTTCAGTAATATAATAATTTAATATAAGGAAATTATACACTTCATTTGCAGCATTTAGATAATCCGTATTTCGGGTAAGAGAATACGCAGCATATAAACCACGGGCTGCAGCTGCCTGAGAAACAGATGTTTTAGTTGAGGTTTCAGGACCTTGATTCAAAACATAACCATTAAAGTAACCACCTTCTGTGTCCTTCAAATTATTAATCAGAAAGGTGCTTTGAGTATTAAGAGCATCGAGTACCATCTGTTCCAAAGGCGTACCTGCAAATTCTTCTTTCATCTTAGCCAAAACCATAATTATATAACCTGCCTCCAGCGTACTGATTTCATTTCCAGGTTGAGGAACGCCGCCCGATAAGCCTGAAGTGTTTACGAATGTACCATTAACTATATCAAAATGCATTGCCATCAGATTCATAAAAATCACCTTACTGGTTCCCATCATCAGGTCGAAAGGGCCGGGCATTCCGGTTTGCGACATTGGCGCTGGGAAAGGATTACCGTCAAATACTTCGTGAAAAGCCAGGTGGGCTTCATCGCTACTGTTTGACGGATCCATCATATTCTTATAGTTAAGTGTTCCCCATAAATATGATAATTGGTCAAAAAGATCGCTGCTTGCGTCTGTTACTTGTAATTCTGTTGCTTGTGGAGGCAACATATCGCCAATAGGTGTTTCAGTTACGCCGATTTTGTGTGGAAAATATTTGATCCCATTTGCCGGGTCATAAGTGGCAGGATCAACCATACCCAGTTCATTGCCATCGTAGGCAAGCGATTTTATTAAAAACATAGTTTTATTTATAGCTTCTGCCGTTAAGACTTGTCCAATAAAACCATCGGTATTATCTCCACCATAATAAATGTTATTATTGGGGTCAAAATTAGGACTTCCAACTGAATCGGGTGAATTGGTGCCATTTGGAACGACTTCCATTTCCAGCGAATCATGAAAAGTACCAAGCATATCCTGTGCCCAGAGGTATTGTTTCATCAGTGTCTGGCCCATAGCACCAAGGTTTAAAGTTTTGTCCATCAAATTCCTGTCCCATCTCAGCGAAGAAAAGTCCATTTGAAAATCAGGAGCTACAGCTTGTGGCAGATGCGGGTTTCCACTTTCAAATTCGGCAAACTGAGGCCATGGATTCATCGGGGCCATTCCGTTGGAAAGCATGGCGAAGTGCATGATGTTTTTCATTAGCTCATCATCTTCATTAAATCCATTGGGTGTCCCACCGGTGAATGAACCGTCAAAATCAGGAGGTTCCATAGCTGCCATCTGAACTATCATTGGAGCCCACATCATGTGGAGTCCGATCCCTGAACGGGAAATGACAGTACCAAGTAAATACCTTGAGTATTCATAGTTTTCAATACCGAGAATGTAGGAAATAGAATCAGGTTCATTTAAAACCATTGGATCCAGTAAATCAAGATCATAACCCAAAGCCTCGGCAAAGGGTTCTCCGCTTTCATTAATTTCATTGGCGAGCAGCATTTGATCACGCGTACTGAAATTATCTGTTGATGTTACTACAACTTGAGCCTGTGAAACAGAAGCTGCAAGTAGAATGCTTAATAAAAGTGTAATAAATGTTTTCATTTTTTTAAATTTTAAGTGATTAATAATTATTTATGTTAATATTTTCTAAATAAGTCGGACGAATTATAAAATCCTGACAGAAATGATCAATAAATCTTTTAAAATGTAACATATAAAGCTCCAGATTGCTTGATGCTAAATAGTTAGCGGTATCATGAAATTAATAAAATAATTTTTGAATTCAATAATTTGAATTTATAGAACTTTCTTTATTATTTTTGTATTTTAGTTGCAGAGTTTTTGCACGCGATAATATAATAAATGGATTAAGAATGAGTCAATTACATTTAAAACGAGTTTTATTATTTCTTTTTCTATTTCTTTTTTTTGAATTACATGCAGTAATTGATTACGAATTTCAAATTGATAAAAGGATAATCCTGCAAGAGGGTTTGAGTCAAAGCAGGATACTTTCGGTACTTGAAGATGAAAGAGGCTTTATGTGGTTTGGAACTGCTGATGGGCTTAACAGATATGATGGATATACATTCAAAATATTCAGAAGCATATTTAACGACAGTACCTCGTTACCAAACAATGTGATTAATTCAATGGTTGAAGATAATGATGGCAATATTTGGATCGGCACTAATAATGGAGTTGTAATATTTAATCCATATTTGGAAACTTTCAGATCATTGAGAGAAACCGACTCAACTGCAATTGCTTTTGGGGCCAATTTAATCAGTTCTTGCGTAATCGACAAACAAAATAATATTTGGTATAGCACGCAAGGATATGGAATTTTCAAAGTCAATCATAAAACTTTTGAACAAGAAGTTTTTTTGTTAAATGAAACCGACTCTCTCCAATTATTGTACATTAATAATCTTTATATCGACAGCTTTAACAGGCTTTGGATCGGCGGCTTAACAAACAATATAGTATTTGCGTTAAATGTTTATAATGGTAAAGTTGAAAAATATCATATTAAAGGTTTTGCAGATACTGACCACATGAGTATTATTATATCTTCATTTTTTGAGGACAACGACAATAGGATATGGATGAGTTGCAATGACTTTGACGGAAAAAAAGGAGGTGTGTTTTTTCTCGACGATGGCCAAACATCTTTCAACAGTTATTGGCAATTTGTTTCAAAAAAGTTCCATAACTCTTACTATGATTTTTTTTGTACAATTACCTCAATTACCGGTGATGATGCAGGTAATATTTGGGCTGCAAGTCATCATGGCGGAGTATTTAAAATCAAATTTGGTAATACACCAATTGCATACTTTAATCAATATCTCATTAAACATGTAGGAGTTAATTGTATTTATTGGGACAGCAGAGGTATGATATGGATTGGTACAAATGGATACGGTATTGAAATATCAATACCCGACAAAACTGATTTTAAACTCATGAGCAACAAACTCAATAGTGATTTTTCGATTGAAAGTATTAGGGCATTCGCTGAAGATGACAATTATTACTGGGTAGGCGGCTATTACGGTTTATCAAAAATAAAAAAAGATTTCAGCGAATTAAAAACATTTCACTCTGCTAGTGTTTACGCAATTGCCAATTACACCAATAATTCAAATTTGATGTGGACAGGATCAGAAGGTGGAGGACTAATGCCGTTAAATAAAGTTAACAATACATTATCAAACATCAAATTTAATCATGGTGAAGTTAATCAAAATTCATTAAGAAATATATACGTCATCTTTCCTCTTAATGATACGCTCTTGCTATTAGGCACACTGGAGGGGCTTTTTGGATATAATCCTGTTTCAAAAATAATTACACCCTACCCTTACTTCAATTCAATATCAAAAAAACTAATAAGTAAGACTGTAAGAACAATATACATGGACAATTGGGGGAACATATTAATTGGTTATGTTCAAGGAGGTATTGGGAAATTGAAATTTAAAACGAAAATAGTTGAAAGATTTAATATTATACCTGAGTTACAATCTCTTAATATTTACAACCCCATAAATTGTATTTACAATGATAAAAAAAACAGATATTGGATAGCAACAAGCAACGGACTTTTTATGCACGGTTCAGGAGACGAAAAAACCAGGCTTTTTACTGAAGCTGACGGTTTACCAAATAGCCATATTTATGCTATTCTGCCCGATGATGAAGATAATCTTTGGTTAAGTACAAATAATGGTTTATCGTGTTATTACCCTCAGGAAGGAATTTTTAGGAACTATTATGTGAGTGACGGCCTGCAAAATAATGAGTTTAATACGGGAGCATATTTTAAAGCCTCTAACGGCACATTGTTTTTTGGGGGGATTAAAGGATTTAATTACTTCAACCCGAAAAAAATTAAACAAAATAGTATAATTCCCGAATTAGTAATTACCGAAATTAAAATATCAAACCAATATTTAAAAATCAGCAAGCAGGAACTTTCACAATATTCACTTACAATTCAGCCCAATCAGGAAGTATTTACAATTGAATTTGCCGGATTAAGCTTTATAAACAGCAACAAAAATCAATACAAATATAAAATCAAGGAGTTAAATCAGGAATGGATTCAGCTTGACAATCAACACCATATTACTTTTATCAACCTGTCACCCGGCACCTATACTTTGGAGATTCTGGCATCAAACAATCATGGTTTATGGTTAAAAAATCCTTATACTTTTACAATTGTAGTTTTGCCAACATTTTTCGAATCGGTATATTTTAAGTGGCTTATAGTCGTTTTAACAATAATTCTTATTATCATTGGTTACAGAATCAGGTTAAAGCAATTAACAAAACAAAAAGATAGATTGCAGATATTTGCCGATCAACAAACTGCCAACCTGCTTATTACTAATCAAACACTTAAAAATGAAATAATTAAACACAAAGTTACGGCTGACGAGCTTAATGGATCAAATAAAACTAAAGACAAATTTCTATCGATAATGGCCCACGACATTATTAACCCCTTGGGTGTTATTCAAGGTTTTTCCGATCTGCTTACCGATAATAATAATGAATTTGACGAAAAAGACAAACTTTCTTTCATTCAAACAATAAACCTTACGGCTAAGGAACTGACATCATTGTTATCAAATTTATTACAATGGTCGAGACTTCAAAGTGATTCACTAACACCAAAACCACAGTCAATTACCCTGAAAAATATTGTTTTAGAAACAGCAACACTATTACAGGGCAACATTGAAAAAAAAGAAATTAATTTAAAAATAAGTATTGATGAGGGAACTAAAATAATAGCTGATAACAACATGCTTTCGACCATTTTACGTAACCTCTTATCAAATGCCGTTAAGTTTACGCCTGATAAAGGCCAAATAAGTATTGACTCGAAACATATTAACGATATGATAGAAGTTAGCATCACCGACAACGGAGTTGGCATATCGAAAGAAAATCAAAATAAACTTTTTATCCCCGATAATAATATTACAACTAAAGGCACTAATAATGAATCTGGAACAGGGTTAGGTTTAGGGCTTGTTTATGAATTTGTAATTATGAACGGGGGAAAAATTTGGGTAAAAAGCGAGATTGGCAAAGGCACTACTTTTTATTTTACTTTAGTTGTTAACAAAAAAGGGAGTGATTTATGATTACTAATCAAAACCACTCCCATGAAAAAACATCTCTACAAAATCCTTACAAAGATAATTATTTTTATTTACAAATGAAAAGAGTTATGATTTTTTTGAAAAAAAATTAAACTGTTAAATTACAATAATATATAAATAAATATTGTTAAAAATCCAAACACTTACTCTCTTATGCAACGCACTGAATAACCGTGAGTTTTATTATAACTTGCCTGATAAAAATTTGTATAATTATAAATTAAATTACCATAAGTAGCGTAATTATCACTCGTCTCACTTGATGACCAAAAACGACAACTTGTACCCAAATAGTAGAAATATCCGTTTGTAATATGTCCTCCCGGAAGACCGGTAAAACCGCTGGAGTTTGTTGCACCCGTATTCGGTGGATTCCAATGAATTGTTCCTTCTTCTTTCATTTTACCACCTGCAACGGCATTTCCTCCAAGAAAATCACCAAGTGTTGCCAAATCATCATCGCTGGGAATGTACCAACCAATTGGGCAAATACCTTGTGAACCCGGTATTATTGAATATTGCATCATTTCATCCCATTGATATAAACCACCGTATTCATCGCAGTTTGCAATATTATTATCATAGCAATATTTTTCAATTTCACCATTATTAGTCGGATCTGTACTGCCGGCAATCATTGTCCCGATATTTAAGTTTTCTGCCATCCAGCATTGTTCTCCTATTTGAACGGTATTGTAAACCTGTCCGTTACGAGAGTCTGTAAATGGCTGGCCGCAAGGAAAAGTTGCAGGATATATTAAAACATCATTAGAATTCATTTTAATAAGATATGCCTGGCCCAGGACAGAATTTCCAATTCCATTAACCCAATTAGGCCCGATTTTTTGCAACATTTCACCTTCCGAATTTCTGATAAATATTAGATTTTCATTAATTATCGAAGCAAAAGCATCCATAGCATCCATCTCATAAACCGGTAAATAACTGACAAACTGAAAGCCTGCTGTTAAATTAATTGGTGTTGTTGGAGAAATTATTTCACCGCTTATTGAAAACTCACCGGTTCCGTTATATTTAATCAAATAACCCTCAGTTTCTATCCAATCACCAATTCCATTGACCCAGTTTGGCCCTATTTTTCTTAACATGTAGCCATCCGAATTTCTAATATATATCAGATCGTCTGTTAAAATTTCTGAGACAACTTCTATCATATCAGGATTTTCAAGTATAATTTGTGATGAAACAAATTGAAAACCAGTTTCAATATTGTAAGTTTGAGTA
>Ga0233437_1001621_pt1 | contig 39879 bp, 49 predicted proteins | sample SI_122_August201_FD_182714 | JGI IMG/M metagenome (GOLD analysis project Ga0233437, IMG submission 182714) | Seawater microbial communities from Saanich Inlet, British Columbia, Canada - SI_122_August2016_200_MG | ecosystem: Environmental > Aquatic > Marine > Inlet | place: Canada: British... | reverse complement strand
TAATCTTTCGACAACAGTATTGGCAGAAGAAACCTTTGAAGATTTATTAAACAGCATAGAAGAACAAAATTATCACAAAAATGGAATTAACTATATCTCAGACTCCAATGCAGTACATCATTTTCCAAATATAAAGAATATCCAAAGCATTAATTTAGAAATAAAAAACAATAAAAATGAAGAATTTTCTCAAGAAGAAACCTCAGACATTAATAAAATTTTAACAAATTATAACTCTCAATCATTAAACATCCAATCAATCTATGAAAAGAGAGATTATGGATTATTTAACACAAATCAAAGGCCAATCAAACAGGCATATATTCTAACAAACAATTTAAACAAAAAACAAAAAGTTACATTCGCAATAAATCATGAAATAACTGTTAACGAAGTGGAATGGAATGGAGAAATTTATCAAATAAACAAAAAACCTCAATACTTTGAAGCATCGACAGTAAAACACCATTTCAAAGAAGATAGAACTGAATTAATTGGGCATACTATTTATTTCGAAGACGTCTATTACGACTTCAAAGACATTATTAATCTAGATTATGAAGTATACATTCATTCAAAAAACAATAAAAATTATATCACTGTAGAAATCAGCAAAACACTGGGACCTAAAGAAGAATTCTTAATCGATCCAGAAATTGGATGGGTTAAAAACGAAATAGCTTCAGATCCAGTTATTTGGGGACCAATTTATGGGAACATTGCAGATTTAGATAACGACGGAGATGAAGACTTTGCAATGGTTGCATGGAATGGAATGGATGACAGAGTTGTTTGGTTCGAAAATGATGGAAATTTTCCCCTCAATTGGACAGAACATGTAATTACTACAAATATAGATAATCCCAACTCATTAAATTCCGCAGATATAGACGGGGATGGAGACATGGACCTTATTAGTGCAATCTTAAGAGATGAAAGAGTAGAATGGTATGAAAATGATGGAAACACTCCTCCAAACTTCTTTGTAAGATATCTTGCTACAAATTTATATTTTGTTAACTATGCCAATCCTGTGGATATAGACGGGGATGGAGACATAGATATACTTGTATCTGTGGGTGGAGAAGATAGAATCATCCTGTATGAAAATGATGGGAATATAACTCCTTCTTGGACAGAAACTAATATTTCTACAGATGTTTATGGATCCTGGGGAGTTAATTACGCAGACGTTGACAATGATGGAGATTTAGATGTCATTGGGAATGCAAAATTTGATGGAGAACTTGTCTGGTTTGAGAATGATAACCTTGGAAGTTGGAATAGAAATATAATTGTTAGCAATTTAAACAGACCTACATCTATACATGTAAAAGACATAGATCAAGACGGAGATATGGACATCTTAAGTTCAATAGAAGATGATGACAGAATTGCATTATTTTTACATAACGGAAATTTTACATCACCGTCATGGAATGAAATGAATGTTTCTACAAACGTGAATTTGCCTGCATCTGCAAAAACTGCTGACATTGACAACGATGGAGATTTTGATGTTATTAGCACTTCTTGGGACGATAAAAAAATAGCGTGGCATGAGTACAAACAAGGAGTATGGAATGAACATGTAGTTACAAATACCGCAGGATATGGCGGAGGAATTTGGGCAGATGCTGCAGATTTAGACCAAGATAATGATACAGACATCATAGGTTTAACAGGTTACTATACAAGTAGTATGGCTGCATTTTACGAATCCAATGAAACTCAAACAGATTCAGTTTGTGGCCCACTATACGGAGATCTTACGCTAAAGAATGATGTTAACACTACATCAACATGTTTCACTATTAAAAGAAGTGATATAACTCTCGATTGTGACGGATACACTATAAGTGGAGTTGGAACAAATAATGGAATTCACTTCAATGGTAACAGTGGAACAACAATAAAGAACTGTAATATTGAAGACTTTAGGGCAGGAGTTTACCTAAAAAGAACAAGATACATTACAGTAGAAAACAGCACAATAACAAATAACAAGGTAGGTATATTCATAGAAGAATCAGAAAACGCATCCATAACAAATAACCTAATTGAAGATAATAGTTTTGTAGGTATCTACTTTAGACCAAACACCCAATACCATAACATATCAGCAAACAGAGTTTGTAACAACATTAGATATGATATAGCTCAAGCAAACAACAACCCTTCCAACTTTGGCTTCGCTAACACATGTCAATTCCCATTAAGATGGGAAGACGAAGGAATGTCAAATTCATGTAGTTTCGCATGTGTTTAAAGAAAAATAAAGAAATAGTTCTAAAATAAGAAACAAAGACTAAAATAACCTTATTTCTTAACAAAAAGTAAATTCTAACCTAGTTAAAGAGATCTAAAGTAAATTAAACTTAGAAATAAAGGAAACGGCAAGTTTCTTTATAAACAAATTAGATCATGTAAATATCAAGTCACAAAGAAAAGTGGCATAATGATCAAAACCTCGAATGGTTTCGAAAACGGAGAAAAAACAAATGAAAAACACAATGAACAAAATAAGTGCTTTGCTAGTACTTTCCCTTTTTGTTGTTGCAATGGTTCCGGCAGTAATTGCAGGTCCAGCTGACGACGCAAAAACATTAAATGCAAATTTTTTGAAAAGGGCAGAAGTAGCAAAGAACCAAATAGGCAAAACTACTAACCATGTTAAAAATCTAGCACAAGATGTTAGAAAAACATTAGACTTAGTTAGGAAGAGAGACTCAGTTTCTAGAGATGACGCAGTAGAAGTACAAAACAAATTAGTAAAACTACTTGACGGAATCCAAGATGAAATGGAGACTTTAAAGAAAGGCGTAGATAATAGTTGTATTGACAACGATAAAGGTAACGCATACCTTGACGATGTTATCGCTAAAGCTGAAAACTTAAAGGCTGATGTTCAAGCATTAGATCCTCAAACAGCAACAAGAGATGACCTTAATTCAGTATTAAACAAAATTAGAAACTTTTGGAATGATGAATTTAAAGGCGCAATCTATGTTGCAACAGGTAGAGCTGGCGCATGTAAGGCTGAATGGGTACTTGGAAGCGTAGATACACTAATTATTAGAACAACTGAAATCATTGATGAAGTTGACGCTAAAAGTGTAAAGGACGTTTCAGGTGCAAGAGTTTTAATCAGTGAAATGGAAGCTGATCAAGCTAAATTAGAAGCTGAATATGACAGACTACAAAACGGTTGGTCAAACATTCAAAACTACCAAGATGCTTACGCTCTTTCAAAGAACGTAAACGACTTTATTAAAAATAAAGCAATCCCGGAAACAAAAAGAATTCATGCAAGTGCTGTAAACGAATACAGAATACTAACTGCATAAATTTAGAAACTGCGTGATTAAGTTCACGCTTTTTCTTTTTTTACTTCTAATTTTTACAAAAAACAAAAACAATAAGTTTAAATACAGAAGTATATGTTACAAAATAGTAATTACACAATATATTACATATTTTGTAACTGCAATAAACTAAGTTCATATTAATTTATGAACGGAGGAACAAATGAAAAAAACAACAAAAAGAACTGTTCGAAAAGCAGTAAGAAAAGTTGCAAGGAAAACCGCAAGGAAATCTGTTGCAAGAAAGACAACTGCGAGAAAAAGAACAGCAAAGAAAGCTGTAAGAAAGACTGCAAGAAAAGCAGTAAGGAAAACAGCTAAGAGAGCTACAAGAAAAAGAACTGTTAGAAAGGCAGTAAGAAAAGTTGCTAGAAAAACTAAAGCAAGAAAGACAACTGCAAAGAAAACAGCGAAAAAGACTACAAGAAAGAGAGCTGTAAAGAGATCCGCAAGGAAATCTACAAGAAAGACTGTTAGAAAGGCAGTACGAAAGACAGCTAGAAAGGCTACAAAAAGAAGAACTGTTAGAAGAAAATAATCTTCTAGCTAACGGGTCTGAAATACAGGCCCAATATTTTTTTAATTATTTTTTAATTCTCAAAACAGTCAAAGTCCAATTTCTATAACCCTTATCTCTTCTTTGAATGTCTGAAGACTCCTGGGTAAGTATTTCATCAATAGTTAATCCTTCAACCCAATTATATGCACCATTAATAAAATGAACATCGTCTGCAACATAAATTAAACTTCCATTAGGCAATGCATTAACTAACCCATTAACAAGACCATTACGAAAACCTTCCTCTTTAGAAGTATCAGTTTTTGAAAAGAATAGTGCATTAGATAGATAAACTTTATTCATATTAAGGCCATTAAAAATTAATCCTTCTTCAGAAACATTACCTATAATCTCTGAAAAATCTAAAGGTGGTAACAGTTCAAATTGTTCTGCTTTTTCTCTAATTCTTTCGAACCTACCTTCTTCAAAAAAATAATCATTTCTAGAATTTCTTCTTCCACAATTTTTATTTACACCATATTTTCTTCTTAATAATTCAAATTTCTCTTGCTCATCAAGTTCATTATTTAACGGCCAAACAAAAGAAGATACATCGCCCTGCTTTAACAAATCCAACCTATTTCCAATAAAGTCTCTTTGAACCGGATCAATATCTAAAACTGCAACAGAATTAGCATATTCTAATAGTGCAAAGGCTGGATCTCCAGAGCCACCAATTGCAAGAACATTATCTTCCGGAGAAATATCTAAACTATGAACGATTGCATCTAAGGACTCATTAGTGCAAGGAAAAGTAACATAACTTGTATCCAAGTTAGAAATAGACATTTTAACTAATTCAAAGAATTACCTTTATTCCACATAGTATCAAACATTATACTAAATGATTTGGAAAAATAAGGAGCATTAACTATTACTGCTGAATCATAGGTTTCATGAACACTCTCGTCGTCAGATACCATAAATAATACTTGGTTCTTATCGACTACACAGAATCTTGCATCTAAACCTTCAACTTTCTTAAAAGCAACAGATTCCTTAACTTCTTTAGAAAAGCCATCTAAGTTCTCTACAGGTGCAGCAACTTTAATTTCAACACCCTTGTTTTTTAATTTTGTAAATACGCTCTTGAACTTTTTCATCTTTCTCAAAGCGCCTTCTTCAGTAGTTGCAATTACAACTTCTTTCTCAGCACCCTCTAACATTCCCTTCAATTGAGAATAAATTGCATCTCTTCCTTGAACGGAACCTGTTAAATTTGTAGAATCAACTTTTTGAATACCTTGAGTATATAATAAATTAAGATCTGTAAATAATGGCTCGTCTTTAATGTTTCCTAACTCTTCAAGTCTAGCCTTACTCTTTTCTTTAACTTGATCTTTAATTCTTCTAATAATATCATTAGGTTCTATTGCAATATACTTAATCGGTTTACCTAATTTCATCATTACAAAACCTTTTTTCTCTAAAGAATCTAAAACATCGTAACTTCTACTTCTTGGAATTTGAGAACTATCACTTAATTCACCTGCAGTAGCTACTCCCCTGCACAACAAACTAGTCCAGATTTTTACTTCATAAATATTAAGATCAAATGATGCCCTTAACTTTTTCAATAATTCATCTTTTACTATCATCTAAATACCTTCAATTGAGTAAGATATTATAGAAAAGCTGCCTTTAAAAAACTTTGGGTTATTATTCATCCCACAGTGGTAAAAAAATAAGTAATGGCCGTTTAAAGCCATTTAAACTAAAATGATTATAAACTGAATTCGTTACCCAAATCCTCTAAATCATCAAGTCCTAGGTCGCCTTCAAGATCATCTAGACCTTCTAAGTCGCCTTCTAATCCGCCCAAATCCTCGCCGCTTTCGGGAGCTGCTGGAGCAGATGTCTCAGTATCCTCGGTTCCTTTTGGTTCTCCTGAAGAGCATCCAACTAGGAAAATTAAGAGTACTAAAGAAGCAATGATTAATCCTATTTTTTTCATAATAACACCTACCTGTTTTAATATATCAATTTAGTTTATCATCCTATTTAAACATTTCTAAATAAGATAAGAGGGTTTTAACCCCTCATTTATGCCTTAATTATTCTTCCTCGTCTTCGGAATCTTCTTCATCTTCAGAGTCGCCTTCTTCGTCGTCATCTTCATCTTCGGAATCTTCTTCATCTTCGGAATCTATTTCTTCTAAAAGTTCAACTTCTATGTCGGAAACTTCAACAATTGAAGATCTAACTTCTTCCATAGCTTCTTGTCTTTCTTCAGAGCTTTCTGATCTTTCAAGTCTTTCAATATGAGGTAAAACTTTAGGGTTGTTACCATATCTATTTCTTAGTTTTTTGGTAATTTCTTCCCTATGCTCTTTTGCAAAAGCTCTAACTTTATCATTTTGTGAAAAGTTTTGTAACTTTTTTCCAAAAGTTCTTAATTCATCAGTTAATGCCATATATTCTTCTTCAGACATTTCGCCATCGCTTACTGCACCATAAAAGATATCATAGGATTCATATAATTCTCCTCTAACTTCTTCCATTCTGTTTAATGCATCTGGATGATTCTCTAAGAATTTAGGTGAGTTTTCTGCTCGATCCATCATTCTTTCTATAATGTCTATAGAATTTTCATTAACACGTGCTGCAAAGGTTACAAATTTAATTGCTTTCTCTTCTTCGTAGTTATTCTTTAAACTGTTGAAGATATTCTTAATTTTACCTTTGTTCCTATTAACTAAAGATTTGTAGTCCCTAGTTCTTCTAGTTTTTTCAACATCGTCTATTCTTTCTATTCTAACTGAATCAGAATCTACTCTTCCAATTCCTCTTGAAGGTCCGCCTGCAACAGATCCACTTAAGGGTCTTAATACAATAGGGCCGCCTACTGCTCTAGGTGAAGGCGCTGCTTGAATTCCTGTAGAATCTCTTGCTTGCACTCCAACTCTATCACTACCAATTTCAATTAATTCTTGTGCAAATGCTGCCGGTAGCATTCCAATTATGAACATTGATATCATGATTACTGAATATAATTTTTTCATTTTCATTTGTTCCTCCATAAATGAATAAACTACAAATCTCAACTTTATTTATAAAGATGCTTTAGAAACCCTTTAGAAGACACTTAAAAAAACTTTATTTGAACAAATTTAACAGAAAAACATCAAAGGTAAAGCTTTTATATTTCTCTACAAGAAATTTAGATATGGAAATTAAAAAGAGTGTACTAGTATTTATTTTCTCAATCATTATCCTGGGAGCTCTTGCTCCAATTGCAAATGCTGCAACAGTACAAGGTTCGGTTTTTGATATATTCTTAGATGAATTAGATAAAGCAGTAATTACAATAGACACTGAACCTCAGCAAACATCTGTTTCGAGGGGAGGAGTTTATTCTTTTGAATTGTCTCCTGGAACATATACCATTAACGCAGTTTTCTATGGAGAAGACACAACATATGAAGCTGAAGAAGAAATTAAAATAAAAAAAGAAGGAAACTTTAGAATTGATTTAATTTTAACTCCTAACTTAGATCAAGAAATTCTTGGAGAAGACAATAATGAATTTGAAGAATTAAACACAGACTTTACATTAGAAGAAGAAAGGGGAATTAATTGGGGGATGATCATAACTTTAATTGCAATAATGCTAATAATATTATACTTCCATTTATCTAAAAGTCATTTCATAAGGGAAGTAGATGAATCTGAATTAAAAAGTGAAAACGAAGAAGAACTAGAAAGAGTTCTTAAATTTCTAAAAAACTTTGGTGGAAGAGCAACACAAAAAGACATAAGGAAAAAGTTCCCATCATCTGAAGCTAAAATTTCTTTAATGATTACAGAATTAGAATCAAAAGGACTTGTTAAAAAGATAAAGAAAGGAAGAGGAAATATAATAATTCTCACAAAAGAAGGAACGAAGAAGTAATATGGGTAAAGAGCACAAAGATCCAATATACCAACATGGAAGCAAGAGAGGCTACAGTTTCATTAGATACGCAGGATTATACGATTTTAAAGGCATTCTAAAAGATTCTAAGTCTAAATTAGAAAGTGAAAAATATGATATTTATGACAAACAACATGATGAAAAAATAAGTTCTAGTGGAAAGGACATGAAAATTGTCTTACAAGGGTCCAAAGAAGTAACAGAATATGTTAAATTCGAAATGGAAATAACTATTATCATAATGGGTCAAATTGACGTAATGGTAAACAAAAAAAGAGTTCAAAAAGGAAACTTGGAATTCAGAGTTATGTCCAAAATGAGTAAGAATCATTCAGGGTATCACAAAACATCAGTATTCAAAAAAAGTACATTGGGAAATATTCTGAAAAACTTTTACGAAAAGTTTATTATCCAAGAAGAACTGAGTGATAGAGAAGATGTACTATTTGATCACGGAAAAGATCTATTAGATGCAATAAGAAAGAGATTATTATAACATGGCATACACAGACTATATTGAAAAAGGAAACAAAGTAGAATTTAACGGCCAATTCATATTAAACGATGTTTACAAAGAGATTTGTAAGTGGGCAAAGAAAAATAGATATCATGTAGATGAAAAAGCATACAAATGTGATAGAGATAGTGGTGAAGAAACACTAATAATTATTTTAGAATTAGTAAAAAAAGCAAGTGATTATGCTAAATTAGGATTAGAATTAACAATTAGTGCCGAAGGAATTAAGAATAAAAAAGTAAAAAATAAGGTAATTCAGGAAGGCAGCATTTCAATTACTACAGATTCATACATAAAAAGAGACTATGATGATGTATGGAGCAGAAAATTCTTCATGAGATTTATGAGAGAATTCTTCGATAAATTCATAGCACATAATCAATTTGACGCAGACTGTGGTGAGTGTAAAAAGGACATAAAAAACCTTAACAACACCATAAAAGACTTCTTTAACGCCCCTAAGCTCAAAAAGTAAAGTATATAAGGGGGAATATATACTCCACAATACTGCCCACCGCAGAATCACTCAATTGAGCGACGATGAAATCAAGCAATGAACCTTGGGAGTTAGTCGTGGGCTAAAACATATATCATACTCACAAATCGATAAAATCGTATAAAATCAAGAAATAAGAAATGCCTAACGGCAATCATGATCATTGTGGTCAATTGACCCATATCTAGAGAGTAGTTGACAACTGCAAAACTCGAATGAACCTAAATGGTTCCAATAGATTTCTTGACAATTTGATGAGGATTAATAAAAAGCGCATATGGAGGCGCATAAAATGGGAAAAATAAGTTTAGTATCAGCAAAATACATAATTCATGCCTCAATAAATGTAGAAGGTATGGTCGACAGACCTGACGTTATTGGTTCAGTTTTTGGACAAACAGAAGGACTATTAGGTTCAGACTTAGAATTACGTGAACTTCAAAGTTCAGGAAGAATAGGTAGGATCGAAGTAGAAATAGAAAACAAAGAAGGAAAGACTAGCGGAACAATTAATATTCCAAGTTCTTTAGACAAGACAGAAACAGCACTTATCGCTGCAGCAATAGAAACAATTGAAAGAATTGGACCTTGTAATGCAAAGGTTAACGTAACAATGCTTGAAGATGTTAGGGCTGCAAAGAGAGGGTTAGTAATAGATAGAGCAAAGGCACTTCTTAGCAAACTAACTCATGGAACTCTTCCAGATACAAGAGAAATCAAAGAAGAAGTTTCAGAAAGTGTAAAAATTGCAGACATTGTAACAATTGGTAAAGATAAATTATCTGCAGGACCAGATGTAAAGGATTCAAAAGAAATAATCCTTGTAGAAGGTAGAGCAGATGTAGTTAACTTACTAAAATACGACATAAAAAATTCAATTGCTATGAACGGAACCTCTGTTCCTAAAACAATAATTGATTTATCTAAGAAAAAGGATATAACTGTATTCTTAGATGGAGATCGTGGCGGAGACTTAATTTTAAGAGAACTTAAAGAAGTTGCAAAAATTAAATTTGTTGCAAGGGCACCAGATGGAAAAGAAGTTGAGGAAATAACTCATAAAGAAATTCATCAAGCACTTAGAAACAAAATTAAATTTGAAACTGCAATTGAAAATTTAGGTACTGGTGAAAAACCGAATCCTAGATTCTCAAGAGACAGACCGAATCCTAGATTCTCAAGAGATAAGCCTAATCCAAGGTTTTCAAATGACAGACCGAATCCTAGATTCTCAAGAGATAAGCCTAATCCAAGGTTTTCAAGAGACAGAGATTTCAAACCAAGAACTTTTGAAGAAAGGCCAGTTAGAATTCCTGTAGCTCAAAGAGAAAAGTTCACAAAATTAATGGACGAGCTAAAAGGTTCTAAGGAAGCATATCTCTTGGATAGAGACTCCAATGTATTAGGTAAGGTTCCTACAAAAGAAGTAGGTTCTACAATGCAAGATCTAGGAAGATCTGCAAACACCATCCTAGTTGATGGATCTCTTACAAAAGATATTCTTGAATCTGCAGAAACTGCAAGAATCAAATATTTAATAGGGACAAAATCCCTTTTGAAAGAAGTACGTTCAAGAGTGAAGGTTCTAACAATAAAGGACCTTCAGCAATGAACAAAACATATTTAAGCGTGGCTTGAATTATTATTTTAGAGGTGCAAGTATTTGGAATACTCTAATAATAAAAAATTCAGGAATTGGTCACGCTTCATTATTCTTTTTATAGCATTGAGTGCTATATTTTTAGGAGCATACTATTCAGGATTCACAAGAGAATATTGTGGAACTGATAAAACTTGTTTTTCTGAAAAATCTTTTGAATGTAAACCTGCAGAAGTTTACACATCTAGAACTAACAACATTTACTATTATCAAATAAATCCTACAATGGGAAATCAATGTGAAGTTCTTATTAAATTTGATCGTGCACAAGAGGGAACCCCTGCAGAACATGTAACATTACTAGAAGGGAAATCAATGACCTGTACTATTCCTAAAGCTGAAATGAGGAAATTAGATATTTTAGATATGGAAAACGTAATGCAATATTGTACAGGCCCATTAAAAGAATCTCTTTACGAACTAATTGTAAAAAGAATGTACGAATTAATAATTCTAAATCTAAAAGAAATTTCTACTGAAGCTAACACTTTAATGAAGATCTAGTCAAGCTAGTAAGATAATCTGCAACATCGTTATTAAATGATTCTTCTGCAAACAATGCAAGTTCCTTTTGATCTTTATCTAAAAAGTTTCCACCATATTGAACTTGAGAAGCAATTGTCAGTTCACCATCAAATAACAGCATAGTCAATTTAGAATCTTCTCCCCACCTAGAACCCATTCTAGTTTCCCAAAAATCCCATCTTTGCCAGTTACTTTCATCTAGAAGTTCTGCAGACAGTACACTGGGAATATCCCTATAAATTTTACCATCTCTACCAAAGCCCAAATATTGTTCCCATATAGATAGAACTCCTTTGGCAACCTCGGGTGTAAACTCATTTAATTTCATAGCCATTCAACAAAAAATCCCTTTAAAAAATTAACTAAAAAAAGCAGGCCGCAGAAGATGGAATCAAACACCAATACTGGTGAACCCCAAACTTTCCTCCACTTCGTTACCCTAAAAGCGTCGATAACAATGATTAAGGCTGCTCCCGTCAGGGTCTGACCTGGTTCTCAAGACTAACGACCAATCAGGACAAAGTTTCTTAGTACGATTTGAGACCAATACCAAGAGTCCAATCCTCTCAACTGCCTCAGCCCCACCCTAAAGCCGATTTGTGGTAACAAGGCACGACTACTGCCCCGGCCTAGCCTGCAAAAAAACTAAAGAAAAAGAATATTTAAGATTATGGTTATTCCAAAAATTATTAAAACAGTTACACTACTTCAAAAAATGCAAAAAAAAGAATTCATGGAAGAATTGGCTAAACAAGAGAATTTTAAATCTCAAGAAGAGTTTAACAAGGTTAAACATCAATTAGCTAGGAAATTCAAGTTACCAGAAGTTCCAAAAAACGCAGAGATTCTTTCAACATTATCTCCCAAAAAGAGAGAGAAAATTGAAAACATCCTACTATCTAAGCCAGTTAGAACAATCTCAGGAGTTGCACCTGTAGCAATCATGGCTGCCCCAATTGCCTGTCCTCCCCAAGCACAATGTACATATTGTCCGGGCGGACCAGGATCAATCTTTGGAAATACTCCTAAAAGTTATACAGACGGCGCACCTGCAGTAAAAAGGGCAATCAGAAACAAGTATGATCCCTATTTACAAGTGTTTAACAGACTTGAACAATATTTACTTCTAAAACATGTCCCTTCCAAAGTAGAACTAATCATCATGGGTGGAACTTTCCCAAATTTTCCAAAACCTTACAGGGATGACTTCATAAAATTCGCAATCAAAGCAATGAATGATTTCTCAGATGAATTTTATACTCCTAAAGGAGAATTTAAAGAGAAAAAATTCAAAGAATTCTTTTTACTTCCAGGAGATATAGATTCTAAAGAAAGAGAGCTAGAATTACAAAAGAGAATTACAAAATTAAAGGAAAATAACAAAGAAACAACTGTTGAAAAAGAACAAATAAAAAATGAAATTAAAAAAATAAGATGTATTGCATTAGTAATTGAAACAAGACCAGATTGTTCAATGGAATCAGAAATTAATGAAATGTTAAGAATCGGAACAACCAGAGTAGAACTGGGAATTCAAAGCCTAAGAGATGATGTTCTAAAAGAAATTAAACGGGGACATTCCGTAGACGAAACAATAAAAGCAACCCAACTTCTAAAAGATTCTTTAATGAAGATAACTTACCATATGATGTTAGGTCTCCCATTAACAGATAGAAAATCAGATATTGATGCATACAAAGAATTATTTTCAAATCCAGATTTCCAACCAGATTCATTGAAAATCTATCCCTGCCTTGTAATGGCTGGAACGCCTCTTTATGAAGACTTCAAGAAAGGAAAATTCAAACCCGTAGACACAGAAGAAGCAACAGAAAGAATAATTGAAATCAAAAAACACATTCCAGAATATTGTAGAATAATGAGAATTCAAAGAGATATTCCTACTTACATGACTGAAGCAGGTGTAGATAAAACTAACTTAAGGCAATTAATTTTGGAAAAGCTTCACAAGGCAAAAAAGCAATGTAGATGTATTAGATGTAGAGAACCAAAAAACCAAGAAGTAAGTTTAGACCATATTAAAACAAAAATAAAAAAATATAAATCTTCAGGAGGAACAGAATTATTTATTTCTAAAGAAGATATAAAAAATGATATTTTATTAGGTTACGCAAGATTAAGAATCCCTTACAAACCATTCAGAAAAGAAATTACAGACAAATCTGCAGGCATAAGAGAACTCCATGTTTTTGGTACTGCATTAGATCTAAAAAACAAACCAAAAGTTAGTTCCGAAGCTCAGCATAGGGGCTATGGAAAAGAATTAATGTTAGAAGCAGAAAAAATTGCAAAAGAAGATTATGATTCCAACAAAATGGTAGTTATTTCTGGCATGGGCGTAAGAGAGTATTACAAAAATGTTCTAAGTTACAAACAAGACGGACCTTATGTTTCTAAGAAATTATGAAGTTACTGTTAATTTCATTTTTCCAGTTCTAGACATATAGAATACACTCAAAATTAAAACTGCTAAAATCCAACTAAACATATCGAATACAGGACCTTTCACAGAAGGCTCTAAGCTACAATCCACTGTGGTTAAAGGCTCAGAAGCACAATTTCCAGAATTACAAGGAGAACAAATCCTAGTTCTTTCCCCATTATTACAATCTGTCCAAGAACCACAAGCCCAAGCATAATCTCCGGATGAAGGACAACTAGGGTTTGCTTGATCAGGATAATTTTTTACATTACATCCGCTTGCAACACAATTTCCAAAGTCTGCATTACAAACTTCTCCTGCTGCACAAGAAACTTCATTACTTAGTTCATTACATCCGTCACCATCATAGTCTCCACAGAAAGCAACTCCGTCAGCAGTACAAACTGCAGTCCCTCTAACACAATAAGATGAACATCCATCGCCACTTCCAGGGCCACTAATTCCTTCATTCAAACAAGTATCACTACATCCATCACCACTAACAGTATTTCCATCATCACATTGTTCTCCAGCATTAACGTTATTATCTCCACAATAACTATTTGTGGCAGTTACAGTTAAAACATCGCTAGGTGGTGCAACTCCTCCGCCAAAATTATATCCTTTAGCTTTCCATTTTGCATCATCAGCATCTGGACCGGGATTATTGTTTTCAGCAAACCAAGTAGTAGTTCCAGAACTTCCAACCACTGTAATCGGATTAGGTTTGATTACTGAAAATTCTTGAGTATCTTCGTTAATCACATCAACATCAAATGCAATGCTATCACATCTATCGTCACTTGCAAGATCTAAAGTTAAAATTACTTCATCCCCTCTCTCAACACTAGTAGCACTCCACAAGAAGCTAGCGCCTTGTAATGCCAGATTACATTCGGAAGTAGATCCTCCCCCTTGATCTCCAGTTTCTAAACAAGTATTCCTATCGTTAGAATCAATATCACAAGCATTACCACAACCATCTCCAGAAGTTGAGCCGGAATCTCCATCTTCATTAGCCTGAGAATTTTCACAATGTTCAACAGCATAATCTACACCATTAACATTTATTGTTTTACCTGAACAATCTGTATCGTCAACACAAGTAAAACTTGAAATATTTCCTTCATGATTGGACAATAAACTTACATCAATACATGTTCCAAGAACATTACTATTTGGATTTACAGGACAATTATCTTCAGCATCTTCAATTCCATCACTATCAGTATCTACGAAAGGTTCATTTTGACAGAACTCATCACATCCATCACCACCAACAGTATTTCCATCATCACAAGTTTCTCCAAGTTCTACAATTCCATTTCCGCAAGTTCCGGGACTTTGAGGAACTAAAACTTCACAACATAGTTTATTTGCATAAGAACTACAATCTGCAGCATGCGCATTATATGTTCCTTCACCAAAAGAAAGCAAGCAATAATTTCCACCACATTCTTGATTACCTACTGCACCTGCATAAGTTGAACATTGAACTTTATCATAACAAACTCTTTGATAATAACCTAATTCGGGAAGTTCATTTGAAGCAGATTCGGGAGCATAAATATGGCCGCCACCAACTAAAGTACCCTGATCAAATCCTATTGAATCATTTATTCCTGCAAGAGTATAGAATCCATTACTGCTCAAAACACGAATAGCACTATTTTGAGTATCTGTAATAAATAAATTTCCAAATCCATCCAAATCCAAACCTCTAGGAGAATTTAATTTAGAATTTAAAGCAGAACCATCCAAAAATCCAGGAGATCCGTCCCCAACATAATCACTCATACTCGAAGAGCCTAAATCAAATTTCTTAATCTTTTGATTCAAACTATCTGCAACATATAATACATTCGAAGAACCTTCGTAAACTAAACTATAAGGTTCACCAAGATTACTCGCCAAAGTTAAAACTCCTGCATTAATTTCAATACTTTTGATTTTATCATTTTTCATATCAGTAACATAATACATATCGTTTGAAGAACTGTAAGCAATTCCAGTAGGCATTTCAAATCTTGCATCTGCTTCAACAACTCCAACAACATCTCCAGAATTCCCACATTCACCTGCAATAGTTTCAACATTTCCATCAGTTAATGCAACTTTTCTAATACAGTGATTATCTTTATCGGCAACTGCTAAAAATCCTGAAGGTCCAATTGTAATTCCTACAGGTTTGTTAAATTTACCGACGCCAGGAGCACCATCTTCAGTACCACTACCTCCGCAAGTTCCTGCAAAGTCTGCAACATTTCCATCCAACATTGAAACTCTTCTAATGCAATGATTATCTCTGTCAGTTACATAAAAATAATCTCCAACTAAAACAATTCCTGAAGGACCACTAAATTTGGCAGTATTAGCCGATCCAGAGACGTATCCTGCAGTTCCACATATTCCGCTGAAATGTGTAGCTAACCCATTACCGCTAACTTTCCTAATACAATCGTTTCCAGTATCAGTTACATAAGCAGTTGTAAAACTATTTGCATCAACAACAGTTTCAATTCCGATTGGCCAATTAAATGTAGAAGAAATTTTTAATCCATTTGAAATATAAGCAACAACATTAGAATTATCTGCATAGCAATTACGGGTCGGAGTATCCATTCCTAAATCTGTAGACAACTCTGCACAATAATCGACACTTTCTCCAGAACCTATTGTAGAAATATGAGAGTTACTTTCTGAAAATAAACCTAAAACATCATAATCTCCACAAGCTCCAGCAGTACTTCCTTCAACTGAAAAACCTGTAATCGTTCCAGAATCTATAATATCTGAAACTGAAGGTGCACTTAAATCATCAATATTAAATGCTAAAAATGAAGCAAAAATAACCAAAAACGCTGGAAATAATATATGATGCTCTTTTCTCATTAAAACTAACCCCTTTAATACAAAACACATATCAAAAATACTTATAAATGTTTGTAAAAATGATTTAGAAAGCTATTTATAGCATTTTAACCATAGCAATAACACTCCAAGATGATAGAACTCGGCGGAAATATTAAACTTAAAGGGTTTACTGAACTCGATGCAGCAACCCTAATAGTTGTAAAAAAAATAGTTGGCAACTATACTAAGAGATTATCCACTAATCATCCTGATTTTGATGAATTACTTCTTGAATTAAATCAACCTGAAGACAAAACATTCAATATTAATGCCAATTTCTCCAAAAAATCTGGAAATATTGCTTCTGAAGCAGACGGAGCAAATATCTTCTTTGCACTCAGCAGAGCCTTAGAAGGCATTAACTCTAAACCTCAAAAATAGGTTTTCCACCGAAGAAAACATTTATAAAAGCAAATTACCCATTCCAAATACTTAAACATAAGATTTAGGGAGTTTTACACAATGGCAACAAGAGTTGGTGGATTTAGAAGAAAAACAAGAAGTAAACTTCGAAAAAGTCCAAAGGAAAAAGGAAAGATTAGTATTAGAAAGTACTTCCAAAAACTGGAAGCTGGAAATAAAGTATGCTTCAAAGCAGAACCAGCAGTTCAGAAAGGAATGTATTTCCCAAGATTCCATGGAAAGACTGGAGAAGTAGTAGAGAAAGATGGTTCATGCTACAAAGTTAGATTCAAAGATGGAAATAAAACAAAAATAGTTATTGCACATCCTGTGCATCTAAAGAAGGTATAAAATGGCAGAAATTGAAATAAAAAGTCAAACACCACTATCCTATGCAGAAGTTGCAAAAAAGCTTGAGATTGTGAAAAAACACAAGATTAAGGATGAAGAATTAGGATTCAGAGCAAAAAAAGCAGAAGAATTTTTAGAAACTGTTGGAAAAGACAGTCTGAAAAAAATAGAAGAACTGCAAAAAAAACTTGCTGGACTTGAAATGTCAAGAATCAAGGAAAAACAAATAATCAATCTTGCGAACTTAATGCCTGAAGACGAAGATAGTGTAAAAATAATACTCGCAAACGACAACATAACTTTGAAACAAGAAGATGTGAAAAAGATTGTTGATTGCATAAAGAAATGAGAATGCAAATAATAACCAATGATGAACAAAGTAGTAAGAGAAGAAAAAGCTATAATCTTAGATTTTCTTCCGAACGGGTATCCATCGGATACAAGACCTGCACATTTGAAGACAGCTGTAGCTCAAGCTATAGGTGCTAATCATTTAATTCTATTAGAAATCGTTCCAAAAAAGGGAATTCATTTAAAATTTGAACAAGAAGTTTACATGGGCGAAGGTAAGAGAGAAGAAGTACATCACATTTCTGGAAGAATAAATTTCCTAAGATTAACTCAGACAGCAAAAATGAATCTAGAAGATCTTCTAAAAAAATTAGTTTTAGCTTCACAAGAAAAATACATGGAATTTTTCAATAAAGCTGGACCAATAAATGCAAGAAGACATGTATTAGAATTAATTCCAGGAATAGGTAAGAAACATATGTGGGAGATCTTAGAACAGCGTGAAGAAAAACCATTTGAAAGTTTCCAAGACCTAAAGGAGAGAGTAAAATTAATGCCTAATCCAGAAAAGGCAATAATTAAGAGAATATTATTAGAACTAAACGAAGAAGACAAGCACAGGCTTTTCATAGGCAACTAAGACCAAAATGCTTTTAAACAGTCTTCATCCCAATTCACAAATAAAATGACTCAAGAGATTAAAAACCTGATAAGGGTAGCTGACACAGATATTATTGGCCAGAAGTCTATTCTACATGGCCTTACAAAAATCAAAGGTGTAGGCTTAAGTTTTTCTAACGCAATCTGTGAGACACTTAATATTAACAAAACTGATAAAATTGGTGCAATTGATGAAAAAACAAAAGAATCAATTGAAGGTAAAATTAAAAATTTAGAAGGAATTCCAACTTGGATGTTAAACAGAAAGAAAGATTATGATACTGGCGTAGACTTACATTTAACAGGTCCAAAATTAAAATTAACAAAAGAATTTGATATTAGACGTATGAAGAAAATTAAATCTTACAAAGGATTTAGACATATGTTCCAATTACCTGTAAGAGGTCAAAAAACAAAAGGAAACTTCAGAAAAGGAAGTATTGTTGGAGTAGTTAGAAAGAAGAAGTAAAATGGGAACTGTAAAAAGATTAAGGAAAAAGTACGAAGGTCCATCACACCCTTGGGAAGCTGAAAGATTAGAAGAAGAAAGACAGCTAAAAAAAGAATACGGATTAAAAAATAAAAAAGAAATCTGGAAGATTGCTTCAAAATTAAAAGGAATCAAAACTCAAGCTAAAAATTTAATCGCAGACAGAAGTGAACAGGCAAGAAAGGAAGAAGCATCACTTCTTGAAAAATTATCCAACTTAGGCATTCTAAAAGAAGGTTCTACATTAGATAATATTCTAGAAATCAATGTTGGTCAATTAATGGCTAGAAGGCTTCAATCAATGGCTATGACTAAAGGATTAGCAAGAAGCAGTAGACAAGCTAGACAAATGATTTCACATGGACACATTACAATTAACAATAATAAAACAAGCATTCCTTCTTACTTAGTTAAAGTTTCAGAAGAAGCTTCAATAGAATATTCACCTAATTCAAAATTCAAGGATCCAGAGCATCCAGAATTAGTTATTGTAAAAAAAGAAGACATCAATAAAATAGATGTAAAGGCTCTTCCTGCAAAAGAAAAAGTTGAAGCTCCGAAAGAAGAAGCAACTGGGGAAAAGGTTGAACAACCTAAAGGAGAAGCAGTAGAAAAACCTGCAACTCCAGAAACAAAAACTGAGGAAACTAAACAATGAGTGAAGAAAAGATGAGATGGGGAGTGGCACACATTTATTCTAGCCACAACAACACAATTATTCATGTTACAGATTTAACAGGTTCAGAAACAATTGCAAAAGCATCAGGTGGAATGGTTGTAAAAGCACACAGACTAGAAAGTTCACCTAACGCGGCAATGGCAGCAGCTAAACAAGTTGCAGAACAATCAAGAGAAAAAGGAATTACGGGATTACATATTAAAATTAGAGCACCTGGAGGACATAATGGTCCGAACTCACCAGGACCTGGAGCACAAGCTGCAGTAAGAGCTTTATCCAGAAGTAGAATTAGAATTGGAGTTATTGAAGACGTAACTGGACTTCCAACAGATGGTTGTAGGAAGAAAGGCGGTAAAAGAGGAAGGAGAGTTTAAGGATGGATATTAAGGTTCTTAAGAAAGATGATTCTAGATCTATCTTCCAAATTTCCAAAATTAATGCCTCAATAGCTAACGCAATTAGAAGATATATTATTGCATATGTTCCAACTATGGCAATCCATGATGTTGAAATAAAGAAAAATGGTTCAGCATTATACGATGAAGTTCTAGCACATAGATTGGGATTAACACCTCTTAAAACAGATTTGAAATCTTACAAACTTTGGGAAGGTAAAAAATCAGAAGTTCCTAAAAGTGCACAATACGAATTAAAATTAACACTTAACGCAAAAGGACCATGTACAGTTTTTGGTTCAGATTTAAAATCTCAAGATCCTAAAGTATTTGCAGCATTTGAAAAAATGCCAATTGTAAAACTTCTAGAAGGTCAAGAAATTGAATTAATTACTACAGCAAGACTTGGTCAAGGAAAAGAACATGCAAAGTTCTCACCGGGACTAGCAGTTTACAAAGGTGTTCCTGAATTAATAGTAACCAAAGACAGCAATGTTAAAGATTGTTTAGAAAGATTATCAGAAGTTATTACTAAAAAAGGAAACGGTCTTGAAATTAAAGATCTAACTAACTGGAATGAAGCTAATGAAGACATTTGTGAATCATTCGGTGTTGAAGTTGAATCAAGTAAAGAAGACTTTATTTTTACAATAGAATCATGGGGACAATTACCTCCAAGAGAAATTTTCACAAAGGCAATTGATATGTTTGACACAAAATTAGATGAGTTTCAAACAATTGTTAAGAAAATTAAATAGTTCTAGAAAGACTTAAAATTCAATAAGAGTTAGCTACGCCTACGCGGGGGTCCCATAGTTCGGTCAATTGGACTAGGTTGAGGGCCTAGTGGCTTAGTGCCTGCGCAGGTTCAAATCCTGTCCTCCGCAGAACTTCTATTTTCTGATGCAGTGCACTAAATGGTTTAAATGGGCAAAATATGACTGTCCTAGGAGCACAAAATGCCAGAAGAAGACATATACGGAAGTAAAAAAGGATTCCAATATCAGTTTAGCAATAGTGTATTCACACTGAATTGTAAATATCTTCTATTAGGAGATAGTTTGAAAAATTTATTTCATTCAAGTTCATAAATAGCAACAATGCCTCCAGATAAAACATTGCCCCACAGTTTTCTAAACCTGTCAAATTTATTTGACAAATATAAAATCTTGGTTTTTAATCCATGTTTCTTCCCAATGTTTTTTAGTAATTTTGTATCCATATATTTTACAACATTGGCATTTCTTCCAGGACTAAATAAATTTCTCCAATATAGGAGTTTTGAATTTGGAACATTAATGATTATTCTGCTCCTTGTAATTCTCTTGCATTCTTCTAAGGCAGAATCTATATCATCCAAATATTGAAAAACCGAAATAGAAATTGTAGTGTCTACCTCTTTATTTTTAAGAGGAATATTTTTTTCTATATCACAGTTTATAATTTTGGAATATCCTTTGATTTTATCTGTATTTTTAACATTTAAATCTCCACCAATCAAATGGACATTTTTATTTTTTAAATGTTTTCCTAACCAACCATTAGCACAACCAGCATCAAATATCTTTTCAGAGGGTTTAATTCGCCCAATTAAATGAATTAATCTTTCATAAGTGGTATCTTGGGCCCCAGTATTAACATGGACCCTCCCTTTTTTATAAACATTATTAGTTTTCATTTAATTATTGCTTTTTGTGAATCTTCTTGAATAGTTATTTCACAACTAAAAATTTAATCATTTAAAAATATTTAGTTTTCAATCTTAATAACTGTTAGAATAAACATTTAAATATCTCCTCCCTATTTAAACAATTAGGCACTAGTGCATTAGAACTAACTAAGCCTTCACGGCTGGCACAGTTCTTAGATATTTTTTAAAAGGAAATCAGATATTTTATTAAAAGTTTTTTCATTTTTTACAAGCAGGAGGAATTTTATGAACATTCAGCCGTAAACCTGGGTCTGACGTGAACAAAAGTTTACCTTTCTCCTTCCTCAAAAAGCCACCAGCAAATAATAATTTTTCAACCCATAACTGCCTAGCAACTGAGTTCTCTTCTTCACTAAGATCATGACATGCTTTCTCCTTCGAGCCACAGGTCCTACATAACATACCTACAACAAGGAGGCCTTTAACAGAGCTATGCTCCTTAAGATACACAATTTCATAATCATGGTTCCAACAAAAAATTTGTCGTACTCCACTCCATAATGCTCTTAAAAGATTAGTCATAGTCAAATATCAAGAGATGCATTTATATATCTCTTCCCCTTCTAATCCATAGGTACTCACGCATAGAAATCTAAGCCTTCTGCATGTCCTCCGCATAAATCATAATAACTTCCAAAGTAAATCAAAATCTTTTTTATATCCTTCATAAATTTCTCTACTTTCAATAAAAATCAAAAAAGGTTTTCCAGTTAAAATCTGTATTACAACACAACCATCAAAAATAAAAGTGGTTGCATAATTATCATATTCTTTAGGGAAATACTTCCATTTACTTACCGAATTTCCAAACTTAGATTTCTTAATAATTGAATTGCCAATAACTCTCATCCCCTTTATTGTTTGCATATCTTTTACGATATGACTAGCACTATATTTCAAAAAATCAAATATTAACCCTGTTGCATTCAAAACAACTAAACTTTTGGCCTTACTTATCTTATCAAAAATTGACCTCATTCCTTCGACACCCTCATAAACCTCAACTTTATGGGAAGGATTATCTCTCACATTCAAAGATTTTATTTTCTTAATCAAATCATTCGCAATAACTTCCTTTTCTTTAATTGGAGATAATAAAGAATTAGGATTTGAAACAGAATAATACCTTTTACCATTTTTCTTAATATACCCCACTAAACCCTCATCAATTAATTGTTGTAAAACATTGTATGTAACTGTCCTATTGGTAGAGGTTTCCTTAGATATGCTATTCGCCGTAGATTCTCCCAACTTAACCAATTCCAAATAAATTAGAGACTCTTTATCAGACAAGCCCAATTTTTGAAGTTCTTCCAGCATAATACAAATAAAGAAAGGAGGCATATATAATTGTTGTCATTTATTATGACAACTTAATATTAAATACTCCTCGAAAATATATATATTCAAAGAAAGACAATGAGAATCAAATGATATTAGGAAAAGAAATTAGTATTAAAAAGAAGTTGAAGAATATTGTGTTAACAACAACTGTAACTGCAGGAATTTTATTGCCAACATATGCATTTGTCCAACATATTGAAGTAAATGAACTTAGAGATGAAGCATATCATGTTTTTCTAAGAGAGGGATATGTACCTAGAGAAAGAGTAGATTTCATCACAGGAGACAAATACAATTATCCAGAAGATCAGGATTTAATTTTTAAAAGGGGAGAAGGAATAGTGCCTCTTAATCGAGAATATATTGCACTCAGAAAAGAGATTATATCTAAAGAACAAACAAGAAATTCTATTATGGGGGGACTTATTGCCATTTTAGGCCTAGGATTAACAGGAGGCTACTTATATGAAAAAATAAGTAAAAGGGGAAAATCTCAACAATTCCAATCGGACCCACCAGAACATTTATAAATCGTTAATTCACAAACTAGTTACTCTGCAAGCGTAAGCGAACAGTAGAGCACAAACGTGTTCTAAATGCAGATTATAACAAAATGAAAATATCTGGACCTACAAACCCAAATTTACAATCTCTTATCAAAGAGCTAAAAACATGTAGTATTACTAATAAAGTAAATATTTGGAAAAGAATAGCAACAGAATTAGAAAAATCCACAAGAAATAGAAGAAAAGTAAATATTCATCAAATTCAAAAATACTCCAATGACGGAGAAACAATCATTGTTCCTGGAAAAGTTCTATCCATGGGTAATTTAACAAAACAAGTTAAAGTTGCAGCTTGGGCATTTTCAGAAGAAGCAAAAACTAAAATTAAAGATTCTATCACAATCGAACAATTAATGAAAGATAATCCAAAAGGGAGTAAAGTAAAAATAATCTGTTAAAATGATAATTGATGGTAAAAACTTAATCGCTGGAAGACTTGCAAGTTTCGCAGCAAAGCAAGCTCTATTTGGAAATGATGTTGACATTATTAATGCAGAACTAGTTATGGTTACAGGAAGTAAAAGAGTTGTAGTTGGAAAACAAAAAGAAAGGCAAGCAAGGGGACATCCTTACAAAGGACCATTCGTTCCGAGAAGAGAAGATAAACTTCTAAGAAGAATGATTAGAGGAATGTTACCTTACAAACAATCAAGAGGAATGATCGCATTCAAAAAAGTAAAATGTCATATGGGAGTTCCAGATGAATTCAAAGACAAGCCTACAACAGAAGTACAAGGCGCAAACATCATAAAGACCCATACGCTTAAATATATTCGTCTAGCGGAAGTTAGTAAGCTAATAGGTAGAAAACAATGAAAACAATAAATCTTTCAGGTAGTAGAAAAAAAGCAGTTGCTAGAGCTACAATCAAAGAAGGAACAGGGATAGTTAGAATTAACAAACAACCTATTAATATAATTGAACCAGAAATTTCAAGATTAAGATTACAAGAACCTTTAGAAATTGCAACAGATTATGCAAAGAAAGTAAACATAGACATTAAAGTTGCAGGCGGCGGATCACAAAGCCAAATAGAAGCTTGTAGATTAGCAATTGCAAAATCAATTTACGCTTTTTCAAATAAAAATCCTCAACTAAGAATAGATTTCTTAGCATATGATAGACATCTTTTAGTTGCAGATACTAGAAGAAACGAACCTCACAAACCTAACGATTCAAAACCAAGAGCAAAGAGGCAATTCTCTAAGAGATAGAAGATGATTATACCTATAAGATGTTTTTCATGCGGTAAACCATTTGGACACCTATGGGAAGAGTATAAAACAAGAACAGAGAAAGGCGAAGAAGCAAAGAAAGTTATGAAAGACGTAGGTTTAGAAAGATACTGCTGTAAGGCAATTTTCTTGGGCCACATCGACTTAATTGATACTGTTGCTAGATTTAAGAAAGCTTAAGTTTAGAATTTTTTTATAGATTAAATCTCTTAGTTTAACTTATGATTAATCTTTTGTACAATAAACTACATTTGTGTATGAAGGTTCATGAACTGCCCAAGGTCCAGATTTCCAAGCACCATCATTAACTCCTACTTGGGAAGATGATTCATCCTTCCATTCAAATTTAATAGAAGCAACTTTAACTGTTCCACTACAACAATCTGCACCGGAACCATATGTATGAACTCTATATTCATTACTTCCGCCTTCTAATCCAACATTAGCACCAATGTCTCCACGAGGAAATTTGCCATCAAGTTCAGAATATCTAGTCCAACCAATTGGACAATCGCTATCGAACATTCCAATCATTCCAGTAAACATAACATCCAAACCATCAATTTGATCGGCAGTATGTCCAAAATTAGAAACACCTTGCCCCTGTACAAAAACTATAGCTCCGAAAGCTAAAACTAATACACTAAGAACATACAAATGCCTCTTTTCAACTGAAATATTAATGTTCACTTAACTAGAATAGCTAAAAGAAGTTTATAAATATTCCTTAACATAAAACCTTTTAATCTACCCAGTAATATTCTATAAAATGAGAGATGATGAATGGCTTGAACAGAGATTTGATCAACTATGGTCATTATTTTTTCCTGACGTAGAAAAGAAAAACATTTCTATCAGATGGAAAGGTAAATGGAAAAATAAGTTTGGACATATTACTACAAATAAAGATAAAAAACGTGAAATAGCAATAAATAAACTTTTCAAAAATTTACAAGTTCCAGAAGATGTAATAAAATTGACAATTGCACATGAGATTGTACATTATTCCCATGGATTCCATTCACATTTACCAAGGTTGCATAAGCACCCTCACTTGGGAGGAATTGTAGAAAAAGATCTAAAAAAACGAGGATTCTCTTACATGTTAAAAAAAGAGAAAGAATGGCAAAAAAATGAATGGTTCAACCTATACAAAGAACTAATGCCTCATAAAGTTCAACCTAGAACAAGAATAATTCAACAAAAGAAAGTGTTTAACATATTCAGACTTTAGGTTTTAGTAACATTCTTCTATAGGTTTTACATCTATTACAAAAAACAATTAACTTTCCTTTCCTTGTCCTAACTTTGGAATTTGCTCCAGAAGACAAGTAAATTTTACATTTCCTACAATAATTAGATCTAAATTTTTTAGGAATTCTAACGCCTGATTTAGCTGCAAGTTTTAAAATAATTTTAACATATCTATGACTTCTCTCAGAATGGATCTTAAACTCAGAATTAGCTTCATTAAACAATGTGTTAATTCTTTCCAAGGCTAAAGCCCTTACATTGCCTGCTCGTTTTGCCATACAAAAAAGAGTATTTAGCCATATAAATACCTTATTACAGAAAGAATTATAAATTAAATTCAAAAAAGAAAGTATATGGTGAAGAAAAAGAAGTATCAAATTACTAACAAGGCATATGCATTACTAGGCATTGCAATAGTAAGCATTTTATTAGTATTAACTCAAACAACTAGAGATTTCACATTTGAAGAAGGATTCAATGAGATAGTAAAACTTGATGAAAAATATGGAACAAGTTTCAAAACTGAAAAATTAACAACTGATTTAATTAACTACAAAAATGTAGATCCATTTATTGAAGATCTTGGAAAGCTAAGAGAAGAAGTTGTAAATTCAATTGAAAAAACCTACAGCAAAGAAAAAGAAGCATTAATATTATTTATAGATGCAAGAGCATTAATGATTTTATCTCAAAAAAGTTATACTATGGCTGAAACAATTGGTCCCAGGGGGTTAGCTGAGGGAGAACAAGGATTCAGTTGCTTAGATGCAGGTTATTTGATCAATGGGGCATATTACATTAACAAAAGTTATGGTACTGGACTTGAAGCTTATCTGTTGTTGGACAGACTTTTAGGAAACAATCAAAAAACTCCAATGGTTTGGGAATTAGTTGGAGTTAATGAAGAAAAACCTAATTTCTTTTACTCTGATTTAGGCGGCATGAAAACAACTGTAGAAAGAAACATTTTAGCATTGGAAGAATACTGTTTAATCGATATGAGTCAAGGACTTATTTCTCCAGTAGATCCAGAAGAGTATATTCTAATTAATAGAAATTGAGCTTTTAAACTAAAGGAAGAAAAAGGCTTAAATATTAAATACACTACTTGAGAGGGTTAACAAATTTGGGGGCGTTATTATGGAATATAAAGACGATAAAGGGAACACACTCTACGGATTTTCACAGGAAAATTTAGAACAAACAAATCAAGCTATTAGAGAAACAAATAAACTCCTACAAGTATTACTAGTTTTGATATTAATCTCATTACTCCTTGGAATTGGATTTATGAGTTGGCTCAAAATGAACAGTATCATTGATTTATTGATAGGTTAAACCTATCCAAAACTCTTATAAATCGTTCAGAACACGAAAACCTTGGACGACCATGGCGGTTTGGTTCTACCCGTTCCCATCCCGAACACGGAAGTCAAGCAAACCTACGTTCCAAGTTGTACTGCACTTTGCTGTGGGAACCTTGGTTAGTTGTCCGCCTTTATTTTTCTTAAGACCAAAGGTTTAGAAATATCTTGAAACACAATCAATAAGAATTAGTTTATATTATTTGAAAGGGTTATTAAAAGTGCCTTGTGATCTGACAAGTCCTCCCCTAAACAAGAAATTTTGTCAAAGGTATAATTCTTTTTTGGAATGAGAGCATAATCAAGCGTTTCTCCTTTCGAAGGAAAAGAAATATATTTTTCAATTTCCCATGAGCTTTTATATTCTTCACTTGAAAATTTAATCGTATCTTCTGGAATTCTTATATTTAAATCTCCCAAAATTATTGGAAAGTTTGGTTCTTGTTTAGCAATTTCTATCGTTTCTATTAAATGATTTCTCTCCAAATCATCTCTATTAGAAAAATGTGTATGAAATATATTTATGTTCTGGTTATTTTTTTCAACAACTATATTTTGAACAATTCTAATATGTTTATCATCTTCAGCTTGTTTTAGCATTATATCCTTCTTTTTTGTTATTGGAAGGTTTGTCAAGACACATAATCCATCATAAGCAGGAACATCAATATCTTTACCACCTTCAGATTTAATTTTTTCGGCAACAGAAAATAGACAGCTATTAAATCCAAGTTCTTTATTTAATTGTATTCCTTGATTATCTCCCAATTTATTATGTCTTGAGTCATCAAAACATTCTTGAAGAAAAACTATGTCAGGATTAACTTCATTGATAAATTTTAGAATTTTTAGCTTTCTAGTCTCCCAATCTTGATAATATCTAAAAATATTAAGAGACAAAAGTTTTATTTTCATTTTAAGAAGCCCTGGTAATAGCCGTATATAATCCTTTCTCCAAATGTAATTGAGAAACAACCCTATACCTTTTATCTAAATCACTATTTTCCGATATTTTTCTTAAGACCAAAGGTTTAGAAATACACCCCAATAGTGTAAAATCACATATAACCATACGATATAAAATAAGACAGCACTTATCAAAACAATTAGCACTGTATTAATTATTTCATTTCTTCTTTTTTTAACTTGATCAACAGTACATATTTTTTTCTTTCTAAAGTACATAATTAAAGAAATTGCCAATAAAATTAAACCGAACGATCTAAACAACCATTTATATTGGCCATACAATATATCTGTTAATGAAGCTAAGTATCCCACTGTTCCAAAACCAAACAACAATAAGACTATTGGAGACAAACAACACAACGATGCAAATAAAACTGGCAAACTAGTTATCTTTAGAATTTCTTTTAGTTTAACCATTAGATCATTTTAAGTTCACCAGTTACGGTGTCTATTTTATCCTCAGCATCAGGTCCAATTGCACAACAAGTTGTTGTGCTTGTATTAAAGAAAGTCTTACCTGCATCAGTGATTATTGCAGTTTTAATTTTATGTGCCCTTGCCTTTTTCAAATAATATCTTAGATCTTCTTCATCAACAACCCTTAGGACAACTTTCTTCATACCTTCTCTTCTCCAAGAGTTTACTTTTTCCGAACTACAACCTAGAACGGCTTCAACACTAGCGTGGGCAACTTGAACAGCCAACTTACCCTTAGGCATTTTCAAATCATCCCTCACCAATATCACTTGTTTATAGCTCATATAAACTTCACCAAGCCCTTAATTTTCATCTTAACTCTTTTGCCAAAACCATCTTTAGCCTTCTTAGGATGAAATTTCTGTTGTTTTTGGCCCATTACATGAAACTTATGTTCTGCGGCAGTTAGCAATTTTCTCATAACTGAATGAACATTTGTCTTTATGGTCCAACCTTCTACTTCAGAATTCAAAACATCCTTTCCTACGCTCAAATGAGTTCTAAAATTATATCTAACTCTTCCCCCAACTTCATGAGTTTTCACATGAAATTTAAGAGCATTTTTAATTCCTAAACGCTTTATATCTACACCATATTTAGAAACTATTTTTTTCAATCTCTCTCTGTCTATTTCATCCAAAGAGTTTAATCCTACATAATTTACTGCCATAATATCACCTCAGTTGTTGATTATTAAATACTTATTGTTTAATATTAGTTTCCAAAATACTCTTCTATAATCTTTCTATGTTGAAAACCTATTTTAAGATCAGTTAGTTCATCTAATTTGAACCATTTAGCTTCTAATATTTCTCCCTCATTTGCCCCTTCTGTAGAGATTTCACCTTTATGGCTCCCAGAAAATATGGAAGAATATGCAAAAAAACCAAGTTCTTCAAAATTGTCTTCATAGCTTCCAAAATAGTTTGGTTCAAAAATCATACCAGTTTCCTCTTTAACTTCCCTAATAACTGCTCCCTCTTCAGTCTCACCTTCTTCGATGTGCCCTCCTGGCAATGCCCAAGTATTCCTAAAAGGAAAATGACCTCTTTTGATTAAAAGAACTGTCCCATCATTTGACAAGATAGCATTAACCACTTTCTCTCTTTTAGTTGATTTTTCTTCCTCAGAATTCTCACTAATAAATTGTTTTAATTCTTCTTCAGAATTATCTTCTTGAATTTTAATTTTACTAATGTCCATCATTTGAATACTTCTCCAGTTTCGCTATACCAAAAATAAAGGTCTAATTCGTCCATACTAATGCCTACATTAATACAATAAGAACTAAACATTTCTTCTATTAAAAGATATTCATTTTTTGAAAGTCCCTTTGAAATATCACCTATAACTTCTAATTCATGCAAATTTCTTAATATATGACGATCTAAAATTGCAAGGTTTCTAAACCCTATATTTCTTAAAAAGTGACTAGATTCTTTAAAGCCAAGCCCTTTAATATTTTTTATTAACCAATTTCTTAATTCATAAGAATCTAAATTTTTATCTGTCAAATCAAAATTTTTCCAAAGATCTTCAAAAAGAGGTTTTAAATTATGAACATATTTAGCCTTATTATTGTGAAATCGGGTTTTAGTCTTCAGAACACCTCCGATTTGTTCAAGATCAACTTCAGAATTAAACAAATCTAATTCTTTTAAATCTTCAATTGCAAGTGCACATCGTTTTGCATTACTTTGTGGCGTCAATAAACAAAAACAAAGTTCGTAAAAAATCTCAGACTTGTCAACAATCTTAGAAAATTGATTTAGCCTAGTTGCTATCACAGATTTAATTTTATTATAATCTTCAATAACAAAAGACTTCATTTTAAGTGCAATTCTACTACATCATCATCTTGCAATATGTGGTCTAAACCAACCATTTGACCTTTGAATTTAGCACTCTTACCGTAAACTTTAGCATATTTGAAACTCTTCAAAAAATCTTTATGAACTTTTTTAGCAACATCTCTCAAAGTTGAACCTTTCTTAAATGCCATAGGGGGTTGGTCTTTAACTCTTCCAGGTTGCTTGGTATATATCTTCATAACATCTAACATTTTCCAAACAACGCCCTTGAACTTTTCTGCTTCTTGATCGTTGTAAATGGTTCTTTTAGTTTTAACCTCTGACAATTCTTTGTCCAGAAAATTCTTATCTTTAACTGTATCAAAAAGTAATACCATTAAATCTGATTGTTTTAAAATTCCTGAATAAGTTGGACCCATAACACTTCCTTCAAAATCTTTTACAATTGCCGGAAGTTCAACAATTTGAATTTTAATACCTTTGTAATCCATAATCCCAATTTCGGGTTTCTTTGTTGTAAACTCATATTCTGCAACTTCTGCATTTGTTCCAGTTAATGCATTAAGTAATCTACTTTTGCCAGAATTAGTTTTGCCAACCAAACATATTTGCGCAGCACCTTCTTTCTTTATTGTAGGAGAATATCCCTTTCCAGAAGATTTACTTTGCCTCTCAATATTGGCCTTTAATTTAGCTATTCTTTCTTTAATAGAAGCATTTAATTTTTCACTAGATTTATGTTTAGGTGCAGTTTTAAGCATCTTCTGAAGAGCTAGTAATTGCTCAGCAGGACCATTTGCATCCCTATAAGCTTCCTCCGCTCTTTGAAAATCGAATCCAGGATTAGTTGCCATAGTGAACCAACAATAAATGTCTTTAAAAGTTTTACAGATTACTAATAGAAAGGCTTAGCAGAATTTTCAGAAGGCTTTTGACCCCAAGAAGCATTCTTTCCAGTACCTAAGTCTCTAGGCGTAAATTTAACAGGAGAATCCCCACTACCAGAATTACCCTTACCTGTAAACTTATGAACAAGAATCATCAATATTAAAATAACTACAATTAAAATTATTAAGGTCCAAATCCAACCGAGGCCTTCATTAGTTTCAGGAGCCTCAACAATTTCTCCAACGGATTCATCTACAGGGGATTCCATTACTTCTCCTTCAGCAACTACAGGCGTAGTTATTTCCTTAAAGACTAAATCTGCAGCCTTTTGGTGAATTTTATGTAAGTAAATTTCTAGATCATTCATCCCATCTGCATTTACATCAACTTCAATTGTTTCATTAACACTAATATCTACATTAAAAGGTTCACTTGAGATAAGTAATGTAATTGAATCCTCTTCAATCTCTTCAACCTTAACTTCATGTTCTTCTTCTGCAAGCATTAATCTAACTCCGCCAAGTTTCTTGATCAACCAAGCTTCGCCGTCTTCGGGCAGACTACCATATTTTCCAGCATAATCTTCCATTGTACCCTTACCAATAACTTTCTTTGCTATAGGCGATACAAAATCTTCATCAATGAAAGGAGAAGTTCCCCCAAGAATAACGCTCTTAGTTGTAAAATTTAATATTGTTTCTAATGAATTTCCTGCATTATCTTGAACGTAGCATTTAACACTATAAGTTCCCAAGAAGCCCAAAGGAGTTTCTCCAATTGTAGCAAGTACTTGTGAGGACGTATTTGTTGTTAAAGAAATATTATCACTATACGAACTTATTCCTGGATATTGAAGAGCAATATAACTCTGTGCAATATTTATTCCACCAGTACTATCGTCAGGGGTACAATTGACCCTAAGTTCCCCGCCAAAGTCTACTTCAAGAGTGCTTGTAAGGTTTAATAAATTTTCATCTGTAAATTGAATACTTGCAGTAGGTACAGTTGAATCAAAAGTGATATTTACCGTACTAGGATATAATGTGCCGTTTTGAACTTCTATAGAGATGTTTAGTGTGTAATTTCCATCTGTAGAAAAATTTCCAGAACCAAATGTATAATTCCAAAGAGTTTGATTGAGAGATTGATTTGCTAAATGATTGTTTGCAAGAGTAAAACTTGAATCAGAACTTAGCTTATATGAAAAATTTGCTCCGAGTGCATGCTCTCCATTGAAAGTTGTTTCGATGTTTAAATCAGTCTTATATTGTGAATCTGCAGAAGGAGAACTTACAGTGACATATGCTGCTGACACCGTCATTGCACTAAGAATAAATGTTAAAACCAATACACCAATTATTTTGTAATTAACAAAAGCACCATCTTTTGTGACCATAGTTCAATAAACTACAAAATTATTTATAAACCTTTTGATTAAAAGATAAACACTAAATATTCAAATCACAAGATTTAAGAAAGATTATTCTAAGTTTAAATTACCTGTGGGAGTGCCGGAGTGGTCAAACGGGATGGCCTCAAAAGCCATTGGCTTAGTGCCTACCAAGGTTCGAACCCTTGCTCCCACACCATTCAAAATGATAGGATACATCGTAGGATTTTTTGCATTGTTAAGTATTTACAACGAGATTAATTTCTTCTTGATTAAGAGAAGAATAGTTGGACCGATAAAAACTATGAAGGGTGCAGAATCTTTTTCTAAAAAGAAAGGTAAAAAAGTTGCACTATTAATTCACGGTTTTTCTAGCAGTCCAAGAGAACTTAGAGAACTTGGAGATTTCTTAGCTAAAAACAATATTTCTGTACATGCTCCACTACTCCCTGGCCATGGAACTTCTCCTGAAAGGCTTGCAATAACTAAATATTTTCAATGGATTGAATCAATAAATGATACAATAAAAAAATTGGAAAAAGAATATTCTGAGATATATTTGATTGGAAATTCCCTTGGCGGAAACCTTGCATTAATCTCTGCAAGTAAATCCAAAAAAATCAAAGGTATTGTAACACTTGGAACACCCATGCTATATAGAAAAGATAAATTAAAGAGATATGTTTTATTCCCTATACTCAAGAGAATTAAGCTATTCCAAAAGAAGAGCTATAATAGGGACATGACTGAAATTGCTAAAAGAAGAGTAAGTTATAATGTAATACCTCTAAAATCTATAAATCATATGTTAAAAATAGTGAGCTTATCAAAAAAGAACTTAAAAGAAATAAAAACACCCATACTAATCATGCAAACTAAAAATGATGCAGTAACTAATGAAGTAAGTGGAAAATATATCCTGGATAACATCTCCTCAAAACAAAAAGAACTAGTTACAATTCCAGAATCATATCACGTATTTATACTAGATAAATATAGGAAACAAGCTAACAAAATAATATTAGATTTTATACAAAAATGAAAGTATTGATTAATTCAAACGGAAAAAGATTTCTTTGGAAATCTGGAGATCTCCATACTGAAGATGGAATCATCAAAGAATCAGACATAAAAAATAGATCCAACAAAATAAAAAGCAATGTAGGAAAAGAACTTATCAAATTTGAAGGGAAATTTCAAGATCAATTAAATGAATTGAGATCTGGGCCTGCAACAGTTAATGCAAAAGACGCAGGAACAATAATTGCTCAAACTGGAATAAATTCTAAAAGTAAGATTGTTGATGCAGGATCAGGTTCTGGGTTTTTATCTGCATATCTTTCAAACATTACAAATAACATTACTACTTATGAAAAAAATGCTAAACATTTCAAAATAGCTAAAACTAACTTGAAAAAGATAGCCCCCAAAGTAAAAATAAAAAATAGAGACGTCTTCGAAGGAATAGACGAAACAAATATAGACCTAATTACTTTAGATTTACCAGACCCAGAAAAGGTACTAACTCATGTAGAAAACTCCCTTAATTCTGGAGCATATCTAGTCTGTTATTTGCCAAGTATAACTCAAGTACAATCATTAATCAAGGCTTCAGAAAAACATAATTTAATTCTTGAAAAAGTTTTAGAAACTATTGAAAGAGAATGGACTGTAAAAGACAGAGTATGTCGCCCAAACCACCAAATGTTAGGCCATACAGCATTTTTAGTATTCTTTAGAAAGTATTAAAAACCATTGTACTAGATAACTTTTAGTGCTTATTCTATTAATCATCTAGTACAAATATACTAGTTAAACCACTTTTAAAAGGGTTTCGGAGACCAAAATATGAAACAAACAATGAAAAAATATGTTATTGATACATCAGCAATAATTGAAAAAATACCTTCAGTAAAAATAAAGGAAAAGAAAATCACCGAAGGGGAGATTATAATCCCTCATGCCGTAGTTGCTGAACTTGAAAGCCAAGCAAACAGAGGAAAAGAAATTGGACTTATTGGTCTAGATGAAATCCAAGAAATAAGAGACCTATGTAACAAAAAATTAACTTTAACATTTTTGGGAGAAAGACCTTCCGAACATCAAATTAGACATGCTAAATCTGGAGAAATAGATGCATACATTAGGGAAATTGCTACAGAAAATGAAGCCATTCTAATTACTGCAGACTTAGTTCAAGCTAAATCTGGAAAAGCCCTTGGACTTGAAGTAGATTACATTTCAATTGTAAAGTTCCAAGAAGAACTATCTTTAGGAAAATACCTTGACGATAAAACAATGTCTCTTCACCTTAAGGAAGACAATTACATTATGGCTAAACGTGGAGGCCCGGGTAATTGGAATCTTGAACAAGTTAACAAGACTAAATTAACAACCGATGAAATGCAAGGTTATGCCCAGGAAATAATTGAAAAAACTAAGTTAGATAAAAAATCATATGTTGAAATTTCAAAAAGATATACTACAGTAGTACAATACAAAAATCTAAGAATTGTAATTGTAAAGCCCCCTATTTCAAATGGCTGGGAAATTACAGTTGTACATCCATTAACTAAACTAAATCTAGAAGATTATAAAATTCCTGAAGATTTAGCTGAAAGAATTGAGCATCAAGCAAGGGGAATAATCATCTGTGGAGAAACTGGTTCGGGTAAAACTACATTAGCACAAGCAATAGCAGAATGGTACGTAAATGATAATAGGGTTGTAAAAACAGTTGAATCTCCAAGAGATCTGCAACTACCTTCTTCTGTTACACAGTACTCAAAGAACTTTGCAGGAGAAGGAGAAATACATGACATTTTATTCCTTTCAAGACCAGATAATATTTTGTTCGATGAAATGAGGTCTACACCAGACTTTACTCTATACACGGACCTACGTCTAGCAGGAGCAAATATGATAGGTGTTCTACATGCAGCACAGGCAATTGATGCAGTTCAAAGATTCATTTCAAGATTAGATACAGGAATGATTCCAAGTGTTGTAGATACAATTATTTTCATGGAAGCAGGAAATATAGAAAAAGTTCTAACTCTAAAGATGATGGTTAAAGTTCCAAGCGGAATGACTGAATCAGATTTAGCAAGGCCCGTAATTGAAGTTAGAGATTATCAATCTAATAAATTAGATTACGAAATTTACAGTTATGGTGAACAGACTGTTGTTATTCCTGTTTCTGAAACTACTAAAAAATCCGGTGCAATGAAACTTGCCGAAAATGAAATTATTAAATATTTTTCAAGGTATGATCCAAATGTAACTGCAGAAGTAGTTAGTAGTTCAAAAGCAGTCGTTTACATCCCTGAAGACAAAATTGCAAAAGTGATTGGCAGCGGTGGTAAAAACATTGAAAAATGTGAGAAAGATTTGGGAATAAGTATAGATGTTAGAGAATTAAAAATAGAGAAAAACAATATTAAGTATTCTCTACAAGAAGATAATAAAAATTTAGTCTTTTTTTCAGAACCTGGAAGAACATTGGATATCTATGCAAATGGAAAGTTCATTACGACTGCAATCACAAGTAAAAAAGGCGAAATAAAGATAAATAAAAAAAGTCTTCAAGGAAGAGATATTCTAAAAGTCCTTAATAAAAAGAAAGGAAAAATAGAAGTCAGAGCATAATGCTCAATGGATCCGTAGCTCAGTTTGGATAGAGCGTTTCCCTCCTAAGGAAAAGGTCGCAGGTTCAAATCCTGTCGGATCCGCTTAATATTTTTCAACAGAGTCTGCACTACTTCCTAAAATGTAATGAAGTTCTTCTCGTTTTTTACCATGCAAAATATTTTCAAATAATACGAACTTGTGGTCAGGAAACTTTCCTGCTTCTTCGGTTAAACATATTATTTCAGAAGAGAAATCTGAACAAACTGCCATGAACAGCTTATCGAATTGAGAATAGTCTTTATTCATCAACTTTATCCTCATTTTCGCTAGATTTTCCGGACCTAAATCTAATACTGCTCCTTGGAGTCCGCCTTCTGTAACATCTACCAATCTAACAACTAAATCTTTAAGTCCATGTAGTTCATTTCGTTGATAGTCGTCCATAGTAATCTATCTCTGTACAATGCCAATCATCTACAGATTTAAAAGAATTATACTACTAGAAACTTGAGAAATCTTTAAAAACAACATTCTGCCTTTTTTTGGACATAAGCGCTGGTAGTGTAATGGCTAGCATAGGAGCCTTCCAAGCTCTTGATCCGGGTTCGAATCCCGGCTGGCGCATTCATTTCTCAACACAAGGAGCATTCTTAGGAATGTAAACTTTGTCAGGAGTTAATTCCTTAACATTTTTACTTCCCGTTGAAGCCAATAATTCATAGAAATCATGTTCTAAATTATTAACATAATTAGTAACTTTAACAGCCTTATCTGAGATAATCAAACCTTTTTGAAATCTAGGATTATGAGTTGTAATTCCCACAGGACAAGTATTTTTGTTACATTGCAAAGCCTGTATACATCCCAAAGACAATAAAAAACCCCTAGCAGTATAAACTGCGTCGGCACCAAGGGCCATAGCAGTTATTTGTTTTCCAGGACTAATTAATTTACCTGCACAAAGTAACTTTAATTTATTCCTAACTCTTTCTTCAACCAATATTTTTTGAACTAAAGGTAATGCTCTAAACAATGGAACTCCAACATTATCCATAAAGCTTTTTGGGGCTGCACCGGTTCCACCTTCGGCACCATCTATTGAAATATAATCAGGAAATATTTTTTGTTTCTTCATTTCTTTAATCAATGTTCTAAATTCTAACTCTGAACCAACGCACATTTTTATTCCTACAGGTAAATCAGAAAAATCTTGAACTCTTTTAATAAATTCAACAGTATTTTTTGGATTAGTACATTCAATGTGATGTGGAGGAGAAATAACATCTTGTCCCATAGGTACATGTCTCAAATCGGCAATTTCTTCAGTTATTTTTTCTTTAGGTAGAAGACCACCTTTCCCAGGTTTTGCACCTTGTGAAAATTTAATCTCAATCATTTTAATTTGAGGTAACTTAGAAAGATTTCTCAATTTATCCCCATTTAAAGAACCATCTGGATTCCTAACTCCAAACTTTGCAGTCCCAATCTGAAAAATTAAATCACTCCCTTCCATTAAATGATATTTAGGATATCCTCCTTCCCCAGTATTCATAGGTATTCCTGCGGCCTTAACACCTCTAGAAATCGCTCTAACAGCATTTTGACCTAAAGCGCCAAAAGACATAGCGCTTGCAATAAATGGCTTAGTAATAGTGTATTTGTTCTTAATGTCCCTTTCTTCACCAAATGTCAAGGAATATTTTTCCATATCTTTTTTATCTATAGGATACATAGAATGTCTTAATTTTATTTCTTCATCATCAAAATTTAACAATGAACCAAATGCTTCAGAAGAATCTATATTCTTAGCCTTCCTATAAACCTCTGCCCTTTCAGCACGACTAAATGGTTTTTCTTCAACATCATTAGCATACAAATATTGTCTTAATTCGGGACCAACACTTTCAATCATATATCTAGCTTGGGCAATTATTCCGAAATTTCTTAATAATGCATGCTTTGTTTGAATATGCCTATAATAAAAATTCATTAAAAATAAAAATAAAAATATTGCAGTTCCAATATGAAAATTAGAAGAAATAATAGTGCCCAAGTAACCAAATAATAATAAAATAATAACAATCCCAGTATTAACATACTTTGCTATCCAAGGTAAATCTACTGCTAATCTTGCCATTTTATAATAATTGTATTAAATCTTATTTATATATTTCCTTGAACTACTTTTTCTTTATAGCTTCAACGGATTTTCTTAACATCTTTTCAGTATCTGTTTCACTTTGCTTTCCTTTCCCAGAGGAAGGCCTAGCATAAACTCTAGATCTTGAATAACTTTGTTTTTTTGTTTTTACTTCTGAACTCATTTCTGAAGGTCCAAAACCTTTCCAAGCCTTTCCACCCTTATCACTTAATTTTTTAGCAGAAGACTTAAACTGAAAATAAAAGAACAAAGCAATTGCCACAACAACCACGATAATTATCAAAAATACAATTAAACCAGAGTTACTTTCTCCCTTACAATCTTCCGGACAATTTTCAGAAGTTTCTCCTCTCAAAGCATCACAAAAATTATTTGGACATAAGGGATAAGTGTCTTTAGCATCATTAATTCCATCAAAATCTGTGTCAAAACTATTTGGATCTGTTCCTTTTTGTAATTCCATTGACAAAGTAAGACCGTCATCATCTAAATCTTCACTTTGGGGATCATTGCAAGGAACACTACAAGGTCCACCACAATCTATTTCTTCTTCGCCTTGATTTTTTACATGATCATTACAAGTCGGACATGAGGGGCAATTTAGTCCACCACAATCACTAATCAAACCATTACCTAAATCCACATTAATATCAGTTTCATCTTTTTCTAAAATTCCGTCTTCACAGGAATTACAAATATCACAAGGTCCACCACAATCAAGGCCTTCTTCACCAGCATCTTTAATCCTATTAGTACATGTTACTGGAACTCCTGCTGAACCTAAATTGCAACCCTCATCAACTTCCCCATTACAATTATCATCTAAACTATTCCCGCTACCAGTTCCGCATTTTTCTACATCTGGTAAAGTTGCATTCAAACAATCTCCGGACCATTCCCCATATTCCGTACAAACTTCACTACCAAAAATACAAATCCCAGTTTCATTTACGGGACCACAAACACGAACATCTCCAAAAGTACATTCGCAACCCTCATCAATTAACCCGTCACAATCATTATCTTTGGAATCATCACAAACTTCTTCATTAGGTAAATTTTGACCTATACAAAAACCCCATCTTTCATCTTCACAATATTGAGTGCCATAACTACATTCACCTTTATTATATTCTCCACACTGTCTTGAATCTCCATCAGTACAAGCTGCACTAACACTAAAAGAAACTAACAAAACTAATACAAAAAGAAAACTACTTCTTAGCAACAGTTTTTGGTTTAAATGCATAATCAACTTGCTCCTTTTTCCAACCCCTTTCGAGAAGAGTTTTTATTATTTTATCGCGACTAATGCCTGACCTAAGAGAACTGGAGATATATTTTCTTAATTTTTCTTCATCGCCTGGACTTGCAAACTGCGCAGCCTTTCTTGTTTCTCCTTTTGATCCAGCGCCGCTCT
>Ga0233437_1001615_pt1 | contig 39948 bp, 24 predicted proteins | sample SI_122_August201_FD_182714 | JGI IMG/M metagenome (GOLD analysis project Ga0233437, IMG submission 182714) | Seawater microbial communities from Saanich Inlet, British Columbia, Canada - SI_122_August2016_200_MG | ecosystem: Environmental > Aquatic > Marine > Inlet | place: Canada: British... | reverse complement strand
TCCCTGCAGGTCAGGAATATGAAGTATGATACCACCATGACTAGTCATCTTGCTGTTGGGAAGCAAGTACAATTAAGACATGATACTCCATTGAAATTTACCAACAATGGGGCTGATATTCTCACAGACGGAATCCGTGCTTCTTCGTGGTATAATGATGGTTACTGGCTTGGAGTTGAGGGTGAAGATCTGGAAATTATTCTTGATTTGGGTAAAGAAATTGAAGTTAACTCCATTTCGGCAGGTTTTTTAGAAGCACAAGCTTATTGGATCTTTCATCCGCAAAGCATTGCCTTCTCTACCTCTTCTAACGGTATTGATTTTTCAAATGAGAAAATACTGAAACGATCTGCAATCACACAAAATGATGAAAGAGTGATAAAAGACTTTTCCATTGATATAGAAAATATAAAATGCCGGTATCTTCGCATTAAAGCTGAAGGTGTTAAAGTTTGTCCTGAATGGCATAAAGGAGCTGGTGGAAAAGCCTGGATGCTGATTGATGAAATAATTATTGAATAAGATAACTCAATTAGACATACACTGGAATGATTGCTTTTTTGTTATATGAGCTCCATCCGGCAGTAAATGAAAACATAAACAGATGAATTTTATAAGCAAATTGAGCTTTATTGCTCTTCTTTACTTCGCAAGCTCATGCAATCAGCTTGACAATCAGCCAAATATTCTATTCATCATGAGCGATGACCATGCTGCCCATGCAATAAGTGCTTATGGCAGTCTGGTCAACAAAACCCCAAATATTGACCGGCTGGCAACAGAGGGCATGCGCTTCGACCAGATGATGGTTAGTAATTCAATCTGTGCCCCGTCACGGGCCACACTTTTAACAGGAAAGTTTAATCATCAGAATGGTTTTCTGCAGAATGGATACAGTTTTGATGGCAGTCAGCAAACCTTTCCCAAGCTACTGCAGGAAGCCGGTTATGAAACCGCTATCATCGGCAAATGGCATCTCAAGTCAGAACCCACCGGATTTGACCATTACAACGTTATGCCCGGACATGGAAGGTTCTATGATTGCTGGTTTAAAGAAAAGGGCAAGACCTGGCGGGATGGTGTTGCGGGAGGAGAAGTAATTGAAGGATATCTTACTGATGTAATTACAGACCTGTCTATTGATTGGTTAAAAAATCGAAAATCTGATAAGCCATTTTGCCTGATGGTTCATCACAAAGCACCACATTCTCCACATCATCCGGATTCGACACATGCTAATATGTACGAGGATGTAGTTTTGCCTGAGCCAGCTACATTATATGATGATTGGGCCACCCGTTCAGAAGCTGAAAACATGACTGAGTTTTCAAAAATTGCCGATTGCAATTATCCTGAATATAAAGATCTGGTGGAGAGCATCCCGGATCTGGGTGAGCGGACAAGAATAATGTATCAGGAATATATGAAAGGCTATATACGACTGGTGGCTTCTTTGGATGAAAATATCGGCAGACTACTGAATCATGTTGACCAGGCAGGGCTGAAGGAAAAGACTATTGTCATTTATACTTCAGACAACGGCTTCTTCCTTGGGGATCATGGTTTTTATAACAAAATGTGGATGTATGAAGAGGCTTTGCATATTCCCATGATTGTTCGTTATCCAAAAGAGATCAAAGCAGGAAGCTCAAATGACCTTATGGTTCAGAACATCGACTTTGCTCCCACATTTCTTGATTATGCCGGAGCAAATATTCCCCCAGATATTCAGGGTTTATCTTTCCGGACCATTCTTAATGGAAAGAACCCAAAAGATTGGAGGGATAAAATATACTACCATTACTATGAGGGTTATGAAATCCCGGAACAGTTTGGGATAAGAACAAAAACTGACAAACTGGTCTGCTTTCCCAATTCAGGAGACCAACCATATTGGGAGCTGTTCGATTTGGAAAATGATCCCCAAGAGCTAAATAATATATACAACCAGGCATCGACAGGAGTCCAAAAGGACCTCATGGAGGATCTGAACACTCTTAGAAAACAATATGGAGATACATTGGATCTGAGTGGATCCAATACCAGATTTATCCAAATCGAGAATACAGCCAAAGGTCAAGCCCTTAAGCTTAAGTATCCAAACTCACCCAAGTACCCAGGAGGTAGCGATCATCCTTTAACAGATGGGATAATCAATCATGTTAGTCCGAGATGGGCCTTTGATTATAGTAAATGGGTAGGCTTTGAGGTTAATGACCTGGATGCGCTTCTTGATTTCGGAGAGTCTGTTATGCTTAATAAGGTCTCCGTGAGATTTTTAGATAAACTTGACAGCTGGATCTTCCCACCTGAAACGGTACAGATCTCAGTTTCATCAGATGGTAAAAAATTTATTGACCTTCCGGTGAAATTAGACAAAGAACGAGCTGAGGGAGGTGTTGCCTTTATTCATCATTTCAATGCAGAGACAAATAATTTATCGGTCCGTTTCATTCGGGTGTACGCAAAAAATGTTGCCATTTGCCCAGGCTGGCATCCCGGAGATGGTGGCAAAGCCTGGATGTTTGTGGATGAAATAATTATTGAATAAAATGAATTCATAACCATGAAGAATTCTTTATACACACAAGTAATTGGAACAATAGCTCTGATTATTTCGCTTGTTGCTTGTACAACAAAACCAGGCGGGGAAACAAAACCGAACATCATCTACATCATGCTGGATGAGATGGGTTATTTCGAGCCATCTTATATGGGCAATGAGATGTTAGAAACTCCCAATATTGATAAAATGGCTACAGAGGGGGTTTTCTTTACCAATGCTTATGCAGGTGCCTCCTTATGTGCTCCAACGCGGGTGAGTTTAATGACAGGCAGACATATGGGGCATGCCAGTATGCGTTCGAATTCAGGAGGAATGCCTATTCGGGCCGATGAAAAGACGGTTGCATCGATATTAAAAGAAGCAGGTTATGCCACCGGAGGTTTTGGCAAATGGGGATGCGGTAACCGGGGAACATCCGGCGTACCTGAGAAACATGGCTTTGATATTTTTTACGGATACTATGATCAGGTTCATGCACATACATTCTACCCAAAATACCTTATAAAAAATAGTGAAGAGGTATTGCTTGAAGGCAACGATGGCTACCATTATAAAGGTGGAACCCATGCACAGAACAGCATCTTTGAAGAGGCAGTTAAGTTTATTAAAACCAATGCCGATAAACCTTTTTTCTGCTATCTGCCATGGACACCTCCGCATGGACTATGGGGAATTGATGAAGATGATCCATCTTATCTGCATTTTAAAGACAAAGCATGGAAAGTAGAAAAATCATGGAGAGAAGATGATGGTATTCGCTATGCAGCTTTATTACACAAAGTTGACACTCAGATTGGTGAAATATTTCAACTTCTGAAAGAGCTTGAGTTAGACGAAAACACAATAGTTTTTGTTTGTGGAGATAATGGTGGACAAGCATATTTCAGAAGTGAAGAAAATCCCAACGGTCTGTTTGGACCAAATGTTAATCCTACAACCGGTGAAGTTTTTAAGGGGAGCAAAGGAAATATATACGAAGGAGGATTAAAGATTCCGATGGTTGTTCGCTGGCCCGGAAAAATTGCACCCGACACTAAAAATGAATTTGTATGGTACTTCCCTGATTTCATGGCTACAGTTGCAGATATAGTAAATGTCGAGAAACCAACAGAATGCGATGGTTTATCCATACTTCCCACATTATTTGGGAAAGGGCTTCAGAAGGAACATGAATATATGTTTTGGACAGGTGGAGGTCGCTGGGCAGTAAGGTCGGGTGATTGGAAAGCAGTTTCAGCACAATTTAAAGGTAAGAGTCCTGTTGATTGGGAGCTATACAAGCTGACAGAAGACAAAGGAGAAATAACAAATGTCGCCGAAGCACATCCGGAGCAGCTCAAAAAATTGATTGATTATGCATTTGAAGCATTCGAAGAACCAGTAAAAGGCGAAATATATGACCAGGAGTTGTATGCAAAAGACCATAAAACTAACCTGCCAAAGCCACCTAAGAATAAATCACCTAAATGAAAAGAAGAAAATTCATAAAAGCCACTGCTGCAACATCAATGGCATTATCGACTTTACCCATGGTAGGATGTTCGATATTGAAAGGTGAAAAAGCATTCTCCCTAATTCAAAACCTGCAGTTGAAAGGGTTTAATGACGAACAGGAAGAAATTCCCTCCCTGGTAGCAGACGGAAGCGGTCAAATGTGGATGTATGCTCTTAGAAGAGTTAGTTACCCTGAAAATGCTGAATTGGTATCTGCCTTTCACTTTGACGGAAAAAACTGGACAGAAACAGATTCTGTAAGCAAATCCGCCGGCCAATACGAAGCACCAGTTGCAACTTGTGCGACAGGTGGTAAACCGGTAGTGGCCTGGACAGAAAAAAAAGAAGAGGATTGGGTAATCAACGTTGCCATGATGAAGGCAAATGGAATGAGTGATCCATACACTTTCCCTGTGAAGTCAGGAAGATCTATCAATCCGGTTTTGATCGCTCCGGATAAAAATCGAAATTGGATCGCCTGGGAAAACTTGCATGAAGGGAAATTTACCATTTACATCAGCAAATATGAAAACGGTCAGTGGTCAGAACCCGTAATTATAGATAAAGGCGAAAACAGCTGCTTTGATCCCGGCATCGTGGAAGATAAAAACGGAGATCTTTATATTGCCTATGGATTGACCGAAGGGTTTCATCAAAATATAGAAATGACAATCATTGATGGTGAAACACTCAAAATCAAGAAATTCATACCAGTGGCGATTGGCGGAGGACATAAAAATCGGGTTAATATAAACGCCAGGCCTGCGCTGGCTTTTGATGCCCAGGATCACTTGTGGATCAGTTACGAAAATAACCGGAACGCCAGCCGGATGGACGATGGAGATAATTATACAGGTGATCGATGCTGTGCTGTTTTATCTTATCAAAATGGAAAAATAGTCGAGACCAAAAACACAGAGAAATGGTTGTTTAATGGAGAAAATGACCACAAACCCTCGTTTTTCAAAGATATGCAGGGGCATTTATTCCTTGCTACATCTTGTGGGGGCAATTTTGAAGACGCACAATGGCGATACCGCATTACCTGGCTGGATCCTCGGGATGGTTGGCAGCAGCCTGTCACCTTTTTTGAAACAGGAATCAAGGGCATGTTAATTCCACCGGCCATTGCTTTTGATAAAAGAGGCAACTTCTGGCTTTCTTCCTGTCTGGAGAAAATCGACAAAATCGAACGGACCAGACTATCTGAACTGATCGTTATGCAGTTTATCACACCTGAATTATCAAAGAAATACAAACCTGTTGATTTCAGTGAGACACAAATTGAGGAATACTATCCGGATGAACAAGCTATAAGTCAATATAGTGGCCATCCCAGGATGCAGAGACGGCAAATGACCGTAGATGGTGAAACTTATATTCTGATTTTTGGTAATCTGCATGAGCACTCGAACAGCTCGCATTGTTGGCCTGCCGGAACAGATGGGACACTACATGAAGATTACCGGTTTGGAATGTTTTCTGAAGGATACGACTTTGTGGGGATGACCGACCATGCCGCCAGTACCAGTGAAATCCATTGGAGGAGAAATATCCGCTTAGCCGATTTTTACACAGAATCAGAGAAATTTATCGCTATTCCTGCCGTTGAATGGACTCTTCAATCCGACCCAAAGCAAGACAACATCCAACACGGTGCTGGTCACTATAATATCATTTTTGCCAGTTCAGAAGATGCACGAAAATACATTCGCAATAAACACGAAATATATTGCCCTCATACACCGGAAACGGAAATAGCCCCAATGCTCTGGAAAATGTTAGATGAAAAGGAAATCTCTTGTGTAACAATCCCTCATCATTCGGCTGATAAAGTTCACCCGACGGACTGGAATGTTACCGATCCCAAGTATGTGACAGTTGTGGAGATCTTCCAGTGCAGAGGAAATAATGAGTATCCTGGATGTCCGAGAGAAAAAAACCTTGCCAGGCACACCCCTACTCATCATAAACATGCATATATCGATTATGCACTCAAGAAAAAGAAATACAAAATGGGTTTCATTGCCAGTGGAGACCACAACAGTATGGGAATTGGTCTGGCAGCTCTTTGGGTAAAAGAAGTAAGTCGTGCTGGCATTATAGAAGCTTTACAAAACAGACGCACTTTTGCCACTACCGGAGATAAGATGGTAATCGATATTAAAGTAAATGGAGCCATCACCGGCACAACGAGTACGGCAAAAAAAGTTCCTCAAATAGTAATTAATGTAAGCGGGCAGCATCCATTGGAGAAAGTAGAGATTCTTCGAAACAGTAAAGTAATACATCAATTTGATATAGATGACGATGCTTTAAACTTTGCACAGACCTTTTCCGATCGCAAGTACCAGGATGAAGAGGATGTCTTGTATTATTATGTACGTGCTACTCAGAAAAACAGAGAGCTGGCATGGTCAAGTCCTGTTTGGATTGATAAGAATTAAAAAATAGTAGCAAGAAAAACCAAGTAATTATGCTAATTAATTCTGCAGATTCTTAATAGTTTTTTTCTTTAAACGGATAGCTTATCACAGCTCCATAAGGCTCAGTTGAAAAAAGATCAATATCCTCAGGTATAGCAAAAACATCATCCGCGTGTGTGTTAAAATATTTTTCCTTTTGTCATGCTCGGTTCATCCGTTTCATTCTGTTTCTAATCCAATGTCATAAATTCGAACTTCATCTCCTGATAAGCCCAGGGGTATGCCGGGTTTACAGCATCAATTTTGCTTATTGCTTCTCCTGATTCACTATATTCGATGGATACTTTTACTCTGTTGTACCTGCCGGATGCATACGCATAGCTGGTGCCATCATCATCATATAGCAGAAACTCACCGGGTGCTGTTCCGTATATCCTGAAAGTAAGTGGTACCTGTTCTCCATCACTAGGTGTATGCAAGGTTTCAGGAATCATTGGGATCATTCCACCATCACGAACATAAACCGGCAATTTGTCTATACCATGTTCAGCGATGATTACCTCATTCTCACCAACGAACTCGCCTGTATAAAAATCAAACCATTTACCAGGAGGCAGAACTACTTTCCGACTTGTCTCACCTGCATACAGAGGTGCTACAAGCAGGTTTGGTCCGGCCATATACTGATCTTTTATCTCGCGCTGACGAGCAAGAGCATAAGGATTTTTCTCACCATCCAGAGTCCCTTTTTCTTCTTCACTAATATCAAGAAAACCCTTCTCAAGCTGAACTGCCCTGAAAGGCGGTATACCTTCGAAATGATAATCGGCAAATGCAGAATAGAAGTAGGGGAATAACTGCAGTCGCAAGAGAGCAGCAGCTTTAACTTCTTCGTAAACCTCTGGAAAAGACCATGGTTTGGTACCAGAAGCCCAGGCATTGATAGTGGCCATGGGTGAAAAACAGGATGTCTGCATACGTCTCACCCACTCTTCTCCGGTGGGTGAATTTCTAACCTCCGGGGTCCACAGCACACCATTGAATCCTGAATTGACCAGGGCAGTTATGAAATTCTGATGGCTGTAATGATCACTGTACAAAACAAATGGAAATCTGTTTCCACCAGCTGTATTTCCTCTTACCAAACCCCATGTACGCTGATCTCTTTCTTCGAAGCTCTCATTGATCATAGCCATCATCTGTAAGGCATAGATTTGTCGCATCTGCTCACCATCCAGCCCTGATGGAAAACTTGCCACATCGGGCCACAGCCATGCATCATATCCGTCTACCTCATCAATTTTGTATCCGCTGACACCAATATCCAGATGATTACTTTTGAAATGCTCCTGAAGCAAGCCTCTGGCATCCGGGAGGGTATAATCAGGCACCTCACCCGCCCATACTGTATGGCTACCGGTATAGTCAGCCAGCTTGTTATGAATATTTGATCCGGGAGGAATATATGGATTTATCCACAGGTTAATTTTCACTCCCTGCTCATCTAATTCCTTCATGCTTTTCTCTGGATTTGGCCAGCGCGATTGATCCCATTCATAAGTACAAGGATAAGAAGCTGATTGCCATCCGGGCTCCAGGCCAATCACATCCAAAGGAAAGCCATGCTCCTCAAATTGAAGCACTTCCGCTTGCACCTGCATGTCGCTATACAGCGTCGGAACCCTGTGCCAGAATCCCATTCCCCATTTTGGAGGCATAGGACCACCACCACAAAACAGATTGTAGCGCTTAATGGCATCCATCATTTCCGGACCACTGAAGAGAATCAATTCTACCCCATCAGCCGGAATGAGAATCTCGATCGCATCGGAATATGGAGCTGCTGACCAATTGCGATCGGTATTGCGATCCCGCACAACAGGAGGATTATCACTGTCTTTGCGAACAGCCGTGCCCACCCATACATCGATATAGCGTGCGGCATTTATGAGCATCCCATAACCTTTCGAAGACACATAGAAAGGTACGGGGGCATGTGTCCGGCCATCTTCCTGTCCGCCCACATGATCCATATGCAAACGTTTTATCTTTCCACGTTGCTGAACAGAGCGAAAATGCATGCCTAATCCATATATTTTCTCCTCACGATCAAGCGGTATCCGAAGGTAAGTTTTACCATTTTTTACCGTATATTCAATATCCTGAGCAAATTCAGGAAAGCCATTTGTAGGCATATCAGTAATTGCCTGCTTTTTTGGTATTGGCTTCGATACAGTTAGATAATCAACAGCCTCAGGCTCACCAACCTTAGCTTCCCACACTCCCGAAAGAGACTCAGAAAAAACGATCGACCCGGAATCTGTGGTTTCAGAGATTTTGGGGGAACAGGCGCTAAAAAACGTGACGCCAATCGTGACGCCCAAGGTGACGCCAATCGTGACGCCCACGTGACGCCATCGGGATGAAAAGCTAATACGAGGGCGACACAAACGCGACGCCGGGCTCTGGATTAAAATATTTCTCATTTTCCTTTTTGTTAAATCTACATTAAAAACCACCAGGCGTCACGATTCGGCGTCACGATCGGCGTCACGATTCGGCGTCACCTTGGCCACCCCCCCATACTTCCAAACTATCTCCTGCATGTTCGCGTATTGTCTTTCCATGCTGGTGAGCAGTTTGAACTGGGCTTTTGCTCTTTGCAGGTTATGGTGTTCATGATGGATTTTGAAGTAATTGTCACCATCAACATAGTCAGTTATGAAACGCAAACCAATGATGTAAGGGAACAGTTTGCCGGCGAAAGCCAGATGGTCAATCTCCACCTTATTCAGAGTTTCTTTTGTTTCTTGCAGAAAGCCTTTTGCATATCCTTCAAAGAGGTCAATATTCATTTCAATGGCCGATAAATCTTTATCATCCTCATTGCCGGTATTGGTGGATGTGCGTATACTGTCGCCAAAATCGTAATGCACATAACCAGGCATTACCGTATCTAAGTCTATGACACACAGCCCCTTATCCTCTTTTGTCAGTAGAACATTATTAAACTTGGTGTCATTATGTGTAATACGCAAAGGTATTTTACCTGCTTCCCCCAGATGCAGGATAGTCTTCATTTCCTCAGCTCTTGATTGAACAAATTCAATCTCCTCCCGGATAAGTCCGGCGCGTTTCATGGGATTTTTCCCAAGCACCTCAGTGAACATGTCGAGGCGCCATGTGATATTATGAAAGTTTGGAATGGTATCATTGAGTGGTTTCCCGGGTAAATCTGCCAGCATTGATTGGAATTTACCGAACATTCGTCCCCCTTCGAAAGCTTTCTCAGGTGAATCAACCATATCGTAGCTGTTATTATCCCAGATGAAGATATACATGCGCCAGAAGTTCCCCTCCTGATCAACATGATAGCTGGCTCCATTCAGAGTGGGAATTACAGTTAAAACTTCCCGATCAGGATTAGCACCCGGCACTGATTCAAGTTTTTTCCTGATATGTTGAGTCACTCTGAGCACATTCTCCATTAGTCCGGGAACATCTTTGAATACATGATGATTTACCCGTTGCAGGATGTAGTTAAATTGATCAGCTTCTTTGGTGTCAATTTTGAAAGTATCGTTTATATGACCGGATCCGTATGGAGCTCCGTTTGTATATGTTCCAGTGATCCGGAAGTTTGAGACTATGTTTTTGAGGTCGTGCATCTTTTACTTATTAATCTTTTCTTCGGATTTTTATTTGCATTGCGTTTTTTATTGGCTTGTCGGCAATCAGGATGAGATAGCCTCCTCCTCCGGCTCCGCTGAGTTTCCATCCGAAGGCTACGTTTTTATACTTTTCAATCAGGGATAATATTGAAGCATCAACCATATTTGGAAACATACTTATCTGGGCTTCGAAAGATTGTCTGACAGCCAGGCCAAATTCAGCCAGGTCTTTTTTCATTAATGCACTCCAGGCCAATTTGGCTGCATCAGACAGTGCCCTGGCTCCGGTTTTGTTGATGGAGGTATTATCCAGTACATCAAAGTCACCTTTGCGCGGACCCAAGGTAATCAGGTAAACATGTTTTTCAATCCAGTCGAGCAATTCAGCATTATGATTTGAGCTGATTTTCTCTGGCCAGTAATTGCCATTATAATCGTAACGGTTAAGTCCCGGCATAACAATCCCCAATGCATCCTGGGAGCCGGCAATTTCCTTTTTACCCGGGCTATTCTCAAAACTAAACAGGATTTTAGCCAATTTCTGATCATCTCCATCCGGAATTTGGTTCTGCCATAGCTCTATCGCTTTCTTTCTCGTACTGGTTGACATGCCACTACGGTCATTAAATTCCACGGTTGGCTCAATACTAATGGTCAGTACCGGACCTTCATTATGCTCTGAGACCCAGGGTTGGTCGAGCCATCCTCCGGCAAGATCTATCCGGTAGGGAATTGTGCAAATGGTACGCAAAGCTGTAGTAGAACGGGCTGGCAAATTGCCATGAGGAATACGTTTTTTAATTACATATTCGATTCCCAGATCCTTACACAGAGTTTCTTTTTCAGGAGTACTCCCATCTTCATTTACAAAAAACAGATCAGGTTTGATTTCATTCAATTCTTCGATAAAATCCATCATACCGGTTCCTGAATTTACCCGTGCTTCGCTTACGGACTTCAATGCCTCGAGCATGTACTTCCGTTCATCCTCATTAACAACAGGATAGCGCCCTTTGAGCTCATAAACTGTTTTGTCTGATCCAATTCCCACATACAAGTCACCCAGGGAGGAGGCTTCCTGCAAGAAAGCAACATGTCCGCTGTGCAACATATCAAAACAACCCGTTACAAATACCTTGTTCATTCGATTATAATTTCATCACAAAATACCCATGGCAAGCCTCCGGCTCCAGGATGCCAGTCAGGACAAACGCCAATATTTTCAGCCACAATTTTAATAAATTTAGCTCTCTTGCCATTCACATCAACACCAATATTCTCTACTTTTTTCTCTTTGTCACTTGCTTTGGTTTCATGGCTCATCAAGCCAACCTTCTGATAGCTTATACCATCATTACTCACAAAGAAATCGACCTGTTTGGGAAGCATGATCCACGAACCTATATCCTGCAGAAATCCTGCTTCAATTCGTTTGATAGATTTAGTTTCTGGCAGTTCAAGAGCCACTTCCATATCCACACCCTCGAAACCCAACCAGTTTCCATCACGAAAATCACTCACACTACCTCGGATTCCATCCCCATAAGAAAGAAAACCATTCATTCCCTGTCCGGGATACCTGGCATCAGGTGTAGTTGTTGTACCGGCTACAGAGTATTTCGATGATTGAACAAATCTCACGTTCACAATCTCACTGGGCATTTTGCCATCTTCGAAAGCACGTGCAGTCAGTGTCATTGAGCTGCTTATCATCACAGGTGAACTATATGGCATGGAGCTGGTAAGAGGGTCAGTACCATCCATAGTATAATGTACTGTTGATCCTGGTGATGATTCAATTGTAAAACTCACCTGTTTAAAAAAAACCACAGTTTCAGGATTTTCCTTATCGCCTGATTTTACAAGAGGCAGTGTGACAACTCCGGCAGGAGAAGCCTGCATTTTAAATACCCATGCATAATTACAAGGACGATTTTCCGGATCCTGAATACCATCCGGCAGGTTAATAATCAAACCCTTCTGAGGGCTATATGTCCATTCAAGATCACCTTCATATCCCAGCAGAGTGATTACAGATCCTTCAGTGGGTTCAGCATATCTTAATGTCAGCTTATCGCCCGGCCATTCAAGTGCTACAGCATATACATCTTCCTCGTTTGCTGACATGATATAGCGTATTTCTTCTCCTTCTTTATAGTGCTCAAATCGCTTTGTCTGATACACAGCCTCCTCATTCACCCTGATCCATTCTCCCATTTCAGCCAAACGCTCAATGCTGGGCTGTGGGATCAGTCCCTCGGCGGTTGGCCCTACGTTTAGCAGGTAATTGCCACCTTTTGCAATAATATCAACCAGGTTATGAATCAGCATTTCGGCTGACTTCCAGTTATGATCATTTTTCTTGAATCCCCAGGTATCATTCATGGTCATACATGATTCCCAATCCAGATCAGAGGCACCATGCAGAATCTCCTGCTCAGGGGTACCAAAATCTCCGGCATAGGAACGGTCTTTGTTCATACCCTGCATCCCCTGACGACCTTTACCAACCCGGTTATTAATAATCAGATCAGGCTTAATACTGCGAAGATGTTGATACAGTTCTTTTCCCTGCTCCTCAGTCCATTCTGAAATCCATTCTCCGTCAAACCACAGAACACCGACATCACCATATTTTCCGCTCAGTAATTCTTCGAGCTGGGGTATCAGATACTCTTCACGGTACTTTTCAAAATTCTCTTTTTTTGCATCAGGATGGTGCCAATCCATTATTGAGTGATAGAAGCACAATCTGATACCTTCTTTTTTGCATGCTTTTGCCAGTTCTTTCAAAAGATTGCGATTAATGGGGGCTGCATCAATAACATCGTATTTGCTGATTTTCGAATCCCAAAGGCAGAAACCATCATGATGTTTTGAGGTTATGACAATATATTTCATGCCTGCATCTTTGGCAATTTTTGCCCAATCACGTGCATTGAACTGTGTTGGATTGAATTGGGCCACAAATTTCTCATACTCTTCAACCGGAATTTTCGCCCTGTCCATAATCCACTCGCCTATTCCCGGGATATCCTCGCCCTGGTACACTCCGGCAGGTACGGCATATGCGCCCCAGTGGATAAACATGCCGAAAGAAGCATCGCGCCACCAGCTCATGCGCTCATCAAAATCTTCCTGTGACTCTTCCAAAAAGTTTGGAGCTTCTGTCTGGCAGTTAGAGAGAAGTAATACAGACAAGCTCAAAAGCAAAATCTTGTTAAATATATTCTTCATAATATATGGTTTAGTTTATTCTCATCATTTTCAATGGGCTCGTAAAAGCTGCCCAGTTATCGGCCGGGACTTCTTGTTTCTCAATGTCAGGACCCGAATATTCCAGCTCTAACACCTCTCCACCGCCAGCCTCAAAATACCTGAGTTCAATTGGATGCCATCCCTGCCCGAGAGCTATTTCGCCAGAGGCTTCCTGCGGGCCATGCAATCCATCATTATCAACCACTATCTGGCCTCTTACTTTTAGTTCTGAACCATCGTCGGAGAACGTATAAAACCGATAAATACCAGCCTTTTCAATTAAAATATACCCCCGGATAATCAATCCGAATGATTCATCTGACAATTCTTCAGGCAATCCTGGCTCAGTCATTTCTCCATCTCCTGAAGGGATGAGTTCAGTGTAGTCATTAACAGATCTGAATTGTCCGGTATAATAAGAATAATTAAGGCCCGGGATAGCTTCCAGATCATATCCAATTACAATATCCTGTTGATCAAGAGTAATATCGATAGTAGTACTGGCATGTCCGGATGGCATTTTCAAAACAGCCTTCACCTGAACATCCTGTGAAATGGTTAATGGACCAGTGTATTCCTGTCCATTGGTAAGAGGGTCTGATCCATCGGTAGAGAACAGAATAATCGCTTCATCAACTGCCTTCTTCAATTCCAGAGTAAACTCCCGGATAAAGACAAAATTGCTATTTGATACCACCGGAGCCGGTATACGATAATTTACATTCATTGCATCCAGTCGCTTATACTGATTCTTCATTCGATATAAAAAGCCTTCATAATCTCTCAGGTCGGCGTTTGTCCACAGCACTTCTGCCAGTGCCGACATACGGGGAAGGGCCATGTACTCAAGCTTCTCAGATGTTGGGATATGCTCAGTCCAAACATTGCCCTGTCCACCCATTATGTGTCTGGCCTCTTCCTCACTCAGTTGTGTGGGAGTAGGTTCAAAACTATACACTTTCTCCATGGGTAAATAATTACCAATTGCCCAGGGTTCATAACGGGGATCGCCCTGATAATAATCAAAATAGCAATGTGAGGTAGGTGTCATTATCACATCATGACCTTCTTTAGCCGCCTGAATGCCACCAGACATTCCACGCCATGACATCACGGTTGCTTCAGGAGCCAGACCGCCTTCCAGAATCTCATCCCAACCGACCAAACTTCGATTTTTTGTCAATAAAAATTTCTCTATGCGACGAATAAACCATGATTGCAATTCATGTTCGTCTTCTAATCCTTCCTCCCGGATGCGCGTTTGACAATCACCACACTCTTCCCATCGCATTTTCGGACATTCATCTCCTCCGATATGGAAATATTTATATGGGAATAAATCCGCCACTTCGCCCAGCACATCCTCGAGAAACTCAAATGTCTCTTCTTTGCCTGCGCAATACACATCATTGGCCACACCCCATGTGCTTCTTACTTCGAAGGGACCTCCTGTGCATGATAATTGAGGATAGGATGCCAATACAGCCACTGAGTGACCCGGTAATTCGATTTCGGGCATAATATCAACAAATCGGGTTCGGGCATACTCAACAATATCTTTAATCTGCTCCTGTGTGTAAAATCCTCCGTATGTTCCTCCATCTTCAGTCTTTCTGATTGATCCAATCTCTGTAAGTAAGGGGTATTTCTTAATTTCTATTCGCCAACCCTGATCGTCAGTCAGATGCCAATGAAACACATTCATTTTATGCATTGCTATCAGATCGATATATTTCTTAATGAAATCAAGCGGATAGATATGACGTCCAACATCCAGTAACATTCCACGCCATTCATACCTGGGCAGATCCTGTATTTCAACACATGGAATCGTCAGTTCATTCTCCTCAAGAGTGAGCTCCTTACTGAAAATTTCAGGTGGCAAAAGCTGTAAAATTGTTTGTACCCCATAGAAAACTGCCCGTGCAGAATTGCCAATTAATTGCACTCCATTTCCATCGACAATAAGTGAATATGCATCCGGATGGTCAGAAAAACCAGCTGAAGCAATAGAGAAAAACAGTCCTTTACCAGGCGAATTACTCACCACTTTGCTCTCCAATTCCAGTCCACTTGCAGCAGTAATATGCTCGGTGAAATACCTGGCTGCCATTGCCAGATCCGGATCATCAGCAGACAGATACAATGGAGCCACAGAAGATATCCGGTAGGATCCATTATTTATTGTCATTGAAGCCGGTTCAGGAATAATCTTGATTTCAGGCCGCTCACGATTACAGGCTGACATGAAAACTATCAGTATTGGTAAACTCAACAATAAGACTAATCTTCTCTTTTTCATTGTATTAACAAGTTTTATACTTTTCTACATCGGGGTAATTCAGGCATACCAGCCTATCCGCACACAAACATTACTGCACAACTAATTCATCCATAAACAAAAACGCTGCCTGTCCTTTTCCGTTATGCCAATCAGGACAAATTCCGATATTTTTTGCTCTTATCCGGATATATCTGAAAGCTGCTTTTGGAAAAGTTATTTTAAAATCTTTCTTAATTGCTCCTGTAGCCTTTTGGCTTACGTCATTGAAGCTCTCTCCCAGGAGAATATAATCCTCTCCATCTATTGAGCCGTAGGCCTGAACACTGCCTGGCATAAAAATCCATGACCTGGTATCCTGGAGGCAACCTGCAATTATTTCATCGAGCCGTTTTGTCTCCATGAGATCAATTGTTGCTTCCATATCCTGTCCCATAAATCCCTGCCATTTGCCATCAAGATAGTCACGTGTTCCCCTGATGCCATCAACAAGTCCGAACTCCCCACCGGCACTGTACCTGCCAGTATAGCCTGTGCGATAAGAAACCGATTTACCTATGGCTGCATGAATAAAGAATGACCTTGCTGACCAGTTGAGGAGTTCATCTCCTTCAAAGCATCCAACTGCAACATTAGCTGTTTGATTCAGAAAAATAGATCCGTCAAGAAGATTATCATAAACAGTGGGCAGCTCCCCTGTCAGATTATATCTGAGCTCTGTATTTGGCTCACTTGACGTAGCTGTTACCTCAAACTCACCGCTACTGGTATTTAAACCATATTTAATCTCCGGATCAGGGTAAAGTTCGATTTGATCGAACCATGCGGTTCCCTGGCTCAGAAGCTCGAGCTTTGCACCCACCTTAATGGTTTCAGTACCCATATCATCTATGTTGAACCTGATTTTATAGCAGGCCCATTCAGATGTTAACCTGAATTTCTCTTGTGCATAATCCCCAATTGACATATGAAACTGATTACCCTCAAACTTATTTTTACCAAACAGACGCTGCCAAAAAGTACGTTTGACATCTATGATTGAGTTTGTATCCAGACGAGCCCATACTGACAGAGTATAGCCAGAACCGCTCCTCATACGTACGGGAAAGAAAGACAGGCTCATACCTTTATTCTTTTGCGGCGTAGTCATCCGAAGTGAATGACGACCTTCGTATGTCACACGGGTATCCAGGAAGCAGTTGGCACCCTTATCTGATCCGACGGCCGCATAGCAGGCTGATGGTATTCCCGGACTTGTAATATCCTCAAAACCTGAATCCAGAATCAGGTTTCCTGACATATTTTTTGAACTATCATGATAACCTGAGAGACGATAAACACGGCGTCCATAACCGTCGATTATATCATTAATGCTTTCTCCCTCTGCAGGCAATTGCCGATCTTCGAACAGGACATCTACTTTTGAGCCTTCCAGTCCGAAACCTGTTAAAATCTCTATACTCTTAGGATGGTTATCTTCGTTTACAGCGATGATTAAAAGGTCACCCAGATATTCCCGGGCTGTAACCCGTACATGCTCAGTATTTGAGGTTATTACATCAATTTTAAATCCCTTCAGCAGGAAAGGAAGTATCTCCTGAATTTCGAGTGCAATTGTGCCGCATTCTCCCCAGGTACTTGTAGACTTGGGAAAACCGTTCTGTCCATGACGCACAAAATATTGAATTCCGGTTGCACCTTCAAGGACCGACAGCCATGTCATGGCTCTGATTTCACGTATTGAGGGTTCACGCCCCCACCACTCACTTCCACCAAAGGCCTGAGGCACCATCCATACAGGCTTCTCTCCCACAAATTCCTTTTTCAGATTTCTTGCCACATTACCCACAGTACGAATAGGCTGATTAGGTACCGGATAAGGATCTGCCATTACAATATCCATAGCCTTAGCATATTTTCGTGCCTGCATAGGAGCCATAAATACAATAGTGATCGGATGATAGGGGTCGATTGACTTAATCAGGTCATACACTTGAGCCAGAGAATCCGGACTTTCTCCATGCCCAGTGGGTTCATCAGAAATATACCAGGCAAGCAAGGCGGGATGATCTTTAAATGCATTTACTTCATCTCGTAATAAGAGATATTTCTCATTCGCTGACTGGCCTGGATTTCTTCCGCTTGCGACTCCACCACCACCGGCAACCGAGAGCAGATTGTAATGAACCTTCATTCCCAAACTAGCGCATCGGTCCATATATGATTTCCTCTCTTCGCGTGTTTTCTCCTCTATCTTTTGATAGGGTGACATCATATTAAAACCTCTTACCACTTCCTCTTCAGCAAGTGTGGACTGAACAGGGGAATAACAATAAAAGCCAAAGGGATAATAAGGAAGCTGGTTAACCAGTAATCCTCCGGTGAGCCGATCAAATTGCACTCCATTTTTTTTCGGTACCAGTCTTACTAAATGAGAAATAATTTCTTTGTTTAGCTGTTCCCCTTCGATCCAGACAACCAGCTTTGCCTCTCCCGGCTGATCTGTCCATGAGGTAATGGGAAAACGAAGAATAGTTTCCCCCGCAATTGTATCGCCTCTGAAAATCAGTTGGCCATTCAGAGAGAGAGTAATACTTATGCGCTTCTGTTGATAGTCTTCCGGAACAACTAATAATGCTTCTGCTTCGCTTTCAACTGTATAGTAGCTCAAACGTGGATTAAGTTGCCAATCAGACTGACTCCATCCTGACTTTGCCAGGAATAATAAAATAAACGCGATTAAGAAATAAGTTTTTGATACTGATTTATTCATATTCATCTTCCCTTCTAACAACAGATAGCTCATAAAAATAACCGGCTATTGCCGCACAAAGCTCTTCCAGATATTTCTGCCCCTTTTCACTTGTGGCTTTAGCAGGATTTCCGATCCCGGTGTCTTCAGTTACCCTTGGCCAGTCTCTTGGTGACCATGCCCATCCTTCCTGATGTGCCTGAAAAATAAAGTTTTTTGATTCTCCTGTTCCTGCCTCCTTGAGGTCTAAGACCAGGTGGGGTGCAATTACCTGCATCAAACTAGTCTCCAATTCACCAGCATGCTCTCCCTGATCTTCAAAAAATTCACGAGTATCCAATACTTTGAACCAGTCGATGGTTGAAATAAACATATCAGGAAATGAGACCATGATTTCACGAATCATCGATCTGAAATAGTTCCCTCCATGACCATTAAGCACTACCAGCTTATGAATCCCCTGCTGATCAAGTGATTCAACAATGTCATTAAGAATATAGCTCTGAGTGGAAGGATGCAAATTGACCGTTCCCGGATAAGACATTTGTGTGGTATTCACCCCAAAAGGCACTGCAGGCAAAACCAGCACTTTTGCGCCGGCTTCCCAGGCCATAGATGCTGAGGTAGCTGCAATTGCCTCAGTCTCATAGTTATCAGTACCGTATGGCAAATGGTAATTATGTGGCTCTGTGGCTCCCCATGGAAGGATGGCCACATTGTACTCGTTTTCCTTTATAATTTTCCAACTTGTTTCTGATAATATGTAAGGGCGCATGATAGTGATTTGTGATTCGATATTAATGTTTTGCTATTATTAAAAAGCCTTTCCCCTCAGGTACGGTGAATGACTGGTTTAGTTCAATCTTTCCTTCTTCCTGGAAATCTTTTACCCTGGGCAATTGTAATTGTACTTTCTCCGGATCAAGTCCTAAAGCTTCCCAATCAATCTCCAGTTCAATCCTGGCAGGTCCGTGGGCCCACGAGGCCAAAGCAATGAGGGTTTGTCCTTCTTTCTGATATACGGTTGCCAGTATATCTGGTCTGCCTGTTTTCACCGGACAATCATCAACCCAGTAACCAATCATTTGGCTATCATTAATTCCAAAATCATCCCAGACTTTCCAGATTGCTGTCGGATCACCTGACCATGGAGCTCTGGAGGTCATTCCGTAAAGCATTCCTCTCCATTGGTTGCCTCCTTTCTCCAGCATTTCACCCATCAAGCCGAAAGGTATACCTGATACCTCAGTTAGCCAGTACTCTGGTCCGGCATTATAATCAAAATATTCTCCAAACCATAAACGATCGATGTAAGCAAAATGCTCCAGGTACAAATTGGCTGAATTGGCAAAACCATCACGGGGATTGAATTGATTAGCCGAATGGAGATCTATTAATGCTCCCGGATTTCCACGCCGCAGAATTTTCCTGACCCTTTTCATAATGGACCGGTCAAAGGCAACATCATCGATATAGATGCCATCAATACCCACATTCTCTACCAGCCAGTTTAATCCTTCGAGGTAATAGTTATGCCAGCGTGATACACCTGAATTGATTACCGCTGCATCTTTCAGAGCAGGCACAAACCAGGCTGCAATATAGTTACCATCCAGATGTTCCTGTATCCAGCTGTAACCGCCGCCGGGACCATAGGAAAGAATCTCATCTCCCAATGATTTGAGAGCCCAAATTTCAGGACATATATTTGTCAGCTCTCTGACAGTATAATAGATTTTCACCTTGGCATCTTTATCATGAGCTTCATCGATATAAGCCTTCATGATATCTGAAGTCATAAAGGGGTAATTGATAAATGGATTTATCTCATTGGCATGATGCACGTTGATAGTATTTCCGCCATAGGCCAGGATTGAATCAACCTCGGTATAGCGGTGATAATATCTGTTTTTCCAATGCCCGTGAGTATCCATTGCATGAAAAGGAGTCAGCAATAACTGCATATTGAAATTCAATGTTTCCCCTTTCTTAATTTCCCGGGCACCTGAGTATGCCTGTATGATATATTCCTCTCCTTCCCTGCTCAGACGAATCCCTCCGGAGCCATCATTGTACCATGAATGAGGCATTTTCAGTGGTTTCTGATGATAGAAATTTGTATTCAGGGGACGTTCATAATTGAGATCCCTGAAACTGGCCTGCAAACCAATATTTACATCTCCGATCCATGGTCCGTCATTGTTATAATATGGGTCCCATTTCCAGCTGAACTCATCAGGACAAAAACCACCTATCCGGCTCAATCCCAGCATATAACTGGCATTTTCCTCCTTCATGGGTATGCTAAAGGAGATGTCAGCCACCCGAGTGTCTTTTTTCGCTCTTACTTCAACAGAATACACCATAAAACCATCAAATTCCAATTCTCCTTTTATAACAAAAATCAGATCACCGGCTTTGCTGCTTGCCTCCCAGCTCACCCGACCAGCTTCTTTACCCGTATACCTGATCCCTTTAGATTTAAACTCAGCAATTGATCCATCCTCCAGCTCCACAGTGAATCCCATTTCCCTGTTAAGTAAGAGACGACTTTCTGATCCTATACCGGTCATGTCCTGAGTGAACTGACTCATTATTTGTTCGGGTAATCCATCTGGCGATAACACCACTTTACGTCCCAGGAGATCCATTTCATTTCCTTGAACCTTAATAGGCATATAAGGTGAAATGACTTCATTATCCTCGGCAATTCTTGAATCAAGCCATCGTAAACGTGAATGCTTTGCAGGTTCACTATCTCCGTGATCGGCCAAAACATCCGGCAGGATATTCAAAATGATATCAACTTTCTGAGCCGGCAAATTCTTAGGATGGATACTTAATTGGCCCTCATATTCTCCCGGCTGAGCATCCTCAGGAATCATTACTCCCATCCATAAAGCCTGGATATCACCCAGTTCAACATGTATTTCCTTTATTAACTTTTCGCCGGTCCAGTCGACACCACCTTTATTATAACAGCTGAAAGATTCAGATGAAATTTTCGCCCCACCCGGCCCCTTCATATCGCTAAAACTGATTTCAATATCTTCAATGCTTTTCTGCCATGCATACAAGCCCACCTGAAAAGCAAAATATTCATTACGCATGGCAGTAGCCTTTATACTCTCCTGCCATTCACGGCTTACCCAGGAATAGGGAAGGTCACTCCACATTTTGATTGGATTCATCCGATCCTCAGGAAAAAGGATATATGGTTGATCCTGGTGTTTTGATAATAATGCTTTTGTTTCAGCCTGAGTAGCAATAATTTCCATTGGATAAAATGAATGGAAAGCATTAATCGACTGCATCTCAAGCGGATAAGCCTCAGGTAGATTATTCTTTTCAGCGTATTTATCCAGCCATGACTGCTCAGCTAAATTTTCTGGAGACAGATAATTTACCGTTGGATAGTTATTACTACCACTGGTTTTGTAAGGGAGATAATATATATAATACAGCCCCTTTCCGCTGAGCGCTTCAAAAATTAGCTTGCCAAATTCTCTGTTGATGTCTGTGCGATGGATATTAGTCACACGTTCACCTGTTTGGGCAGAAACAATTATTAACTCTTTTTCAGCGACATTCTGATCTTTCCTCCGCCAGGGTATTGTGCATTTAACAGCCTCAGCATCGGCTTCCACCTCAACTAACACCCTATGGTTACCCAATGAATCTGAATCCCATTCACCAGTAGTATATGGTAATATTTGCGCCTCTGCTGTAAGACATATTATCCCCGTTAAGATTAATAAAATTACTTTTTGACTCTTCATTTATTGCTTGCTTAATAATAAATATTAGGAATGGTTTTGGCCAATTTTGAAAATGGTTTTATCCTGCCGGATGCTACCCGGAAAAGTCTTTTGTTTGCCCTTACTATGGATTTTGCCAGTTCGGGATATGGTCTGAAAGTTACATCAACAATACCTATGTTATAGTTCTCACCGTCAAATCTGCCGGTCACTAACTGATCATTCCATTGAAAATAGTGTATCCCAATTATTTCAGGACGTGCAAAGCCATTCTCAATGTAGTGCTGATAAGCGATCCCCCTGTCTTTTTGGGAGGCTACTCCTCGAATGCCTGTTGCAGGCAGGCCCCTGTCAACACTTCCAAAATGAAACTCACCAATCATAACTGGCATATTCAATTGCTCTGCTATCTCTGAGCTTGGTGGAGGCTCAGGGAATGAATACCCGTTCAATGAAAACACGTCAAAATATTTACCTGTTTGCAAACAAGCCTCTGAGCTGATCCAGGCGAAACGCAAACCCAGATTCAAATGGTTAGGATCGGCTTCTTTCACTGCAGAACAAAGAACCTGAGCATATTGATCAACCATGAGACGCGAAAACTTTTTCAGGTCATCATCTGCTTTTTCGGTCAGGTCTTTCTCGTGGGGAAATATCAGGCTTTCTAAATAGCTAAAGCTGCTAAAATCAATTTCCCATGCTGCTGAAAAAAGCATTATATCACCATTATAACGCTCATTTAACCATGTAATCAGCTTGTTTCTTGTATATGAATTCTGGTTTTTATAGAGCATTTCCCTTGCCAGATTAAAATCGCCAAATGCCCAATGAGGTTCATTCCCCAGAAAATACCCGATCATCATCTGATCATTAGCCAAAGTCTTCAACTGCGTGGCAAAATGCATGCATGATTTCTCATATGCCGGATCAAAAACATCAGGGAAGTCCCGAAACAGATTTATTTTAGTTGAAGGGAAGCCCCTCATAGGATAAACGTATGGCATACTGACGTTTTGGTAGAACAAGGGATCTGACCAATTGCCCGTTCCCGTAAAACCCAGTCCCTTCAATAGCTTTTGTGTCGCATTTTGCCAGCCCCTCTCCCAGTTTTCACCATACAGTCGAATGAGATTCAGGGTCAGATAACTAATACTTTTCAGATCTCTCCGGTAGGCATATGCCTTTTTAAAATATCCGGTATCGGGGGGTAAATAGCTAAAAAGATCCGGGTTAGTTTCAATCGGTCCATGGCTGTAAGGTCCCACACCTGTCGGAGCAACAGATAAATAAGCATAGCCTGCCGGATCAACAAGCCACCATCTTAAATCATCGTGATGAAGGTGAAAAAAACCTGTACTGTCAAATTGCAATTTCCTGAAACCCATGAAAGCTGACCTGTCATCTGATAAGGGTTTACGATTGATCTTTCTATGTGAGATTTCCACCTCTTTTTGCAGGTCTTTTGTTTGACTGATTTTGCCCGGCCAGCTTTTACTTGCCCATTGTCCAAGTGAATCTACCCATCCCCCTTCAACATGAGGTAATGGATCGGGCAGCCGGCTTGTCAGCTGAATACCAGCAATCTCCATTGACAAAGGGTAATTGGCATTATCTACATGCAAAATTCTAAGGTAAACCTCATCAATTTCCTTTGCTGACATTCTCTTTCCTCCCACTGTCCCTTTTAACTGCCGGGGAAAGCGCGGCAGAAAAACCTCCTGAGCATTAAGGTAACTAAGTGGAAAAATTATTTGCGTTCTCAATTCAGGTAAAACACCAATCCGGGCGTTTATTCTGGAATGAATCCAGTTGTTTTCATCAGGCTCATCACCTTTTCGACGAAATTCCAATAAGAGTATACTTGATGAGGGATTATGATGAATCAGATCAATTACCAGATAGCTTGCCTGATCAAAAGGGACGCCATCATCATAGCCTGGTAAGACCATTCGGACTGAAGATGATCCCGGCTGAAAAATTATACTACTCTGATTAGCAGCACTTACCTGAGACTGTTTACAGTCTGGATTGTGCTCGCTTAAACTTAAAAGGTCATAGACATATTGCGGTCTGACTGGCAACTGGCCACTAAGCTGAATGTTAGCGGCCAGACACCAGACCACACCAAGCAAAAAAGATCGATATCTTTTCTGTCGGTGCTTCATAAATCCTTTTATAATCCTGCTTGTGCATTCAGCATTTCACGGAGCTTGTCCGTAGATGGCCTTGGTGCACGTGGATCAATTATATTACCTTCATTATCGATTAAAATAAAGCTGGGGATATATCTTACCAGATACTCGTCATTCATATTATTAGCATCGTGTAATTGCACCCATGGAAACTGTTCTTCTTTTACCATTTTCTCCCATGCTGGCTTATCCTTATCAACTGAAACACTGATAAATACAATGTTTCTGCCTTCATATTCCTTAACTAATTCCTTATAATGAGGAATCTCAGCTAAACAAGGTCCACACCAGGTAGCCCAAAAATCAATATAAACATATTTTCCTGCGAAATCAGATTGTGAAACCTCGTTTCCGTCAATATCGACGAGTGTCCAGTCAACAGCAGGTTGGCCTGCTTCAATTGCTGCCCAGGCATCACGCTTTTCAATAATGGAGGCTGTATTCTCTTCATTTGTTGAGGCTGCCAGATAGAGATCAATAGCTTCCTCTGCTCCAGTGGGAGGGCCTGCATCCAATTGTTGTTCCAGATTTTCAAACTTGAAACGTTCGATCATCTCTGCCATTTCAAAATTGTCATCAATATATTTGAATTTTGCATTTAGCAACTCGGGTGTACCCCAGGCATCATCACCCAGATTTCCGGCTTTTACTGCCTCAGTATTTATGAAACTACTCAGAAAATACATTGCCTGATCTACTTCAATCAGGAGGGGATCGTTCAGATCCATTCCGTCAGTGAAATCAAACCAGTCTGCAGGAGGATCGTATGATTCAAGCTTAGCATAATATCTGTGTGCATTAGGATAGTTATTCAAATCTCCATACATGGTGTAGAGCAGAACAATCTCCTCATAATCACAGAACAACTTGTCCATTCCATTAGATTTATACTCCAGGTATACATCATCAAAAGCCTTTTGTAATGAATCTCTTGCAGAAAGGAACTCATCAGGTTCTTTTAGAAAGTTAGCCATAAAATTCCTGCTCCATCCCATCTGGACAAGACCTTTTTCGATAAGATATTCATTCGTTAATTGCAAATCGCCTGTGAATCCGATAGAATTATCCCAGTCAGCAACATCGATGTTAACATCAAGAGATTTACCAGGGGCTGCCCATAGGCTGGCTCTCTTACGTCCGAACATCACGTTAATTGAAAGTGGCTTTTCGCTTTCACGTTCGAAAACGAAGGCACCATCAGCAGTAAGCTCAACAGTGTCCCTGTCACGGTCAACAAAAAACACAAGATCACTTGAATCGGGATTCAACAAAGTACCGGTAATCGTAATGACATTATCCGGTGCCTGTTGACAACCAGCTAAAATCGCAATAGCTGATAACAGCAAAAAAAGTTTTTTCATCACTTAATAATTTAATTCATTTATCATATTATCTCACTAATTCCACTCATCCGTGCGAAAGGGACCGGCAGGTAATCCTGCAGCATTAAAAAGGTTTGTTTCATCAGTATGTCCCCATCCAAATCTCACTGCAACAGGATTTTTTACCATCTCGCTATAAACAAGAATGGTGTTTTTGTCAATAATTGCTTTTGCGGGCACAAATATTCTATCCGGACCAGCAATGAGGATATGTTTAAGTTCCCCACCTTTTTCCTGCAAACCTCCACAAATATAATTGAAATGTATTCTGATTTTATCCTTTTCAATTGTATATGATTTATACAATGGTCCGGAATATGACAGATTCTTAAACCCATAGTCTCTGGCCAGCGCCCAGGTAGCCAATCTCACTCCAACTGTTTCTTTATCCGGAGGATGAATTGTTCTAAGGGAACCAACATCCATTGTAACGACCATACCAGTTTTCGGACTCTTCAAACTGTTAAACTGTGCTTCTCTAAGCAGACCTGTACTGAATTCATCTGAATATGAAAAGGGTGCGATCTGAACAAAATAAAATGGAAAATCACCCTGTCTCCAATCGTTTCGCCAGTTGGCAATCATATTGGGAAAGATTTCTCCATAGAGTTTTCCATCATAGCGATTTGATTCCCCCTGATACCAGATAGCTCCTTTGATCTTGTATGGAATTAATGGAGCAATCATCCCATTGTACAGAGTGGTTGGAGTTTGTGGATCAGCACAATTATTACACCAGGGCATCGGACTGACATCACTGAAGCTTTTAGCCTTCCTGAATTTCCAATTACCGGCTAGTGATTTTGATAATCGCTCCTGACCCTTTGGGTACAGATTAACAGACTTGGGATCGCCATTAATCCCACCAACTCCGCTTGTGTTGGCAACTTGTACAGCTAAAGTATTTTTTCCTTTTTTGAGTACACCAGGTGGGATCTCATATGTTCTGTTGGCTGCCCAATCATAAATATTCAGGTGGCTACCCACTTGAATGCCATTTATCCATACAATATCCATTTCATCAATCGGACCCAAATTAAGGAGGGTTGTTTTTTTAGTCCAGCCCGGAAGAGTTCTGAATTCGTACCTCAGTTCTACTGTGCCAAGGTAATCCCCAACTTCAGTCTCATTCCACGTTGCCGGAACCTCAACGTTTTGCCAATCTTTTGTATTGTAGCCTGCAAGAGTCCAGTCAGGTGCCTCATCAGGAGCAACAAATCCAAGCTCATTGAGCCATTCCCTCTGAACGGACTCGTAATCTTTCAGCTTTCTTGCCTGAAATTCCTGAGCATCGCAGCCAGACTGGTCAGTATGAAAATATGATAGCTTATCAATAAACTTCTGATTAGTCCATGCTTCTGCCGGAGTTCCGCCCCAACTCGAATGTATCAGTCCGATCGGAACCTTTAGTTTTTTATAAAGATCGACGCCAAAAAAGAATCCTACAGCACTAAAATCACCTGCATTTTCAACAGAACAGGGGCTCCACTGTCCGTCGCAATCCTTTTGTGGCTCATAGGATGTTTTTCTCGCAACTGTAAACAGGCGGATATCAGGGTATTCAGCACGGGCAATAGCCCTCTCAGATCCTAAAATATCCTGTCCGGGCCACCCTTTCAGAGGCATCTCCATATTGCTCTGACCAGAGCATAACCAAACTTCACCGATCATTACATTCTTCAGAATAATCTCATCTGTTCCCTCTATTGTCACAGAATATGGCCCACCGGCTTCCGGGGTTCTTACCTCTACCTGCCATCTGCCATCCTGCCCTGCTTTAACATTAAGTTTCTCTGAATTCCATGAAGTAGAAACAGAGACTGTCTGTCCTGCCTCGCTCCAGCCCCATAATGGTACTTTGCTTTGCTGCTGGAGAACCATATTGCTGCCGATTATTGCGGGGAGACTTACCTGAGCCAAACAGATTTTTGGAAGTACAAGCAGAAACACAAGGATAATAAATCGATTCAGGTATAGCATTAGGTTTTCAACGTGTTTGCAGTGCGTTTATAATGAATTTCTTAGAATTAATTTAGGGAGAACTAAACTACGCAATTTTTTGCGGTTATTAAGGCTTTGGGCTATCTGGCTTGTCATTTCATCAAAACTTGGAGAAATAACAGATATTCCACCTTCCAGAACCTCCTTCATTGGATAATCGTTAAAAGAAATAATCCCGAGATCCTTTCCTGCTTTTAACTTCGATTTTCTTGCCATAGTGACCAGCTCAATCAAGTGTTTATCGTCCACGACCAAGAATGCTTTCCCCTTAATATCCTTAGCTAAATGATCTCTTATTAGTCCTTTCATTTTATGGTCTTCACAAAAACGGCTGAAAGCAGATTGCGCTTCAGGAGGATGATTTGCTGATTCAGGACAGACAAAAACTAATGACTCATATTTCTTCAAAAGCGGCATGGCCTCTACCATCCTATCATAGAAGCTCTTCTCAAACTCCTGTACAACATGGCTGTAATCACCCCAATCCTGGTCCATCCAGTCAAAGACGATAACCTTATTAGGATCCAGCTTTTCCAAAATACGTGGAATTTCAGGATGATTATAGCCCATTACAATGTATGCACTGTATTTACCTGAGGCACCCAGCAGAATTTCTTCCATCAAGCGGATATTATAGTGATGAAAAAACATATTCACTTCAACATTATCAGGTAATCCCTTTCGCAAACCATCATATATGACCTGTTTGAATGGTCTGAGGGTATCAAGCAACAACAAAACACGGCGCTTATTACTTGCTATGAAGTAGCCTTTGTTGGGTACTGATTCTATAATTCCCCTGCGCTTTAATTCATCAAGTGCCTTCACAATGGTACCACGAGCCAATCCGGTATTTTGAAATATCTGATTAACTGAAGGTAGAATGTTTCCTGGTATCAGATCTCCCCTTGAGACCGCATCGATCACTGTATCTATAAGTTGCTGGAATTTGGGGACTCCTGATTCCTGATCAATGTGCAGCCTCATTCCATTCTCATTATCTGGCATAAGTGTACTATTCTATTCTATGCTAAGATACGGATAATAAGGCAGAAGGCAGACGCTTAAAAGCATAAAATACCTGAGGCTATGAGTCAACAAATATGAAGGCTGTCTTATCTGCTGATAATCAGCTTTCTATAATGAGCATTACCTGTTTCATCCGACAGGCATATAAAATAGTGACCCTGAGGGATTTGGGCCAAATTTATCCTCATTGATTGTTCTCCAGGAATTAAGGAACGTTTGATTACATTTTGACCTGTAATTGCAAGTATATTCACCTTAGTTATTCTTGTAAGTACCAAAGGAAACCTGATCTCAACCTGATTGTTGGCTGGATTTGGGAATAGCTTGATCTGACCTGGATCGACAGCCCAATCTTTTACTCCTGCTGCTCCGATCTGATAAAAAACAACCAGAGCAACGCTGTCCTCCGGGTTTGCAGCATTATAAAAGGTATAACGAATTACTGTGGTTCCCTCATTTTCATTAGCACTGTAATCTCCAATAAAGGAATTATAATCGGTAGCATTCGCAGCAATCTTAATTGCTGTTGGCGATTCAAAAATAAATGGAGGAAAACAGGCACCCCAGCAGAAAGTATTTTCAGAGTTTTGAACAACACTAACTTCAGTCTTTTTTGCCATCACCTCAACATCCTCCTCAGTCTCATTATGAACCCGAATATGAGCTTCGAGCAAAACACTGTCGGTAGTTCCAAAAACATACAGGGTATCATTACTAAAATCATCTGTACCATTATTCAAAGACAAGCTTTGACTCATGCTGGCAGTACTTACCAAAACCAATCCCCACACAAAACATACATATAGCTTTTTCATTTCTCAAATCCTCAATATCATTAATTCTAAATTTCCAAATTTACCAGTATGCTTTGAATTACCTCCATGGTTTCACTATTATAAACAAATAGAACCACTGAACTGTTTTGAGGAAGCCAGGAATCTTCAAAAGTCACACTCCTGGCAAGGAGCAAAGGATTACTAATTCCTACATCATCAAGACTGACAGACTCTCCCCAAATCGATCCAAAAGCCTTTCTGAACACGTGGTTGTGTTCATAATTCTCCACATCCATTGGGGTGACATCCTCATCTTTCTGCCAGGCAAGGATATGACTTTCTGTAAGATACATAGCTAGACGAAGATTTGGTCCACATTCCTCTGACAGCGTACCAACAGGGATCAAACTTACATCGACATTAAGTTTGCTTGCGACCTGATCAAACTGGTATGTGGCATCAATTGCGATCAAAGCTTCCTTTTCCAAAATACCAGCCGACTCAGTTGCCCAGCTTGGATAGGGGCTAAGCGAGTTTTTCGACAATGTATTGACAAGGCCAATCGGGTATGAGACAAAATTATAATATGACTCAAGTTCAGCTCCCTCCCCGGTATTAAAATCCATACTGTATTTATCGCCACTTACACGGGCAAAATATCCCAGATGAAAAGCTACAGGAACGATACGATCACCATATACCTCTGTAAGCTGATGAATAATTCTATGTGCTTTCGGGCAGGACTTGCATGTATGTCCGGTGAAATCAAGAATTAAAACATTTGATTGAACATCCTCTATTTCACCGCCTGTTTCATGATTCTCAAAATATGGTGCTTCCACATAATCACAGGCATATCCAATTGTGAGCAGAAATAAGAGGAGTAATATTGATCTTGTAAATTTCATCATTTTATACTTTCCATACCACTTCATCATCTTGGTTAAAATGTGCTGCTTATTGATAAACTGAAACCATTCATGGCAGGTACATTCCTGCATACTCCACCAACACAAAGAATTCCTTCACGTTGTTTGCCATAGCTAAGCTGTATGCGCGTGGCTTCCTTAATATAACCCACTGATCCATACAAATAGTGAATTCTTTTTACTTCCTCCGGATGTCCATAGTTGTACTGATCTGATACAGAAATAAACCAGTGTGGGGAAATTGTATATTCAGCCAGTAACATAGCCCAGTTTCCCCTATCCTCTTTTGTCCACAAACCTTGTGCTTCCATTCGGATCGTATTTCTCGATTTGAATTTCCAGGTCAGTTCCAATACTGCAATATTTGCACTAAGCAAGCCTCCCTTACCTTCCATAACCAGCTGATTATAATTTAAATACTGGTAAATTATATTAGCTTTCCATTTTTTCGAAAGTTTTCGGGCAATCTCAACATTTATATCCCTGTAGAATTTATCGTCCCCAATCTTAAAGAAATCACTTTTGTAGCCCAATGATCCGGGAGCACCTATGCTTATTGAATCATTGATGGCTGATTTATCTATATCGTTCACCAGAGATGCATTGAGAGTGATTTGAGTCCCGTATTTACCTCCCAACAGGCTTCCACTTTTCATCCGGTAGGATATTTCAGTCTGTATACCAATTTCTCCATTCGCCTGAGATGCGTATGGGTACAGAGTCATCAGGCTGTATGTATAGCTTTTTGAATTAGGTGGCAGATAGCCTAGCATGAGTTTGTTCAGATTCTGGTTTCTGTCAGAACGGAAGCTCATATTGTCAACTCGTTTAATCGACAAATTAACACCCAGACCAGACGTAGCATAGCTGGCATTCACAAGGATGGCATTCCCCGGCTTGTATATAAAATTATTATCTGCGGAGGGATCATTAATTTTTGTAGAATACTCGCTTTCGAGCTGAAAACCTCCTCTGCTCAAATTGAAGCGATATGCCCAGGCTCCAACATTTTCAGGCAGAATATATAAAGGATCTCCGTCTGCCTGGTATTTGCTAACAAAACTTCCCCCAAAGGCAAGCCGTGTTGCTGATGTTTGTAATGAAGGCAACAATTCATTCAGGCTAATATTCCCGTCAAGGCCTCTCACTATCCCTTCACCCAATTCCCAGAAGTGCCTTTGTTTACCAATCAAACCAGTAATTTGTATGCCAGGTTTTGGGGTATAACGAATTCTGAATCCTCGGATAGCATTATCCACACCAAGAAATTTATCTTCCCATGTTCTCAGCAAAATGCCTGATCCAAACTGCTCATAAAAATCTCCGACAGTGAAATCCAGATCTTCTGTTCTGTACCTGATAAAATAATAAGGGATTCCTACTCCATCAAAGGCAGGATCAATACCCTGCAAAGTATTCAGATTAGCTTCGAAACGCAGACCAGCTGAGAATCCTCCCTGATCATATCGTATATTTGCATATGAATTCAGCAAGAGCTTCTCCGGAGCGGCCCGGGCTCCAATCAAAGTATCGGCCTTGTATGTCTGAGCATCCAATTGAAAATTTCCACTAATCCGTCCTGGTATCTCCTGAGCCCGGGAGGAAACTGAAAAAAACAGGATGATTACTGAGGCCAGAATGAGCTTAGTTTTTACCATGCTCTCAAATCTATTTTTTTGTTACTTCAAGAAGTTTCTCATACAATTCATCCTCATCGCCTTCTGTAAAGCCAGAATGCTGCCATACAAGCTTTCCCTTCTTATTATAGAGAAAAGTATGAGGAACAGTTGGTGCATTGAGAGCTCTTTTCAATTCGCTGTTTGGATCCAGGTAAAATTCATAATTCCATTCCCGTGCCTTTACAAAAGGGGCAACACGGTGTTCCGACCGGCTGTCATCCACACTAACAGTAACCATCTGGAAATCAAATTCATCATTCCAATCGGGTAATACATCCCTGATTGCATCTAATTCCCTTACACAAGGCTTACACCAGGTAGCCCAGAAACTAATAACCATTGGCTTATCTTTCTGAATGGTTTTGGCCGAAACCCATTTTCCATCCAGAGTTTTAATATCAATTCCTGGTAAATCTGTCTTTTTTGATTGTGAAAATCCTGGTAACACATTAAAAGTAAAGACCAGGCATACTGCAATAAAATACTTCATATCTGATACTAACTACAAATTACAATTAGGTTCAACATCTCTGACAAGCATTGCACAAAGAAAGTCTCTCTACGCAAATATGTCAAATCAAATGGTAGATTTATTGACTCTTGCCACAGATTTATTGACAAAACAGTAATGCGAAGTAAAATCGCAACACTATTTTGTCAAAATCCTTACGAATCTTAGTTCATTTTCAGTTTTTTCCAGAATCTCATTAAGAGTATAACGGCTGCAACAGTTGCTCCGCTTAATGAGAGAGCAGCAACTATGTTACCATATATGAAATAGCCAGTTGCGAAGAGAGCAAAGTATACAGAGAATGATCCCAATACCATGCAAAGAATTCCGGTTGGCACATCCCAGCCCTTAGTCTTTTCGGTAACGATTGGTTGGCCATCCTGTTCTGCTTCTTCAATTACTTTCTTCCATCCTGGACCACCGGGGTGAACCAAAGCATAAAAGGATCTGAGTGTCTTCTTTTCTGCCGGCTTGGTCAGCAAGGTAACTGTTAACCAACAGACTGTTGTAATACCAACACCGATCAGTAATTCCCAATGAGTGGCCAATTCACCGACGCTTGTAGAAGGTTGAATAAATTCGAAATAAATTGCCACCATGAAAGAAACAACCATCCCTGTAATTTCAGTATAGGCATTTATTCTCCACCAGAACCAGCGAAGAATATAAATCAGGCCGGTACCAGCTCCAATCTGAAGTAAAATATTGAAAGCCTGTAGTGCATTTTGTAAAATTAATGCAAACAAGGCTGCCAGAATCATCAAACTTACTGTTGCAATTCGACCTACCATGACAACTTGCTTGTCTGTAGCCTCAGGATTTAAGAATCTACGGTAGAAATCATTAGCAATATAGGATGATCCCCAGTTCAACTGAGATGCGGTTGTTGACATGAAAGCGGCTATCAAGGAAGCTACTACCAACCCAAGAAAACCATTCGGTAGTTTCGACAGCATTGCCGGATAAGCAAAGTCGTTTTTAATAATATCAGGATCAATATCCGGAAATTCTGATCGTAAAGAGGCCAGATCCGGAAATACAATAAGAGAAATCAGAGCCACAATAATCCAAGGCCAGGGTCTCAGTGCATAATGAAAAATATTAAACAACAGAGTTGCTTTCATTGCTCCACGCTCATTTTTAGCACTCAGCATACGCTGCGCAACGTATCCTCCTCCACCAGGTTCTGCACCAGGGTACCATACACTCCACCACTGAACAGCCAATGGCATGATCAGCAGAATAATCACCATATTGGTATCAGAAAAATCAGGTAACAAATTCATTTTAGGTATAACAGCCTCATGTTCAATCAATCCGGCCAGTCCTCCTACCTCAGGTAATTTCAATAGAATTATGGCTGCACCAACAGCTCCTGTCATAGCAATACCAAACTGGAAAAAATCCGTCAGCAAAATACTCTTCAATCCTCCTAATGTTGCATAAAGCAAAACAACTACCGAGGCAATAATCAAAGTTTGCTGAGCCGACCATTGGAGCATTACAGCGCCAATTTTAATGAGGGCCAATGAAACCGTAGCAATTACCATTATATTAAAAAAGGCTCCCAGATAAATTGCTCTGAAACCACGTAGAAAAGCAGCCAAACGGCCACTGTAACGAATCTCATAGAACTCCAAATCGGTCAAAACTCCTGACCTTCTCCACAATTTGGCGTAAATGAAAACCGTTAGCATACCAGTAAGCAGGAATGCCCACCAGGCCCAGTTTCCAGATACTCCATTCTGACGTACAAGATCTGTAACCAGGTTTGGCGTGTCACATGAAAATGTTGTAGCCACCATGGAAACTCCCAACAACCACCATGGCATATTGCGTCCTGATAAGAAAAAATCTGCAGCAGTTTTGCCAGCATTCCTGGAGGCAAAAAATCCAATAGATAATAATATCACGAAGAAGGCTCCGAGAATGATCCAGTCAATTGTCTGTAGTACCATAGCTTAATCACTTATGTTAAGTATTCTATTCTATTCTATGTCAGAAACGAAGTGTAAAGAAATAACTGTTTCCGAATATCTCCAAATAAAGTTGAAAAAAGAAGCCTTATAAAGGATTTTTATCCCAAAAGGTTCCCGAGGCTTCCCTTTCAGCCTTATGCTTCTCTATTACTTCAAGCAATTCAGCAACTTTTTCACCATGCTGATCTGATAAATCATATTTTTCTGAGGGGTCCTCATCGAGCTTGAAAAGCAATGGCAATTTTCCATTGAAATAATCAACTTTTGTTTGACTGGATGTACGTATATGCAATTTCCAGGATCCAAGCCTCACCGCATGCAATTCGCGGGGCCCATAGAAAAAGTATGGTGTTGGATTAAGGGCGCCCGTTCCCAGAATATGGGTAGTGATATCACGGCCATCAACAGGACGGTCATGTGGAATTTCAACTCCGGCAATACTAAGTAATGTAGTATAAAGGTCAAGTGTTGAAGAAACATCCATGCAAATCTGACCGGCCGGGACAGTTTCGGGCCACCAGGCGATTCCGGGTTCATGCATCCCCCCTTCCCATGTACTTCCCTTGCCATCTCTCATCAGACCTGACGATCCTCCTTTGGTATGCTTGATAATCCAGGGTCCATTATCCGAAGTGAAAAAAACAAGAGTATTCTTATCCAGTTTTTCCTGCCGGAGGGTACCCATGATCATTCCGGCACTCCAATCAATTTCCTCAACTACATCACCATACAGTCCCCGGCGTGATTGTCCGTGAAATTCAGGTCCGGGATGTAAAGGCACATGAGGCATAGCATATGGCAGATAAATAAAAAAGGGATTCTCCTTATTCTTCCTGATGAATTGAATAGCCCTCTCAGTATACTTTCGGGTCAGTAAGTTCTGGTCGGGATTGAGTTCAATGGTATCATTCCCCTCAATCAGAGGAATATCCGGCCATCGCGGTGGTATCATATCATTACTATATGGAAGCCCCAGGTATTCATCAAAACCATTTTGCAAAGGCAAATAGTCTTTACGTGTAGTTCCCAAATGCCATTTGCCGTATATCGCAGTTTGATATCCTGCCTCCTTGAGTCCTTCCGCAAGAGTATATTCCTCCGGATGAATGCCCCTTGGAGAACTTGGCACCAAAACCCATCCAAATCCGCTTCGTAAAGGATACCGTCCGGTCATTAAGGCATATCGACTCGCTGTACAGGCAGGAGATCCGCTGTAAAAATTTGTGAACTTCATTCCCTCTGCCGCCATGCGGTCGAGATTCGGCGTCTGAATGGTTGGATGTCCGAATACACCCAGATCCCCATATCCCATATCATCACTGAAAAGAATAATAAAATTTGGCTTATCAAATCCCGTTCTATCCTCAGAACAGGAGTTCAACAGTCCCAGAATTAAGACTACCAGGGTAAGGGAATAAGCTTTCATGGTCAGGTTTTCAGCAAAGATATAAATTTAGATAATTGTCAGGACTAATACTCAATTGCTATTGACTTCTACTTTCTTGAATTTTAGATTAATGATTGCAAAAAAAATCTAAGCCTAATTTATAATCATACTAAGTTAGCCTAAACTACTTAATGCATGCAAATTATGAGTCCGCAGATATTTAATTCAAGGCAGTGAAGCAAATATTACAGAAATGGATTTTGTAATTAATACAATTATGTAATCTTTGTCATTTAGTACGCGAATCCTAATAAATTACAAGCAGATATAAGTTAATAATGCATTTTTTTAGTTAATTTTCTGAGTCTAAACTTGTATCAGAGCGGAATATAATAGAATAACTTCACAAATATGGAAGACAAAGAAAAAAAGGGATCCCAATCCTCTGGTAAACCTGATAATGTCCCTGAAACTTCGCGACGGGATTTTATGAAGAGATTTGGCTTATATGGAGCTGCTACTTTTGCAGGTTCAGCTGCCATATACTCAGGTTTGAAATATGAGAAATCCAAGGGAAAGGATGAATATGTCAAAGTTCTGACTGAGGATAATAAACTGGTAAAAATACCTAAAGACCAGATTGAAGATTTGGATCCTACGGCTAAAACCCTTTCTAAACTGGGAAGAGAAGGAATTCCGGGTAAAAAATGGATTATGGTAGTAGATCTTGCAAAGTGCAAGAATGCCCGTAATTGTATTTCCGCCTGCCAGAATGCTCATGACCTGAGACCTCACGAATACCACATCAACACATTAGAAATGCAGGAGAGTAAGAATTCAGCACCTTACTTCATGCCAAAAACATGTCAGCACTGCGATAATCCTCCCTGTGTTTCAGTTTGTCCGGTTGATGCCACTTATAAAAGACAGGATGGGATTGTTTTAATTGACAATGAACGTTGTATTGGTTGTCGTTTTTGCATGGCTGCCTGTCCGTATTCTGCGAGAATATTCCATTGGGAAGAACCTCTGATGGCAGAAGAAGATCAAGATAAAACCTACGATGTTGAAATGAATGTTCCTCAAAGGAAAGGTACTGTAACGAAATGTCTTTTCAGCTCTGACCGCCTGCGCGAAGGCAAGCTACCTTATTGTGTTTCGGCATGCCCAAACGGTGTTTATTACTTTGGGGACGAAAACGAAGATGCAGTGACCAATGGAACCACGAAAGAAACTGTTCGTTTAAGTCAACTCCTTCGCGACAACGGAGGATATCGCCTGATGCCTGAACTGGGAACCGAACCAAGGGTATTTTATTTACCGCCCAAAAACCGTTCAGTTGATTTTCCGGAGAAATCCATACTGGACGACCACGATGAATCTCACTCCTAAACCTGCTATAAATGTCACTAAATAAATCAACTCCGAAATACAATCCAGACACTCTCGACCGGGTCGCCACCGACTTGCTAAAACCAGTTGGTCTCAGCAGGGGGTTTATCATATGGATGACTTTTCTGATCCTGGCTCTTTTTGCCTGTCTGTATGCATACTATATTCAGCTACAAGAAGGGCTGGGAGTTACCGGCATGCGAGATTACGTTAGCTGGGGGATGTATATCTCGAATTTTGTTTTCTTCGTCGCAGCCAGTCTGGTAGGAATGCTTATCAGTGGGATTCTTGGTTTGATTGGTTACAAATGGATTGTTCCAATCGGAAGAATAGCAGAAATAATCGCAATTGCTTTTGCTGCCGTTGCTGGTTTGGTGATCATTTCTGATATGGGTCGTCCTGATCGCTTGTACTACCTTTTTACTCACGGTAAAATACAATCCCCCATCTTGTGGGACGTCACTGTGGTAACGACCTACTTTACTCTTAGTTTTCTCTTGTATTTTTTCACCTTACTTCCTGACTTAGCTATCAGTAAAAACAGGATCGGACACACACCGGTATGGTTACAGAAAGCATACAACATATTATCCTTCAACTGGCAACATACTCCTGAACAATACAAGGTTTTGTTCAAGATAATTCGAATTCTGCTAATCCTGATCATACCTACAGCTTTTGCAATCCATACGGTAACATCCTGGTTGTTTGCTGTTACTCTGCGGCCTGGCTGGGACTCAACCATATTTGGCCCCTATTTCCTTTCAGGTGCCTTTGTTGCCGGTACAGCATCTGTTATTGTGGCCATGCGCTTTTTCAGGAAAAGTTATAATCTGAAAAAATACCTGACTGATTATCACTTCGATATGATCGGCAAATTATTATTCCTCGTTTCAATTGTGTATTTCTATTTTAACATCAATGAATTTTTGGTTCCGGGATTTAAATTAAAAAAGATGGATGCTTTGCATTTACAGGCTTTATTTACCGGACACTATGCATTGTTATTCTGGAGCACACAGATTCTGGGATTGATTCTTCCTATGATACTGGTATTATTCAAGAAAATGCGAAAATCCGGCCCACTAGCTTTCATTTCTCTATTTGTTATCGCAGGAGCCTGGCTAAAAAGGTACATTATCGTTGTTCCAACACAGGAACACCCTTTTCTGCCAATGCAAGGTGTACCAGATATGTGGTTAGTTTATAAACCTACAATTATTGAAACCTCAATTACTTTAGGGAGTTTCATTTTGGTTCTTATCATTATCTCAGTATTGTCAAAACTCTTTCCAATTATTCCAATCTGGGAGACTGCTATGGAACAAGATCATTCAAACGATAAACCACTGGGAGAGTAAATCAGGATATTATGAAACGAATATTATATTTAATAATCATCGCCGTATCACTGTCAAATACCTTATTTGCTCAGGACTGGATTGTTCCGGATAACCAGAAAGATCGTCTTGCAACTTTTTCATTTGATGAAAATGCAATATCCTCTGGTTCTGCACTATACCTGACCAATTGCAAAAGCTGTCATGGCATGCCGGGAGAAGGAAATTTTGCCCCTTTAGTTCCACCACCACCAGACCCTGAGGCTGCTGGGTTTCAATCTAATTCTGATGGTGAACTGTATTACAAAATCAGAAACGGACGAGGATTGATGCTTGGTTTTCAGAATATACTGAACAGTAGAGAAACATGGGAGACTATTGCCTATGTAAGGAGCTTCAATCCAGATTACCTTCAGGAAGTGTCAACATTAACTGGTGGCTTAAATAAACGGTGGACTGACATTACGATAGCTCTGATGGAGGAAAATGAAGAGACCATTACTGCTCTTGTAAGTGGTACCGAGAATGGCGAAATCACCCCAGTCACTGGTGCCGAAGTTAAACTAATGGTAAAAAGAACCTTCGGATACCTCCCCATTGGTGAGTTAATCATAACGGATGAGCTTGGCAAAGCCAGTTTCATCTCTCCAAAAGATCTTCCGGGTGATCCGGATGGCACACTGGAATTATCAGTACAACTGTATGATGAAGAACAATTTGGAGTGGTCATTACAGATGCTACTCTGGCAGTGGGGATGCCATTTACAGCCGTCAGCCTGACAGAAAAACGAGCTATGTGGAATAGTATGAATAAGGCGCCGTATTGGATTATTTTCAGCTATTTCATTGCTGTGCTGGCAGTTTGGGGACTTATTTTTTATGTTTTATTGCAATTAAGAACCATTTTCATGCTTGGAAAAAAACATGGAAACAATCTCAAAACTCAAATGTAGTATTAAGAAGACCTGGCTTAAATAAGAAACAAATACCTACTCATAATGAACATTCGATTGGCTTTAGCATTCATTATTTCACTTGTGAGTTGTCAGGTACCGGCACAAGTAAAACCATTTAACGAAGAAAATATTGAGATAGGAATTGTGGAGAAGTTAGAAAGCACAATCCCCATGGATCTGGAATTCATG
>Ga0233437_1001611_pt1 | contig 40021 bp, 45 predicted proteins | sample SI_122_August201_FD_182714 | JGI IMG/M metagenome (GOLD analysis project Ga0233437, IMG submission 182714) | Seawater microbial communities from Saanich Inlet, British Columbia, Canada - SI_122_August2016_200_MG | ecosystem: Environmental > Aquatic > Marine > Inlet | place: Canada: British... | reverse complement strand
CAGTTCTTCATATTCTTTACATAGATACAATTCATAAATTACTTAGAAGCACTTGTGGTGAGTGTGGACGTGTTCTTATGAATCAAAAGAAACTAGAAGATTGGACTGCAAAATTCGAAGATGCTAAAAGAACACACAACATTGAGAAAACTAGAGCACTTATGTCTACATTATTTGCTTCATTAAAGACTGTAAAATCATGTCCATATTGCACAGCAAAGAAAAAACCTGTCAAATTAATTAAACCAACTACTTTCCAACTTGATACTGAAAGACTATGGCCAGACCAAATAAGAGAATGGTTTGAGAAAATACCTGACACAGATTTAGCAGCATTAGGTTATGACCCTGCTATAATTAGACCAGAATGGCTTGTTTTATCATTACTTTTAGTTCCACCAATTACAATTAGACCTTCAATTACATTAGAATCTGGAGAAAGGTCTGAAGATGATTTAACTCACAAGTTATCAGATATTGTTAGAGTTAATCAAAGATTACTTGAAAATATCAATGCAGGAGCTCCAGAAATAATTGTAGAAGACTTATGGGATTTATTACAGTATCATGTTACAACATTCTTTGACAATAAAGTATCTCAAATTCCACCAGCAAGACACAGAACAAGAAGACCTCTTAAGACATTATCACAAAGACTTGCAGGAAAAGAAGGACGGTTTAGATATAATTTAGCAGGAAAGCGAGTTAACTTCTGTGCAAGATCTGTTATATCTCCAGACCCAAACATAAAAATTAATGAAGTTGGTGTTCCAGAAAAAGTTGCTAGAGAGCTAACAATAACTGAAACTGTAACTGACTGGAATATTAAATGGCTTAAAACTCTAATCAAAAATCTCGGCAATTACCCCTCAGCTTCATATTTAATTGATGAAGAAGGCAGAAGAAGAAAGATAACTGCTGAAACATTACCTGTTATACTTGAAGATTTAAAACCAGAATTTGTAGTTGAACGACAAATGATTGATGGAGATGTTATAATTTTCAATAGACAGCCATCACTACATAGAATGTCTATGATGGGTCATATTGTTAGAATCTTACCTGGTTTTACATTTAGAATAAACCCTGCTGTTTGTGTTTCATATAACGCAGATTTTGATGGAGATGAAATGAACATGCACGTTCCACAAACAGAAGAAGCTCGTGCTGAAGCAAGAAATATTTTAATTTTAGACAATCAAATTGTCACACCTAGATATGGTTTAAGTATTATTGGCGTAACTGTTGATTCATTAATTGGTAATTATTTCTTAACAAAAGATATGATGTTAACAAAAGATAAAGTATCAGATTTAATAACTGCAATTGATTATGATGGTGCATTACCAAAGCCAGTTGGAAAAGAAAACGGTAAAGATGTCTGGAGTGGTAAGCAAATATTTAGTTTAGTTTTACCAAAAGATTTAGATTTTGAAAATGAAGGTAATGAATATAAAAATAATAAATTTACACCTGGAAAATTCATAGTTAGAAAAGGTCAATTAATTCAAGGTATTGCAGACAAAAACCAGATTGGTGAAGAAGGTGGAGCACTAATAAATCAAATATATCAAGTTTACGGTAGCGAATACACATCTGAATTAATTAATAAATTATTACAATTAGGTCTAGCTGTAAGTAAGATGCTTGCATACACAATGTCAATATCTGATTTAGATATACCTGAAGCTGAAATGAAGCAGGTTTATGAAATTCTAAAAAACACTGAGAAAGATGCAGAAAAAGTTGTTGAAGAATATGAAAAGAACAAAATTATACCTATGCCTGGAAAAACTGTTTATGAAACTTTTGAAGCACACATGCTTAAAACTCTAAATGGTGCTCGAAATGTTATGGTAGATATTATATCAGGTGTAGTTAAAGAAGACACAACTTTAGTTCAGTCTGCTCATGCAGGTTCTGGAGATAAAGTTCTAAATATCGCTCTTATGAGTGGTTTTGTAGGACAACAGGCATTAAGAGGAGAGCGAATTAATTTCGGTTATTCTGGAAGAACATTATCACATTTTAAATTAAATGAGTTAAGTCCAAAAGCACATGGTTTTATATCAAACGGGTATGCTAGAGGTATGAATCCAATTGAATTATTCTTTAACGCAATTGTAGGTCGAGATTCACTTATGGATACAGCTATGAGAACGCCAAAATCTGGATACATGCAGCGAAGATTAATCAATGCACTTCAGGATTTGAAAGTTGATTATGATGGAACAGTTAGAGACTCAGGTAGAGGAATTGTTCAATTTAAATTTGGTGGAGATGGTGTAGATGTTTCTAAATCAAACGGAGGTAAGATATATGTCAATTAAAACATGGGATAATGTCGAACTTCCAAGTGAATTAGCTAAAAGGATGAAATCAAAGAGCCCTGCAGAAAAGAAAATTGTTGAAGAAAGATATCGAAAAATGTTACTTAATCCAGGAGAAGCTATAGGCGTTATCTCTGCGCAAAGTATTGGAGAACCAGGAACTCAAATGACAATGAGAACATTCCACTTTGTAGGAATCTCAGAACTTAATGTTACATTAGGTCTACCTAGAATTATTGAAATTCTTGATGCTAGAAAAATACCAAAAATGCCTGTTATGAATATATATTTATCTGATAAACATAATAAATCCTTTGCTGCTGCAGACAAAATCGCTAATAAAATAAAACAAATTAGTTTAGAAAATGTCTCAACAGAATTTATATTAGATTTAGTAAATCTTAATCTTACTGTAAAATTAAATCCAGACCTTTGTAAAAAATATTCAATAACACCAAAAGATATTACAGAAAATCTAACAAAACAGCTTAAGGGTGTTGAAGTTAAATTAAAAGGTAACAATTTATCAATTTCATCAAGCACAAATGATATTAAAAAATTATACAAATTAAAAGAGAAAATAAGAGGTATGTATGTCTCAGGAATAAAAAATATATTTCATGTTCTTGCGGTTAAACGTGATGGTGAGTATATAATTCAAACATATGGTTCAAACCTTAAAGATATAATACTATTACCTGAGGTTGATGAGAATAGAATAACTACAAACAACATGTATGAAACTCTGAAAATATTTGGTGTTGAAGCTGTAAGAGAAAGAATTGTTCAGGAAATTGTAATGGTTCTAGACCAAGAAGGTCTTAATGTAGATATTAGACATGTAATGTTAATTGCAGATACAATGTGTAAGTCTGGCGAATTATTAGGTATAACTCGACATGGAATTACAAGTGAAAAGAAATCTGTTCTTGCTAGAGCATCTTTTGAAATCCCATTACGACATTTAATTGAAGCAAGTGTTATTGGAGAAGAAGATAGATTAACTAGTGTAGTTGAAAATATTATGATAAACCAACCTATTCCAATTGGAACAGGTCTACCTGAACTAATTGTTAAGATGAAGCCACTGAAATCAGTTGCTGCCCTGCATACAAAGTCTGCAGTGAAGCCACTGAAAGATATAGCTAAAGCTCACTCAAAAGCTGTAAAAACTGTAGCAAAACCAAAAGCACCTGTAAAAAAAGCAAAACCAAAACCTGCAACTAAGAAAAAAAAGGAGACTAAAAAATGAGCCCTACAATAAACACAATTCTAAAAGATACAAAAAAATTAGTCTTTAGCAAAGCTCAGACTATGAAAATGTTAAGACAAGGAAAATTATCTGAGATATTTCTGTCTTCAAATTTTGATGAAGCTAAATTATTTGAAAACATTGCAAAAATGACCGATACTAAGGTTAATAAACTTACTCAAACAAACGATGAAATTGGCGCACTTTGTAAGAAACCTTATCAAATTTCAATAATTGGTCTCAAAAAATAATAATATGGTAAATATAAAACTAACTGCCGATATTTTAAACCAGATGAAATTATTTTCTGATGTAACTAATATTTCATGCAGAGATTGTTTTGCACTTAATGGAACACTTATATTTATTACAAGGCCTGGCGACACAGGAAAAGCAATAGGACAGCAAGGTAAAAATATCAAAATCCTACGAAGTAGAACTAACAAAAACATCAAAATCATTGAACATGGCGAAGATTGCTGTGCATTAATCAAAAACTATTTGTTCCCAACTAAACCAAAAGCTTGCGAAGTTATTGATAAAGATAGCAGACAAATAGCAGAGATAGAGTTCAATTCATCCAGAGAGCGCCGTTACCTATTAGATAACCAACAGAAAGCTCTTAAGGAACTTAAACAAATCGTAGCTCGTTATTATCCTGCAATTAAGGACATTCGAATTCTTTAATTAGAACGTTTTTTAAGTTTTACTCACTAATAAATTATATGACAACAAGCAATTTTACTGAAATTATTGGCGGACGCGATTTAATATCTTATCATGTAACAATTATCGAACGAACCTTACCTAAGGGATATAACGAGAACCCTGATGATATTAACTCTATAGATTATATTGTTGATGAAGAGATTGTTGCAATATGGGGTGCAGAGCGTGCTATGGAAGCATATGTTAAACAATTAATTAAAGGGATGTTCCCTACCTTAGAAAATTCAGTAGGCTCTTGGCCTTGTGATCGATTATATGTAGTTGAAGATTCAGATAATAGTAGAGAAATTCATATTAATTTTAATCCACGACAAAACGGTGATTCATACCCTGCAAGACTTTTTGCAGATTTGTCAACACTAACTCAAAAGGAATTCTAAGTAGAATAACCTAATTAAAATTCTTTAATAATTATATTTACACACTCATTAATTGAATTCTTCCCAGTATCAAGTATAATGTCTTTTGGTTCGGGTTTAATACGTTCATACATAGCAGTTATTGATTCTTTACTTGTAGTTGTTTTTTCTCGGAGTTCTGCTCGTTTTATTGATTTTTTCAAATCACATTTTAGAAAGAACGAAAATATTTTGTAATTTTTTCCGTACTTATTGATAACGGTTTTTAAGCTAGTTCTACTTTGTTCTTGAACAAGTATATCTTTTCCTAACTTCATCAGCTCTTCAACAATTAATTTTACTGCCTTATTGGTTATTGCTTTGGCATCGGGTTTGCCAATGGGTTTAAGCATTCGCTTCATATATGCCCTATCTACGAAAGCAAATCCTTTCAATTTTTTTAGCAAAGCTCTACTCAATGTAGATTTACCTGAAGCAATTGGACCATGTATTAAAATCAATTTAGGCATATAATTCATATAATCTGTTACTTAAAATCTTTTTCAAATTTCTATTAGGTAGAATAACCCCTAGCAACTGCATCTGCGAGGATGCAGCACGCGGTTAAAGAAATTCTGTATTAATTGATAACATATTGATTTAATCCCATACGAATGGAAATGGGTCTGCGGTATATGTTATAGCCAAGTCATAAAGTTTAAGTCGCCAGGCACTCTCTTCAGCATCATTTTCATGACATGTTTCTGAGAAAGAATGACATACTTCTTCTAAGACTGATTGATTTATCTCAAAACAAGCTGTTTCTGGAATAATAATTTTTCGAGGACCATACAATATTTTAGATATATCAACATACCATTTTCCAGCAAATCCTGCACCTATAATTTTATCAATTTCTTTTAATGTAGATTCAGTTTCAAATTCCCTGTCGAGAGTTGGATCTAAAATTAAAACAGTCTTAACTACATCCTCAACTAATTCTTCTGGTGTTGTATTACCAATATATGTGGGACGTATCTCTACTTTCTTGTCTGAATTCATTTAGTACCTTACAGAAATAGACTTATAAGTTTTATTAAGTGCTATAACCCTTAGCAACTGCATCTTGATATGATGAGAAACAAACTCTATTTTCCTTTTTGATTGACCTAGCTTGAGTAGTTGCGCAATCATGATAGCTTACACCACCACTAGAACCAATGAATTTTGTTCCAATAGGGCAGCCCATTTCTACACACGCTAACATTCCAGATGTTAGCACATCTTCTGGCTCATTTTCCTGAACTGGAAAGTGTTCTTCTCTCCAATCCTCTAAGTAATAAAATATTGAGAACATAATCAGCATTGAAACTACAACCATTATGAATAACAAAATCCTTCCAAACACTCCTGTCTTTTGTTCAGTTTCCATTTTAACTTATCTTAACTCTCCCAAGTGCCTTCTCGCACAGCTTTTGGCGTGCAAAAGCTGGCAAAACACTTTGCTTCACGTTGCTCGCAAATCTCATCTTTTTCATATTAACTTATCTTAACTCTCCCTAAAGCTTTCTCAGCTAACTTCTCCAATTTCATATATCCGGTCATAACTGCACCAATAAGCATCATAACCATATAGACTTTCCAATGAGCAAAGTTGTTGATAATAATTACATCATAAATCCACTTTGAAGAACCAACAATTAAGAAAATCAACCCCACACAAGCCACTATCCAATGCTCACTCTCATCAATAAAAGCCATATGATTTGTATGGTTGAGAATATAAATAATTTACTATTTGTTTGATTGAAATACTTATTATTAAACAAATTTAACGTAAAAATCATGTGAGCAACTATTTGCTTGTTTTAATAATGTACTCTCCTCATCAAGAACCTTTGTCTGTAACCCATTTAAGAATGATCTACAGATTAAACACTTACTAGGTCCAGTCATTCTAGCCCGAATCATATCATTTTCCTTATCTAAATAAACATTACACATTTTATTATTATTAATCGCATTAGCCCATCGAGTTATAGCAACAAACACTTCAAAAGAAATTGTTTCTGGAAGCTTAAATTCCCAAGTACATTTATGTGTATCTTCTTCAATAAGCTTTGCAAGAATCTTTGGATTACACTCTGCTTGAGAAATTTTCTTTTTATATTCTTCTCTACCTTGTAGAACTTTATCTGATAATTTTAGACTACCATCTGGATTGAACTCTACCTTCATATAATTTTTATATGCAAAAAGATAAAAAGAGTTCTAATCAAGTATTTTCGAAGAGATTTTAAGGTTTTAGTTACACTCAATATATGTTATTTAACCCCCTACGCAGATACATAATACTTCCCATAAAACGTAAAAGACGCACCATTCTAAATAATTCTAATGCGCTTTTAGCTGAATTCGAGCAATCATGGATTAATTTCCTTAGTAAAAAAACTTATTTAACATATAGAGATGATGATCATCTCAAAAGTATGTTCAGTAAAAATCACGAACTAATAATACTTCCTTGGTATCTTCAGTTCTTTGCTTTTAAATTAAAAAGGAAACTTGCTGAGAATCGTGAGCAAGCAAGTCAGATATATAATGATGAAATAAAAGATTATAATAAAGAATTTATTAAAAAACGTTTAGCGAGATATAAGAAGTTCTTTGATGGTACAGATGGAAAACCATTAAACGAAGAGCAAAGACTCGCAATAGTTCGAGATGATATTCATAATATTGTAGTTGCAGGTGCCGGTTCTGGAAAAACAGAAGTTCTTACAAAAAGGATCGCTTATCTTACAAAAAGACCTGATAAAGTAAAACCTGAAAGGATTCTTGCTTTAGCTTTTCAAAATAAAGCTGCTTCAGAAATTTCAGAAAGATTAAAACAAAAATATAAAACTAATGTTGAAGTAAAAACATTTCATAAATTAGGTAATGATATTTTAAATCATCCAAACCTAATGTTTTCAGGTAACAATACAGATAACCAACAAAAGAAATTTATCAAGGAAATTTTTGATGGTTTTTTAACTAAACGAGATTTCCAAAACAAAGTTATTAATTATATGAAATTATATAGTGATAGTGAAGTAGTTAAGACTGAAGAAGATTTCACTACAAAAGAAGATTATTACAAATATAAAAGACTTCTAAAATATATTGCTTTAGATAGCACTCCAATAAAAAGTGAAGCTGAACGAGAAATTATAAATTTCTTTATTACACATAACCTTAATGGTAAAAAATTAACTATTTGTTATGAAGACGAAGCAGAGTGGATGAAATACAAGAACTCTGATGGTAAAGAAATAGTACCTAAGCCAGATTTCTTCTTTCCAGATTATAATATTTATCTTGAACACTGGGCTATAGATAAAAATGGTAAAGTACCTGATTGGTTTGAAGGTGAGAACCCAACAGAAGAATATACAAAAGGTATAAATCTAAAAAAAGCTAAATTTAAATCTCAAAAGAAATATACTCTTATTGAAACAACATATGCAGAATCTAAAAAAAGATATTTTCTAAAAGTAATTGAAAACAAATTAATAACTGCATTAAAAACTAAATATCCTGAACAAGAATTTGTATTTACAGAAATATCCTATAAAGAACTAGTTGATAGAGTTTGGGATGAATGTAAAAAATCAACAAATCATCTTCCAGATAATATAAAAGATTTTATTGTTAATGCTAAAGTACATGATTTAACGTCAAAGGAAATATCTAAACGTTTATCTAAAGAGAAATGGTCTGCTAAGCAAAGTGCTTTTGCAGAAATTGCAAATATAATATTTGAAGAATATACTAAAAGATTACGTGCTTCAAATTCTATTGATTTTAATGATATGATAAACTTGGCGATTAAGAAACTAAATAAAGAAAAAAGTTTACTTCAAGATAAATTCGATCATATATTAGTTGATGAATATCAAGATATAAGCATGCAAAGATATAATCTTATCAAATCGTTACTAAAGAAAAATACTGGCTGTAAGTTATTTTGCGTGGGTGATGATTGGCAAAGCATTATGGGTTTTGCAGGGTCCAATTTAGATTTCTTTGTAGATTTCGCAAATTATTTCAAAAAACCTATACGAACAGACTTATCTGTAAATTATAGAAGTATAAAATCGATTGTTGATGCTGGTGCAGATATAATAAAAAACAACAAGAATCAACTTCAGAAAGAAACTAAATCATTTAATAATAAAGAAGAAAAAATAGAAATATATTCTTCGACACATAATGAAGACTACTTTCGCCAATATTATAAACAAGTTGCGCAGCATTGCATAAATAAAATTGTTGAATATCACAATAATGGTTACGATTGGAAGGATATTATGATTCTAAGAAGAATAATAAGTGATCCTTCTAAAAGCATAATAATTGGAAACATACTAAAATATGCTAAAGAAAATAATATACCTATAAAAATAGGTGAATATGGTATAGGTATTCCTCTAATGTCTGTACATGGAAGTAAAGGTTTACAAGCTAAAGTTGTTTTTATACTTAATGTAGATAAAGGATTGTATGGTTTTCCTTGCGAGTTACAAAATCCAGATATATTAGAACCTGCCATAATCGGTCCTAAAAAAAATCAGGAAGAAGCAGAGAGAAGGTTGTTTTATGTTGCTGTAACAAGAGCTAAAGAAAAAGTAATAATATATACACAGAGATGTGCTAAGAGTAAGTTTCTAAATGAAATTAAGAAACACGCTATTGTTGAGGAATTAAAATATTAATTAAAATATTATCCGAAGCTTTTTAAAATTTTACAATTATAAATATTATGGCATACTGTCCAATGTGTAGTTCTAGATTACATGTAGTTCAATGGCGATGGATAACGAATGTTCTTGGTATAACTAAACCACATTTTATATGTCCTGCATGTAAATGGAAAATGACTATTGCAGAAGTGCATCGTAGAGGTGGATTAGCTAGAATTAAACAAAATTTAGGAAGTAGACACAGTCCACGCAGACCATCTAGACATAAACCGCGTAGAAAACCAACACATCGACGTAGAAGAAGGTAATATATTTAGATTATAATTATCTCCTAAAAAAATCCTTTATTTTTCTTATTCGTTGTTTCATCGCTTTTTGTCTCTTAAATTTATCAAAGTATCTTTTTGAATCAAGGAAATACCTAAATTTATCCATTTCTCCCTCTTTTATTACCATTAAAATTTTTTTACGCATATCATTGAATAAAATAACCTTATCTACAATATTGGTCATATTATCTCCTAATCGTATCTGGAACTCTAGTTTTACTTCTAAGACCTCCAAGTAACCCTGGTTTCCTACGATTATGTTTTTTAACATAAGTCCAACCACGTTCTTTTGCAACTTTTTTTAACCTATTTTCTTTTAACATTTTATTATATCTATTACTATTAAGCAGTAAAAGCTTTAAAATATTTCTATAATTTTAGTTATTACTAACTAGGAATTATTTCAAACTTTTCTCAACAATTTTGATTTCTTCAGGAGTTAACCGATATAAGTTGTAAACCATTGGGTCAATTTCTTTATCTATTTGTCCAATTTTGGTTCTGATTTCAGTAATTTTGTTTTTATATTTATTAAAAAATTTAGCGAGCGTATCTTGTTGATCTAAAGATAATTTGGTTTTAGTTATTTTTTGTAATTCTTTTAAAAACATATTCTCATCTAATTCGTAAAACTTTTCAAGTTTCTTTGTAGTTTTGTGTAAATTATAATTTCCTTCCAAACGTTTAATGAAGGCGTTCCGCAATTCAGATAGTTCTTTGTTGAGTTTTAACATATGATCTGCTTTTTGTATGAAAGGTTTCTGTTGTGTTCTAGATAAATCCATTAAAGGTACCTTATTTAATATTGCTGAAGAATATGTATAGAATCCACCTTGTTTTAAGGGAGCTATTTGACGCAAATAAAATTTAATTAGTTTTGAATTGAGAATAGTTAATACATATTTGATATCGTAATCTTCATTTTTTAGAGTAATTGCAAAAACTCTAGCACAACTGAAACCTGCTTTAGAAGTATCTATAGCAAATTTGTGATTTTTTACTTCTCCCGGTGATACTATTTTAAATTTATTAAACACATTTTTTTGTCCAAATCTTACTAAGCTATACCAGTCTTTTCTATTAGCGAAAGTTTTCCTAGAATCCTTTCGATTAATTAATACATTCTTATTTTGTAATAAATAATTATAAACACATGGGTACTTGTTTTTTAAATCAGCTTCACTTAATACAACGGTTTTGTCTTTATTTGTAGTATATGGATATATGACATATTTACTTGGTCTACAATAAGAATATCTTTTTGGGTCCGTACCTCTAATAATCGGTAAGATTGCTTCTTTTTCGAAATTTAATTCTTTAATTCTACTTTCGTCGAACATCAACACTTCATCCATACCCGTAATTAATCCAGTCCAAGCATTACCAATATCTTTAAGGTTAGTAATTAAAGACAATCGATTCATTAAGATTAGTTCATTTTTATTAATAAGTTTCCAGGCTTCATCATTAAGTGAAGATATATCGATATTAATTTCATTAACATTTGTTATATGTTGGGCTTCAGTCATATTATTAATTTTAATATATTTAAAATTCTTTTTAGTGTTGTTCTCAAAAATAAAAATACTGACATAAGTCGATGCACCATAAAATATTGGGAGCGCTCCAAAATCTATAATTTTCTTAATTCGATACTTATCTAATATGAACTTACGCAAGTTTTTACCATATTCTGTAACTATAAATTGGTTTGATGTTATATATCCTAGAATTCCTTTTGGTTTCAATAGCGTATTAGCTAATTCCATAAACATAATAGATATATCTACACGTTTGAAAGCGGTTTTTTTATTTGCTTTATACCAATCAATTTCAGCGTGTGTCAAGTTTTGGACACGTACATAAGGAGGATTACCTATTACAATATCGAACTTGAAAGGAAATTCTTTATCCCAATCAAATGCTGTTTCCGTATCTACCGTTTCATCATCAATTAAACTGTTACCTTGTTTTACATGATTTGATAAATCAGTTAGTTTCCGATTTTTACGAGCCATCTTTAAAAATAAAGATAATTTTGTTATTTCAATAGACTCTTCATTTATATCCACACCATATATATTCTTTAATATAATTTCTTTAGATTTATTTTCATCACTCCATTTAGTTAGTATTAGTTGCGCTTGATTCTTTCCCTGTGTTGATGCAGAATACTTACCAAACCCTTCTTTAAACATCTGAATTTCTTTATGTATTTCAAGAAGTATTTCTACTGCTTTGATCAAGAACGCACCAGACCCGCAAGCTGGATCAAGAATTTTAATATCTTCAAGTTTCTTTTCTAAAATTTCAATATCATTTTCGTATTCAGATATAAGTTTTGGTATATCATTTATTGATTTCTTAGAAAGGTAAGGTATAATTGTATTTCTACAAATGTAATCCGTTATATATTCGGGAGTGTAATAAACTCCATCTTTCTTACGCTTAGATTCTTTTTGATTTTTAAGATCCTCAATATCAGATATAGACTGTTCAAAAATATGACCTAAAATATTTACATTAACTTCAGAATTAAAATCAAAAGAAGCCATTAACAAAATATTTTTTATTACTGGACTAATTTTATATTTATATTTATTAAATACGTCTTTTTCATTCTCATTTAACTCTAAATCTTTTTTCTTTAATTTTGAGCATTGATTAACATATTTGAAAAATTTATCATCCCTAAAATCTCGAAAAAATATTTTTAGAGGGATTGGATGTTTAAATAAACCACCATTAAACCCAAATAATTTTACTGGAAAATCACTACCTTTATCCAAGTCATTAAACAGCCCTACCAAAACATTTGAAATATTTGAAGAATTTGATGAAAACAAATGAATATTATCTAAAGTTTTAATAATTTTATTTTCTATAATTCGTTTACCTATTTTTCCAGTATCTTCTGCAAAGAATATAAACATTAAACGATTAAGATAAAGTTGTGCAAAGTGAATCGAAGCATCTTTGCTAATGTCAGAATTTTCTTCAAATTCGTGAATTAGCATTAATCTTGTTTCATGATATAATTTATAAAATTCTTTTGTAAATTCTCTTTCCTCAATAATTGACTGTTGAATTACTTCTGCGATAAACCCTTTTTCAACCCCCTCTCTTGAAAATAGCGCAATAAATTCTTTTAGTTTATTTTCGTTAGTTAATTCTGTAAAATCAATTATATGATACTTTTTACTACCCTCTTTTCGATCAAACAAAACAAATAATTTATAATTAGTCAAAATACCAAAAGGAATTATTTTATCATACATATATGAGTTTATTTGATTAACGGGAGTTTCTCTTGATTTAGTAGTTCTTCCTTGATAAGCCCACAAGTCTTTAGTTTTTGCTCCTTTTACTTCAAAACATATGAGATTGTTTTTATTTTTCTTAAATAAAAATTCAATATTTTCTTCTTCGTGTTTAAGTCCCTCAAGACTAATATCATAACCGCATAAATCTTTTAGAATTACATTTGCAAATTCTATGTAAGCTTGTTTTTCATTTTGTAATTTCAGATTTTTAAGATAGTTCAACCATTTATTTACTGCTTTCTTTTGTTTAGCATTGACTGTAACGTTTTTAGTTAGTTTACTTACAGTTTTTGGGTTGAACAAATTACTTTCCATTTTATTTATTAGATTTTCTCCGATTACATTTTATACATAATAATTGCCCATTTTCTATCGTTGTATGTCCACCTTTGCTATGAGATATTATATGATCAAATTCAGAGTCATCCAATATAATCTTCTTATTACAGTTTTGACATATACCATCTGCTCGTTCATAAATTACCAATTGTTGATATTCATCAAAGATTCGCTGATTGTCTTTCTTCTTTATAGTTGGACAAAACTCTAAAAATTTCTTAATTAAAATTTCAAATCGTTTCTTCATTGATGCAGCAGAGTCTGCTGACGTTCTGCTTTCCATTTTATAGGTATAATAATATTTATTACTTTGAGTCTCTTTAGTATTTTTTGTGTTTATATTTCTTACATTTTTAAGAAAATCAATTATAAATTTCTTATATTCTTTTTCATGATTCAACATAGAATAATGTTTTAGTAAATATGAAGTTAATAAATAAATTGCAATTATATCTCCTTTTTTATTAATAAATCTGCTATATTTTTCTCCTAAAGATTTTTCTAAGTAATTTAGCGCCTTTTTGAGATCAGATACAGCGCGATTAGGTACTTGTCGATTTTTATACTTTTCATACATTAACTGAAGATTTCGGTATTTACAATCAATAAATTGAGTTTCTGAAACTTTATGTACTTCCAGTAGAAGCATCTGAGCACACAAATGTCTATGTGAAAATCTATGTTCTTTTATTCCACATATTTTTAAGAAATTTATTTGAGACAATTCTTTTGCGATAAGATTTCTTGCTTCGCCCCTCATAGCATTAAGTCTCTCTGCAGAATTTAATGGAACGCCTTCTTGAAGTCTTAGAAAAATATCTGAAGTTACTTCATCATCTGCCCATAATATTGCTACAGCATCAATTCTATATGATCTAATAGCCCATTTAAATTTTTCAGGCAAATCCGTAAACAATATTTCACCAATTTCCGGGGTGTATTTATTAGAAGTTGGAAAATTTCCATCCATAAAATTAAATATTGAACGAAGTCTCTGTTGTCCATCTAGACATTCATATATTTGATCTTTAGTTATTCTAAAGAATATTTTATTAATATCATACTTTCTTAGGATTGAATCTATTAATTTTTGCTTCTTTGGTTTTAACCATACTTCTGAACGTTGATATTCAGTATTAAATATAATTTTACCATCTTTCCACATTTTATATAATTCTTCTATTTCGAAACCTTCTCTTTTGCAACTAACGGTTTTTATTTCCATTTTATTCATCAATCTTAAATCTTTTAAGTTCATCGATTATCCAAATCATTCCCTCTGTATCCAATCCACAATATTTTTCAAGAGCCTTACGGACTTTCTTTCGCTCAGTCTGGGAGCAAGCTCCGAATTCTGCTTCAGCGTATTTTATACTTGCAGTCATACCATCTGCGATATACATTCCATCATAGCCTTTTCCAGTGACGGCAGGGAGGACTTTTTTGATTGATGCACTGCCTTTTTGCTTTGGATGATAATAGTGAAAGTTCTTGAATGGTTTGAATAAATCTAACCATCTGTTGTCCAGAGATGCAACCCAATTAAGATACTCTGGAAAGCTTGTTGCTAATTCTTTCATAAGTCCCTGCTCAAAAATCTGGTAAAACACAATTATGCTTCCTTCTGTTCCAAGTGAGCTTTTTAGTGCTTTTAGGAACTTCTTCCTAGGGTCTGACTGTCCTTCAGCTAAGAACGAAATATGCTCTGTTGCCCCATTCTCTTGGACAATATGTAAGGAAAACTGGAAGGGAATTCGCTGATATGGATGTGTTCCATTATATAATGGAATTGCGGGGTTAAATGTCTCAAAATCAAGGTAGTATAGTGGATATTTTAGCTTATTTAGGAACTTGGATATGGATTCTTTTCAAATGTGTGGCTTTCCAGTACAGGCGCACTGGTGCTGAAGCCCTTGATTAAGTGTTAAATCAACTTCTTTTGGTATGTCTTTAATCAGAACAATACCTTGGTCAAATAAATCATGGCTCTTTTTTCCACCACGAGAAAGCTCAAACACATTTCCTTCAGGTAAAGATGACCAGCAATCTTTCTTTAGTGGACATTCATATGGCTTTTTACAGTTGTGGCTAATTGGAACAGTTGGTCGCTTTTTGGATGCAATCACTTTCTTTAACTCTGCAATCCGCGTTTCAATACCTTCAGAAAACTTTTCAACTTTCTCAGTTATGTCTGTCTGCTTGAATAGTTTGTTAACATCAATTTTTCCCTTACGAATATACTCATTATTCAGCGTCATAAGGAAGCACTTTCGAATTTTCAATCCTGCTTTTTCATAGCAGTGCTTCTGAAATGAAACATCATGAACATTAACATCTTTGACTTTTGTTCCACTCTTGACTTCGATAATATCCCATTGGTTTTTTCCAGCTGGCTTGAGAACATCTGCACGAGAGTAAATTCCATCAATCATAAACGCAGCTTCAAAAAGTGGAACGCGTTTCAAGAGAAGCTTCTTGCTCTTCCGAATGTTTTCCATAAAATTACTTTCAGGTATAGCAATTCCATAAGGAAAAGCTTTGGTTGCTAACTGCCCAATAATTGTTCCTTGATCAAATACATATTGCTGTGCTTTGTCTGGCTTTGGTATTTTTTCAGGATTGTGAAACAAGTCCCACATGTAACCAGCACATTGTAATCCAACTAAGTATTTAGATTTTGTTAGAAGTTTAGGCATATAATTAGAAAAAAGGAACAGATTAAAGCTTTCTGTTTAACCTTTCATTTCTTAACTGTGCTTGTTTTTCAACTATAAGTTCCAAAGAAGGTTCCATATCTTTTGGTACATGTATTCTAGTCGTGAATCCGCTATCTTTATGTGTTATAAAATATTTCTTTCTATCTGGCTGGATTATATCCAATACAGCACCTTTTAGAACTAACATATAATAAGATAATTTATTCATATAATCCTTATATAGTAAAACATTAAAGGGTTTTGATTAGCTAATCAAACGTTTTTTATATTTCTCTAAAGTAAAATAATATGAAGTTTTATTTATCCTCGTTTTTGCTAGGAAAAAAGGGTAAGGAACTTGCTAGATTAATGCCCTCTAACAAGAAGATGGGCTATATTCCAAATGCTTGTGATTATACTAATGTGGATATCAAGCGCAGAAATGAAGTTAACAAAAGCGATATGGCTGAACTAAGCAAGCTAGGATTAAGTGTTGAAATGCTTGACTTGAAAGATTACTTTGGCAAAACAGACAAGCTCAGAAAGAAAATAAAAAAGCTTGGTGGTGTATTTGTCAGAGGTGGAAACACATTTATTTTAAGACAAGCTATGAAACTAAGTGGCTTTGATGTAATTTTCAAGGAACTTTTGAAGCGAGAGGATTTTCTATACTCTGGATATAGTGCAGGAATCTGTGTCCTTGCTACAGACTTTGGAGCACTAAAAACTGTTGACGATCCAACAGATAAACCCTACCCTGAACTAAGAAAGACCATATGGAAAGGCCTTGGATATTTAGATTATATAATTCTCCCACATTACAAGTCAAATCATCCTGAATCAGCAGATATTGATAAAGAAGTTCAGTTTTGCAAAGACAATAACCTACCTTTTAAGACGCTAAGAGATGGCGAAGTAATTATTATTGAATAATCGCTACGTCAAAACACTTTTAAATGAAACTTTAAGGTAGTTATATGAAAGATTATGTAATAGATGAAAAAACAAATCAAATAATAATTGAAAATTTCTTAAAACAGATTACTATTGCAAAAAGTATGGGTTTTTTCGAGATGAGAGTAGAAGAAATTCTAAGAAGAGGTGGAGAGCTACCTGAAAATATGCAAGATTTAAGAAAAAATGCTTTTGCAAGAAATATTTTAATGCTTGAAGATGATATAAGTTTATCTAAAAATCCCGATTATAAAACAATGCGGGAAGATGAGTTACGTGAATTAAAAGAAAAATATAGTTCTTATATTGATTAAATAAGAAATTAAAGGGTTGATTTATAATGTGGGCACATATTTTATTATATGTTAGCTCGTGCCCATATGAGTATAGTTCTTCTTAATAGTTTTAATCAAAAAGTTAATTATATCTAAATAGTCCTTATCATTCGCATGTCTTACTGCAGAAAGATAATCTGAGCGGTCTTTTACATATATATTAATTTTAGGGTAAGTGTTTTTCTTAAGGATGAAATTCATAATTAGCCGAGATGTCCTACCATTACCATCAGTAAACGGATGCACAGAAACAAACTTCATAGAAGTTATAATTGCTAATTCAAAAGGATGATACTTCTTCTTGCTTTGTTTATACCATTCAACTACATCTTTCACTAATTTAGGAACTATCTCTGGTGGTGGAAGAATAACATCTGAGCCTCGAATAAATACCTGAACTTTTCTGTATCTCCCAGCGTTTTCATCATCAATGTTTTTAGTAATTTGTTTATGCAAGTGGTTAATAAATTGCTCATTGAAATCTCCAGAGTAGTTTTCCATAAAAATAATAGCATCTTTATGATTTCTTGCTTCATGAACTTCTCTTAAGCTTGCACCCGTAGGTGTGAGATTATCATTAATAATTAATGATGTATCTTTTAAGGAAAGAGTATTACCCTCTATTGCATTTGAGTTATATGTCAACTCTGTTGAAAACCATTCTTTAAAACTCTCCACACCCGATTTTCCTGCTTTTTCAAAATAATCTAAAACTTTCTGCTTTAAAATTTCTATTTCAGCAACATCTCTCACAGATAAAAATTTGAATTTCTTTTGTTTCTGGATTTCTAGCTCAAACATTACTTTAGCTTTTTTTATTTCCTCGCCTGAAATATATCCTTCTCCAAGATACTTGCTTTTTTTCACCCACTTATTGCCTGCTCTTGAATTATAAATCAAGTAATTATGTTTTTTCCCAGCTAAATTTCTTATTTCATGATATACCATATATATTATATGGGCACAATTATATATAAGCTTTACTATGTGCCCACATTATAATAATATAATTATTAAAAAAAGGTTTTGATTAAGTTTAAAACATTAATTGTGTATTATTATATGGATAGCGTAACTGATGAAGATGCAAGGAATTTAATTAGTTACTTAAAAAAATCAGGATTGCATTATAACACGAATTGGCCTGATAAGAAAAACCATTACAGGTTTCTAGTTGATACATTAGAGCAAGATATTGGTTTATGTAAACAGGCACTTGAAGAAGAAATAAATCCTAATTCAAAATCAAGAAACGAATTAGATACTAAATTAGAAAATAGATTATTTGAACTAAAATGCAAGAAAAAAGGTCGCAAAAGACGTGATGCATTAAATTGCCTAAAACGTTCTTTGGATAAATATATTAAATATTGTTTTGATTAACCATAATCATTAAATCTGTTTGTTTTATAGTATAATATGGCTAAAAAAGTGACTAAAAATGAGAAATATGTGCAATTCTGCCCTAAATGTGGCAGTAAAGACATAGGAACAGATAATAGCAATTCTTTTGCTTCATATACAGCGCTTTTTGAAGATGAGTGCTACAATTGTGGGAATATTGGTCGATTTCCAGAAATGCCTGAGGATAAAGCACCAAAATCAGTTATAAAATCAGAAGACGTAGGTGATAGAACTATTGTAAGTATTGGCTCTGGAAAATCTTGGTTTTATGCAGAAATTCTTGGATTAGCAATCTTTGTTATATTGATGTTAGCTGCTTATTTATTATTCTGATTTAAGTATTTCAGTAAGTTTATCTATAATTTTAGAATTTCCGAATTGATTAATTAATTCTTCTTCAGATATATCATGATGCATTTCATTTTCTATACGTGCATCAAATTCAGTATATGCAACTTGACGGTAATCTAAAAATCGTTTCATTAATTCACTTGTAATTTCATTCTCGCCTTGCAAAACAGCCCACATATATTTATCAAAATAAGTTATTTGTCTGAAAACATCTTCTTTCTGCACTTCTTCTCGCCAGTTTTCAACGTCCTTACCTGTAATTACACCTAAAATCTCATTTAATTCAGGGTCTTTATATTTTGTATTGCATTCATCTGCAGGATTATCACCAAAACATGTTCTTGACGTATCAACTGGTTTTGTTCTTGGTTTTGAATGAAATTCATACGCAGTTAAGTGAAAATAGTCAACAACTCGCTCAGCTTCATTATGACTCATTGCACAAAAGTGTCTTTTACTTTCTCCCCGAACCATTGCGTCCAATGTTGCTAAATTATCTATACCTTTAGCTCTGATTTTATCTATCGAATAAAAATTAGCTCTTAAAATCGTAGCAATCCGCAGTCCAAGTGTTTCTTGTAAAACCTCAAATTCTCCTTTTTTCTCAGTTCTTATATTTTCATTATACCAAAGCTCATAAGCAGGTTCAGTAAAATAATTATGAATACATTTCGCAGTTTGTGGGCCAATATCAGGAAGAGCTTGTAGACCTTCAACATCTGTTTGTGCAATACTTTGTAAATTATCACCAAAATATTCTTGTAGCGTCTTAATTGCTGGTTCAGTAAAACCTCTAATATTAACAAAATCAACTACCATATTCAACAAGAGTAACAACTTTTAAAACAATTTCTCAAAATTATTTATTTTTTATGATAATTTAAAGCTGTAAAAACAATTATGTTATCTTTAGGATTAAATTCTACAGAATCAAACCCATTATCTTTTTGTGCTTCTTCCATATCTTTAGCTATTGAATCTAATGTTTCTGAATCAATTAGTTTTCCTAAATGAATTGTTCCTAAATGAAATGTGGATGTTTTTATCTCTGCAAATTCACTAGTACGATGTGTAATAGTATAATCTACACGATTATTAGATAAAGCTGCTTTTAAATTATTTCCAGCTTTAACATGAAAATTATACAGAGCATTATTGTCTCTATCATCTGGAGCCGGAATAGTAATAGTTTTACCCTCTGGACGTACTTTAGCATGTATTTCTAATATTGCCATATTACTTATGTATAGTAAAACTTAAAAAATGCTTGATTATATTATTTTTTGCTAAATTACTCTTAGGAAACTTTATAAGCCAAATCAAAGATTCGTCAATAAAGTTCTTAGGAAACTTTATAAGCCAAATCAAAGATTCGTCAATAAAGTTCTTAGGAAACTTTATAAACCACCTAATGGAGTTTGATAATACAAAAAAGAGCCGGTATTGCGAAGCAGTCGTATAGCGACGTTTCTTTACCAGGTTTCTTGGAAGAAAACTGATGGGAAGCAAATCAAGAGGATTAAACGCAGGAAAAAAATTAAAAGGTAGACGTAAGAAATTCGCTGAATGTAATAGATGGTTTGTTCGAAGAAAATATAAATTAAAAGAAAAATCTGACCCATTAAAAGGCGCACCTCAAGCTAAAGGAATTGTTCTTGAAAAACGACAGCTAGAAGCAAAGCAACCTAACTCAGCTATGAGAAAAGCTGTTCGAGTTCAACTTACAAAAAATGGTAAGCAAATCACTGCTTTTGTTCCTGGAAATCTTGGAATTAAATTTATTGATGAGCACGACCAAGTTATTGTCGCAGGTCTTGGCGGACACATGGGTAAAACAAAGGGAGATATCCCCCAAGTTCGATGGCAAGTCATGAAAGTTAATAATCAATCTCTAAACCAGCTTTGGCGTGGAAAGAAGGAGAAAGGAAGATAAAATGGTTCCACCTATAGCAGATTCTGGTAAAGTTTTAAGAAAAGGAGCATATTTCTTAGCAGATATGACTCATGATGGAAAATATATTCTTATGGAAGGTAAATTACAAGGTAAAACTATTAGTGGAAGAGCAATAAAAAAATTGCTTAGAAATAAAGAATATAGTGTATTAGATGGAAGATTATTAAAATTAAATGAGGTTAATAAAACAGAACAAGACTGTTTATCCTTAGTAACAGGAACTCCTGAAGAAGTTAAAAACATAACATGTGAACCTGAAGAACAATGGAGTTATATGAGTGATGAAGACCAAACTGCTACACAAAAAGCTGTTCAGGCAGCAGCAAATGTTGTACAATACATTAAAAAAGTAAATACTACTAAAACAAACTAATATGGTAACTAAAAAAGAAACAACACCTGCAAAGGTAGAAAAAAAAGTAGCTCCAGCTAAAAAGGTTGAAGCTAAGAAAGTTGCACCTAAAGTAGAGAAAAAAGTAGTTGTTGCACATGTAAAAGAAGATAAAAAATTAGCAAAACCAGCTAAAGACCTGGCTAAACAAAGTCCAGCAGAGCCTTCAGAAAAATCTGAAGGAAAGAAGGTTGAAGCAGAACAAAAAACACCTGAAGCAAAAACCGAAGAAATTAAGAAAATTGTAGAACCTAAAAAATTATCATTTTCATTTAAATTATTTGGACGATGGGACCAAGACATAATTGTCGCAGACCAAGGTCTAAAACGATATATCACATTAACGCCATTATTAGTTCCATTTTCACAAGGAAGAACTGTTGGGAAGCAGTTTTGGAAATCTGAAAAGCACATAATTGAAAGACTTATATCAAGACTTATGGTAACAGGTCATAAAGGAAAGAAGCACTATCGAACATCTGGCTACAACACAGGAAAATACACAAGAATAGTCAAAGTTGTTAAAGATGCTTTTGAAATTATAGAGCGAAAAACAAAGAAAAACCCTGTTGAAGTTTATATTCGCGCATTAGAAAATGGCTCACCACGAGAAGGAGTAACAACAATTGAATATGGTGGAGTTAGATATCCAAAAGCAGTTGATTTAAGTCCACAACGAAGAATTGATTTAGTTCTAAGATGGATGTGCCAAGGAGCATTCCACGCACAAGCAGGTAGAGGAAAGAAAGCAACTATCGCAGATACTCTAGCAGACCAAATCATGTTAGCATCAGCTGCTGACCCAAAATCTAATGCCATCCAGAAGAAATTTGAATTAGAACGTTCTTCTTCAGCATCCAGATAACGCCATTGATTCTAATCAATTGCGGGATTGCAAATCTTTTGATTTTCAATAATTTTCTTAGAAAACAGATAATCGGCTTTGTTTAAAAAGTCTTTAGATTAGCTGACTTATTAAACAGAAATTTGGATAGAATGTATTCTTTTCAATATAGACAATAATGTAATCCCACCAGAATTCGAGCCAGTAGCCTTAATCAATAACTTTGCCCGCTGCGCTAGCAGCGTAGTTATTACAAATCTTTATATTATTTTATTTTGTAGTAAATATATGGTCTTTGGATGGGGCAAGAAAAAGAAATCAAAAGCAGGCAGTGTATATTTGCTGGAAGCTGATTTTGGAAAAGGAAAGAAAAAGATATATACAGGACAGACCGGTCGTTCAGTAAGAACTCGTTTTGGAGAGCATATTGGTAATGTTAAAAAACGTAATACTACTACCTACACCGGTAGAGCAAAAAGTGTTAAATTGTTAGGATCTGTTCGTTCAACAAATCGATTTAAGGCAGAAAAAACAATCAAAAGAATGTCTCCAGCATCAAAAAGAAGATTAGCTAGTTCGGGTGCTAAGAAATATAAACGAAAACGTAATTGGTATTAATACGCTCCATCAAGTGCTTCGTTACATAATTTGTCTGCTTTTTTAATAAACCTATTTGTACGTGGTTTGTGATTATACACAACAGAATCATAAAGCTTTTCTCGATCTTTTACTAAAATACATAAAACACGTAGTTCATCATTTTTAATAGCGTATGTTCCATTTATTTGGTTAATTACTAATTCACTATCACAAAAGATACTTACTTTTTTCCTACAATATTTAGTACTTAATTCTAATGCACGAATAATTGCTGTATATTCAGTACGATTGTTTGTAGAATTACCAATACATTCTTTATGTTCTGCAATAAACTCACCTTTAGCGCTTAAGAAAACAATCCCTATTGCTGCAGGTCCTGGATTCTTACGACACGCACCATCTGTATAAACATGTATATTTACATAATCCACCATTTTAATCTTAAGAACTTACTGCTATATAAGTTATTTCAGACAATTCTTGAGTATATTTATATATTATAGCAGGTTCTGAGTCGACATAATAAAATAAATACTTATAAATACCGTTACATCTTTAATATTGTATGGACGATATTACATTTATCACCAATGAAGAAGGAAAGACGCTTAAAAATAGATTTAGTACATTAGTTAAAGATACACAATTTTTTGATTGCTTAGTTGGTTACTTTTATGCAAGTGGGTTTTATGCAATATATAAATCATTAGAAAATACTGAAAAAATTCGGATTCTGATCGGGATAAGTACGAATAAGCAAACATTTGATATGATTCAAGACTCTAAACTTATTCAACAGAAAATCGAATTGTCTAATAAGGAAACTAAAGACGAGTTTGCGGATAAGATTGTTAATGAGTTAGAAAATTCAGAAGATTCTTATGATGTCGAAGAAGGCGTTTTAAAATTTGTTGAATGGTTGCGTTCAGGTAAGTTAGAGATAAGAGTTTATCCTGCTGAAAAAGTTCATGCTAAAGTGTATATAATGAGTTTTAAGAAAGGCGATAGGGATATTGGACGAGTTATAACTGGCTCAAGTAATTTTACTAGGGCAGGTTTGAGAGATAATTTGGAGTTCAATGTTGAGCTGAAGAATAGTTCTGATTATAATTTCGCACTAAATAAATTTAATGAATTGTGGAAGAATTCAGTTGATGTTTCGGATAAATATGTTGAAACCATAAATAATAAGACTTGGTTGAATGATGAAATAACTCCTTATGAATTATATCTTAAGTTCTTATATGAATATCTTAAAGATAAAATACAGTTAGATCAAAAAATGGATAATGTGTACACCCCCAAACATTTTATGGATTTAAAATACCAAAAAGATGCAGTTATTGATGCAGAAATGAAACTTAAAGAATATGGTGGTGTATTTATCTCAGATGTTGTTGGTTTAGGTAAGACCTTTATTTCAGCTATGCTTGCTCAACGATTAGATGGTAGAACGTTAGTTATCGCACCGCCCGTATTAATTGATAAAAATAATCCCGGTTCGTGGTTTAATGTATTCTCTGAGTTTGGAATACGTGGATTTGAATGTGAATCTCTTGGAAAATTAGATAGTATACTTCGTAGAGGTACTGATAAATTTAAGAATATTATTATCGATGAAGCACATAGATTTAGAACAGATTCAACGCAAACTTATGAACAGCTGTTTAAGATATGTCGGGGAAAACGAGTAATACTTGTTTCAGCTACGCCACTTAATAATACTCCTTTGGATATATTAAGTCAGATTAAGTTATTCCAGAATTCACATAATTCAACATTACCCAATCCAAAAGTTAAAGATTTAGAAAAATATTTCAAAAAGCTACAAAATAGACTAAAAAAATTAGATCGTCGTAGTGATAAAGAAGAATATTTAAAAATTGTTAAAGAAAATTCTGAAGACATTCGGGAAAATGTTCTTCAGTATTTAATGGTTCGGAGAACTCGAAGTAGTATTGTAAAATATTATAGCAAGGATTTAGCGACACAGAAACTAAAATTCCCTGAAGTTGCTAATCCAGTACCAGTTATTTATAATTTTGATGAGAACTTGGATAAGAGATTCAATCAGACTATGAATTTGATTATTAATAAATTCAATTATGCAAGATATACTCCGTTGTTATATTTGAAAGCAGACATTACTCAACCTGAAGCACTTTCTCAACGAAATATGGGTAAATTTATGAAGATTCTATTATTAAAACGACTAGAAAGTAGTTTCTTTGCATTTAAGCAATCAATTGGTCGATTTATTAATTCTTACAAATATTTTATATCTGCGTATGAAAAGGGCAATGTTTATGTTAGTAAGAAAGACATAAACAAAATTTTTGAGCTGATTGATAATGATAACGAATCTAAGATACAAACATTAATTGAACAAGGACGAGCACACAAATATTCGTCTAAAAATTTTAGAAAGGAATTTATTAAAGATTTAAAAAGTGACTTAGATATGTTATTAAAAGTTGAAGCTCTCTGGAGGGACGTAAAACAAGACCCAAAATTAGATAAGTTTGTTAGTTTATTAGCTAAAGATAAGAACTTAAAGAAAAATAAAGTAATTGTGTTTACTGAATCCAAAGAAACAGCACAGTATTTAGAAAAGAAATTGAAACCTAAATTTGATAATAAAGTATTAGCGTTTTCAAGTTTGTCTTCAGAATCTACTCGCCAAAAAATTATAGATAACTTTGATCCATCTTCAAGGAACAAAAGAGAAGATATTCAATTATTAGTTTCCACAGATATTCTTTCAGAAGGAGTTAATTTAAATAGATCTAATGTGGTTATAAATTATGATATTCCTTGGAATCCAATAAGAATAATGCAACGAGTTGGTCGTATAAATCGAGTAAGCAAAAATCCGCCTTTCGATAAGATATTTACATATAATTTCTTTCCAGCAGGACCAATTAACGAAAATATAAGTTTAAAAGAATTAGCTGAGGCGAAGATTAAAGCATTTATTGAAATGCTCGGTAATGATTCTAAACTTCTAACTGACGAGGAGATTAAGTCTCACGAGTTTTTGTTTAAGCGACTTAATTCTAAGGAAGTTATTGTTGGAAGTGATGAGGAAGACCCTGAACTACGCTATCTCGCTTTGTTGAGAGGTATTCGGGATGAAAATCCCGATTTGTTCGAGAGAATTAAATGTCTTCCAAAAAAATCGAGAACTGCTAGAAAACATGATAAAACATATAATTCTGTATTAACTTTTTTTAGGAAAGGAAAGTTGAGAAAGATTTTCCAGACAAAAGGAAATTTGATAGAAGAAGTTGACTTTTTTAGAGCTGCAGAAATTTTAGAAGCTAAGAATAATCTTAAAAAAGAAAAATTGCAAAAAGATTTTTATAAATATTTGGAAATGAATAAAAAATCATTTGAGAGCATATTTATTTCTGAAGGTGGAGATATACTCCGTGGTCGTGGTCGTAGTTATGAATCAAAGTTTATTAAACGCTTAAAAGCTATTGCTAAATCTCCAGAATTTACTGACTCAGATGAAGATTACATACAAGAAGTACTTTCATTGTTAAAGAAAGGTTCTTTACCAAAATCAACACTTAAGAAAATACTTAATGATATTAAAAAAGAAATAAATCCACTTAAGATTTTAGCAAGAGTAAGATTTGGAATATCTCCAGAATTATTCCAACCTACATTTGTTACGAATGCAGCAGATGTATCAGGTCCTAAAGAAGTAATACTTTCAGAGTATTTAATTAAAAAATGAAAGAAAAAGAAGCCATTAATTTATTAAATGAAACATTCAATAATGAGTTCGATTTAGTTAGATTCAGCAAATTCATAAAAGAAGTATTTAATAAATTTACTATTGCTCAAAAAATATGGACTGCTCGGAAAGAATATCGGGATTATATTGATTCTTACCAAGTTTTAGGTAATTATAAAGATGAGTCGAAAAATACGATTGCAGTATTGGTAGTTAAACTTAAGAAAGCAAGTTCAAGAGATAGAGCTCGGACCATGCAAAGGAATTTTATAGCGAATTATTTGAGTAATGCTGAAAAAGATGCCGCATTGGTGGCTTTTTATGGTGATGATCCACAAGACTGGCGGTTCTCTTTTGTTAAAATGGAGCATCAACTTACAAAAGATAAAACTGGAAATGCTAAAGTTTTGACAGAATTGACTCCAGCTAAAAGATACTCGTTTTTAGTGGGAGTAAATGAACCAAACAATACATGTGGTAATCAATTTCGAAAAATAATACAAGAAGAGAATATAAGTCCGTCTCTAAAAGAAATTGAACACGCATTTAGTATTGAAAATGTAACCAAAGAATTCTTCAAAAGATATAGAGATTTATTTCTGAAACTTAATGACTCACTTAATAATGTAATTAAGAATGACTCAAAAGTTAGAAACGAATTAAATGATCGAGGTATTGATACTCAAGATTTTACTAAAAAATTATTAGGACAAATAGTTTTCTTATATTTTTTACAAAAGAAAGGTTGGCTTGGTGTAGAAAAAGACGATTCGGGAAAATTTAAATCTTGGGGTACTGGCCCGAAAGATTTCATGAGGTGTTTATTTGGAGACAAAAAGAAAAAAAATAAACCATTAGTACCGTACGAGAATTTCTTTAATGAAATATTAGAACCTTTATTTTATGAAACACTTGCAACAGATAGAGATGATGATTATTCACATATATTTAAATGCAAAATACCTTTTTTGAATGGTGGTCTATTTGAACCGATAAATCAATATAATTGGCGAGAAACGGACATACTGATTGATAATAATATTTTTAAAGATATATTCGGAGTCTTTGATGAGTTTAATTTTACAGTAAAAGAAGACGAACCTTTGGAAAAAGAGGTCGCAGTTGACCCTGAAATGCTCGGAAAAGTTTTCGAAAATTTGTTAGATATAAAAGATAGAAAATCTAAAGGTGCATATTATACTCCCAGAGAAATTGTTCATTACATGTGCCAACAAAGTTTAATAAATTACTTGGAAACAAACACGACGATTGTGCGGACGGAATTAGAACGATTTATTCAAATTGGTGAAGCAATCAGTTCAAGTGATCAGAGATTGATTGAAAATATACATATTGCTGAAGAGAAATTTAAGCAAGGTAAAATTACGATAGATAGTTTTGAGAAAGAACTTAAAGAAAATAGAACTAAATTAAAATTACCATTATCTATATTCTCAAACAAAGAGCAAATTGATACTATATTAAAAGATATTAAAATAGTTGACCCTGCAGTTGGTTCGGGAGCGTTTCTTATTGGTATGCTTAATGAAATCGTTAAGGCTAGATCAACATTGTGTCTTTTTATGACTAAACAAAAATCAGATTATGATTTAAAACGAGAAATTATTGAGAGTTGTTTGTATGGTGTGGATATAGAACCCTCTGCAGTAGAGATTTGCAAACTTCGGTTTTGGTTGTCGTTAGTTGTTGATGAATTAGATATGCGTAATATTAAACCATTACCTAATTTAGATCATAAAATCATGTGTGGTAATAGTTTGCTTGAAGAGTTTGAAGGTACGAAACTATTTGATGAACGATTACTTGGAATCGATATCAAAGCAAGTGCAGAACAAATAACTTTGGATGAAGCTCTCAAAAAGAGAATTATTAAATCCAAAATTAAGCTGAAGGAACTTCAATCCACACAACATAATTTTATAAATATACAAAACAAAAAGTTGAAGGAACAGTATCGAAAAGATATAGATAAACTTGAATGGGAACTTATTGAAGAAACTTTGAAAGAGCAAGGTAATGAAAATGCTATGCAAAAACTAGAGCAATTCAAAAAAGCTAATTCAAAACCTTTCTTTTTATGGAAGTTACATTTCTCAGAAGTTTTCCAGCGAGATAATCCTGGCTTTGATGTTGTAATTGCTAATCCCCCTTATATTGATTATAGAAAAATAGATAGTGTTACTAAATCGGGGTTGATATATTTTAACGCCTACAAATACACAAAAACTGGAAGTATATATGTATATTTTATCGAGTTTGGTGCATCTATTTTAAAAAAAAATGGAACATTAATATATATTAATCCATATCAATATCTAACTGCAGACTCTGGATACGGAATCCGAAAATTTATTATAGATAACCTAATAATTTCAAAAATAGTGGATGTATCACATATAAAAGTTTTTGCTGAAGCTTCCACATATACTTGTATAAATATTTTTAAGAAGAATTTTAATCGAAATAATTTAATCGAAATAATACGATGTAATAATCTTAATGAATTAAATAAAAAAGGATTTACATTAATACAAGAAGAAACAAAGAAAGATAATTATCGAATAAATATTTCTGAAGAAAATAGTGTTTTAAATAGATTAAGCAAAGTGGGCGGAAATTTGGGTGACTTTTGTAATATTTTTTGTGGAACTTCTGCAAGCGGATTTGGTAAAAAAATAATAAATGCTGAAAAATATATGAAATTATCTGCTAACGATATGAAAAAATATAATATAATAATTAAATCCTCTGATGTTGGGAAATATTTTTTCAAAAATTTAGTAAATTATATACCTAAAGTAATTTATCCACTTAATGTTATTAATTATTTTTCTAAAGAAAAAATATTTTTTACAAGAATGACAAAAAATATACGTTGTATGTATTCTAATAAATTACTATTTGGTGGAAAAATAAATATATTGATAGATTTTAAATTAAATTTATTTTATTTATTATCCTTACTAAACTCCTCTCTTTTAACTTATTGGTATTATACTAAATTTGAAAGCAAGCATTTATCTGGTGGATATCTTGGATTCGATATTCCTTCAGTAAAAGAAATACCAATAAAACAAATCTCACCACAACAACAAAAACCATTTATAAAATTAGTAGACCAAATACTTTCAATAACAAAAGACAAAGATTACTTAGACAACCCGAATAAGCAAGCAAAAGTTAAGAAATTACAAATAGATATTGACAAATTAGTTTACAAGTTGTATGATTTAACTCCTAAAGAAATTAAGATTGTTGAGGAGAGTTTAAACTAATGGGTGTTCAAAAAGATGCAGGGGAGTTATTACTTTTTTTCTATGATATGTTAGTTAATAAAGGTGAAAGTACTGTGGGAACACAAGAAGTTCTTACTGAGACGAATTGGGATGGAAAACGAATAAACTTTGCATATAATTATCTTAATGATTTAGGCATACTAAAAAGTGGTGGCGGTTGTGGTAATATTAAATCAGCACAAATATTTTTTGTTATGCGTTTGTTACCTAATGGAATAAATATTATTGAAAATCAACCGGAATTCAAAAGGAACTTTGGTTTCGAAGTTAATTTAGGATTAATAAAGTTTAGTTGGGGACTCTCTGAAAAGTAATTAATTAATCTTAAATTTTCCAATCCTAACTTGCTGTGTCGTTTCTTCTTTTAATAATTTTCTAGCTTTAGCAATCAAATCTTTAGACCAACTATCTTGTTTGATTATTCGCTTTATAGCATAACTATCTAGTGTGCTGACTTCCATCCATTTATTGTATTTTTGTATTAGTTTTTCCAGAGCAATACGTTCTTTTGAGTTCTTTGCTGGAACTTTCAAACTTTCACTTTCTTTGATTGTTGCTTTGTGGTTAGAACCAAATACAATATCAATATTTAGTTGTTTGGCGTATGTAAATAATTGCTCTTTAATGTGCTCAATTTTAGCAACTGTATCCTTTTTCAGCTCCTCTAATTTAACTAACTCATTAACTAATTTGACGCCATCTTCTTTCTTGAATTCTTCCGGTTCAAGTTCTTCAACTTTGTGCAGGTGTTTCCAGTGCGGACAAATTGATTGATAACCACACCACTTACATAAAGCAGTTTTATTTGGTTTAAATTCAGTAGCAGACTCTATTTTCTTAATAGCTTTCATAATTTCATTTTGCAACTGAACAAGTGATTTATCACTACGAACTGATTCAACTTCTTTATCAAAAGCTAGCATGTGCCATCTTAATATAACTTTTTTAGCATCACTAAATTTGTTTTTAACCCATATAGAATACATTGCCAATTGCCTGTCTGCGTCAGCAGAAGATTGGTCTTTCATTCCAGCATTTGTTTTGTAATCACATACAAAATACGTAGAACCTTTGCAACCGAGCTTATCTATCCGAACATGATATTGGTTTCCATCTGGCAAGGTAAGTCTATCCTGCGTTTCCAGACCAATAATTTTCATCTCATTGAATGGTTTGAACCGTTTGTAATAATCTTCAAGAAATTTCTCACCCATTCGTCGATAGTTTTGTTTTGTTATATTCTCCTTAACGATTTTTACATTATCTGTCCAGTTCTTACGCCACTGTTTTCTGTAAAATATTATTAGCTGATCAAAAGTCATTATTCTGCAACATTTAGCTCGGCGATATAATTCTTCAAGAGCTTCGTGAACACGTGAACCCATAAACGCTTCAATACCCGTATCAATATCTGGCTTTATTCTATCAATATATCGATATTTGTACTGCAGAGGGCATGTTTCAAAGGTATTTAATCTCGAATGTGAGTATGTAGCCATATAAAATGTAAGAAAATAAAGCATATAAGCGTTATGTTTAGTCGGATTTCTTCTTCTTAGGCTTGTTCCAATAAGGAGACTTACAACTAGGACAGATTATTGGATCTTCTTTGGTCTTTATGCGAGGAATCCATTTATGACTGCAGCGTTCGCATCTGAATCCATCCATAGTAATCTTAATCTTAGCCATTATACAATTAAAAGCATAGGAATTATATAAATCTTTCTAGAACATAGGTTATATAAACATTACTTATATACGTAAGAAATAGAAAACTTTATATAGAATTAATACTTACATAAGTTATACTTAGTTAAGTAAGTTATTAGGAATGGAATTTGATTTGAAAGGTTTGTCACGGGAAGAAAGAGGGCGACTGCTAGCCAGAAAAAGCGGAATCTCAAAAACTGAACTTGGATGGTCAGTCCCATCTCAGACTGACAATAATCTCTATCTGGTTCGCTTTGATGGTTGTGGACCAACCTGCAATTGTAAGGATTATCAAATTAGAGACGTAAAATGCAAGCATATCCATGCAGTTGAATTTCACATAATGCGCGAGGTCGATAAGAACGGAAGCGTTACAGTAACAAAAAAGGTGATGTATTCGCAGAAGTGGACAGCCTACAACACGAGTCAGACAAACGAGAAGCTTGTTCTTATGAAACTTTTGAAGGATTTGGCTAGTAACGTAAAGCAGCCAGAATACAAGTTCGGCAGACCAACTCTTCCTTTTTCAGACATGGTTTTTGGTTCAGTTATGAAAATCTATTCAACTTTCTCGTTGCGCAGGTTCATTTCAGACATGAAAATAGCAAAAGAAATGGGTCTAGTTGACAAGGTTCCGTGCTACTCGACGATTAGTAACTTCATGAACAGAGAAGAACTTACATCTATTCTGAGACAGTTAATTCAACTTAGCTCTTTACCTTTGAAAGAAGTTGAAGAAGACTTTGCTATTGACAGTTCAGGATTCTCAACTTCTAGGTTTGCTCGTTGGTTTGATCATAAATGGGGCAAAGAGACAAAGTACCGCGTCTGGATTAAAGCACACCTGTGCTCAGGAGTTAAAACAAATATAGTAACAAGTGTTGAAATTACAGAAGGAACTGAGCACGATACTAAACAGCTTCCAGCGCTGATCCAAGAAACTGCTAAGAATTTCAATCTAAGTGAAGTAAGTGCAGATAAGGCGTACTCAAGCAAGAAAAATCTAGCCTTAATTGATGAAGCTGGAGCAGTTCCGTTTATTCTATTCAAGAAAAACGCCACAGATAAGCGAGTTGGATCATACATCTGGAAGAAAATGTATCACTATTTTATGTACAAGCATGATGAGTTTCTGAATCACTATCACAAGAGAAGCAATGCTGAGACTGTCTTTCATATGATTAAAACTAAATTCAAAGGAGATCTGCGAAGCAAGTGTAAGACAGCACAGATAAATGAGCTTCTATGCAAGGTGCTATGCCACAATATCTGTGTTATAATCCAAGAAATAATGGAACTAGGCATAAAAGCAGAGTTCCAAATGGAGATTTCTAACTAAGAAAAAATCTGACTAGAAATAATACAAAAAATAATGAATAAGAATAGTAAAAGATTCTTAGCTGTCTATCTATTTCAGTAAGTTATCTATTGTTCTTAAACCTTCAGCCATCGCCTCTTCGCCGTTTTGCTCAGCAAGTTCAATAGCTTTAGCATAATCTCCGCTTTCCACATAGACATTTAAAAATCCTTGATTATAAACCAGATCTGAAGCTGCTCGGGTCTTTTCTTCTTGACCGTATTCTCCAACCTTTTTATAGAAATCTGCATTTCCTTCACCCATAGCACCAAGAGCCATAAGTAAAGCAGTCTCTAACAGAGAATCGTCCTTTTTAGATATATTATCTGCAACTTTTGTTAAGCCTATTTCTTTAGCAAGTAAAACTGTTGCTTCTGAATCGTCTGTCTTAATATTGTATAGTGCTAGAATTTCCGGTTTTTTTGCTAATGCCTTAATTACTGCAGTTTGCGGATTAGTAAATTTTAAACTTTTAACCGCTTCTGTTACGTTTGCTTTAATTGCCATTTCACTTATGAGTGACATAATTAGTTTAAAAAGCTTCCTATTTGTAATTTGTATAGCGAAACACTAAATTATTTTACATTATATACTTGAGATATAAAAATACGCTGCTAGCGCAGCGGGCTAAGTTATTGATTAAAACTGCTGAAGGGAAAGCTGACTTGTTAGTTTAGTTTCTTTCTATATTGCAAAGAATAGACTTATTAAACAAAATCTACTTTTTAAACAAAGCCCAGATAATCATAAAGCTTTTAAACTATATATTTCACATATAAGTGATAATTAAAATGATGAATCAACTATTAAAATTAATCAAAAGAGATCCTCAGTCGCTTAGAGAAAAAGAGATTAGATGTGAAGAAAATGCTCTAAAAAAGACAAAGCCTGTTGATCTTGTAGAAAATACACTAGAAAATAACCGAAATAGCGCAATGAATTTTAATAAAGATATGAATGGCATTAATGTATTATATACTAACTATGGTATGCTTTTTGTTATTGACGAGCATGCTTATATAATTAATAAAGGATCTGCAAGAACTGGAGAAATTAGAGGACGATTTGATTTAAGAGAAATTACACCTGAGACGATTAAAAATATAGATATACTTCCAACATGGGATAATCGCCCAATTATTAATAGCTATGCAAGCGGCGGTGTTCTTAAACGAATAACAGAACAATCTAGACCTATCTCTGGAGAAGAATCTAAACAAATTCTTGAAAAATTAGGATATACTCCAAAAAGAGTTTATTATGAATTAACTAGTATGGATCCAAATGATCGTAATGCTGTTTTTACAGAGCTTGGTTTTAATAAATCTGAACTTTCTGATTTAATGTAATTTTTAAGATTAGAAAACCTTCTTGACGTTATCTAAATCAAAAACTTCTTTGATATCAACAACTAAAACATGATGAGGTATTATATCATCACCTTTGCTCTTTTCCATAGTAATATCAAAATACTCTCCAGATGAGTATATCTCACATTTTCCACTAGCTGCATAATAGTATTTACCTTTATCTAAAGCAGCAAGAGAAACGTTTTTGTTGTGCTTCAAGTTCTCAAAGGATTTTTTCATCTGACAAATCCCAATAAGTAGCTTATTTTTATGAAATCCTAAAGAAATCACTGCAATTATCCTTGGATTGCCTGATTTTGAGCAAGTAGCTAAGATTATTTCTTCTCTATCACCAAAAGCCTTCTTCCAATCCATAATAAAAGAACTATATTAAAATTATATAAGTTTTGTTAAAATCACTTATTGATCTATTTTTCTTCGTGCGATTAGTGCTTCTTTTACTAACTCTAAGAAAAATGTAAGTGATTCTCTATCATCTTCTGAAATTTCACGATTATCTGCAGTAGTATTAACACATTGTTCTAATAATCCAAATTCTCTTCCTTGTATGGATTTTGCTGGTTTGTATAATCTATCAGGGTTTTCTTCAGTGCTTTTTTTAATATTATATTTTTTCATAGTTAATCCATTAAGAAATATTTGGTATAATGTAATTCATATTATACTCTTCATATGTCCATTTATATGGTGAATCTTGACCTGTGCTAACTTCACAAACTAATTTAAATACATCTGGACTCATAACTAATTTTCTTATATCGTCTTTGTCTAGCTCTGGAAAAATATCGAACGCATCGTTAAAAGCTTTGAACTTAGGATGAAACATTCCTGTATTTCTAAGTAACTCTAAAGATTCTTTAGATCTCATGTTACTAATCAGTAATATTGGTTTTTAAAGGTTTCTGAAATAAAAACCCTTTTAAACCGTCACTGGACAGTAATTTATGGCATTTAGTAACCTAGACCATTCTGATTTAGGAGATATTCCAAAAGATATAAAAATTAGTCTAATATTACCTAATTTAAATGTGGGAACTAATCCAATAGTTACAAAACCAATTATATATAACTCTAAAATACTTAAAAAAGCATACATAAGCGCATTAAAAAAATCTGTAGATAAATTAGATGATATAGAGTTTGACCCTAAAGATTATGATTGCCAAAGAGCATTAGATTTAGATATATATGCTACTGAACTAAAGACTAACGGTTTTAAATTTTCTGGCGCAGATATGTATAACACATTAACAGTTAAACTTGCTGTTATAGATACTTGCAAAGCAGTGCCTTCTCTTAAAAAAATTCTTGATATGAAGACAAAAACGCATAGTCAATTACTAAATTATACACAAGGTGATGAAATTGCTATGAGAATTTATGAATCAAACTTATCAAATCAAAAAGGGCTTGATATAGAACCATTTCTTAAAAATATGCCTAAATTATAATTAAAATAAGGTATTTATTCAGCCTTTTCTTCTTCAGACTTCTCTTCTTTCTTATCTTCCTTAGGTGCTTCTTCTACTTTTTCTTCATTTGCTGGCTCTTCAGTTGCTTCTTCCTTAGCTTCTTCAACTGGAGCTGCAGGTTTCTCTTCTTTCTTTTCTTCTACAGGTTTTGCTTCTAAACCTAATAGCTTTGCAATAGTGTCTTTTCCAGCTTTTACAACTTTGCAGTTGATTTGAGCTGTTTGATCAGAAATAGTATTACCTCTAATTGAGCGTCTCTTTCTCTGGCCTTTTATTTTTGAGTTAAATCCTAAACTTCTAGTTACAACAACCTTTTTTCGTCCAGGACCATCAATATCTTTTCTCATTGGAAAACCAGAAGTATCTGAACCGCCTGTAACTTCTAATTCATAGCCGTTCAGTCCTATGATTTCGCCACGGAATTTTTCATTAATTTTCTTTCCGAAAAGCTTCTCAGCATCAGCTCCACTAACAACATGTTTGAATACTTTCTTTTCTTGTTTTGAGCCAATTGCTAACTTTATCTCAACCATTAGAATTACCGAGGATAAGGGTTTTTAAGTCTTTCTGAAAGAAAAAACTTTACTATCTGATTTATTTTCAGCTTAGTTAAAGCTTATGGCATTCAAAATACTTATAAAACATATTTTTGTTGTGTATTATGATAAACACTCCCGAAAACATTCCCATATCAACAAAAACAAAACATTTGTTTTATCAGACGCTAATAAAACAAGGTATATTGATCCCCACAAAAGAACAAGATATATGCACTCCGGAAGAATTATCATTTATTAATAATATTCATAAAAAAAGTGGCAAATTGCAAAATGATATGTATTTACATGAAAAAGTTAATAATTATATAAATAATGTAGTCGGATTATTATTAGATATAAATGTAAAAATAGAAATTAAATTTAAATTTTCTAATTATTTGCTAAACAAAATAAATACTGGCGAAGAAACACCTAATGAAATGGAAGCAAAAAACACAATAGATACGATTTTATCTCAATATTTACCTGAAGATATTGATTTTCCAGATACTTTAGATATAATGGAGACTTCTTTTCAAATTAATCAAGACCAACATGATATGTTCTAAGGCAGTATAAATAACTAAATGCCCCATATTTCTTTCTCTCGTCTATGGATTTCTGCAATTTCATTAAGGGTTGTCTTTTCTTGTCCATTTAATAATTTTTTAACTCCCTTTAACTGTTTAAAACTTGATTCGGGCACATCAATATACAACTCATCTCCACCTTCTGCATTTCTGCCAATTGTAATTCCCTTAACAGAAAGCGCTGCTTGCTCGCCTTGTTTTATCTCATCTAACTTTTTTCCAGCATCTTCAACACTTTTTATTGTTCCGATAACAAGCCCATCTTTATTCATTATATGTGTATTTGCTCGTATCTTACCTGCAAGAACTTCCACACCAAAAATAGCGGGACCTGATTGTCTAAATATATATTGAGGAAGTATTCTAAATTTTCCTGGCCAAGTTATACCTTGTAGCTTTTCTATTTCTGCTTTCTTTTTCAGCACTTCAATTTGTTCTTCATATTCTTCAACAATTTTGTAAATAACAGGATGACAGATAACAGGAATACTTTCTTTTTCAGCTTCTTTTTTTACAGAATCAATACATTTTACATTAAATCCTAGCACAAACCCTGCGCCTATAACTTCTTTCTGACTAGCTGCTTCTAAAACATCATTCTTTGATATGTCTCCAATATCTGCTTTCTTAATCTGAATACCTTTTTGTTTTAGCAAATTTGCAGCAGCTTCAATTGACCCAAGAGTATCTGCTTTAAGAATAATTCCTACATCATCAGTCTCAATTAAAACTTCTTCAATTTCATTTAAAATTCGCTCTTTTGCTTCATCAATTTCATCTTGATTTCTACCTGACGCAAATGGTGCTCCTGCAAGTGCTTTATCCAAGTCAGGTGCAAGAATTTTGATTCCTGTTGCAGCTACAACTTTATCTACGTGCTTAAAGCTACTCTTGCTATCGCGTATTTCAGATAATGGCAATGGCTTAAGCAAAGACCTAATCTTTGTGTCAAAAACATCTACGCCCCCAACAATAATCGTATCTTCTTTAGTTAGAGAACCTGCGTAAATAATAACATCCGCAGTAGTTCCCATTCCTTTTTCTTCCTTTATTTCGAGAATTGTTCCTTGTGCAGGTTTATTTACATCAATCTCAAGTTTATCATGTAAAAATTTCTGTGAAAGTCCGGTTAAAATCGCTAATAGCTCTGCAACTCCTTCTCCAGAATGTCCTGAAACAGGAACAATAGCAACATTTTTGCTATAATCATCAACTTGATTATAAATGTTTGAATCAAAACCTAATTCAGATAACTCTCCAATCAATTTGTAAAATCTTGTTTCGTAAGCTTCTTTTGCTTGCTGAGTTTGCTGTTTAAGATTTGATAAAAAAGTTTTGTCGTGAGGTTTCCATCCAGTTATCCTATCAACTTTTGTAGCTGCTACAATAAATGGAACTTTGAAAGTTTTAAGAATCTGAATAGCTTCTTTTGTCTGAGGCTGAACACCTTGATTAATATCAATTATAAGAACTGCAAGGTCTGCAATTGACCCACCTCGCTTTCGCAGGTTTGTAAATGCTTCATGACCTGGTGTATCTATAAATAAAAGCCCTGGAATAGTAAATTTCAGATTAAAAACCTCTAAAAGACCACCACAAACCTTTTTCAGCGTGCCAATTGGCACTTCTGTTGCACCAATATGTTGTGTAATCTTACCTGCCTCTCTCTGAGCAAGAGTGGTTCCCCTAATATAATCAAGCAAAGTTGTTTTGCCATGGTCTACATGACCCAACACAGTAATTATTGGTTGTCGAATAATTTTAATCACCTATAATAAACAAAAGACAACTTTGTTTTTAAGGCTTTTCAGAAAATTATATATTTAAATAAAGATTAGTTTAATATGGATTCTATGTTTACGAGAAACCCAATTAGTAGAATGAAACTAGAGCTTCAGCTAGCTAAAATGAAGCTTAAAGAGAAATCAAAACTGCGTAGAGAACGCAAGATTGAAAAGCTTAAGCAAAAAGCTATTGAAAACAAATCAAAATTAGAACTTCTTCAACTCAAGCTAAAGAATAAAAAATTAAAGAGCAAGAGAAAACGATTGAAAAGGAAGCTTAGGAAATAATTCTATGCAGGTATCCAATAACCTTCTATAGGGTATGTTGTGGCAGTGATTCTTTGAGGTTTATTTTCAATTAAATCTAATTCTACGCCACAATATTTAACAAAATAACGAAAATCATCTATTGATTTTTTTGAATTAAGAAAACTATTACTAAAATTATTCATTACAAACATTGCGCTATCTCCTTTAGCATCTCTATTTGGTAAACCCTCACATGTACGCATCATATTTAAATTAACTTGATAAGGAGAGTCATCTTCTAACTTTACATCTATTTCTTCTATTTTATTATAAGAAAAAGAATGTAAATCTTCAAGTGAATCTATAATTTCTTGTTTGAATCCTTCCTCAGGAGATATTTTATTTCGATTAAATAGGCATTTGCAATAAAATGCTAATTTTAAATGATATCCTTGATTATATATATCCTGTGAAACTAATTTTGCAAAAAATTGCCCTTCTGAAAACCCTCTTTTATCCAAAACAGGAGTTATCTCTAATGCAAATCGTATATCTTCATTTTCCAATATATCCATTAAATCGTTTTTGTGTCCTTCTATTTCATCATCAATATCATTAATTTTATTCTTCACTTGAGCAATATCATGTTCATAATCTTTTTGAGGTTCGCTATAATACGCGCCCTGTTCACTTTCTAATTGTGCTATTTTATTTCTTAGTGGAGGCTGCTCTTCACGAAGTGGATAAATTGCATCTACATGCACTTCAAATGGTGATGGTTCTTTTATTTTTTCTGTTGTCATTTTTATCTCATATATCTTCCAATGTAATTATAGCCACGTCCTTTTTCGTTAGGTTCTTTTCTGATATTAGCTAATAATATACGATGATATTCAGTGATTAAATCATCTGTTAATTTTGGTGTGATAGGTCTTAATGAATCAATATCAACAAGTAACTCTCTTTTGCGTTCA
>Ga0233437_1001610_pt1 | contig 40031 bp, 36 predicted proteins | sample SI_122_August201_FD_182714 | JGI IMG/M metagenome (GOLD analysis project Ga0233437, IMG submission 182714) | Seawater microbial communities from Saanich Inlet, British Columbia, Canada - SI_122_August2016_200_MG | ecosystem: Environmental > Aquatic > Marine > Inlet | place: Canada: British... | reverse complement strand
GGTCATCCTGACCTTAAGAAAATGAAGAACTTTGGAGGAAACATGAAACGTTTTTCTTTACTATTTATCCTGGTATTTGCTGTCGCTGCTTTCGGTCAGGAAGCTATGGAAGCACCCGCCGAGGAAATGGCAACTGAAATCATAGCAGATTCTGCCGCTGTTGACACGATGGCCATGGGCGAAATGCTCATGACTGATACCACCGCTGTTGAGGAAGCTGTGATAGAAGAAGATGCCGGAGATGCTTTAGAAGCCATGCTGGCTGAAGAAGGCACCATGGAAACTGAGGTTACAAGTGGATCAGCTATGATCGGTTACACAGCAGGTCTAATGGGTGGTTATCCAGTATACATGAGTTCTGGACTAGGTTCTGGAAAAGCAGCCCCAGTATTTGGAATTATCGTTGCAACGCCTTTTGGATTTTCAATAGGTCCACTCGGATTTGGAGTTGGTGCTGAATTAGGAATGTATGATTTTTCAGATGTCGGTGATTACAAAGGTTTTGTTGCCATAGCAACCCTTAATACAGCATTGATTGAAACCGCTCAAGGAGCTGTTTCAGCCGAAGTGGGCGGCGGCTATTATGGTACGAGTATGGGAGGTACAGCTGGAGCAACTTTCAGCTATGCAGTACCGAACATTCCATTGGTTATTAAACCATACATTCGTGCTAACATGACGCTAGCTTCTGGTGACAATGACATTGGTAGTGTTGCCTGGATAAACGCTGGATTGTACTTAGCATATGATATAAGTACTCTCTTTTAGTACCTTTCGACATATTTAATATTGCACGCTCAAAAGCCCTGCCAACTGACAGGGCTTTTTTGAGCGTGGCCCCACCACAAGTATATAATTAACCAGATTGTCCCTTTCTTATTCGCACCTTTATGTGCCAAGTACCTATTCGGTATATCTGCAAAAGCCGCCACTATTTTATTACACTACTCGAAGTAGCCAAAGCCCCTCCGAGACTTTTAAGTAAAATTAACTAGCAAGTTCACTATTCCTGCAATCGGGATTTTCCTCTACAGCGATTCTCCACATGATAATTGCAAAATTTCTTGCCATGTTCTTCTGACCAATCAGCCGACGCAATCGAGATGAACTCAGGTCCATTATCTGACCGTATCTTTCTTGGATAACCTCGTCTAATGCTATACGATCCAAAACACGGATCATACTTGGAGCAGGAAGACTAAAATCAACATCAATGGCAAGTACCTCTCGATTAAAATCATCAGCCACATTAAATGTCCTAAACTTTCAACCACCCAATAGTGAGTTACTCATAAAATCCATGGACCAAGACTGGTTGATTTTCTCAGGAACAGATAATGGCTCTGGGTTTCGAGTTGGCAAACGTCTCTTGTATTTCCGTCTGAGGTTTTAACTTCAATAACTTATAGACTCGATACACTCGCCCGTGATTCCAGGGTTTGCCTTGTATCTTGATCATGGCATACATAAGACGAAAACCATAGGCCGGTTTTTCTTCTGCCAGTTGAATAAGTGCATCGATCACAGGAATATCCTTTGTGAGATCAGGTGAGTAGTTAAATGATGTCCGAGATATACCTATAACTCGGCAGGCTGCTAGTTCACTCATTTCATGCTAATTCATTAGATATTCTGCCATAGGACGCTTCTCAACCGGCTTTATAGCTTTTTTGTGATCAACACACCCTTCAATGCGTCATGTTCCAGGCTCAGATTGGCATATAATCGCCTCAAACGACGATTTTCATCTTCTAACTCTTTAAGTTTCCGAATGTCAGAAGCTTCCATGTCTCTGTATTTAGATTTCCAGTTGTAGTAGGTTGCATCAGCTACTCCATATTCGCAGCAGACCTATTTAACAGCACGACCACCTTCAACTTCCTTCAGTATCCGGCTTATCTGGCTTTCTGTATAACAACTCTTGCGTATTGATAGCTCTCCTGAATCAGCTTCAAGTTTAACTAATTCTCTTTATTTATCAATGGCACTATTTTTAGGGGGGTACAATTACAAAAAGAACAGCAAATGCTAACTTTGGAAGTGGTGTAAGTCAGGGGGAAGGTCGCGGTTATTCAGTATCACACTTAAACGCATTGCAAGTTCATTGTCCCTAATATCGGAAATTAAATGTGGACGGGTTATTTTACCCAATCGAGTAGCTTAAGTCTTATTAAGAAATAGAATCCGTTTGATTCAAGAAAATCGTAGGTAAGGCGAATTTCATCAAAATATTGATTTTCTGTAAAATAAAATCTGAGATTAATTTCGGGTTTCCATTGACTCTCAAAATCATAGAAATGAGTATAGTTGTCGATTGAGTTCCATGTCGTAGACACCGTTTGAGATCCAGTTTGATAGACAGAAACCTGCAAATCATAAATTAATTTTTGGATTCTTTTGTTATATACTATACTCACACCATGCGATTGTGGTGATCGGTGACCCAATGATTTGCTCTGTATTTCTAAATTAGCAAACATCCCCCCATTGGTATAAAGCCAGGGAGAGGCAAAATAATATTCGAATCCAAGTATCCCTTCCGAAGACGATTTTTCAATACCGATTGTTGAACCAAAAACATCTTGAACATGTTCTCGGTCAGCAATATCTACTTGGAAATCATCTACAATAATATCCAAGTAGATTTTCAGGTTCTCCTTTAAATCATATTCCAAATCAATGCCTAAAAACTGGTTATCATTATTAGAACCTGTAACTCTGTCCCGGACATTATCATGTAATTGTTCAAGTTGATACAAGGCAGCAGGATTCATATACTTTAAATCTATTCCTCTATGAAGCCCTGTTGCTACAACTGCCTCTTTAAAACCCAACACCAAATCCTTCCCCAATTCAAGTGAAACCCGTCGGTAATAAAGCCAACGATTAAAGGATCCAAGGTCATGTTGACGATTATCAAGCCGAATTAGACGATATTCATATTCAAGTTTTTGAAACCCATAATAGTGAAATGCAAATTGATCCAAAGCTGGTGCATATGCTGAAAAAAGAGTGGCGTTAATTCTGGTTGGTCCGGAACTAACATATTTGCGCCCAAGGCTCACACTATAATTATCACTATTCAATTGCAGGTAACTAATTTCATTTACCAATGTAATATTGCCACGATGATACGAGTGCAGCAGTATCATAGGAACAGGGTGATCAAGATGAAATAAAGTCACCCTCTGATTGAACTTAAGCGATTCGTGCTCAAGACTAAATTGAACGGGAATATGAAATGATCTCTGTGATAGTTCAGGCAGTATAGCAATTACGTTTTGAGGTAATATTGTCTTCGGTAGTAGAAGTAACAGAACTATCATTAAACCGAAAAATACCATAGGCTTGGTTTCCGATTTGGGGCGTTTAAGAATAGCGGAAAAATATTTAATCAGCTGTGGCAATTAGACTAGCTTTAGCTTTCAACTCCCTAAGGTTTTCGATTTTACTCATTAATCTTGGGAGTGCCAGTTTATTGGCAAAATAGATTATACCTAACTCGAAAGCCATCGCAGGTGGTATGCCAACACCCAACGAACGTACTGAAGCTAAGCCAACAAGGATGAAAAGGATGAGCAAATCAGATATTCTCCAAAATTCAGGTCCAAGACCTTTTGAGCGCATCACGTAGTTGATGATCGCGATAACTGCGATCAATCCTAACAGACCATACCTAATTAAACTCCCAATGACTTCCCCTGAATATGATAGCCCAAAAAGGGAACCGGAATAAGCCAGATTAAGCATAAGAACTTGAAGCATTCCAAAACCAATTAAAATGATTTCACTATTATAGGGAAATATTGATCCTTTTATTGTAAATAGCCCAATAAGAATAAGACTCCCAATCAGCAAAGGAGTCGATATTATTTGATCAAGACTACCATAAGAAAGAAATGCAATACACACATAATATGCAAAAGATAATATTGGCAAGAATCTAACTCTGACTAAAGCCTGGTAACTTGGAAGATGCTCTTCATCCCAGTTGATTGTATGTATCATACGCGTCACTATAGATATGCCAAAATCGTTTGCCGAAGAAATAAAAATCAGGCAGGCTAATAGTACTAAGTAAAAGCACATATAAATATAGCCGGGCGTGGTTAAAATAGATGCTACAGCAAAACTTCCAAATATACTAAGATAAAGAAAAATAATAAGCAACGTCCCTCTGTATGAACCACTTCGTTCATACAAGAGGTGGTGGAAGTGGTTTTGATCAGGTTCAAGTGGATGCAATTTATGTTTTATTCTGTCATAAAAGACTCTGGCTGTATCAATAATTAGATATGAAGTCAGCAGAACAAACGGGGTAACATCAAAGAAAGAGAAATACCCACTTGAGGTGCTAATGAAGAGAAGAGGAAGTGTGGCTACGTGAAATCCAAGCAATAGGCTACCACTATCACCCATAAAGAATTTTGCAGGTTTCTGGTTAAAGTGCAGAAATGCTCCCATGGCACCCATATAAATAGCATTAAAATAAATGAAATCCTTATTATCTGTCAACCAACCGAAAAGAAGTGCAAAAAAACTGGTTAAGAATATATACCCTCCGGACAGACCATCCATACCATCGATAAGATTTACTGCATTTACGACCCCGATAAACCAGAAAAGATAGAGTGCACCGAGGGCATATATAGGGAGAAAATAATGCAAACCAAAAAATGTTATCGTGTCAACCTGACCCACAAATTGAAGGACTATCAAGGTACCTATCAAAATTTGTGCTGGCAATTTGAACCGCCAGGAGATTGACCAGTAGTCATCAATTGCACCCAATGCGAACATACCTATACCACCAAGGAAATACCAGTTATACTGGGCATGAACATTCATAATGAACCAACCCAGCACAATTATCGCTATTCCAAAGGCAATCCCGCCAAAACGAGGTTTTGCTTCAGTATGTAATTTTCGTTCAGAGGGATGATCCATAAACATATCGGGTTCCATATACCTAAGTAAGAACCTGGAGAGCCAAAGCGTGGCGGCAAAAATAAGAGCAAAATAACTAACTGTTGTCATTGGTATCCGGTAATTTTACTATTCAGTACTAACAATTGGTTCGAAGCTAATTAAAATTTTGAGTATATGTGAGATATAAATCACGCTATGTGAGTAAATGGATATAATTAATAACACTCGGTGGAGGTCCTCGCAAAACAATGCTACGATACTTGGAATCCTTGATTAACATTCCTCCTAATGTGCGTTAGCTTTTACCGCATTCAATAAAAGCTAAAAGCAATATGCACAATGTAATCTAGATACCATCTTGGAAAATGGGATAGTTGCTCAAAAAAAGGATTTATAAGTAGTCCGTTAGTAGGCATGTTTGAGGTAATTTCTATTCTATGTGATGGGTCATGCGGACATCTCTGTCCTTGTCGGCAAGTGAAAGTTAATAAAGCGCTTCATACTTTGAGACGATAATCTCCCACCTGTATCTTTTCTCGGCAATGCCCTTCATTGCGTCTGAAATTATCTGGATACTATCACGATTTAAATGTGCCAATAATTTCTGGAGTTCTGTATCCGAAGAAAAATACAGAGCTCGATTCTCTGTTGTTTCCCGATTGTAAGGAACATCGTATGCAATAATGGGCAATCCGAGAAACATTGCTTCAACAAGTGAGGGATTGGTCCCACCTGCTGAATGGCCATGTATATACAAATAGCTATTCTGCTTAATAGCATTTAATAAATCTTGATCCGAAATATAATCTAACAAAATAATATTGTCATTCTCACTATATCGAGTGAGCAAGTTTTTACCATAATCACTATTTTTCCAGTTTCCTATTCCAACTAAATTAGTACCCTTGTTTTTTGAAAATGCCTCAAGTATTAGATGTATATTGTTTTCTGGTTCAATGCGACAGGTGAAAACAGAATATTCATCAAACGGGACTAGTTCTTTAAAGTTTTCATTATCAATACTTGAAATAACCAATGAATTATCACCACCATACTCAATGAGGGCTGATTCCCTTGAATAATTTTCGGTGACATAATTCTGGATATGCTTGTTATCTGAAACGATGCAGTCCGCATATTTTACTGCAAAGTATTCGGATGTTTTGAGTATAAATTTGGCTAAGCGATTCCACTTGTCCCGTTTCCATTCCAATCCATCAATGTTAACTATTACCTTATTCTTAAATAATAATTTAATAAAGGGTAAAAGGGAACACCCAGATACTCCCATTATTAAGAGAGTGTCTCCCCGGTATACAGCCATCATAATTGTGATATAATCGTAAATAATACTTTGCCAACCATTTGCATTTATGGGGACATACCTTAGATTTGAGTTTTTGAAATGACTCAGTTGATTAGTATATGAATTACTGCTACAGTAAACAGTATATATTATTTTTTCGCTTTGATGAGTGACCAACTGTTCAGCGCAAGTTTCCAGTCCGCCATAATTAGCCGGAATGCCGGCCGTTCCAATAATTGATATATGTTTATCCATATTTATTAAAACAATTTATTCTTCCACGTTTCTGGAGTTAGATCACTAATAATCTCTAAATCAAGATGATATTTAAAGGGTTTTGCCCCTCTTTTTTGTATGTGTTCTATCATCGAAGTAAGACCATCTTTTAGTTTGACTTTAGTTTCATAACCAAATAAACCCCTCGCTTTATTAGCTGAACAATTTGCTAAGAGCACCTCCTGCGGACGACCTTTCTTAAATATCGGATCTAGATCAAATCCAAGTAATTCTGAAATTATTTTTGCTAGTTGGTTGATTGAAATAAATTCATCATCAGGACCGATGTTAATTATTTCACCATTAATATTTTCAGAAGTTGCCAATATTTTCAATATGTCAATATCGTCTTGGACAAAACTAAAGCATCTTTTCTGTTCGCCATCGCTGTAGATTATTGGTTGTCGCCCTTGCAGCATTAAATTAATCATAATACTAGCTACATTCCTGTAGGGATCATCATATTTTTGTCTTGGACCAATTATGTTATGAGGGACAGCAATGACATATTCCATGCCATGAACTTCAGCTAAATTTTTTAGAAGTAGTTCAACACTTAACTTTCCTATTCCATAAGGGTCCTGAGGTTTTGGAGTCATATCTTCTGTAAATGGAACAACCTCCTGAGTGCCATATCTTGCCATGCTAGAACAATAGACAAATCTCTTAACATTATTTGAAATCGATGCTGTAATCATTGATACTGAGGCTTGAACTATATTTTTTGTAACAATATAGGGGCTAAAAACACTCAACCCTTCGTAAGCAGTAGCTGCACAATGATACACTATATCACAACCCTTGGTAATTTTCACCATCGAATTATAATAGTTACAATCATATTGATGAAATTCTACGCCTTCGGGTACATTATCAAGATAGCCACCAATAAGATTGTCACAACCCACTACAGTGTGACCTTCCTCAAGAAATGAGTCTGCTAAGTGACTACCCAAAAATCCAGCAACCCCACTAATAAATATTTTCATTCACATATTCTCCGTTTTTTAAGCTTTAATAATGTCCTACCATTGTAATGATAGATATCTAGAAGTACATATTTTTTTTAATCAGCCACATTCTAAGACAATAGCTCCTCTGAAGTATATTTCTTGTGCAATATTTTATAGCGTAAAATGTACAACGTAATAATTACAAATATTTGAACCTGCAATTTATTGATTCCCGCATTCATAATTTCAGTAAGTAAAAATATTATAAATGGAAGAAATATTTTTAATTTCATATTTTTAAAAGAAGTTATAAAAATACTATAAAATGCTACAAAAATGAATATGCCATTTTCAGCCATAAAATGGAGATATCCATTGTGTGCATCAAGTAATAAATAATCTCCAAATATATCACCCTCTAAATATTTCATACTAACGTAAAAATACCCATAGTCATATTTGTAATAATTCCAACTCCAATTACCAACTCCACTATAGATATTGTCAATTATCATGTCGAGGCTTAAACTCCATAAAGATAATCGTGAATATATGCTACTTATTTCAGGAGTTATCTCACCAGATGTAAATAAATATATCGCACTGATAACTTGAGGTATAATAAATATTAATAAAGAACTAAATATCACAATTGTAACTATTTTTGTTGCAATATTACTCTTGCCAATAAACATAATATAAAGCAATTCAAAGAGCACAAGAATGATCATTGCTGATCTTCCACCCGTGAGGTATAGTATTAGCATAAGACTTAAGGTATATACTATGCTGGTTTTTTTAAAATAAATTTTAAAAATACTATATATGAATAGTAATAAATTTGAAAATACATTGTTCGCCAAGGTAGAATGAGTAAGATGATCATAATCCGAAAAATATCTACCATATAATAATGAATCTGCCAACAATAATGTAACAGAGATCCATAGACCCTTATATATATATGATAGATAGATTTCTTGAGGTGGAAATATATCATCAGTTATCACAAATAAAAATAATAACCGTAAAAATACGAGCATTCCACCATAGGCATTAGCTGGTTGTAATGAATAATAAATGAAGGCAAAGTTGATTACATATAAAACAAAACAAACAATCATAGAGTTTTTAAAATAATTCAATCGAGCAGCAATTCTTTTATTGTATACGAAAGAATAAATTGTCATGTAAAGAATTATAAAAATATCGTAGTATTGGATTATTCCTATCGTAACTCTGATATTTTCGCTTCTGTCAGAATTGAAGTTTGGCAATACATTATCAATCGCGCCTGGAATATTCAGTATTAATATTGGAAACAATAATTGTTTATATTTAACATTAATATTTGTAAAGTATGGCAACATTATTGCGAACAGAATTGCAATTGATATTACAAATTTGATATTTATAAGTACAGGATAGTCAAAAGCAATAAATGAAACCGCCACAATCGTTACATATAATATGAACAATGCGGATAATATAACATTTGATCTTGAGTTATTGAGTCTAATTATTGCACCTGGTAATAATTGCGTTTAAACATACTTCTAGCCGAATCAACTTTAATTATTTTGTAACCTCTAGAATATGCAACAAATAATAATCATTTAATTTGAAAATATTTAACATTATATCTCATTTATGTTATACTTCTGTAAAAGTAGTTCAAGATTGGTAAAAGTGTGAAATAATCTTAATTTTGGATTGATATATGCATAACATTCCAATGCATTATAATATTTTCTTTGAACTTCTACGTGAGCTGTGCTGAGCGAAAAAGAAATAATTGTTTTAATATTATACTTTTCAATAACTTCTTCTATTCCACATCTCTCATTCATAATTTCCAGTGAATAGGAAGAATTTATATTTTCATTAATATAATGATACATTTTATCATTAATTAATCTTGGGTGTGGTTTGTAATATATTTTACCTGATATGTTATAGACTATATTAAATATTTTCTCGACTATTTGATAGTGTTCATTAATATATATATCACTCCCAAGTATTACAATATTACATCTGTTGTGCTGTAATCGTTTCCTAGTAAAAGGGATTTGTCTTGTTGTTACAGCGTGAATATTGGATAGCTCTGGGTCATATGAGTACAATTCATATACGTTGTTAAACGGATTAATTATATCTGAATAGCACATCCTGTAATTCAACCCAATAAGTTTAGCTACTATTATGTTTCTAAGTTGAATTATATATGTTGATATTGAAGGTTTGAATATGTAATGTGATAATATTCCATCAGGATAATTGTAAATCTGATAATTTTGAATTAGCCTATTATTTGCGAGATAATTGGCATTGATATTTAAATAGTGAGGTATGAATATTCTAACACTAGAATAATTTTGGTCTACACTACTAAATATTTGCTTAAATATTGCTTTCCTTTTCCTTTTCAGAATTTCTTTAAGTACATTTAGGAATACTGTTAATGTAGGTAACTTATAAGTTTGGGTATTATTATACTTCTTTACATTAATAGTAGCTATTATGATATTCTTATCCCCAGAGTACAAACTATCAATCAATCCTCGTACAACTCTCTCATGGTACGTTGTATGGATTGAAAATATGTTACACGCTAAATCTTTTTTCATTGTCACTTATCAGTTTATTAAATATTATTTTTCCATAATATCTTAAATATGATACAAAGAACAGAATGGAACATAGTAACGATATAGCTGCTCCATTTATACCATATCCATTTGCAAGTAATATGTATGTCAATATCCCATTAATAAAAGTACTTATAATAAGTGATTGAAAATATACTTTTTGTCTGCTGATAATGTTTAAGATATTTCCATATAGAGCGAGTGGCATGATAGCTGCAGAAACCAGCATAATAATTAGTGGATATTTTATCAATGAATATTCGGGCATATAATTTGATATTACATATTTATAAAAAATACTAATTACTACTGAGACTAGAATTATAAAGATTACAGATATCTTTTGCAAATGCTTTGAAAGTCGAATCATTTCCGAGTAATCTCTTGCACCATGACATTTAATAATATCAGGTATGTAATAAGTACTCATAGCTATCCCCAATATAAAGCATCCCCGAAATATCATAGATGCTAACGAATAAATACCCAATTCTGAGGTACTAACCATCATCGTCAGCAAGACTTTATCTATTGTTAGCATAAATTCATATAATATTCCCACCATTAAAACGGGAAATCCTATCTGAATTAATTTCTTGAAGTATGTTCGGTGTTCAAGTGAATATTTGATGGAATATTTTGATTGATCTCTTATTCTAATAAATATAAATATTTCTGTAATCATTATTACACTTGCAAACACTATAAAATAGTCAAAACCATAGTGTACTAATACTATTCCGACCACCAGTAGTATGCTCAATAGAATATTACTAGCTGCAAATAGGTTAAAAGCAGACAAAGAACGCATTACCATCTTAAGCGTCACAAAAAGTAGATAAATACAATAAACTACAATCACTATTATGATCTCGCTTGTTGTGAAATCATATAAATATTTAAAGAGTAAATATATAATTGGAACCATCAAGACTATGAATAATACAAATATTATTAGAATTGTAGATCCAACTATATGTTTCGATAAAGGATTATTCCCACGTATGTTAATGATTGGTATACGTAGTCCCATTCCATTAAATAATCCGAAGGTCAATAATGGCAAGTATTGGAAGTACAACAAGACAATACTAATTTCTCCCCACCGCGAGGGACCTAATATTTTCGCTGCTCCAAGATTAAAGAGAAATAATGTTGCTGTATAACTAAAATGTGAAATTATGTAACTATATTGAATTGTCACGATTTTTTCAGAACCTATATATCACTGATGTTTATTTCCTGTTTTATCTGAAAGGTCATTTATAGATGAGTTATAACTACTCGTCTGTAATCGGAGTAATTGTTACACTGGAAGCAATGATATGCTCAAAATTATTTGATCGAAAAGTCTCGTCCATTTCTAATGCTGAATAAGTTACTCTACAAAAAAATATTTCCTTATCTATCGGAAGATATTTAATGCTAGGAAGCATGGCACCAATGGCGGGGTTGTGAGTAAATTTTATTTTTTTTTCACTATCACCAATTATCAACTCGCCATTAGTAGCTCCAAGACTTTGCAAAGATGAGATTAACGGTGAATAGTAGCTGCCATGATCAATTTCAATTTCCCCAAAATTAAAGTATTCATAACTATTACCTCCATTCTTTGTTGCGAAGTATAATGACTTCCTGTCCCATGATTTCGGTATAAGCGTAAAGTTTATTGGGTGTATTATACCAGGGAAGCGTGTTGAGAGTGATATTGTTTTTTTAATTGTCAAACTCTCAGAGTTAAGGCTAAGTTTTGTATGAACAACAGTACCTCCATCTTTAGCTTCTGAATGAGAAATTATGTTGCTGTATTCCTTCTCAATAGTCGAAGTTGTTGCAAGAATATCAGTAAACTTATGCTTTGCAGCTGGAAATATTACAGTATGACCAGAATAGAAATCAGCTCCCAGTGAAATATCCTCATAGAAACCGTGTTCAACTCTTCCGAATAACGGTAGATCACTCAATTTATTAAATATGCACTTTTCTATAGTGCCTCCCCTCTTTCGATTTAGAATAATTTTCACACCAGGTGTTTCCATGGCAGCCAGTCCTATGGGATTCTGTCCAGTTTCATCAGATTCAAAACTATGATATTGATTATTTAAGTGTTTATTGTCAATCTTTCCACCATTCAGTTTCCAGTTATTTTCTGCAAGAGCGAGTCTTTTACTATATGATTTCCAACGAGTTTTTGTAATGTGGGTTCTAAAATCACTGGACCAAAGGAAGCACAATTCTTTCCAGTCTGATAGTTTAAATTTATCCTGCTTTGAATGTATAATATCATATAATTGATAGCATTTGGTGTTAATTTCAAAATCTGATCTTCCACTTAATGCCCACCTATTAATGTTATATTTATCTTGTTTTTTAACAGGTATTGGTTGTACGCTATTAGATAAATTAACAAGATTGCCAGCGCCTTCTGTCGTGATACCCAAAATTACCTCTGATGGGAAAACTGTAGAATTACCATTATCTATGAGGGCTTCAAACAGGCTAATTATTTTATCCCATTCACTCTGTGCACTAATAATTGTTTTCTCTGTCTTATAGCGACCAGGTCTGAAGTCAAATATTTCAACATCATTGCAGTATAGTGGGTAATAATTATTTTGGGGTTTACTCTCCTGAAATTGAAAATAGTCTTCTTGGCTAATTTCTCCATGGACATATCGTTGGAACTTTTGAAATATGATAGAATCAGCCCAAATAACTGGTATAGAGTAGTTGTTTCCCCCTTTTGCTATTTGGGGAAGCCAATGCCATAATTCCTCCCAAGACTTATTATACTTCTTTGCATTATTCCACTCCATTATAATTGCTTTGTATCCCGCAGCCACATAAATCTCAACGAGCCCTTCAGAATATGCCATCTCATTGACAAGAGCTACTTCAGGAACTACTCCTAAGAGTTTCCTATATGTTGACATTCCAAGTAGCTGATTCCATTCATTTAATTTTGCGGGGACAAGTGGTCCAATTATTTGAGAATATCCACTCCCTATCAACTCGACTTTGTTTTGTTCCAAAAGGGCTTTAAATCTATTTACCCAAGAGGGATCGAGAGAACAAATTAGATCCAGGGTTAAACCTGAGAGTTCAATTCCAATTTTATAACCATTTTCAGCCAATTTGAATAATGGCCAATAACACTTGCTTATCACTTCTAAATATTGCTCTTCCTCTATTGAGGAAAACATGAGATTTAAATGAAATACTGAATATAGCTTAGCCATATTATATCAGGTCTTGGAGTTCCCTCCACCCGCAAGCCACCCCCCGTCTACATAAATTGATTGCCCTGTTATGTAGCTAGCTTCGTTGGAGGCTAAAAATAAAGTTGCTCCAACTATATCTTCAGGAGTCCCTGCACGATCCTGTGGGATTAACCTCAAAACGTCCTTCACCAAATCATCATCAGAGAAAATATCTTTAGTCATCGGCGTAATTATTCGTCCTGGACCAACACAATTAACAGTGACACCATGAACAGCAAACTCAACAGCTAGTGCTTTTGATAACTGTTTGATGCCACCACGACTTGCAACATATGGAACCATATTTGGCAATCCTATTTCAGATGTCAATGACGAAATAAAAATGATTCGGCCTGATCCACGATTAACCATTCCCTTGGCAACGTTTTGTGCAGTAAAAAAACTACCATAAAGATTTGTTTCAATTACATGAGACCAATCTTTGACACTAACATCAAGTGCTGGTTTTCGTAATTGCACTCCTGCCGCTACCACAAGGACATCAATTCTATTCTTTTCCTGGAGGATTTTCTCGATTCCACTTTTGACAGAATCAGGTGATTTAACATTCATTTCAATAAATATTCGATCCGATAAAATATTTTGATTTTTTTTGCGATCAGCACAAAATACAATCCCTCCAGCACTCAAAAATGCATCTGTAATAGCAGTACCAATAGCACCCTCACCACCAGTTATTAAAATAACTTTATCTTGAAAATTGTAAGAAGTCTTATTTTTCATTTTTCCTCTCGGAATAATCACCCCACCAGGCGGACTTCGTCCAGCCTCCATCAATAACAATTTGTTGACCATTTATATGCCTTGCCTCGTCTGAAACAAGAAAACAAATAAGATCTGCAACCTCTTCCACTTCCCCTAACCTTATATTTGGTGTTCGCCCATGCATTCCTACTTCAACGTCAGGACTTTGGGAAAGAAACCAAGATGTTCTTGGAGTACGTATAGGACCTGGGGCAACGGTATTAGTAGTTATATCATGCTCACCCCATTCTACAGCCATACCTCTACTCAGTCCTTCTACACCAGATTTTGCAGCATTGTAGATAACTCTTTCAGGATAAGTAGCTACATTATGAAAACTAGCCATATTAACAATACGTCCATATTGATTTTTAACCATTACTGAACCAAATGTTTTACAAGAAAGAAATACACCATCCAGATCAATATCTAAAACTGACCGCCACTCATCGAGAGTTGTATCTTCAAGCTTGCTTACAACCCCAGGTGCTGCAGCAGAGGTAACTAAAATATCAATCTTGCCATGCGTAGAAACGATTGATTCCTTAATTCTCAACAAGGCTTGCTCATCCTGCACATCGCATCGAAAGCTTGCTCCTGGATTAGATAGGCTTTTTCTAGTTTCTTCGAGTTTTTCAATTGATCTTCCTAGTAGACAAACAAACGCACCAGCCTCAGAGAGTTTTTTCGAAATTCCAGCCCCCATACCGCTTCCAGCACCTGTAATTACTGCAATCCTACCATTTAAATTGAACATTTTGTATGTCCTTATTTTTAAATTTTTTCCCATTCTTGTTTTTTGCACAGATATGCCCAAATATACGCTACTTTCACTCCAGGCTCACCTACAACAGGATGGTATCCCATAGGTATCGTTCCAAATGTTTGATTCTCAATTAGCCAGCAATCATTCACCTTTTCGTTGTTATACCAAACCCCTTCACCTCGTTGTATCGCTCTCTCTGAACCACCTTTTAGAATGTAAAAAAATACTTCTTCAAAACCAGGCTCTGTATTTAGCTCAAAAGGATGTGGTAAACTAGACCAACTATTTTCATGACAATGTTTTGTAATCCCCAATCTTATTTCACCATTAGTGTTACTTGGAGTCAAATAGTGATACACATCTCTTTGTGTACTTCCCTCGCCAACGACTATGTGGTGTCTACCTTCCATGGAATGTACTACTTCATCATTGCCTAGTTTGCAAATAACTTTCTTAATATCTCCCTTTTCCAAATAGACAGTGGCTGTCTCACTTCCAGTTTGAAAAATTAATTGATTGTTATCACCACTCACTTTTAATGTATCAAGTTTACATGTATTACTCCACTGGTAAGACATACTTTTTCTCCTTTAGGTTTTGTAGCGCTCGAGAGACAGCAACATTTCTATCATATCCCGTACCCAGCGCAAATTCTCTGCCAATGCAATCCCGTGCGTCGGGTTTTATTTGAGCGAATATGGCTGCATGCAAGCCATCATTTTCATAGTTAAAATATTTGTCCCAAAAGTCAAAATCTATTTGGGTGCCCAGAGCCATCTGGATCGCAGCGGCTACAAAATTCCCCCCTCTGGCCAAAGTACTTTTTGAGCTATCCCAGCCGCCCGACAACCGAGGAGTAAGCTCAATAATTTGTGGACCATTAACTGTTAACATTATGTCTGCCTTAAGGAAGTGGGCCCCTTCTTGAGATCCCATCCCAATAGCAATTCCAGCTTTCTGAATCATTTTTTTAATTCTTTCCTTTGTCAAGAGATCGTGAATAGCAGGGTTAAGATGACCTATTTCTACGCCCAAAGACACATCATCATATAATGATCCATCCAAAGCTCGAAAATGCTTAAAATCTTTTCGAAACAACCTGTCTACCCAGTTAAGCCAGTACATCTGACCATTAATCCAAAGAGTTTCAACAGATTGTTCAGCAATTTCTGAATCAAGAGGAACTAAACACTCCTCAATAAGTACCTTGCCTGTAGTACCATTAGTTAATGCGTTATTAAAATTTTCAGTGCTAATTTCATCAGCGGATCGAGCATAAGAAAATCCTCTACTCCCTGAATTATCGGTAGACTTAATAACAAAGGGTTTATCAAGAGATACCGCATATTTTTTGGCATCAGAAATTGTTGAAACTGATTTAAATCTAGGTTGTGGTATCCCGCTGTCTGACAACAACTCTCTTGATTTGTGCTTGTACCGACAAATATGAGATATATGAGGATCAATTCCCGGTAAATTTAGTGTTGAGGCCACATTTGAGACTGTCTCATGGCAATCTGCAGCTACAGTTAAAACAGCTGCTATTTCAACTGAGGATTGAATTTCCTCAATCTTGGATAAATTACCTTGTATATCAAATGTATCAAGCTGTATAAAGATGTCGGCCATGTCGTGGCAATAACAATTTGGTGTAATATCAGTTAATACAAGTTTGTACCCCAGATCTGTGATAGTTTTAGCACAATGGGCTTGCATTTCTCCACCCGCGAAGAGCCAAATCGCCTTATCTCTCATCCGATATACCTCATTTATTATTTATTGTATGCTTGCCAAACATTATGGCAATTAAGGTAGATTTTTACTTGGAAGAAGCACCCGATTAATGCTAGTCTCCCAAATATATTTGAAGCGCAGAATAGTAGAATCCCACAAAATCTGATTTCTATTAAGCTTTATAATTTATGATTAAACTAGCGACAAGAATTTCGAGTACAACGAATCATCCCAATCATTTCAAAACTATTTAAAATTCATAAAGTGCGCTTACATTTTTTTCATTAACGATACGTTTTGGTAGCGTAGTATCTCATAAACCCTATATATCAAATCAATATTATTCAATGCTACCAACACAACAATAAATTCCGACCCTACGCCGAAGGCAAACATCACAAGAGACCAAAATTCAAGCTCCGTTGCAATCCCAATCCCAATTAGTACTCCCCTATCTAAGAAATATTGCTTCAGAGGAGCACGATTTTTCAAGAAGCCCAACCGCGGTAATATGAAATACTGAACAACCACGAAATACAGTATATATGAAATCCAATAATAATATCTTAGGATTTCAGAGCTTGTAGTTAATGAAATAAGCATCCATAAAGAAACATAAAATATTTTATCAATTGTACCATCTAGAATCCCCCCAATTTTGGATTCCCTGTTTGTGAATCTTGCTGTAGCTCCATCAGAATAATCAAATACAGTTCTTATCCAAAATGACACTAACGAGAGGGCAAACATTTCATTCCAAAATAGAATCAAACATATAACAGAGAATAGCCCAGAGAAACCAGTTAGTACATTAGGATGAATACCATATTTAGATGCGAGATACACAACCCTTATTGACACCGGATAAACAAGGAGTTTCATCTGTATGTAATACCCATTGCCACCAGTAGTTATTTCTAATATTTTTTGTTTTACTTCTTTAAATGGTTTCATGGCTCCTAATTTCATTCTAATTAGTTCATTAAGGTCATTATAGCTTCAGATATTAATTGTAAATTATTTGACTTAAATAATTTCAAAGCACTGCCAGACATTTCCTCAATCAATTTAGGATTTCCTAGCAGTCTATTTACTTCCATTAATAGTTGATTTTTATCAAATGTTGAATACTCACCTATATTAATCGAAACACCTTCCTCTGAAAATATCGAAGCTGATTTAAGATGGTCTGCACTAATAGAGACTAGTATTGATGGGATCCCAAGTGCTGCCAGCTCATAGGCCGTAACCCCAAAAGAGGCTATCGCAAAGAATGACTTAGACATTATCTCCGCGACATTATTGGGATTGACAAAAATTTCATTTTTGATGTGTGCTTGATCTAGAGTATTTTTTAATTCAGATACATACTGATACCCAGGTCCCAGCAATATATTCAAAGAATAATCGTGTTCTAATGGTGCTAAAATACTAACCACCATTTGGGTTAAATTTAAATTATCACTTCCTCCCATTGCCACAAGAATATTTTTTATTTTGTATTGTTGACGATTCTTACGCTCAAAATATTCTTTTCTCAATACGACGTAATCCCAACCTACAAATAGATCACCCTTAAATCCAGCCCAAGAATATTCTTGAATTTGTGGAATTGGAGGATAAAATGCCATATCTGATTGAATCCTCTTCTCTTCAGGATCATCAATTGTAACAATTTTAACACCCAGAGATCTCAGCGTTTTCATATTTTGCTCGTTGAGACCATCCCTAACATCAAGAATTAATATATCTGAAGTTGAAGCTTTTATGCACTGGACCAACCATTGCTCATAATTGAAGTCCCCACTCGAAGAGTCTGAAGGGATTACATCATAATATTTTTTTACCAGTTTAATACCAACTTCAGATTCTCTCATAGCAAAAACCACACGACAATTGTGTGATTTTATTAACTCTCCTGCTAAAGCAAGACAGCGAAATACATGTCCAAACCCAATATCCTTTGAGCCATCACATCGAATTAGAACGGAGGGAGACGACAACATAGCTTTAGTCATAATTGTATCTTTGAAAGGTATCCATAATTGAATACAATCTAATACTATCTTGATTACTTGCATTAAGTACTTATGCAGGAATACTTATAATTACACCGTATTATGAAATATTCCAAAAATGGATATCAATTGAAAAAAGGTCGATCGTGAGGAATTACAACAAATAAATTTAGGTATTCAGATTCATATTAGCCGACATCGACAGTGGTGCCATCGAAAAATGACAAAAGGACTATCAACGATTTTGCATCAATTATTTGACCCAATCTAATCATTTCTTTGACTTGACTTTGGGTGAATATGCGAACTTCGATGACTTCATCATCATCTAGGTTGTCCTCGGTTTTCACCAAATCTTCCGCAACAAAGGAATGGAGCATTTCAGAGCTGTAATGGGGGGACGAATAAAATGAAGCAATAGGCTTCCACTTAAGAGCCTTATAACCTATTTCTTCTTCCAACTCACGTTGAGCACATTGGAGTGGTTTCTCCCCCACGTTGATGGTTCCTGCTGGGATCTCCCACAGATTAGACTGTGCTCCATAGCGATATTGATTCACGAGAATGAGTCGATCCGAATCCAAGACAGGTAACATCACAGCAATTCCCGGATGCTGAATAAAAGCGCGATCCAATATTTTGCCATTTACCCAGACAACTTCATCCTCAAACAGGTCAAAGCAATAACCCTTGTAAATTTTTTTCCGATTCAATAATTTTATTGCTTTGACCCTTTAATAGCTGAGAAATAGTGAACTAAATTTCAATCATAAGTAGTGGTTTAATGCATGTACGCTTGCCAGACGAGATGTATGACCATTGGATCAAGGGGCTCATCGTCTGCTTCAGCTGTTTTGAATGTGGCGACCAGTTTAAAAAGAGAGTCCTTCCAGTGATCTGGATCGGGAGAATAAGTTGCTGCCAGGATGATATTGCCAAATGCATCTTTATCTACATCAACATTTTTATCCCAGGTCTGATAACCAGCACCCAATTCAATTTTTTCTGACAGCAGATAGAAACCACCCAGACTCCATCCCAGGGAAACCTCATCTTCTGCATTTGCATGATTTACAACCCTGGCAAAATCAAACTTTGATCTAAACTTACCACCGGTGTAATCAGATGGTTTAAAATAGAAAAATCCAGTGGCGGACGATACGTTGATGCGGTCTTCATTGGGTAAACCATAGTGTAAACCAACATTTATACCATTGCCCATCTTCGTTGAAACAGCAAAATCTAACTGGGGTATGGCTCCAGTATCCTCGTCAGAACCACCGGATTTAGTACCATATGGTTTGAGGTTTAAATTTGAATCACCGTTATTGGCCATCACTTGATAGTTGAAACGACTAAATTTTCCAATAACAGCCATTCCAAATGTCCGATAATCTGGACGCCCTACAGCTGAAGACCATTTTCTTCCTACGATTGATCTCTCTGCAAAGTCAATTGCAGTATGGGATGTATTGCCACCCGCTTGACTTCCAGCTCCAACAAACCGCCCCATTCTCACCTTCAAGTTGTCTGAGAATTTGTAATCAATTTGAGCATCTAAAACATAGGAGGACAACGCATCATACTGCACGAAAGCAGTGACCTTCCCTTTGGTCATTTTACCGCGAAGGCGAGCCCTGCGGATACCGTTTCCAATCTGGGTGGTTGTTTCGTCCAATTCTAGCCCAGAAGAATCTGCTCCCATGATATATTGATCATAGGTTGTGTAACTGGCCCAGGATTGGATCGTGAACTGAAAATTTGCCTGAGCAAAAAGACCCGTGCTTCCGAATAGAAATATCGCAAATAGTGATATCTTATGTGTGAATCGTTTCATTGATTTTCCTTTTTTATTTAACTGCGTGTCTTGCTTTGGATGATACGACATCCAATAAAAAGATGGTTACGAAGATGATTATGATGATGGCTGAGACTTCGCGGTACTCAAACATTCTGAATGAGGAGATTAAACGATAGCCAATACCGCCAGCACCAACAATTCCTAGAATCGTTGCCATGCGAATGTTGCGATCAAAAATGTAGAGTGAATAGCCTACAAAATTCGGCAAAATCTGTGGAATGATAGCGAAGGTGATCTTTTGCATATGACTGGCACCACCTGCTTCGATGGCTTCAATGGGACCGCTCCTAACATGTTCGATCTCTTCAGCATAGAACTTAGATAAAAAGCCCATGGTATGTAGGCCGAGAGCCAGAATACCTGGTAAAGCTCCGAATCCAACCGAAATGACCAGAATCATCGCCAGAATAAACTCTGGAACAGCTCTGAAGAACGTGGTTATCAAACGAGCAGGGAAATAAATCCATTTGCTGGGTGTGATATTTTTGGCCGATACCAAACCAATGGGAATTGAGAGTATTGTAGCGAGAATTGTTCCCAAGAATCCGATCTCAATGGTCTCAAACATTGAGATCAGGAGTGCGCTTAAGTCAGAAAAATCCGGAGGCAACATACGTCCAATGATATCTGCGAAATAACTAAAACTTGCAAATATGGTTGCTGGATTAACTTTTAAGTGGATTGATACACCAATCGTACTGATCATCAGACTGGCTATAAACGCAATGGTTGTAAAACTCACTGCTGGTTTCAGGTAAGAACTAAGAAAACTACTTCGTGCTTCCTCTGGCGTGTGGTAGCTATCAATGTTTTCACCATAACCATCTACTGGGCCTGTTTTGTGGGCGTTGAGTATGGCCTCTTGGATATGTTTTTTCAGGGATTCTTCCAGACCTGAAACGGCAACAATAGGTGCTCCAGGAATGGGATCTGAATGATAAATGATTCTAACATCTTTTTTCTTCAGACTACCACTACGGAACATTTTTTCCAAATTGATCTGACTTATGACAGCCAAATCCCCTTTTCCTGCCAAAAGCCCACCAACTGCTGATTCCTGTGATCCAGCATAGATAATTTCTGAAAAGTTGCCATGGATTTCAGGATTCATTTCAAATTGGGCCAGAGTATGGCGGGGCATAATATCACCACTGCTAGATCCATGCTCAGTAAGGATGAGACGGTGTCCCTTTAAATCAGCAATCTCAGTATAAGTTGATCCAGTATTTACCAAAAATACAGATCGATATACAGATACACTGTTGTCTGCAGTAAAGGCCACAGCCAGGGGTTCAAGTGACACGTCATGGGAGGCTTCAATAAAGGCACTCTGTCCTAACCACCCCAATTGAGCCTGTCCATCTTTTAACCTGTCGATGGCATCATCATAGCTTGAAGCTTCAATAAATTTTAGTTTTAAGCCTGTGGCAGTTTCAACGTTTGCCAGAAGTGGACGGAAGTGTTTTTCCATGTGTCCTTTGATAGCAGGAACCGCTACCATGGTAATTTCTTCGTTATTTTCAGAAGCATTCATTATCATTGATTCCAATTGATGACTTCAGGATCGTGGGGATTTTCAGTCGTAGGACCAAAAAACAGACCATGATTTCTAGTTGAATAAATGGTTTTTAGCTTTTCAACATCCAATACGGATGATTTCTCATCTAGGATAATTTCACCATCTGCTATACCTATGATCCGATCGGAAAATTGAAGAGCCAGATCGACCTGGTGGAGGGTGCAGATCACTGTCAAATCTTTTTCTACACATAAATCTTTTAGGAGTTTCAAAATTTCTTGAGACGTGCGTGGATCCACACTGGCAACGGGTTCATCTGCCAGTAAAACCCGTGGCTCCTGCATGAGTGCCCTGGCAATACCCACCCGTTGTTGCTGTCCGCCACTCAACTCATCCGCACGCTTATAAGCCTGATCCAGAAGACCGACCCTGTCCAGTAAATCCAATGCCTTTAAACGATAATATTTTGGGAACAAGTATAAGTTAGACCACCATTTCTGATGTGTTCCCAGACTTCCGGCCAGTACATTTATGAGCACCGACAGATTTCCAACCAAGTTGAACTGTTGAAAAATCATACCGATATCACTGCGGATTTCTCTCTGGTTGGCATCGGTGATCTCCGTTCCGTTTACCAGAACCTTCCCTGCGCTTGGCCGGACCAGACGATTCACCGTTCTAAGCAAAGTTGTCTTGCCAGCACCACTGGGTCCCAGGATAACTGAGAACTCCTTTTCAGGGGCTGTTATGCTGACACTGTGCACTGCTGCCGTACCATCTGGAAAGGTTTTCGAAATGTTTACAAATTCTACCATGAATACCTACTTGACAGTCTTGGCGATTTCACGTGTAATATTATAATCTGCGTCTTCAACACTCTCATAATGATCCATCTCTCCACCATAGCCACCAATGGTACCAAATTTATGAGCTTCCAATACGGCTTGCTTCAATTTCTGTTTTACAGCTACAGGCAAAGTATTCTTATATGCAAGAGGAGCTCCCATAATGGGTGGTGAGGAGTGAATAATTGTGAAATCTTCTGCTTTGATCGTAGCATCTTTTATACGGGCTTCCCAATTAACAGAACTAACCCCACCAACCTCAGCGGTTCCAAAAAGGACTGCCATAATTGCCGCATCGTGACTTCCAGCATATTGCACTATTGAAAAATTATCCAGATTCTTTGTGTCCAAATCGATTTGTAACAATTCATAACGAGGAATTAAGTCACCACTGGTTGAACCCACATGGTTTAACACCAGTTTTGTACCTTGCATTTGCTCTTTGGTAAAGTCCGTAATCGGGCTTCCTTTTTTAACAATAAAGTGTGTCTTATAAGATGCTGATTCCTTACCCTTGGGAACTCCCACTGCAAATGCCTCAGCACCGGCCAGCTCAGCTGCCTGGATATAGGTTTTTGCTCCAAACCAGGCCAAGTCTGCCCGGCCAGCCCGCATAGCTTCTACGGCTGCGTTGTAGTCTGTCACATTGATGCTTTCGATAGTAAATCCTGTATTCTTTTCAATGATGGCTAGGAGAGAGGAAAAATCATTCTCATCACCTTTTTCACTGGCAGGGACAAACACCATTCTCAAGACATTTGAGCTATCATCTTTTGCGGTGGAACATCCTGTAAAAATGAAACCGCTTACCAGAGTAAGTATTGATATAAGTATTATTGTCTTTTTCATAATTTGGAGTCTTTCTTTATTTGTTATTAATCGTTTTTTTTATACTTGTGGAAGATTGAGAGGGATAGTAGGGAATAACAATTACTCTACCACCAATACTCTCAATATAATCTCTACATTTACCAATGTCGGCTTCTTCATGGCTACTACTTTCCATCAAAATATCAGGTCGGATATTCTTTACATTTTCCAGTGGTGAATAGCTTGATTGAGCTACGACCCCATCTACATATTTAATCGCACCAGCCAGGTCCATTCTTTCTTCAAATGATAATATGGGTTTTGGTTTTTTTTCCATAACCGCTTCATCAGTGAGAATTCCAACAATTAATTTACCATTCTCACCTGCCATGGCTTTTGAATTTTTCATCATGTGCAGATGACCTTTGTGGACGATATCTAATACATAGTACGAATATACAATTTTCATGTCTCATCCTTTGTCAAGTTCTTCAATAAGTTTCCAGGAATTTCTATAGTCTTCAAAAGTATCAACGTCAATCCATGATCGCCATATTTCCAGAGCATTGATGTTTTCATGTTGCTCTATTAATTCTTGAACAAAGTCAAGCAATGATGCCATTCTAAGAGAACTGGAATTATGAAATTTTTGCTCAGGGTTTTTGAGATAAATCTTCTTGTACACATTATCTAAGATTTTAAGGCTACTGACGGACAATTTTGCCAAACCAATAAATTCAGATGATAAATCAGACTCGGACATTCCGATCCCGACAACCTTTGTGATCTCATCCCCCTCAGCAAGCGTGGTTAACTCAGGCTGCAAGGCATGACCTTCCTTACTATCCTGGTAACGCTTTTTCCAACCTCTATCCACGACTAACGTTGTATCCTCTTTTGATTCTACCAACCGGGCTAATATCTCTGATTCAAATAAGATGTCACCATACAAGACAATTACATCTGTGTCCAAATAGTCTTTGGCGCAAAGGAGCGAGACTAAGCTGCCTGAATTTTCATACGAATCGTTATCAAAGTATAGCAGGTCCGGATAATCAATCCGGTACTTTTTGTATCCGCGGACAACGGCGATATCATGTATACCAACACTTCTTAATATTTGAATTTGACGTTCGAGGATGGTTTTGCCCTTGATGTCCAATAAAGTTTTGGGAATCTCATCAGTTAGCGGAAAAAGACTTTTGTCCTCCCCTGCAGCTAAAATGACTGCCTTAAAAGGCTTCCCACTGATGCCCGGCTGTGCCTCACGAATCTCTTTATCTAGCTTTTTTCTTACCCAATCTGAGAAATTCAAGCCTTTGGACTTGAGCCATTCCTCATGATATGTTTCTATTTTGATTGCTTTTGTTATTTTTGGCATAATAATATTCAATAACTATAACATATATGTGTGTGTACGTACATACGATCGATGATTGTAACCATAATTTTACTGATATCAAGCAGATTCTCACGATCGTTAAACATCAGAAACAATTTCTTCATCTTGAAAGGGGAATAATAGTGCTATGGTTTTAGGGGTTAGGAAAGTTTAATGGGTTAGCCTATCAAACTGGTTTTATTCAAAAACTTCATTGCCACAATTAAATTCATCGCCATTTATAGAATTATAATATGTTGATTATTCTTTAGTTAGGCGCATGAAACCAGTATGAGCCGCCTGAGTTTGAAGCATCTCATCAGGGTCAGTTTGGCTGATGAGTTTAAAAACATCGTCTACGACATCACCATAGAATTCTACATCCGCTGAAGTATGCGCAAAAGATGGTTTGAACTGTCTAAACCCCAAGACACCACGTTGTAGCATTTCAATAGTATAAAAAGTATTGAATGTCTGCGCTTTCTCATGTTGAAACGCGAAAGCACCAAGAGTAGGCAAGCCTGTTATAGCGACCCCAATACCATGCTTTTCTGCTTTTTCTCGCCAGATTGCTTTCACTTGATTCCCGACACTTATAATGTGCGCAGCAACTTCATTTTTGATGTATTTCCGAATAGTGGCTACCGAGGCTACAGGCCCAATTCTTTCTGTCCAATTAGTGCTTGAGATAAAAGTTGTCTGAGCTGACTGCATAACTGTTTCAGTTCCAATAACTGCAGCCATGGCATAACCGTTAGCCATACTCTTTGCATATACAGCGATATCAGGATTAATCCCATAGCGTAAGTGTATGCCACCAGGAACCATTCGAAAGCCACTGGTAATCTCATCAAATATAAGAACCGCACCAATCTCAAATGCGATTTCCTTAAGCAAATTTAAATACTCTTTCGGGGCTTCCTCACCTCTGGCTGGTTCGACAACTATAGCTGCAATTTTTGTCTCCCGCCCCTTGATGACTGATCTCAGGTTCTCAATGTCATTAAAGTGAAAAGGTAGTGCTGTCCCGCTTAGCGAACGTGGTACACCATTTGGCTCCAATCCTGGCATTAATTGACCATCGAGGCCATCCTTATCGCCAAGATTTGCTGCTAAATACCAGTCTGACCAACCATGATAACCACTGAAGAGAACGACATCTCTCTTTGTGCTGGCACGGGCAATTCTTATTGCGACTGCCATTGCTTCCCCACCACTACGTGTATATCGCACCATCCCAGCCCATGGATGAAGCTCCATTAATAATTCTGCCAACTCGACTTCTTCTGGACAATTCAATGATGAACTTACCCCCCGCCCAATCGCATTTACTACCGCCTCATCAACATCCTCGTCAGCATAACCCAATACGTTTGCACCGATCCCCATAATGCTCATATCTAAATATTCATTGTCATCAATATCCCAAACACGACTCCCTTTGGCCCGAGAATAATATGCTGGCCATACATCGGGAGCAAACATTTCGGGGCGTTTAGAGAGAAGTTGAGTTCCACCCGGGATTAATTGACATGCTCGCTTATAAAGTGCTTGTCCTGAGCCGGCCAATAGCGTCTCAATTCCAAAATTCTTCATATCCCTCACTTCCAATTAAATGCTTGTTCTCATTACTCCATTCAGGGTGCGCCTTTAGAAGTAAAAGTACATCCTGCATGCCAAAAAATGGGTTCCGGGGATACAATTCATCGTAAATTTTCTTTATCAGTTGAAAATCTTCAGCATTGTCCAGAGTCCACCGATAGGCGCTAAAGTCCCCACTCTCGCACTCAAGTTTACCTAGGGAATATCGCTCTTCCTGTTGCCAAATAAATGGTGTAACATGCTCACGATGTTGCTTGCTTGTCGAGTTAACCCAGGCCTCCCTAAGTATTTCAATCCCAAATATTTCAGCATCCAAACCATCTGGATATCGTTGAATGCTTGTGTCATTGGCCACACCAGCACCCGCAGCAACGCCACAATGATCAAAATTACCTAAACGATACATGTCTATTAGCTTATTAATCGTGAGGGGATCCAGTAAAGGGCAATCACCTGTTACCCTGATGACAATCTGAGCCTCAAAATTGATAGCTGCATGGTAGAATCGGTCAAGCACATCAATTTCATTTCCTCTGAAGCATGATAAGTTTTCATTCTCGCAATAGTGGGCAACCTGATCATCCTGAATCTCATTGCTAGTCGCTATAACTACTTCATCGATAGAACCAACCCGATTGAGTCTATCATGGATATGACCAATCACGGGTCGGCCCTGGATAGGTAATAAAATTTTTCCTGGCAATCTGCTTGACCCCATACGTGCCTGGATTATAGCTACGATTCTTTTGGCCATCAAACACCCCACTTCGATGGGTCAAGCAGTTCAATCGGTAAATCCGGTAAAATTGACCACCACTCATTGAGTATACTTTGCTCCAAGTCTGGAGATTTAAGTATCTCTAGATTATCCATTAATTGCATCTGGGTCTCTACTCCACTAACCAAAATGAGCTCAGGAAATCTTTGTCTGATGGCCTTCAAAGTGAAATATTGTGGCAGCAGTTCATTCCTTCTCAAGAATTCATGATAGAACTTTAAATGCTCTTTTGCCCACCCCATTTTCCTTTTCTCCAAATCACTCTCATTTAGAAGCAGAAGTCCTTGCAGGAAAACAGAACGGATAAAAATGATTTTATTATTCTCAATAGCTCTTTCAAAGAAGCCATTTCTAATCAATCTTTTATCTAAAATATTGGTTGGTATCTGTATGATGTCGATAAACTCATTGTCAACGAATTTCATAGCCTCTTCGGGTGAGTATAGTGAAACACCAAAATGCTGCACTAGCTTACCTGAATCAAGGCTGTTGATATGCTTAGAAAATCGTTCCCAATCAGTTACACTGCTACTACGATGGGTCATGAGCCCCCAAAGCGAAGACATCTTGAGGCGAGTTAATGAGCTGTCTATTGAACTACGGAGTTGATCCACATTCTCGTGTTGAAAATCAGGGGCTAGTTTTGTGATTAATTTAACTTCACTCCGCTCTGTAAGTTTCTCAAATATGTCACCCAATATTACTTCGCTTTCACCATAAGACTGAGCTGTATCAAAAAACCGGATTCCATTGTTCAGTGCGATGGCAATGATCTTTGAGATTTCCTGGTTGCTTGGCTGACCTGTTTTATTGGCAATCCCATATTTCATCCCCAATTGGACCGTCCCAAGACACAGGTTATCCATGAAAACTATTCCTCATATTTTGGAGGGGTCTCAGCCCATCACCCGGATCTGCTCGCCAGTCTCTCTCAATTAATTCAGCATCTATAGGTGAAATATCCCCACTACCCTCAGCTACTAGACCTTCCTGCACATTTTTTATAACTGGTCCAATATTTGAGGGCAACCAACAATGACCAGAATTGAACTCTTCACCCTGACCATCAAGGTCAATATGGAATTCAACAAATTCAGCACCATATCTAAAAACCGCTGAGTAAATAACACCAGGTGTAACGGTATGATCTGACCAACCAACTCGAGGGTTGAGAGCGGGGAAATCTTTTAGAAGATGAACTTGCAAAGTTTCAATAGATTGTAGATTTGCTTCAATGAAGGGTGTTGGATACGAACTTGTACAGCGCAGTACAGTAACATCGGAAACAGGGAGACCGTCCATACTGCCAATAGCTCCAACTATTTCCTCATAAGTCGACATCCCAGTTGAAAAGACCAAGGGCAATCCGGTTTCAGCGCATTTTTTAAAAAGATCGTGCCAAAGCAACTCGTAAGATGCAATTTTCAAAAAATCTACGTATTGAGATAACTCTTCCACAGCATGCAAATAGAAAGGTGTGCAACAGAACTCCATGCCAAGGTCATGGGTGATCTTAGATAGCTCAGGGAGGTAAGATTTTGGCAGTTCCCAATCAATACGCTTTTTAAGCTCAGGTTTAGCAGCAATGATTTCTTGGGTAAACAATGATTCTATTTTGAAGAGTTGAAATTTTACAGCAGAGCATCCTGCCTGATGTGCAGCTTTTATCAATTTAATGCTACGTTCAAGACTTCCATTATGATTTGAAGATATTTCAGCAACAAATTTTACATCACGCATAAAATTCCCTCACCGTACGAATCACATCATATTGATCCTCATCAGTCATACTTGGAAAAAGAGGCAGAGAGAGTGCCTCTAAATAGTAACGTTCAGCCTCAGGATAATCTCCTAATTTTGTGCCAAACGTATCCTGATAATAAGGTTGTAGGTGAATAGGAATATAGTGGACCTGTGTATAAATATTCTCTTCGCGTAAATGATTGTAAAGCGCTTTTCGATTTGTTACTCTAACAATGTAAAGGTGATAGCACGGTGTTTGATTATCAGGGTGATCCTGGGGAACGACCTGAGGTAGAGTTTCAAAGGCCTGATCATACTGAGCCACTAATTTTAGCCTACGTTTAGCCCAGATGTCGCTATTAGTCAATTGGGAGATACCCATAGCTGCCTGGATATCAGTGATTCTATAATTATATCCAAGATTGTGCATTTCATAATACCAACCACCATGATTCTCTCTCACCTTTTCAGGATCTTTGGTAATCCCGTGTGACCGCAATTCCAGGAGCTGTTTGTACAGGGATTCATCATTTGTCGTAATAGCTCCACCCTCCCCAGTGGTGATGTGTTTTACTGGGTGAAAACTAAAAACTGTCATATCCGAGAAGGAACAGTCCCCAACACGGTGCTCTACCCCCTTTGAGTCAAGCCAACTTCCTCCAAGTGCATGACAGGCATCTTCAATAACCCACATATCATTCGCTTTAGCAATTTCTGAGAGTGCTTCCATATCCGCAATCAGGCCACCCATATGTACAGGAATAATACCAACAACATCTGGGTTTGACCTTAAGCACTTCCGGACTGCTACTGGATTAATATTTAGGGTTTCGGGGATGATATCACAAAACATTGGTGTGCTACCTGCATACAATACAGAATTACAAGTTGCAACGAAAGAAATGGGGGTAGTTATCACTTTTGAACCCGCATCTGCCTTGAGCGCAAGATTTGCCAAATGAAGTGCTGCTGTACCATTTGAAACTACTACAGCAAATTGGGCTCCGCAGTAATGAGCCAGTTTTTCTTCAAACTCAAAAACATTTGGACCTTGAGTTAGCCAGTCACTCTCCATAACATTATTAACAGCATTTAAATCCTGCTGATCAATTGTTTGTCGGCCATAAGGGAGTCGTAATTGCCTTGTCAAGTCAGGGTCTCGGTGTTAATAAGCGCTTTTATCTCATCAGAAGTAAGGAAGTGTTTATTGGTACCACTGTTATAGCTAAAACCGTATTCGCACAATTTCCCCTTTGATTTTCCATCTGTGCCATTGAGCACCATCTCTCTTCTTTGTTGATTCCCTACCGGGAGAATGACGTAATAGTCATCGAATTCAATGGTATTAAGGGCATCCGTCTCAGTAATCATCTCTTCATGTAGCTTCTCACCAGCTCGGATACCAATAATTTCGTGCTTACAATCTGGTCCAATTGCTTCGGCAACATCTAGTATGTGGTACGAGGGAATTTTAGGGACAAAGAGTTCACCACCCCACATTCGGTCCAGATTCTCCAATACGAAATCTACTCCTTCCTGCAGAGTTATATTGAAGCGTGTCATTCGTGCATCTGTAATTGGCAACACTCCCGTCGCTCGTTTGTCCTCAAAAAACGGTATCACAGAGCCTCGGCTACCCATGACATTGCCATATCGCACAACCGAAAAGCGAATGTCGTGAAGGCCCTTATAATTATTTGCAGCAATGAAAAGTTTATCGGAGGTGAGTTTTGTGGCACCATAAAGATTGATAGGCGCAGCTGCCTTGTCAGTGCTTAGTGCAATTATTTTCTTTACCTTATTCTGAAGGGCAGCATCGATAACATTTTGCCCTCCAATAATATTTGTTTTGACAGCTTCAAATGGATTGTATTCAGCTGCAGGGACTTGCTTTAAAGCAGCAGCATGAATAACGATATCCACACCTTCCATAGCCATTGTGAGTCGAGGTAAATCCCTGACGTCTCCTATAAAATATCGAATGGGAATGGTGCCATTATCTGGCCAGGTTTGTTGCATTTCAAACTGTTTTAATTCATCACGACTATAAACAATTATTTTTTGGGGGTTATACTCTTCAAGGAGAGTTGAAACCATTTTTTTTCCAAATGAGCCAGTACCTCCAGTAATTAAAATTGTTTTTTGGTTTAACATCAGAATTTTTTCCTTTTAGGACGGTAGAATATTAATAAATATCAGTTTCAGTATTTAGGTCAAGAGAATCACTGCATCATGAATATTACTCATAGTATGATTTTCCTCTCGTATCACATATATGATATGCAAAATAACTCAAATCATTTTTCTCTTCTGCGTTCATAAAGAAATCGGAACTGTGGTGATTGCATATCTCAATAATCAACCATTTTACCATTATAGATCACGAATCAATTATGAATAAAAGCTGCAAATTTATATCTAATCGAATTCAAACAAATTTTTATTGAGCAACGCTAGAACTTTTCCCATCATCAGAATGATAGTAATAGTTGTAATATGAATAATAATATGAATATTTTCCTGCTAACGTTTCTTGATTTGCTCCATTCAGAATAATGCCAATTAAAGGGGCATTTACATTTTTTATGGTGTCCAGTGCACGATCCACTGCAGAACGATCTGTATGTCCAGCCTTGACAACCATTGCTATTGCATCAATCTCACCAGAAATCATTGATGCATCCGTAACAGCGACAATAGGAGGAGAATCAAAAAGTACCATGTCCCACTCAAGCTCTAACTGTTTGACTAATTTACTCATTCGATCAGAACCAAGTAACTCGGAGGGGTTTGGTGGGAGTCCCCCAGCTGTAATAATGAACAAGTTATCAATTTTTGTTGGGTGAATAATCTCCTTTACATCTTGTATCTCTCCGACAAGGTACTCTGAAAGACCAGGACTTCTCGCCTGATCAAAAACATTATGCTGAACAGGTTTCCTAAGATCCGCATCTATAAGGAGTGTACGCTTCCGGAGTTGTGCAAATGCGATTGCAAGGTTGGCAGTAGTAGTTGATTTTCCCTCACCAGGTTGTGGGCTAGAAATCAATAAACTTTTAATTTCTTTATCAGCAGAAGCGTATTTAATATTTGTCCGCAATGAACGATAGCTTTCAGAGACTGGTGACTTGGGATCTTCATAGGTTATTAAACGTCTGCGGAAATCTGTACCACCACTAGAGGGATTTTTTATTCGATTTTTAACAACGCTTTCCATTTTTTGATGCATATCTGGTATGATTCCAATAACGGTCAAACCTTTCCGCTCCAAGTGTTCGACAGCTTTAACAGTGTTGTCCATAAATTCTCTAAAAAATGCGTACCCAACCCCCAGACCAAGCCCGAGTAAAACACCCAAAAGAAGATTCATTTTTTTTTTGGGCTTAATCTTCGTTGCCACAAGGGCAGGATCGAGAATACGCACTTTTCCCAATTGTCCAGCCTCCGTAATGCGAGATTCTTCATATTTCTGCTTCATAGTCAAATATAAATTTTCGTTGAGCTTAAGGTCACGCTCTAATCTAGCATATTGCAGAGTTTGACCTGGAAGATCCGTAAGGCGAGCGGACATTTGATCAACCAATTTTTTGTATTCCTGCGAACGAGAACGAGCTCCATAAACATCTACTTCTTGCTCAACTATCTTATTAAAAATTTCTTGAGAAGCAGCAAAAGGATCTTCCTCGCTCCAGCCAGATAGGATCAGAGACTCAGTAATATCAGTCAGCTTTAGTTTCATTTCGGTGATACGACGATTAAAGTCACGAGCTTGTAAGGATGCTTCATTCCAACCTTCGTCCACCATCTGTTGGACTTTCTGGGCTTCTAGCTCGGCAATTTTTCCTCGCAATGCCACAATCATAGGGTTATTGGTATTGGTTATTTCTTCCATGAGAGCTTTCTCGCTCTCTGAAAGTTGCCCCTTCAAATATTGCAATCGTTCCTGAGCAACCTCATATTCAGCCACATTTGTGTAATAGATACTTTCATAATTTGTAAGTTCCTGCAGTAACAATTCAGCCGATGCATCTAATGAATAAATCTGAGAAACTGATTGAAATTGTTCAAGCTGATTCTCTACATCTTCTAAACGCTCTTCATATTTGGTTATTTGACTATCAAGAAATGTGAGAACGAAATGGAGCTCTCCTTGCCCCCCTTCTTTGTCAAGATTGCGATAAATATTTGAGACTCTGTTGGCCAGAAATACAGCCTCTGTTGAATCTGTGGAAATCAGTGCGACTTTAACCACATCAGTCTCTCTTACTGTTGAAATTTTAGTAGATTGCCTCAGGTTTTCAATAATCTCAACGCGCTGGCCTAAATCAAGATCTCTTGGTGCAACTAGAGAATCGTTGTACTGTCCTATCCATTCCATTAGGTAATTTGATAGACGATATCGCTTACGAGTGTAGCGGGTTCCAAACAATGCAAGCTGATTTGCACTGCCATCTTTAATAAGAGATTCAATCACTTGATTATGTAGATAGTAACTCCTTAATATTTCTACCTCATTTTGGAGTCTTTGCTTTGGACCAGACATACCAAAATCAAAAACAAATGAGCTAGGATCGGTAGTGTTCTCCTTGATCATCACAACTGTAGTAGCTTCATATACAGGGGGTGTGGTAAGGGTGAAAAAAAGTGCAAGGGATACCACAATTCCAAATATAAATAGAATAGGCTTGCGGTAGCTCCGAAGAATGCGCCAAATTTCTTTGATATCAATTTCATCTTCTTGGCGAAATTCATTATTTGGGAGCATATTATTATTGAGTTTATCCATTATGTTTCTCTTATTATTCTTGCAATAGCCTCATTTGGGCACGTTTCAGATGACAAAAACCAAATCAAAATCATTTTCAGTTTTGATTCATAACTATATGAAGTCGAATCTTATAAATGCATGCCAATTTAATCGTAGAAGCCTTGCGGACAGGTTTTTTTTGGATATTTGTGTCATTATTTGCCCTCTAAATTCACCAAGGAATCCTATGAGGAATCAATCACCTATATATAAAAAATTTGCCCACAGAGACTCAGAACCAGAGGATTCAATACCCGCTATGTAATTGGCTCCAGTATCAATACGCCATTTGTATATCTGCTCACTAGTTAAAACCAAGGAGTCAGGTATTTGCCATGATTCACGATCAGTCACATAATTTGTTGGTGATAATATTATGCGAGTAATTAACTCACTATCTATTGTTAAAATAGTCAGACAATAATTCTCCATTTCAATATTGGTAGAGTAGACCCAGCTCAGCATTCTTTGATCATTTAGTGTATCTGTCGATCCCCTAGGTGTCATATTATGCGGAGTTAACTGAGGCAGGAGGGAGTAGTAGATGGAGTCAGAAAAAGTGCTAAAGTTTTCGATACTAGCTTCAGCTTTAAGTTTATAGTAATAGCGACTCCTTATAGCTACTTGATCATCAAAATATGATAACACCAACTGTGATTGTTCACCAATTCGTGAGATAAAGTTGTAATCACCAATACTGTCATTCGTTTCATACCATGTTGCTCGAAAAAGTTGGTATGCTACAACATTCTCCTCTCTATTTGATTCCCACTCCAGATATATACCCCCAGATTCATGGGCATCAATGCCCCTTTCTGGCCATTCTTCAGGCAGAGATTTTTGGACCCAGACAGGGGGTGAAGGAGGGGTTGAATTCTCTATGTCCAGACCACATTTAACAAGGAGTAACGAAAAAAGAAAAAGGAATAGCAGTGAGTTACCTGAACGTATTATTACCCACCTTTTTCTCAAGATTTGACATTGTTTTACTGCTGTGAGCACTGAGCAATTTGTGAACATGAAAGAAGTTAATATTTTTGGTCGAAAGTCGAAGGTCTTTAAATCGAAAATGAGAGTCTAGAAAATCAAGACGTGGGTAACACTTACCATGGGAATAGCTAAAAATGGAATAGTCTGGAGCAGTCCGAGGGTCGAAGGGCGAAAGTTAGTCCAAAGTCACCAAGTAGGCACTTCTATAAGATTGCTTTACGATCACTCAGGATTCCATTAGAAGCTTGAAAGAAAGGGCAAGGAGTAGTCCTTCGCAGACAGGATATGTGCTTCGAGTGGCAAAGGCCACGGTATGTTGAGGTCTGGGTCATGAGGATGAATACCAGCATCGGATTGGGGGTCATAAATATTGTCTGTTTTGTATTGGACAATGGCTATATCACTGGTAACAAGGAAAGCGTGGGCAAATCCACGAGGGACAAAATATTGTGCGTGGTTTTCTGCCGTCAATTCTGTAAAACAATATTGCATAAAAGTTGATGAATCTGGACGGATATCTACTGCTACATCCCAGATTGAGCCCTGAATAACCCGGATTAATTTAGCCTGAGCATGGGGTACCTTCTGAAAATGTAACCCCCTTAAAACGCCTCTGTAGGATTTAGATTCATTATCCTGAACAAATTTGACACTAGGCAGGAACTCCTCGAAATCATTTAAGTTGTAGCTTTCTTTGAAATAGCCACGATCATCAGAGAAGACAGTGGGTTCGATGAGGAGGACATCGGGAATACTCTGTGGTGTTACCTTAAATTTCATATTTGTCTTCTTATAAATATTTAACCGCGAATTACGCTAATGGTTTCCTTATAACTTGCCTGAGAGCGATACAATTTCCAAAGTAACAAAGAGATCATGGTAACATATCTTAAAGAATTCGTGAAATTCGCTTAATTAGTGGGTTCCTACAGATTTTCTATGTCCGCAATTTGGAGGCCCTGGCGTTTTTCAAGGGTCTGAACAAACTGGGAGGCTTCCAGCATGGAATCAAACGTTCCTGTATCAAGCCAGGCAAAACCTCGCTCCATGATCTGGACCTGTAATGATCCCTGCTCTAAATAGTGCTGATTCACTGATGTGATCTCTAGCTCGCCTCTGTCAGATGGTTTCACATCTTTAGCAACCTGAACCACTGAATTGGGATAGAAATAAAGACCTACTACTGCGAAATTGCTTTTGGGATTCTCAGGTTTCTCTTCAATTGAGAGCACCTTTCGTGTGTTATTAAACTCAACTACACCATAACGTTGAGGATCTTCAACATGGTAAGCAAAAACAACTGCCTCTTTTTCCTCAGCCACAATCAGGGTGCTTTCTTGCAACATTTCAATAAGTCCATGCCCAAAAAAGATATTATCTCCGAGAATCATACACACATCATCATCACCAATAAAATCTTCGCCTAGGATAAAAGCTTGCGCCAGACCATCTGGACTTGGCTGTATGACGTAGGAAAACTTGGCTCCAAAACGACTGCCATCTCCCAGCAATTCCTCGAACCGAGACAAATCCGAAGGTGTCGAGATGATCAGAATATCATCTATCCCTGCCAACAATAGAGTTGATAATGGATAGTAAATCATTGGTTTGTTGTAAATGGGTAGGAGTTGCTTGGAAACAACCCTGGTGACAGGATGTAGTCTACTACCTGATCCACCTGCTAGAATAATCCCCTTCATTATTTGACTCCCAGTCTTTCCTGTTCGTAAATTTTCTTATTCTGGAGTTTGGTCCACCATTCCTGGTTTTCGAGATACCACTCAATGGTTTGTCTGAGACCTGTCTCGAAATTCTGCGAGGGCTCCCAGCCCAAATTATCCCTAATCTTGGATATGTCCATGGCATAACGGACATCATGACCGGGTCGATCAGTAACATAAGTGATCTGCTCACTGTACCTCTTTCCCGACTCAGCAGGTCGAATGTCGTCCAGAATGCTGCAAATGCTTTCAACCACTCGGAGATTGGTGACTTCTTCTTCTCCACCAACCAGATAAGTCTCTCCGAGGCTCCCCTTCTGAAAAACAGAATATATCGCATCACAATGGTCTTCAACGTGGAGCCAATCTCGGATATTCAGACCATCACCATAAATGGGTAGAGGTTTGCCCGATATAGCATTGATAACCATGAGGGGAATCAGTTTTTCAGGAAATTGGTAAGGACCGTAATTGTTGGTGCAATTTGTTAGAAGTATTGGAAAACTAAAGGTTCGTCCCCAGGACTTCACAAGATGATCTGAGCCGGCCTTGGAAGCAGAATAAGGTGAGCTGGGATCATAGGGTGTGTCAACCCTGAAAAGTTCATTTTCACCCAAAGAACCAAAAACTTCGTCAGTCGAAACATGGAGAAAACGGAACTCTTCTTTCTTTGCACCATCAATCGTCTTCCAGTAATTATGCAGCCTATCTAAAAGAATGGCTGTCCCCACTACATTGGTCATGATAAAAGGAATAGGACCATCTATGGAGCGGTCCACATGGGATTCTGCGGCAAAATGGATAATACCATCAGGTTGGAAGTCTTGAATAACAGATTCTACTAAAGTAGCATTTGTGATGTCGCCTTCCACAAACTGATATCGGGGATGGTCCACCACTGAGTCCAGGTTATCCAGGTTTCCAGCGTAGGTCAGTATATCCAGGTTAAGGATATGATTGTCAGTTTCAGCGATTTGCTTCAAGATGAAGTTGGAGCCGATGAAGCCAGCTCCACCCGTTACTATTATCTTTTTCAATTTTACTCCATCATATAGTGATATCATTTACCTGTTATGCACAGGACTGAAAATAGTTCAAACTTATATGTTGGAAAGGTAAAAGTCTGGCGGTTGATGTATTGGTTTCTTGAAAATTCATACCATTTTTTAATTCAATGGTACACAAGTAAAGAAAATGGACATCACCAGAGGGTTTGTTTGGAAGATTTTTTTCAGGGATTTCTTTATTTTTTCATTTCAATTTGTCTCGAATTGTATCATAATCGCGTGAAACATAAATCATAGGACTGTAAAGAGAAAGCAAATGAGCCTGAATATTCTGATGGTGTACCCCGAAATGCCAAATTCTTTTTGGTCAATGCAACACACGTTAAAAATTATTGGTAAGTCCACCTGGTATCCGCCTCTGGGGTTAGCTACGGTAGCGGCAATGTTGCCAGGAGCATGGTCAAAGCGTTTACTTGACCTCAATGTAGAATCACTTAATGATTCGGATATTGAATGGGCAGATATTGTATTTCTATCTGCAATGAATGTCCAGGAGCAATCAGTTCTTGATATAGTTAAGAGATGTAACCCCCTTGGAGTCAAGATTGTAGCTGGCGGATCCTTATTTACTATTGAACATGAAAGATTCTCAGGGATTGATCATTTTGTTCTGAATGAGGCTGAGATTACGCTTCCTCGCTTTCTGGAAGATTTTAAAAATGGTGAGCCCCAGCGAATTTACACTGATGATGGTTATAGTGATATTAACACTGCTCCAATGCCAGTTTGGGATTTGGTAGATTTGAAAAAATATCAATATGGAATTGTACAATACTCCAGGGGCTGTCCATTCCACTGTGATTTTTGCGATGTACCTCTATTGTATGGGAATAGACCGCGCACAAAGACTCCAAAACAAATCATATCTGAGCTAGATGTTTTTATTAGCCATTCAACTGTTCCAACTATCCTTTTTGCTGACGATAATTTGATAGGCAACAAAAAGATTCTCAAAGATGAACTCTTGCCCGCACTCATAAAGTGGAGAAAAGAGAAGGTACCCATCTTTTCATTCTCAACCCAGGTCAGTATCAACATAGTAGATGATCCTGAATTGATGGAGCTGATGCTGGAAGCTGGATTTCGGCATCTGTTTATCGGACTGGAGACCACGGAAGAAGAAGCCTTGACTAGCGCAGGCAAACTGCAAAATACTCGACGAGATATGTTAGATGGTATTTCCAGGCTGCATCAAATAGGGTTTATCGTAGTAGGTGGATTTATTGTTGGATTCGATACTGACACACCAGAAACTTTCAAGAGACAAACCGACTTTATCCAGGAGAGCGGGATTCTGATGTCCACTGTCAATATGTTAAAAGCTCCCCCCGGCACACCATTATATGAGCGGATGAAGCATGAGAATCGACTCGTCCTAGGTTTTTCCTTTGCCGAATCACAAACAAATATCCTCCCTCTAAAAACGGGAAAAATGATGCCTGAGCAATTCAGGAAAATGATTCAGCAGGTTTATAGTCCTGAATCCGGGGTTGCTCGAACCAAGAAATTCTTGACCGAATTTAAGCATCTGCCTGATGTAGTTACCGATGTACCCGGCCTTAATCTCCTTGAGTACCTACCTGTGTTGTTTAGAGCCATATATTATATTGGAGTTAAATACTCAGGAAGAAATCATTTTTGGCGACTCATAATCTGGACGATTAAAAATAGACTGAGGCTTTTGGACTGGGCTTTTGTTAACATGATTCTTGTCTATCAGCTTCATCATTTACAGCAGGATTATCTGGATTCAACTGATAATTGAGCGCTATAGTGCTTCGAGAACCTCAGCTAGATAATAGCTACGTCTCATAGTAAAAATCAAGATTACTTTACATTTTGTCATTAATCATTAATTATTGGGCTTCGAGGAGGCCATAATATCAAAACGAACTGCTCCTAGGATTTGTATGCTCAAGACCAGACCTGAAATAAACCCGATTTAACATATTTGTTTCCGACCTATATATTCTGCGATTATCCCCGTATAGTTCAGGAGATGCAAAAAGTCATCTGAGAACGTACATAATCAGAAATATTTTCGATAATCAACAAATTCATAGTCATCACAATTTGAATAAACTTCCTCAGCAGACACTGACACGGAACCATTATCAAAGGGCAAGCTCAGAACTCACCCTAATATTTTCGTCTATAGTTTTTCTGCATTCAGGGGATTGCATCCTTATAGCTTGGGGATGTACGTTTCAATGCTCCTCAACACACCTGGGACCAGAGTCGGACCTATC
>Ga0233437_1001609_pt1 | contig 40094 bp, 39 predicted proteins | sample SI_122_August201_FD_182714 | JGI IMG/M metagenome (GOLD analysis project Ga0233437, IMG submission 182714) | Seawater microbial communities from Saanich Inlet, British Columbia, Canada - SI_122_August2016_200_MG | ecosystem: Environmental > Aquatic > Marine > Inlet | place: Canada: British... | reverse complement strand
CCCAACCTCTCTCCCCACCTCCTCCAGTGTCATCGGTTTTGCTCCAAGCAAACCAAACCGCATCTCCAACACCTTACCCTCTCGGTCCGATAGTGCAGCCAGCACCTCTTCGATATTCTCACGCAAAAGTCGCTGACTTGTTAGTTCATACGGAGTAGCTTGTTTAGTATCCTCAATAAAATCCCCTAGATAAGAATCCTTGTCGTCTCCAATCGGCGTCTCAAGAGAGGTTGTTTTCTGACTAATTTTCAGGATCTCTCGCACCTTCTCAGGTGTAATCTCCATCACCTCTCCTACTTCCTCAGGTGTAGGATCTCTCCCTAACTGTTGCATCAACTTACGGCTAGTTCTAATGAGCTTATTAATCGTCTCGACCATATGCACCGGGATCCTAATCGTTCTCGCTTGGTCAGCTATAGCACGAGTAATTGCCTGCCTAATCCACCACGTCGCATAAGTCGAAAACTTAAACCCCTTTTTCCAGTCATACTTCTCCACCGCTCGAATGAGTCCTTTGTTGCCTTCTTGGATTAAGTCTAGAAACGATAATCCTCTCCCAATATATTTTTTCGCAATCGAAACTACTAGGCGAAGGTTAGAGCTCGTTAACTTCTCCTTCGCCCTCAAACTACCCGCATCATTCTTCTGCGCTAGCTCAATCTCCTGGTCTCGAGTAAGTAAGGGAATACGCCCAATCTCTCGCAGATACATTCGCACTGGATCACTAATTGACCTAGAATCAATCGTCGTCAACATCTCTAGCTCCTTCTCCAGTTCCGAGGCTTTCTTCTCATCATCATCCGTCTCTGCCACAGTCTCAAACACATCAATCTCTTTGTATATTAGCTCCTCATACAAATCATCCAGCTGATCAATCCAGTTCTCTGCGTCAGGAAACAAACTCAAGATCTCATCTTGCGTCACGTACCCCCGACTCATTCCCTTGAGCACTAACTCACGAATCTTCTTCTTGCGTACCCCACCCACACCTTCATCAGTATATGTAATCTCAGAACTATCTATTTTTTTATTTCTTTTTTTCGCTACTTTCTTAGCAGGTTTTTTCTCCACCTTTTTACCAACCTTTTTTGCAGGTTTCTTAACTACTTTTTTTGACTTAGTTGTTGTTTTCTTTTTCTTTGTTGGCATACAAAAATCCCCTTATTTGCGTAGTATACTCGATTTTACTGTTTTTTATAACTCCGAAAGCATTTTTGACGTCTCACTAAACTCACTCTGAGCCTTCGCTAAGCCAGGATTATTCCCACTTTTCTCCAGTTCATCTATTTTGCCGGAGAGTTGCTTTAGCCTCTCTTTTAGATACATCTCCTCAACTTCTTTTCTGACTTTTGACCATTCTTTCTCTGAATTGGCAATTTCCGAGAGATCACTCAGATATGCTTTATCAAACACCGCAATCATTTCTGGTTTTAGCTTCTTCCCAAAACTCTCTATGCTCCACTCACCCTTATATCTTGCTAGCTCCGCCATAATCATTCGGATCACAGGCACTTCTAACCACAAAACATCAATCTCACTCAACTTCTCCTTAATCTGAACATAAAACTGCAAACTCAATGATAGCAAATATTCCTCCACTCGCTCTCTCCGACTCACCACCTCACCCTTCTCGATCTTCTTGACCACATGTTTTAGATTAGAGAGTTTCTTTTTTTTATTCACTCTCTCTATCTCCTCAAAAATCGACTCTTCTGGCACTGACAGCTTCTTGGCAAGTAGCTGCGCATAATGCGCTTTCACCACTGCATTGCTAATACTCGCGAGCACCGGCACTACTTCTTGACTAATCAAACTCGCCCCAGTTCCACTCGACGGATCATTTCGCTCGCACGCTGTGTTAATCAGATAATCCCAAAACAGTGTCGCTCCCTTGACCATCTTTCGCCAAGCCTCTGGATTCTCACTCGCCACATCCCCCGGATCCTTACCTCCCGTAATCTGGATCACTCGCACGGATAGCTCCAATGGATCTGCCACAAGCACCGCTCGCTTGACTGCCTCTTGTCCTGCCTTATCAGCGTCAAGAGCATACACCACATTCTTGGTGTAACGAGCAATCAGTCTCCCCATCTCCTCGGTAAACGCACTCCCCTTGATTGCAACTACATTCTTCACCCCTGCCTGATAACTCGGAAGAACATCAAGCTCTCCCTCCACCAAAATAATCTGATCTCCCTTCCTAATCTGCTCTCTATTCTCATATAGTCCGTACAGCATCTTACTCTTATGATAGATCAAGGTCTCCGGCGAGTTAATATACTTCGCTTCTTTTTTATCATTTGAGAGTGTCCTCCCAGAAAACCCCACCACACTCCCTTTGTGGTCACGCAGTGGGAACATCACACGCCCTCGAAATCGATCATAGTAATGTCCACTATCACTCCTAATCACAAGCCCCACGGCAGATAATTCCTCCATCGTGTAACCCTTTTTCTGGTTTAGGAATGTACTCACTCCCTGCCACTGCTTAGGCGCATAACCGAGTCCGTATAACTTAATTGCTCCTGCATTAATCTTTCTCTCTTTTAGATACCCTCTCGCTTCCTCTCCTGCCTTGTGAGTATTGAGTAGATATTGATAAAACTCACTAGCCATACTCATTATTTCCAAGAGTTTCTTCTTTTGCATATCCTGTGCAGTTGGTCGATAACTCTCAAGCTCCACCCCCACTCTCTGAGCAAGTGATTCCAGTGCCTCCAAAAAACTCATCCCATCATATTTCTGCAAAAATGAAATCGCATCGCCCCCTTCGCCACACCCAAAACATTTGTAACTCTGTCTCTCCGGTGAAACAATAAAACTCGGTGATTTTTCTGAATGAAACGGACAGAGTCCCTTATAATGCCTCCCGGCTTTCTTAAGAGTCACACTCTCCCCCACGAGCTCCACTATCTCTACCTTTTGCTTGATCTCATCTACTTGATCTCTTGCCATTGTTCTCCTATTTTATCAAATAAACACCCTATTCACCTCACCGACACGCTGATACGCTGACTCACTGATCTCAGTATCTCTCCCCAGTCTTCTTCATCGCAAAAGCTCGAAACTGATCCAGTTTTTCTTTTTCTTTATTAAAAGTAAAAATCAACTTATTCATCCAGTTATGCAGATCCTCTGCCATCTGGATGTTTACGATCTTAAAGTTCTTGATATTCCCTGCACTAGACCTGGCAACAAATGTTCCTAGCTTAAATATAGCCTGGAGATATCCCTTACTATACGCCGCCGAATCCACTACCTTATCCAGAGTCAGTGACATCTGATATCTCGTCCACGGTGTAGTGTGGATAAACTTGGTAAGCCTACGAGTAGTAATAATAAACAAAGTCTTACGGTAGACCTGCCACCCCCACCACAATCCCCCAAACATCACCACTAACCCAAGCACCATAATCACTCCCACAATCCACCCAGTCGCAAAATTAAGCATCTCACCAGTTTGCGCAACTAGCACCGCTCCTATCACGATCGCCACTGCCGTCGCAAGAAAAAATCCCGTTAGTCGTGCCGCAAGCATCACCGGACTCTCGCGAGTTATATAGAGAATTCTCTCATCCTCTGCTTGTCCAGGAAACTTAACTCCAGTATATGGAGCTTGATAATCTGTAGCTTCAAAAATATTTTGCATAACTCAAAAACCTTCTTATTTGCGGAGGAGGCGGGACTCGAACCCGCGAGAGCTTGCGCTCGCATCCTTTCCAAGAATGTGCCGTAGCCACTGGGCCACTCCTCCACTTTCTCCTATTTTAACTTACCCAGCCTATTTCTGCCAGATGAATACTCAACAAGTCTATTGAGATGTTTTATATTCCTAGGTTCAAATACTTCAAAAAATCTTTTTGCTGTCCTAGTTCCATATAGAAAAGAGTTGTAACCAGAGCCATGCACCCCAAACCCATTCTCTTGCAATCCCAACTTATAACTACTCAACAATGGAACAGATGCCGAAGTAAATGACAAGCCAAAATGGATATATTGATATCCATTCACAGTATGTCTATGAGTAAATGTTCCTCCATCAGTATCATAAAGTCCCCTCATGCAAGCTCTAAGATAATCAGAATTATTCTTGATCCACTCTGGAATATCAACCTGATGTCTGATTTTGTTTCCTGTTTTCAGTCCCAAACCTTCCAATATTTCTGTGAATTTCACTCCAGAGAAAATCACTCTAATAATATTCTGTTTTGGATACGAACATACAGATGGTTTTGCCCCAAACAATTTATCCGCTAGCTCACATACATGCTTTGCATACTCGATATCATCCATCATGTGCAAGCTAATTTGACATTGAGTTTTAGTTAAACAACCATCGCCCAATACTATCCCCACAAATTCAGCTAATTTCGTAGAGTGCTTTGGTATTACAAATTTACTTGCAACCCTGCATCCTAATTTTCGATAATAATCAGGATTCTCTCTTCTTTTCTTCTGAGACACCCTTCCTCCCTTAGCTCGATCAGCTTGAGTTAGTGTCACACCATACATCTCTATTCTCTTCTTGGCTCCCTTACTACCATTCACTCTCCCACTCCACCACTCTTCTCTCTCTTCGATTACTGTAGGAATTGACAATCCAGATAGATCACTTAATAATTCCATTTTATTTTTGCTGGGCAATATCTTCCCCGCAATCCAATCTCGATAATTACGACCTGACATACCAATTAATTTTCCCACCTCCTCCGCGCTCAACCCCAACTGATCACGTACGCCTCTAAGAAACTCAGCCTGTTCACTCTTATCCATCACCAACCTAGTCATACTTAATACTAACAATACCCGAATCATTAGTCAAGTGATATACTCAATTTATGCCTACCTGGAAACTACCTCCCAAGATCAAGATCTACGAAGCACTCGGCGCTATCGCCGACGAGCGGATCGAGCTAGATGGCAACACGTCCCGTGTCTACTCCAGTAGCAGAGGCAAATTCTACACCGTCTCATATGATCCAGATAACAACTCCATTATGGCCAATGACAACGGCTCATACTGGCAGGGATATCTCGGCTACCCTTCTATCGCTTACCTCCTTGCAACCAAGATTATTTCTTACTCCCCAAAAATCGCTCACTATCTAATCGATATCAAATGGAAAGATCTTAATACTCAGTTAAAAAATGACTGGGATAAAACAATCAATCATCTTCACAAGACTCTCACCCCTCAACAACTAGATCTTCTGACCACAGAAATCAATCGAATTCACGAGTATCTTAAATCTCACCCCATAAATAAACTCGGCAAACGAACAAAGCCTCCTTCTGGCTACTAAAAATGCGGAGAGTACAGGAGTCGAACCTGTTTGAGATTGCTCCCACTAGTTTTCGAAACTAGCGCATTACCGTCCTGCCCACTCTCCAGACGTAGATATTGTACCAAAAGCTCTGCTATACTAAAACTATGCCTACCACAGCACCTCAACTCAACCAAACACAAAAATCCCTCATTACCTGGGCCGCCCCCGCTCGCCCTTTCAAGGAACGCACTCGCGAGTTCTACACTACTATCCTCAGCATCGCCTTTCTCCTCACCATCATTCTCTTTTTGCTCAAGGAGTTTCTCCTCATCGGTGTCATCATGGCTTTCGCCTTCCTCAGCTATGTCCTCTCCACCCACAAACCAGATGATGTCACACACGAGCTCACCTCAGAAGGAATAGTATCCGACGGCAAGCTCTACTCATGGGAAACATTCACCAACTACTGGATCGAGAAGAAGTTCGACCAAGAAGTCATAATGGTCAAAACCAAAACCACAATCCCTGGCCTAATCCTCATGGTTATCGACCAAAAAAAGAAAAAGCAAATCACTCAGATTCTTGAAAAATACCTCCCACAAGAAAAGCCAGCCGACAACTTCGTTAGTCGTGCTAGTTCCTGGCTCTCAGACAAAGTTCCCCTCGAAAACACCTAATTCTCAACTTGGGTTATAATATTACCTCCTGCTCCCGTCGTTCAACGGATAGGACACCAGTTTGCGGAACTGGCAATGCAAGTTCGATTCTTGCCGGGAGCACCCTTCAACTACAGTAGTTTACTTGCTGCCACCAAAACCTCCCGCTCACTCTCAAAGCCCAGTAGCTTCATTGCCTCCTCATAACTCACCCACTTCCTCTCACTCATCTCCCAGCCATGATCTGGCAGCTCTTCCTCTAGCTCCATCAGGTAAAACACCACCTTCTTGTGTACCTCTACTCCCTCTCCCCCATCTTCCTGATACTTCTTCACTCTCCGCTCGCTTACCTGGCCATTTGCACTCTCTCCCACCTGCTTACCCAGCTCTGCCACATATGAGTACTCTATCGTCTTTACTGGCACTAGATTAACTACCTTCGCCATCACCCCCACCTCCTCCTCTACCTCACGCACAGCAGTCTCTACTAACCCCTCTCCTTTCTCTACCAACCCCTTCGGGAGCACCCATTTGCTGTACCCAGAGTGCTTTCCGATCAAGAATTGCCAACTGACACGCTGACCTGCCGACACGCTGACACGCCGACACACTACTCCTCCAGCCGACAACTCTTCTTTCATATCCATATTATATCCTATGTAGTACAATAGTCTCGTCTGGTGAGGTGCTCCGAATGGTTAAGGAACCAGTCTTGAAAACTGGCGCCCGCAAGGGCTTGCAGGTTCGAGTCCTGTCCTCACCGCCCAAGTATTACATCCAACCACTTCTCCCAATTTGTTTTTTTAGCTGTCTTTTCTTCCTGAGAACTGATCACTGAGAACTGATCACTATCCTCTGGTACGATTACTACCACCTCTCCTTCCTTCGCCAGGTTCAGCTCATCTCTAGCTATCTTCTCTAGATAATCCTCTCCCTGAACATACTCCAGCTTCTCGAGTAACTCTGCTCGCTGATTACCTAGCTCTTGCTTCTCCTCAAGCAAACTCTCCACCCTTCCCCTGGAGTGCTTTGATTTCTCAATTCCCTTGACCAGAGAAACGATGAGAACTACCTGAAATCCAATTATTCCCCACTTTAGATATTTATTCATAATTTGCTATTTATATATTAACGGTTGCATTACATCCCATAATATTGTATTATTCTCCCATATGGAATCTCATAAGAACCAGTTTATCAAATATCTAGAGAAAAATGGTCGCGCAACTGCCACCATCCTCGCCTACTCAAAGGATCTAGATCAGCTCATAGAATTTCTCGCAACTCTGGGAGTAACTGATGTTACCACCATCACCACCGAGAATCTCGAGGGCTTCAAGAACGACCTTAGCAGCAAACAATATACCCTCAAGAGTATCTCCCGCAAACTCAACTCCGTCAAAAGTCTCTTTAAGTATCTCCTCAGCGCAAATATCGTCACCTCCTCCCCTGCCAACGGAGTCGCCCACCCCAAATACGAAATCACTCCTCCCCACGTTCTCTCTCCTCTCGAGTATCGCGCTCTACGTGACGCATGCCGTGACGACGTTAGAATGTATGCCATTGTCGAGATTCTTCTCCAAACTGGCCTTCGTATTGGTGAGCTAGCCGGCATCCAACTCCAAGACATCACTCTGGAACAAAGCACCCTCAAGATCAGAGCCTTCGAGTCCCACGACTCTCGTCGCGTTCCTCTGAACAAAACCGCCAAGGAAGCCATCGAGATGTACGTCAAAGAGAGACCAAAAACCAAAAACACCACCCTTTTTATCACCAAAACCGGCAATCCCTTCTTGATTCGTAACATCCGCACCGCCATTAACCGCTACTTCCGCATCGCAGGGATCGAAGGAGCAAAGGTCAATGATCTCCGCCACACCTTCATCGTCGAACAGCTCAAGGCAGGAGTACCCCTGGTTGATCTTAGTAAAATGATCGGCCACAAACGCCTCAGTACTACCGAGAAATACCTCCAGTTTCTTAACGGCAACAAATCAGAACCAAAGAAAATCAAAATCGCCGAACTTTAATCCTCCGAAGGTCTAGATCTTCACCTTCTTCGTCTCCTTAATCAGCTTCGCATTCTCCACTAGCACTACTTGCTTATTCCTATCCACTACCATATACCTCTCTCCCGCTTGCCCTGAGAGCGCATTCATCCGATCCCAGAACATCTCATCCCCCGCTTGCATTATTGTTTTTTTGGTTATCTTTATTTTCATATATAGATACTGTCTATTATGGGTGGGCTGGGGAGGACTTGAACCCCCAACCAACGTTGTATAAGAACGCCGCTCTACCATTGAGCTACCAGCCCACGTACCAGATCATATTCTACCACTTAATCAATACATTCGAGACAACACTTCCATCCCTGCAAAAACTGGTCTGGCATACTTCACTCCTCCAGATATTACATTGCATGTACCATGTCCCCAACTCATTCTTGTCAACTTAGAATAATAACTATCTTTTATATACGGATTCACAAAATGACTCTTTTCAAGTCCGGTGACATTCATCCAATATCTCACCTCATCATCTATTATCATGTCTTTGTATAAGTGTAGTCTTATTCGTATTTTTTCTTTCGGAAATCCCAAAGAAGACATCAACCATTTTAAATAAAACTTAATCATTCTTGGATCTGTATTAGCGAACGTCAGCTCAGAATATTTAGTTTTTCCTCCTTCTCCCCAGTACAAAGCAAGACCTACCAGATACAGCTCTCGTTTGCTCAAAGATCCAATTTCTGCGTTTTGAATATTTAGTGCATCACTAAATGCCTTTTCCCTCTTTTTCTTCATCGTCTCTCGAAATTTCTCCGCTACAACTTCATTGTGTTGCAGCTTATATATCTGTTCTTTTGTTAGTGGATAGTCCCTCAACCACAAACTCAACGAGCTCTTACTCACTTCTATTTTTTTCTTTATCGCCGAATAACTCCACCCCAATCTCCGTAATCGTAGTGCCTCCTCATGTTCTTTTCTTTTTGCCACACCTCTATTTACCCAAATCTAACCCAAAATGTCAAGTGTTATAACCTCGCCCTCTTCCCGATCTCTACCTCCAGAATATTCTTATCCTTCCCGTACTTCAAACGTGACAACTTCTTAATCATCTCCGCGAGTTTAGGATTAGCTAGCTTACGCTCTGCATCGATATCACGTGTCAGGTCCATCGAGAACGGAGGCATCGGCTCATTATCAACAATTGTTTTTACGAATGTATGATATCGCTCCACGTTCGTGAGGTCTGACTCACTAAACGTTGGCGAGAACTCATGCTGGAGAAAATTAGCATCCTGCACACCTACTCGGAATGAGGCTAGCGTTCCCACATTCCCAAACACAGCATTCTTTACCTCCTCGTCAATCTGACCAATAAACTGGTTAGCCACAATCAGATTCAAGTGATATTTACGAGCCTCACTTAAGATGGTTGCAAAATCAGGGGTGGCAAAATTCTGGAACTCGTCAACATAGAGGTTAAAATCACGTCGTTCGGCCTCCGGAATATCTTGCCTACTCATTGCCGCAATCAAGATTTTAGGGATCAAGATTAGTCCCAAGAATGCCGAGTTCTCCTCCCCAATTCTCCCCTTTGCGAGATTAATTAAGAGGATCTTCCCATCATCCATTACCTGCCGAAAATCAAATGCCGACTCAGACTGCCCAATAATATTCCTCATCATCTTGTCAGTAATAAATCGACCAAACTTACTAACAATATAATCCAACACCTCTGATTTATGAAAGTCACTGGTCTGCGCGATCTGATCCGTCCAATACCGCTTAACCATCGGATCCTGGATCTTGGGCAAGAGTTCCTGCACGAATTTGGCGTCTGTTAACACCCTCACTACCTCGATAAAAGTCGCCCCCGGCTCACTCATCACAGTTAACATTGCGTTACGTATAGCATGCTCAAACCTAGGACCAATAATACCTGTCTTGTGTGGATCGTACAGTTTGTACATCAGGTTAATAATCGAGCTCGAGACAAAGTGTTTCTGCTCCTCAGTGTGTGCCTCGATCATGTTTAGTCCCATCGGGCGCTCAGTATCAAACGGATCAAAATAGATTACATCCTCAGCTCGCTCTGGCGGAATATACTCGAGTATCTTCTCCACCGTATCATGCGGATCAATAAAACAAACCCCTTTACCAGCCCGGATGTCCTGCAGGATCATATCCATCATAAACTCAGATTTACCCACACCCGTCTTTCCGATGATATACATATGCCTTGCCCTATCAGCATCAGACAGATAGATGTCACGTGAGAGCCCACGATACACACTCTTCCCGAGAAACAATCCCTCGTGCGGGATCTTAGATGGTGCTGGCGCTGACTTGGAGTTGAGCCAGTTGATATGAGGTGTCTCGACTTGTTTATTAGGAAAGTGAAAAATCGTTGCCAGCTCTTCTGCGTTAAGTACTGACTTTCCATTAAACATTGCCTGATATCGATAGATAAAATCCGTCATAAATAAACGCTTGAGCCAGATTTTTTGCTTCGTCAACTTATTATAAGGACCCGAGAACTGTGCCATCGTTCCCGAGAACTGTGCCATCAGAGTTTTGGCTTCCTTTTTTGTTGGTGCATTCACCACTAACCTGATCGAAACCTCAAATCCCGCCTTTCCAGTTGATCTCTCGATCGCCTCCAGAGATCTGGGGTCTACAGAATGTGTAGCGCTCTCTGGATTACTCTCATCCTTTTTGGAACTGCTAATAAACCCTTGCCCTGATGAGGACCACTTACCTCCAGCTGGCGAGACCACGATCTGGAGCATCCCACCCTCTCCATCGCGCATCTTTGCCATAAATGAAGTGATCGACGAGAGTGGATCAGTCGGTAAATCACGAAATGATTGGAGCGGATAAAATCCTGCATTTTTCTTAACAAGTGATTTGTACTCTACTTTCCCCTCTTCCGTAAATATCGTTGGCTCCTCGACCGTCTTAATCTGCGCACCTGGATATGCCCCGTGAATCTGCTTCTCAACTAGATCCATCAACTCCTTTGGAGCCGACACATAAAATCTAATATCTTCCTTACTCCCCACTATCTCAAAGCTAATCGCATGCTCTGATTGCAAGAAAGAATACCACTCATCATTTTTGACAGAATACAAAGAAGCAAACATCTGCTCTGCCGCGTCTATCTTGATCTCATTGTCCCTGGGCAACTTAATCTCTAGAGTCACAAAAGAGAGCGAATACTCCTCACGTCCTCGATTGCGAAACCATAATACAAACGCATAGCCCAACGAAAATAGTCCTGCCATCCCTGCCGCTGCAAACACCAACATATAAGCAATATTGGTCACTAGCGTCGAGAACTGATCTAATCCATTCATTTTTTAACCTCCGGAATATCTTGCAATGATACTCTCATACCTAGTCGCTTTAATTGCTTAATTCTCCTCATCGCCCATGCTACCAACCAGGTAATACTGTTCTCGATAGGCGCTCTCTTCCCCTTACTCATTCCAACTTGCGTCACTGGCAAATTAATTGGAGGTTGCTGACTATCATCTTGTTGCACTATCACAGTATCATCCTGTACTCCAGGTGCTCCCTTTGGGATCCGCGCAAACCTTTTCTCAATCTTCTCCATCCAGCTCTCTACCTCCAGATTTTCCTCTTCTTTTTGTGGCAACTCTACACTAGGCATGGGATCAACTACTGCCTCTCGCACTCCTTCAATTATCTCTTTTTTCTTGCCAATTTCTACCACAAACACCTCCTATTATTATAATATTGTGCAGTCACTCCATAGCTTTATGCGACGGGTGATACATTCATTATACGGCAATTCTCAGCTTCTTACCCTGACTAACTTTCTTAGTAATCAAGCCCCTTCACTGCCTTCTCTCCTTTATCAAACGGATGCTTAATTTTCTTACACTCCGTCACAAGATCAGCACCTGCGAGGATGGTCCTCGCAGGATCAGTTCCCATTCTTCCTGTCATCACTATGTGCGTCTCTCCTCTCTCCTCTACTAGCTTCACAATCTCCTCTTCACTTAACAACTCATCTCCCATCGTATTAATAATCTCATCTAACACCAACACATCCACCTCACCCATCAACTCTCTAGATTTTTTGAATGCTGCCTGTGCAGCCTGCTTGTGCTCCTCGGGTGTCCCGTGGTCTGTTGGCAACTGATAAAACCCACTCCCTAATGGATAGATCTTAATATTCTCAAATTTCTCCCCCAGCTTATGCTCCGCAACCGGCCATCTCTCCTCCTTGTACCACTGCACTATCGCGACCTTCATCCCCGTTAATGCCGCCCGCACCGCAACACCCAACGCGGCTGAGGTCTTCCCCTTTCCCTCACCCGTAAATATATAAAATAATCCCTTACTCATTCTTCGAGTCCTATCTTCTCTCCTATTATCTCGATCTCCACCTGCTTAGGATCTACCTCTATCACCACTCCCATCTCCTCAAGTAATTGGGCAGTTAATACTACCGGCATCCCAATAATCGCCGAGAATACGCCAGTTTGCTCCATCACCCACTCTTTTGCTCCTCCTTGAATCGCATAACACCCCGCAAACCCTTTCCATTTCCCGTCCGTAATATACTGCGTGAGCTCTTGCTCACTAACATCCCGGAATCTCACCTCTCCCACTGCACTCCCCACCGCTCGCTCACCTGTCAATGAGTCTACGACTGCCACTCCTGTCACGACCTCATGACTCTTCCCAATCAACTTCAAGAGGATCTCTCTAGCTTCATCCTCGCTATGTGCCTTCCCTAATATCTCGCCATTCATACCTGCCTGCGCAGGCAGGCTCACCACCGTATCCCCCCCGATCACTAGCGCGTCCTCCTCACTACTTATTGCCAAAGCTTTCTGCAACGCCAGCTCCTCAACTAACTCTCGCGGATTCTCGCACGCAATACTCGACTCATCAAACCCAGATTCCTGGATCGCGTACTCCACACCGAGTCTGGTCAGGATCTCACTTCGCCTTGGTGACTTACTCGCCAGAATTATATTTTGCATTTTCTTATTCTACCCCCCGCATACCGAATATCCACATCCATAACACTTCGAGCACCCTTCCTCTTTCACAAGCTTTGCTCCGCACTCTGGGCACGCATTCGCATGAGTTTCTCCGTTTCTCCGTTTCTCCGTTTCTCCGTTTTTTTTACGTTCAGCTAACGTTTCGCTTCTAATCTTACTTTGTATAATTTGCTTTGCCCCTGACTCACCGACACGCTGACTCGCTGATCCGACAGACAATATCTGCCCCTCAATACTCCCATCACGGTAACACGTAATCCCTTTACATCCTGCTTTCCATGCACTCATATACGCATCCCCCACCTCCTCGATCGTCGCCGTAGAGGGGAAGTTGATAGTCTTACTCACCGCATTATCAGTATAACTCTGCCATGCAGCCTGCATGCTTATATGCCACTCGGGCTTGATATCATGTGCCGTCCTGTAAACTTGCTTTACTTCTTCTGGCACACCGGACACGTGAGAGAGACTCCCCTCGCGCACTACGTCACGTATTATCCTGTCACGCACCTTATGTTCCGGATCTCCGTCTGCCCATTTAGATACCTCCAACTCCCTCTCAAAATATTGGTTAATATAGGAGAGTCCCGCCTCTTCCACCACGTTCTTAGTGTATGCGAGAGCAAACACCGGCTCGATCCCGCTCGACGCTCCCGCTAACATCGAGATACTCCCAGTCGGCGCAATCGTCGTGATCGCGACATTACGAACCTTCCGCGCCCCTAGCGAAGCCTTAGGCGAAGTGGGGTTAGCAAACGACGACTCACTCCAACGCGGGAACTCTCCTTTTTCACGCGCTAGCTCCACACTCATCTCCCAACTTACCTCTTGGATATACTTCGCAACTTTGCGAGCTAACTTGACCCCTTCTTTACCGTCATACGCCACTCGCAGTTGGTATAGCATGTCCGCCCACCCCATTACCCCCAGCCCAATCCGACGATTAGCTTTCACAGTTTTCGTAATCTGCGGGAGTGGGTACTTACACGCATCAATCACATTATCAAGCATCCTCACTCCCACTCGCACTGTATGCTTGAGCTTATCCCAATCAATTTCTTTCCGTACTCCATTTGCTGTATGCTGCTTGCCATCTCGCACATGTCGTGCGAGATTAACCGATCCCAGATTACACGCATCAAAAGGATGAAGTGGCTGCTCTCCACATGGATTAGTCGAGTCAATCTCGCCGAACGCTTCTTTAAGCGGATTATTCTTGTTAATTGGATCCAGGAATATGAGCCCTGGGTCACCAGTGCGCCATGCTAACGTCACTAATTGGTTATAAAGACTCCTCGCCCGCACCACCGTTACCACCTTCCCATCTCTAGGGTTCTTGAGCTCCCACTCACGGTCACGATCCACTGCCCTCATAAACTTATCTCTCACTCCTACCGAGATATTAAAGTTCGCAATCTCCCCAGTCTCTTGTTTTGCCGAGATAAACTCCATAATGTCAGGGTGATCAATATTCAGAATCCCCATATTCGCCCCTCTCTTCTTCCCTCCCTGCATCACTTGTCTAGTCGCAATATCAAAAACTTTCATAAATGATATAGGGCCAGTCGCAAATCCTCCCGATGACTTTGTAATCACGTCGCCTCTGGGCCTAAGATTAGAGAAGTTAAATCCAGTTCCTCCTCCTTTTTGATGGACCATCGCCATCCACTTCACCGCATCAAATATTCCCTCCATCGAATCCTCGACTGGGAGCACAAAACAGCTAGCCAGTTGAGATTGCGGAGTCCCCGCATTGTTAAGTGTTCTCCCAGCGGGCAAGAATTCTAGCTTACTCATCACCTCATAAAATTCCTGCTCAACTTGCTTTCTTTTTTCTTTCTTTTCCACTTTTGCCAAGTTACGTGCCACGCGGTGAAACAGCTCACTTGGCGTCTCCACCACTACCCCGTCCTCGTTCTTCAAGAGAAACCTACTCTCCATAATCTTGAGTTGATTTACCGAAAAATCAAGATCATCCTTCACTCCCAGCTGCCTCTCCGCTCGTCGGTCTTGACTTCTTTTTTCTCGATACAGAATATATGCCTTTGCAGTTTTGTAATATCCTGCTGCCATAAGAACTTGTTCAACTATGTCCTGAACCTGCTCGACTGATGGAATCTTGTGATCTGATTTAACTAGCAGAGTTACCGCAATCTCAGCTAGTCTCCTCGCCTCCTTCTTAGCTTGTGGTGAGCCTGCCGAACCATACTCTCCAGTCTCTACCCCTGCTCGCACGATCACCTCCACCAGCTTAGACTGGTCAAATATAACCTCTCTCCCATCTCGTTTGATTATTTTTTTGATCATCTTATCTTTCATTAATAATTTTGACTAACAAAATTTGCTTAATATCTTGTTTGTGAAATTTTTAGCAGGCTGACGAGCCGAGAGTAAAGATAAATTTTCTACCAAGAAAATATTATCGGTTTCTAAAAACAACGGTGTTAAGCAAATTATAGTCATAATTATTCCGCCAATGGGTGGCTTCCTCGATACTTTGCCTTAATCTGATAATAATGCTTACGCTTCTCCTCATCCGTCAGGTCACTCGAAAACTTCTCTGCTGGATACTTAATCTCATTTTTTTTCATTTTTTGTACTAGTGCTCGCGTTACATCAATATCCAATCTGTTTGCCATCGAAAGTACCCACCACAATACATCTGCCAACTCATCACAAATCGGACCATACAGCTTTGCCTCCTCAAGCACTTCCTTTCCTGACTTAAACTGAAAATGCTCAAGTAACTCAGATACCTCCAAAACCATCGAAAGAGCGATATCCTTCGGACTCTCACTCCCCCACCCACGCTTGGACTGGAAGTCTCTGACTTTCTCTCTCAGATCCTCTAGCTTCGCTGTCTGATCTGTTAATTGTTGTGTATCGCTCATATTATCTTTCTATTATTAATATCACCCACAAACCGAGAAGCCGCAATCATAACACTTTGAGCATCCCTCTTCTTTCCGCAGTGTCCCTCCACACTCCGGACACACTGGATTCACTGAATCTACTGAGCCACTCGAAACAAGAACCTGGTCTTGTTTCGATCCATCCCGATAAATCGTGATCCCCTTACACCCCGCCCTCCATGCCTGCATATATGCCTCCTCCACCTCCTCCACTGTCGCACTTGATGGAAAGTTAATCGTTTTGCTGATCGAGTTATCAAAAGATTCTTGCCACGCAGCCTGGATCTTAACGTGCCACTCTGGCTCTACCTCATGCGTAGTAACAAATAGCTTCCTCTCTTCCTTTGAGAGCGTCTCTTTCTCATTATTTGCGAGTTTAGTGAGGATATCTTCTATCTCTTTTTTCTTATACTTGCTCTTCAGATACTCCTTGAGCACCGGATCCACCATCACAAGCTCACGGGTCGAGTGATTGCTCTTATCATCCTCATAGAATGTCCGTCTCTTTGTCACGAGTGAGAACACTGGCTCAATCCCAGAACTTGTGTCTGCAAGAATCGAGATCGTCCCAGTTGGCGCAATCATCGTCACTGCACAGTTTCGCATTGGCTGGCCCTTGGCTGGATATACCGACATGTCCCAGTTGGGGAATGACCCTCTCTCTTCTGCTAGCTCCTCACTCATCTCCTTAGCCTCTGTGTAGATAAACTTGGATAGTTTCTTTGCCATTTTCACCGCACTAGCCGAATTATACGGAACACCAAGTCGGTACAGTAAGTGAGAGAATCCCATCACTCCGAGCCCGATCCGTCTATTCCCGAGCTTCACCGTCTGCTCAATTTCTGGAATCGGATAGGCATTCACCTCGATCATGTTATCGAGGAATCGTACCCCTAGTCTCACGGATTCTTTTAGCTCATCCCAATCGATCTCGTCATCTTTGATATGCCTTGCTAGATCAATGCTAGTTAGATTACACGACTCATATGGGAATAGCGCAATCTCACCGCAATTATGCACCACCAATCCATTTGCCACAAATGAATGAGTCTCTTGTTCAGTTAGATCATAAACAGCTTCCTTCCCAACCATCTCAATATTAATTATTTCTTCCTCAAACTTCATTGCATAATAAGTTTTTCCTCTCAATTTTGCTATTTTCTTTTCATGCATCTCAAACAGAAACCCAACTTCATCAAGAAATTTAATTACCACATCTTTAGATATCTCTAACTCCCACAATAATCCATCAGAGCTGTATCTTCGCACCTCACCATCAGCTGCTACATACTCAGGAAAAAGATCCACTCTAGCTGCTCTTGATCTATCATAAATTCTCGCCTTAATTCCTAACTGCAACAACAATAACTGCACATCTCTCAACAATTCTATTGACTTACTTGTTAGTCGCACATAAGCCGACTTATTTTTTACATATCCAACAGTACCATCAGCTGAGAATAATCCCTGCAAAAACCCTACCACCACTTCTCTTGGCGCCTCGTAAATACTCTCTGGCACCCGCTTATATTCAGAGGTAACAGGCAAAACTCCCAATTTCATAAAATACTCAACCACAAATTTACTGTTCACAAATATCTGCTTTGCACGCTCAGTGGGATTATGCAATCTACCTGATCTAGCCCACTTTTGCATTAGTTGTAAAAAATAATCCACTGCTTTCTTATATTTATCCCCAGCACCAAACGTTAGATTCACATATGCTCCATGTGTCTCAGTAGCTTCCCGCAAAAATCCATCTCCCACCATCCACCCCATTACTTGGCCTAACTCCTTATTCCATTTTTTTGGTAGATCAAAATCATAACTCCTACCATTTCTACCCTTTCTGTTATTACTCCACTCAAACGGCAATTTTTTATTTCTACCAAACTGCCCTTCTCCCATTTGAATTAATACTTTGTCTCCCAACTCAAGTTCCCCCAACTCTTTCCACCCATTCACAGTCATTATTTTATGATCTCTCGTAGCCTTGATTCTATATCCTGATTTTGTCTCAACCTGCCAAACTTCTTTTTTGCCTGTTTTTACTACATTGCTAGCTGTGCAAATTTTTACCCCCTCTTCTCCCGCCACCCTTCTATCAACTACTACTCGCACATTTTGCATATTAACTAATTTCTCAAATCTCACCAGCCCTTCATTAGTAGATATAAGAGCATCTCCAGTAATACACGGGTTAGTAGCATCTAGTTGTCCAAACTGTGGCACTGTATTCCCACGCTCGGTGGTATCAAGAAACATCAATCCTGGATCTCCTGATTGGTGAGCCATCTGGGCAATTCCGCGGAATAGCTTCTTAGCTTTAACTTTTCTCACCACTTTTTGCGTTCGAGGATTAATTAGTTCCCAATTCTTATCATTCTCGACTGCGCTCATAAACTCATCCGTCACACCAACCGAAACATTAAAATTCTTAATTGTTCCATCAGTCTCTTTTAACTCAACAAAACTCTCAATATCAGGGTGATCCGCATTCAGTATCGCAATATTCGCTCCTTGTCTTTTTGCTCCCTGCAAGATCTGTGAGAGTGCTGCCGAGTATGCCCGGACAAAATCCACCGGCCCCGATGAGGCTCCTGCCACGTTTTTTACCTTATCTCCGTGCGGACGAATCTTAGAGAAATTAAACCCAGTCCCCCCATTATTCTTATGCACCACCGCCGCCTCACCCAGGGTTTTAAATATAGTATCAATCGAGTCCTCAACTGGGAGCACAAAACAGCTTGATAATTGTCCTGTTCCACCCGGGTTTCCTGCCTCAAACATCGCCTTACCCGCACACACCATCTTCATTGATACCATCCTGTTATAGAACTTGATGGCCGTCTCCATCACAATCCCATTAGTTCCCCAGGTAACCTCGGCCTTCGCCATATGATACGCCACCCTCCACAACATCTCTCCTGGAGTCTCCAGCACCTTTCCTTCCATGTCTTGCCTGAGATATCTCTTACGAGCAATCTCGATCGCATTCTTAGTTAGCTTTGGTTCTATTATTTTTGGTTTACGCATTTTTTTTCTGTTTTAATTAACTGATTCACTGACTAACCGACATACTGACACGCCGATATGCCGATCACTTATCACACCTCGAGTACGCGCACGACGGACACGTCGCACACCCTTCTTCCATTCGCAGTGCTCCTGAGCACTCTGGACACTTCTCCTTCTGCTCACCGTTAGGCTCAAACGGCTTCTTCTTAGAGAGCACTACCTGTTCACGCGACCCCTCCACGTAAACTGTCATTCCTTTAAGTCCCAGTTTCCATCCCAACTGATAAGCATGCGCTACATCATCTGCCGTAGCTGAGGGTGCAAAATTAACAGTTTTTGAGATCGAGTTATCAACCCATCTCTGCATTACCGCCTGCATTCGTACATGCTCCTCAACTGACAGGTCAGATGCCACCACGAAGTTGTCCCTGATCTCCTCTGGTATCTCCTCCACTCCCTGGCAACTCCCATCATTCTCACGCACTGTCTCAAAAATCTCATTCCTCTGTTTCTTCTTAATCCCATGTTCCAAGAGTTTCTTTGCAAACAATTGACTCTCGTACTCAATCTCGATCCACTCCTTCCCTTCTTCCTCTGCTCCCTCTCTCGTGTTTCGCGTATAACTAAGTGCGTAGACTGGCTCACACCCATATCCCTCTAGTCCCGAAATAGTCGCAATACTCCCAGTTGGTGCGACTGTGGTCTGCGCACCATTTCTAATCCCCCATTTCTGAATACCTTCTTCGATCTCTTTCCAGACTAGTTTTGGCCTATTCCAGTTAGTCTTGTGCCGTACGAGTGGTTTTGGTGCCTTCCAGATCATATTCGTTGGATCATAAACACTCCCCGTAATCCCAGGGAATGCCCCGCGGTTACGCGCAAGCTCCACGGACGCTTTCATTGTGTGATATCTCACAAACTCCATAATCTGACTCGCATACTCCTGACCCTTCTTCGAGCCATACCGCACTCCCACCAGATACATCATGTCCGAGAGCCCCATCACGCTTACTCCTATCCTTCTCACTTTCTTTGCCGCCTCCTCTAGTTCTGGTACTGCTGCCACATACTTATTCACATCCACCACATTGTCCAGTAATCTCACGGTCCACTTAACAGTCTCAGCTAGCTTCTCCCAATCTGGAACCATCTCTCCATTCATCTTCTTTACATGATTAGCCAGGTTCACACTCGCCAAACAACAGTTCTCATAACTTCCTAAAAATTGCTCGCCACACCCTCTCGAAACATACCCATTAGTAATCCATGTATCACTCTTTTTTTCATACAAATCATACACCTTAGCCTTTCCCGCTGGCTCAATCTTCACTACTTTTGCAGCCCAATTACCACCTGTAAAGTTGCACGTTAGCGCTGCTCTTTTCATTCTCTCTTGCTTTTCTGGATGACTCAATCGTATTTGCTTGTAAAATTTCCCAAAACTATCTCCAACAATAACCACATCATATTTAGGATTTTTATTACTTATTATTCTCCCATCCTTTGTTTTATGTTTTGTCCTTTTACTCGTATATTTTCTCCCATGAATCCCAAACATCAGAAGTATCCTTCTTACTTGGCTCGCCAACTCCTCACTCCCTGTATGAAATCTTACTAATGGATGATTGCTCGAAAGATCAACGCTCCCATCAGTACTAAATAATCCATCTAATAGTCCTTCCAAAATCTTCCTATTACTATTTATGTATTCCTCGGGAATTTCTTTATTAAGTGAGGTTGTTGGAATTAATTTTAGTGATTTCACATAATCAGCTATCACCTTCCCTGGTTTTGGATCCATCATCATTGACTTACTATTTTTATTTACATAGGTATAACAGTCAGTTGCACCCACCTTCTCAAACACATCTTTCACAACCTGATTCCAACTATCTTCATCCGCATGAGTACTCACTCTCACCACATTTTTTGACAATGCTCTTTCTGTATAACAACCGTCGCCTAGCAACACCCCAACTAAAAACCCAAAATCACGATCATCTATCTTTACATTTCCCTGCTCAACTTTATTATTTGGCATCATCCCCTCAAAAACTCTTACCATCTGTCCTTCTTCTAGATTATCTAATCTTGTTGGTTTAAAAAACTTTGTTGTTGTATCTCGAGCATGGAATTGATGTGCTACAGTCGCCCTTACTATTCCTCCATCAGAAAAATACACATCAAAAACTGATTTTTCATCATGAATTTCAATTGATTCCACTTTGCCTTCACCGAGTACTGTACAGATTTTCTCCCCCTCTTTAATATTTTCCACTTTCCGCCACCCACCTGGAGTAGCCACAAGAGTCCCCTCCACCACACATGGATTAGTAGCCTCAAGATCATATAGATTAGGCACCGGATTATCTCTGTTAGCTGCATCCAAAAACAGCACTCCCGGCTCACCATTCTTGTACGCATACTTGACGATCTCTCCGTATAGCTCACGTGCCGGCACCATCTTCCATAGCTCTCCGTTCTCCGGATATCTAAGGGCAAAATCATCATCATTCTCCACTGCCTGCATAAACTCATCCGTCAGTCCCACCGAAATATTAAAGTTCTCAATCTGCCCCTCTTCTGCCTTACATCTAACAAACTCATGAATATCAGGATGCCATACTGGCAGTGTTGCCATTGCCGCACTTCTTCTCCCTCCTCCTTGTCCGATTACCCAAAAAGCTGTATCAAATACCTTGATAAAAGATACCGCACCCGTCGCCTTTCCTTTTCCAGTTCCGATTACTCCTCCTTTGGGTCTAATCCTCCCAAACGAGAACCCTACCCCTCCACCAGTCTGCAAAGTCAGAATCGACTTGCGCAAAACCGAGAAGATCGAGTCCGTCCCTTTACCCAAGTCATCATCCACCGGAAGCACAAAACAGTTAGCAAGCTGTCCGTACTTAGTCCCCGCATTCGCCATCGTTCTCCCGTTTGGCACCACTCTCAACTCTGCCATCATCTCAAGCATCTTTTCCTCTACTTGCTTGAGTGTCACCCCATTACGATAGTTGTTCTCCGCCTCCGCCACTACTCGTGCCGTTCTCACAAATATCTCTTTTGGTGTCTCCACGGTCTTATTACTCGCATCCCGCAAAGAATATCTATTCACCATAATCTTGCTGGCTGACTCACTTATTTTATTAATCTTCATTTTTCCTTTAGTTTTTCTATTTCAATCTCAAAGTCTGAGAGTGACTCAAACTCTCTGTACACCGACGCAAACAAAAGATATGCCAGTGGGTCAAGCTTTTTTAACCGATTGATCACAAGATTTCCCACCTCCCAGCTCCTCACTTCCGTACTCGTTTTACGTCTCAATACCTTCTCCACCTCATCCAACATCTCCTCTACCTGCTCCATCGAGACTGGTCTTTTCCAGGTTGACTTCATGATCCCCCTCTTAAGTTTCTCTCTGTCGTAGTTCTCTACCTTGCCAGATTTCTTGATAACCCTGATGTCCACTCCCTCAGCTCGCTCATAAGTGGTAAAGCGCTTGGTGCACTTAGAGCACTCCCTCCTCCTTCTCATCGTCGTCCCATCCTCAGTTAGTCTGGATTCCAAGACAGAAGTACTCTCATGATGACAGTATGGACATTGCATTTGGTCTGTTCTCCTCGATTATTTTTGTATACTTTCTATTAACAACAAAAAGCACTAAGGGTAGTGCAGGACATCAAGCGTAACCCCTACCCTTAGTGTTCGTCAACTAGCAATGAATGTATCAAATAGGAGCAATATTTATTCTCCGCCCTTAGACACGTTTTCGTTGCAATTTGGACATTTACATTTTGTAGTTGGCGACTCAAATGATTTGTTGCAATTTCCACATTTTAATTTAAATGTTTTTTTATCTTGACTCATTACCCTATCTGCTCGCATATCTAAATGATTTCCTTTTTGATCAAAACTCAACACTGAACTTCCATTCCCATGTCCTCCCCACATCGCTCTGTACATATCCATCTGCTGTAATTCCTCTTGTCGTATTATCCATTTCTCTATTTCATGCCCGCTAATCCCTTCCATTCCCATAATCCAACTCAACTCATGTGTTAATTCATTCTCATTAGCTATTTGTAAATATATTAATCCATTTTGATAAATTTCTTTTTGATCTTTATCAACAAATTCGCCCATCAAGTCTTTAAGTAGCAAGTCTCTCACCATCTTGGAAAATTTATCCCAAAAAAATTCTCCTTTCTGATCCAAAAATTTACTTCTCAACTGCAATATTGCCTGATTCACAACTCTCCCATCAAATTGGTCAGGATTATCCAAATCAACCACTCTTCTTTCTATCTCATCCCATCCTGCAAAACCCAGCTCCCCCACCACACCATCCAACTTTCTTTTTTTCACTACTATTGGCGTCTCCAAAACAGATTTTTTATCCAAATTAACCGGTAATCCCACAGCTTGCAAATGCTCTTCTTCTTCAATCTCCGGAGTGTACAAAGAATATGCCAAGTATTTATCTCCTTCTCCTCGTACGATTACAAAAGTAGCCGACAGCGGCGGCTCATCGCCAAATCGATACTCTTCTCTTGGGGGACTCACTATCACTATCCCATCTCCAATTTCCAATTCGCTTGTCATCTGACTCGCCATCTTCCACACCACTAACTCTGACTCAAATCTTCTAACTAGCTGCTCATTTCCTCCATATGACTGTCTACTTGTTTCCAACATTTTCGAATATTTTGTCAATTTACCCTCATCAAGATAACAAAAATCACCACCCACAAAAACCATTTCTCTTTTGGTTATTCCTCCGACCACCTCTCTTCTCTCATTCTCAACAATCTGAGCCAACACATTCAATTCAGTCACCAAAGATTCAATATGCACTACATGCTCAGCATCACTACCTTCGCTCATCAACACCGACGCCGGAATCCTACTTAGTTCAATCCTCGCCACATTCACTCCTTCCACCCCTAGCTCGGGGGCAATAGGTCAAGTCAATGTGGTGAGTTCCCGGCTTGTCTCGCCATTAGGCGGGCTTTACGGTTGCGGCACAGCAGAGGATTCTCACCTCTTTCCTACCCACATCAACTATTTAATTATTAATTACCTGCCCTTCCATAGCTCTTTAGAGCGACGGAGGGTTAATCTATTCTCACTTTACCGACGACTCTCTCGTCCGTCAAGACACATCTCATCCACTTGTTCCTGTAATTGGATAACCTCCAACCACTCCTTATATAGCAACTCATATACTCTTCCATTCGTACTCGAAATCAGCTCCACCATCACTTCCTCCACGTTCCGGTCAAACAGATTCTCGCATGCGCGCGTATCCACACTCCCTCGCTCCACTACATATCCATATCCAGTCTTAAGATATCCCAACCCCTTCATTACTTCGTATGTTCCTGTCTCTACCTTCCCACTCCTCATCATCCCTGCCCCGCAGATTATTCGCCTCTCACCAAGTCGGAAAGATAACTGCCCTTGTTTAGAGTCTCCCGCAAGCAAAAACTCAACCGAACTCTTAACTCTATTACCAAACCCACACTCCAATTCCCCTTTAGCTGCCATTCCTGCGTTCGTTAACTTATCAACTGAGATCATATTTGCAAAATCAGCTCCCTCCAACCCCATTTTCTTCATCGTCCCAGACAGCGATATTTGGTAGAGTGAAAACACCGCAATCAACACCCCCACACTCAGCAATAATCCCAATAGAATTTTGATTCCTCTCATACCCTCATTATTGCATACAATTTTCATAACATATGTCAGTCACATGTTTTTTGAGTTGCAAAAAATGTCGCAGCACGACGGTGTGAGACCTTAAGGCAAATTTTCAGCAGAAAATTATGCGTGGTTTTGCGTTTTCACAAGTTGCATAGCAACCTGAAAATCGGGTTTACGTGACAAAATATGTGTGATCTGACAAAAAAGAAAATTGTTCTTTACCCCAACATCTCCACAATCACCCTCGCATAAACCTCCGTCACTTTCTTAAGCGACTCCAGATTAACCCACTCTCCTCGCCCATGTACTTCGCTCCCATCAGGACCAAACCCATAAATAGTCGGCACACCGCGCTTTGTAAGCATCCATCCGTCCGTCCCTGGCCCTGCTCCTCTTTGTGCGGGTTTTGTGCCCAGCACTGCCTCAGCTTGTTCGGATAGCACCTCTACCACGTTCTCTCTCGCATCCACCTCAACCGCAGGCACAAACATCAGGTCTGTGATCTTATAGTCAATATTTAGCTTTTGCAATCTCTCGACTATTAACATCTTTACTTGATTATCAGAGTTACCAGGCATTAGTCGCACGTCCCCATATGCCTCACATTTCTCAGGTACCACATTCAGTGCTGTTCCCCCGCTAATCTTGGTTGGGAATGTAAACACAGGCTTTCGACCTACAAACACCTTCGATGATTTGTGCGGCACCTCTAATCCCTGTAGAGCCTTAATAGCGATTGACATATCCACGATCGCGTTACGTCCTTTTTCTTTTCTCTCCCACGCAGACATCCCAGTGTGAACTGGCTCTCCCTTAGTAGTTAGCTTAAATCTATATCCACCTCGCTGACCAATCCTGATTACATCACTTCCATGCTCTCCGATAATACAGTTCTTTGGGACTATCCCCTGCTCTAGCAAGTACTGCGTTCCATATCTAGAACATGCTCCCGACTCCTCATCCACCACGAATGCTAGATATAGCTTGCCAGTTATCTTAATCCCAGCTTCCTTGATCGCTCGTACCGCATAGACATACGCAGACAGTGATCCTTTCATGTCCAGCGCTCCCAATCCATATAGCTTGCCTCCGCGCACACTCCCAGAATAAGGAGAGATCACGTCACTCACATCCGGTGGGATTGTATCCATATGTCCATTTAACATCAGAGAGTTTCTTGCGCGCTTATTCCCCCATTCTAAGAGTATGTTTCGTCTCTTTTTGTTCATTCCCATTCGCTTAGGTAAGAATCCATGCGTTGTTAGCTCACCGTGGATGAGCTCAGCCACCTCATGCTCTATTGGGTCATCTGCCTTAGAATCTTGTGGGGTGTGATCGTTGGGAGACTTCGCTTTCACAAGCTTTGTCAGGAACTTCGTCTGCTCAGCAAAATTCTTCTCAACCTGTTTCTTGATAGATTTTTCAACTGTTTTGTCAATCACAATGCCTGGATTGTACCATAATCATTCATTTACCAGAGATACCTTATCAATAATAGTGTCACTTTATGTCAATACATCTTTTAGTTGAACTATCTGGTTCGACAACTCATCGGCTCTTTCTGGAATGATGTTCATATCAATGACATCACGCCAGTGCCACCACGAACTTTCTGGATGACCACTCAAAGTAGCAATAATTTTTCTCATTAACTGAGACTCCAATTCAACACTCAAGCTATCTTGTCTATATACCACCATTTTCAAATCTTGATTATCAATCCTACCAAGAAGTAAATATGGTGTTTCTTCGACAACATCCTGCAAATTATGTATATTTTCGATGCCTTGTTCATCTTTGTTTTGTTCAAACCAACCAATCTTTGCTAAATAATCTGTTGTTACATTTTTTAAATCAACGAATGATATTCCGGGAGGTAAAAGCAATACATGCAAGTGTGCATGATCTACATGACAACCACCACGCCTACCGCACAATCATCAACATCTCCCGCTCCGTGCTCAAATATCACCACCTCACCTTTATAGTGTAATTTAAGTTTTCTTAGCAATATTCTAATAGCTTTCATAACTTCATCCAACTTACCCTTACCCAATCTTGCCATCGACATCACTTTATCCTGCGAAAAAATAATAAGATGCACTCCCATCCATCCAACCGGATATATGTCATGAACAACCAACAATTCACTATCTACCCCTTCAATTTGAATTGAATCTTCACATCCATACAATTTCCTAAAACAATCACCAATATCTCTTCTGCTCTGCAACGCATCATAAGCATTTTTAGTACTCACAATTATCCAACTTTCTTTCGCATAACTCGACTATTATCTCAGTCAGCCTAAGATCACAATACCTGAATTATACCAAAGCCACTCATTCGTCAGACTTTCACACCTTCATTCGAGTTATTTCGACAATTCTCGCAACTTTCTCAACCGTTTTATTCAAATCTCCATTTTCATTAGAAACAATGTAATCAAAATCATTCCATTGTCGCTGTTCCCACTCCGCAATATCCATACTCCACTTCAACTCATCACCAGTCTCGCTCTCTCTTTCTATCATTCTCTTCTCAAGAGTTTTCATATCTTCAACAGCTAGTAACACAAAAGCCGAATGTGGAAACTGCTCTTTTACTTTTTCTCGAATGTTTTTTACCCCTCTCACATCGATTCTCCAGATCACATCACTCCCAGACTCAAGCGCTTCTTTAACATGTTTTTTTTGCCCCCCACGATAATGACCTCGATACTCAACCCACTCAAAAAACGCCTCCTCAGCAATTAACTTCTCAAATTCTTCTCGATTTACAAAATGATAATCAAAACCATCCTTCTCATCCTCTCGCCTAGGCCTACTATTTGTTGTCACCAACTTCTGCATTTTCGGGAATTTATTGAGGAGTTTTAACATTACTGTGTCTTTTCCTGCCCCAGAAGGACCAGATAACACCAACAACACACCTCGCTCTTTCTGTCTCGCTAGCTCAATCTTGACGTCTTCTACAAGTGTCTTCATAAGATATTAGCGAGTATAACAGTTGAGTTATAATGTTTCCATGTCCAAAAGTAAAAAACCTCAGCCAAAAAACAAAAAGACCACTCCAACCAAGAAGTTCTCTCCCAAACTTCCTTCTTGGCTCACTTCTGGCCGAAAAAAACAAAAACTCATAATTACTCTCTCCATCATTTTTCTCACGCTCTTCTATTTCCTTATTCTCCGCGACCTCCCCTCGCCAAAAACTCTCCAAAGAGACATCTACCCAATCTCGACTAAGATTCTTGATCGTAACGGCGAGCTTCTCTACGAGATCTACGCCGACGAGAATCGCACTCCCATCAAGCTTGCTGATCTCCCAGATTATGTCAAACTCGCCACCATCAGCATAGAAGACAAAAACTTCTACTCCCACCACGGCTTTGATACTGGCGGGATCATCCGCGCAGCCTGGAAGACCATCACAGGTCAAAGGTTAGAAGGAGGCAGCACCATCACTCAGCAACTCGTCAAAGTAGCCCTCCTCACTCCCGAACGTACCGTAATCCGCAAAATTCGCGAGGCCTTCCTTGCTGTCGCAACCGAGACTCTTTACTCAAAAGACGAGATCCTCGAAATGTACCTCAACCACATCCCATATGGAGGCACTAGTTATGGTATCGAGGCTGCTTCTCGCAAATTCTTTGACAAAAGCGCTCATGACCTCACCCTCGAAGAATCCGCCCTTCTCGTCGGCCTCCCCCAGGCGCCAAGCCGCTACTCACCATTTCGCTCACCAGATACCGCCAAAAACAGGCAAGCTCAGGTTCTCTCTCGCATGGTAGAAGAAAACCACATCACAGAGGAAGAGGCCCTCCGAGCCAAAAACACAGAGCTAATCTATGCCTCATCAGAAACCGACATCAAAGCTCCCCACTTCGTCATGTATGTCAGGGAATTACTCGAAGAAACATACGGTGTCACTACTCTCGAGCAGGGAGGACTCCAGGTCACGACCACTCTCGACCTCGCACTTCACGAGGACGCCCAGGCCAGTTTAAGCGCCGAAATTAGCTCACTTGAGAGATTCAAGGTTAGTAACGGGGCCGCTCTCATCACCAATCCCTCAACTGGCGAGATCCTCTCGATGATTGGCTCCCGTGACTACTTTGATAGCGAGATCGACGGCAAAGTCAACGTTACAACTCGACTCAGACAACCCGGAAGCAGTATCAAACCTCTCAACTACGCGCTCGGTATCGAGACTGGCACCATTACTCCGTCCACCATGCTCATCGACTCACCCATTTGCTTTACCCTCATCGGCCAACCCACCTACTGCCCCAAAAACTACGACAACAGTTTTCGCGGTCCCACCCAGATTCGCTTCGCACTCGGCAATTCTTATAATATTCCAGCGGTTAAGGTTTTGGCACTCAACGGCCTTGAGAACTTCGTCAACTTTGCCACTAAGATGGGCATCACCACCTGGGATAACCCTGATAACTATGGTCTCTCACTCACGCTCGGTGGGGGTGAGGTCATGATGACTGACTTAGCTTCGGCTTTTGCGGTCTTTGCTAATTCTGGCACAAAAGTCGCCCTCCAGCCCATTCTCAAAGTCGAAACTTCGCAGGGAAAAATTCTAGAACAGTACAATCCCTCTGGCAAATCAGTATACGTCGAAACTTCGCGCGACCTTCTCCCTTCAGTTGATCATCCAGAAAAAGTGCTCTCCCCAGGAACCGCCTTTCTTATCTCTCACATTCTCCATGACAATAACGCGCGAGCTGATTCTTTTGGCACCTCTTCTGTTCTTAATGTCAGAGGTAAAACCGTCAGTGTCAAAACTGGTACTACCAACAATCTGCGTGACAACTGGACGATCGGCTACACTAGAGATCGTCTCGTCTCAGTCTGGGTGGGCAACAACGACAACACTCCCATGAGCTATGTCGCCTCAGGTATTACAGGCGCCTCACCTATCTGGCAAGATCTCATGAAACTTGCCTTAGTTGATATTGAGACTCCCGGACCATATCAGCCAACAGAAGGAGTCGAGGGAGCCACAGTTTGCACGCATTCTGGCGCAGTCCCCGCTGCTGACAATCCCTGCGAAACCCGCTACGAGTACTTCCTCACGGACTCTGTCTCCACCATCCAAACTGTAGAGAAACGCCAGATCTTCGTCAACCGAGACACCCATCACCCTCCTAACTCAGAAGAAGAGTTTGGCAACATCGAAGAGCAAGAACACCTCGTCGGCACTGATCCATTTGTTAAAGATTATTGTCTTGATTGCGATCCATACCCTGAGGGGTACGAAGAGCCTCCCCTCACTATTCCCTACATCGACCTCACCAATCTCGATGAGGATATATGACTCGCCCTCTCAAATCATGGCTCATTATCAGCAGTATTCTACTCACTAGTTTTACTACCTACCTACTTCTACCACCCAAATCTCCTCTCTCTCCGGCATCTCCTACTGAGATACTGAATCCACTGCAAAACGGCAACACGCAAGAATCCAATTACGAAATAATTGGATTCTTGCCTTACTGGAACGTAAAAAAACTCACGCCTGAGGCCATTAACTCCACCACCCATCTCGCCTATTTCACTCTCCACCTTGGTGGTGATGGTCACGTAGTCAAACTCGATAGGCCTGGTGAAGAAGAGCCCGGCTACACCAACTACAAACGGATTCTAAGTAATTCCGATATTCGCCCAGAGTCTCTCATTCTTACCTTTATGCCCTATGACCAAGATGCTCTCCAGTCACTTCTTAATAACTCCAACTCTCGTCGCCAGGCTGTCCGCACCATTCAAACATATATGGAAGAGAGTAGAGCTGCAGGAGTCAACGTAGACTACGAACCACTCGGTGGCATCCCACCCTCGCTTAAAAATAACTTCACTCTCTTCATCCAAGAACTTTCCCAAGAGCTATCTGCCATAAGCCACAAGCCACAAGCCATGCTGAGTATCAGCATCTACCCCTCCGCCGCCTCACGCCCTCGAATCTGGGATCTTGCCGCACTCGCTGAGCATACAGATCACTTCGTCGTCATGACCTACGACTACCACCTTCCCACTAGCGACATCTCAGGACCCAACTCACCGCTCCGTGGAGCTGGCAAACTCTTTGAGCACGACATTCTCAAAAACCTCGCAGAGATTACCAAGCTCGTTGATAGTCGTCAGATTCTCCTCGGGATCCCTTTCTACGGCTACGAATGGGACACAGACTCCAACATGAAATACTCCCCCTCTGATACTAGAGCAGCCGTCGCCTCCCTCGAACGCATTCAAGAGTTAGTTGATGAGAACACTCTCGAATTATTGTGGGATCACAACTCACTCACTCCTTACGCAATCAGGCGAGACGAAGATAACGAGATTATCTCACAGATCTACTATGAATCTGTTGACTCAATTAGACTCAAACTAGAACTCGTCAAATCCGCCGGACTCGGTGGCATCGCAATCTGGGCTCTTGGATACGAGGGAGACAACCCTAATCTCTGGTCAACTATTCGCTCACTTAACACCCCTTAACATATCTTCATTTTCAGGCTAAAATAGCCTTGTGCCAGACCATAATTCAACTAAGCAAACTAACCCACTTCACCTACTTGAATTACTTGGTAAACCAATCTTTTTTCTGTTCACAATCTTAGGGGTCTTTTTTATTTCTTACCTTCATTTGATCAAAGTCTTTGTTCATCAGCTACTCAACATCCCAAAGCGTCTAAGGACAGTCCTTAACAGGAATTCCTGGCTGCAAGCCAAGAAGGGCTCGCCAGCCGGCGAAAGGACTGTCCTTGTCGGAAAAAGCCGCCCAAAAAGGTCAGATCTAATTGGATTCCCCTTACACTTCCCCAAAATTACTCTTCCAAGATTTTCCCGACCGAATTTCCGCCTCACCCAACCCCTATTCACCCTTCTCTCTTTCGTTATTATTATAATAGGCCTCACCTTCTATCAACTCATCCTCCGCGATCTCCCCGATCCCCACACCCTCTCCACCTCACTCCCTGCTCTCTCCACCAAGATCTACGATCGCAACCACATTCTTCTCTACCAAATCTACCGTGACGAGAACCGCACCCTCATCAACCTAGAAGATCTACCCAATCATCTAGTAAACGCCACCATCGCCGCCGAAGACAAATCCTTCTACCATCATCTCGGCATAAGCCCAACCGCAATCATCCGAGCATTCTATAGCAACACCACCTGCTCCCTTAGAATCCAGTCCTGCACCTCACTCCAAGGTGGCAGCACTATCACTCAACAGCTAGTCAAAAACGCCCTTCTCACCCCCGAACGCACCCTCACCCGCAAACTCAAGGAGGCCATCCTCGCCCTCTGGATCGAGACAATCTACACAAAAGATGAGATTCTCGAACTCTACTTCAACTACGTCCCATACGGCGGAACTGCATATGGTATCGAAGAAGGAGCTCGCTACTACTTTGACAAATCAAGCTCCGACCTCAACCTCGCAGAGTCTACTCTCCTTGCTGGACTCCCGATTGCCCCCACGACCCTCTCTCCCTTTGGCGTCAATCCGTACCTAGCCAAACACAGACAAGATCAGGTCTTAGATCGCATGCGCGGGGAGGGATATATCTCCATTGAAGAAGTAAATATGGCAAAAGAAACTCCTCTCACTTTCCGCAGCAAGGGAAACGGAATTTTTGCTCCTCACTTTGTGATGTATGTTCAAGATCTACTCGTCCAAAAGTTCGGCGAAAACATGGTCCACCGTGGTGGTATCGAAGTTATCACCACTCTCGATCTCTCCCTCCAAAAAATGCTCGAGAAAAATATCTCTTCGGAGGTAGCCCAGCTCAAACATCTTAATGTCAGTAACGGTGCAGGACTAATCCTCGATCCTCTTACCGGTGAGATTCTTGCCATGGCAGGTTCACGCGACTTCTTTGACACTGAACATGATGGACAGGTCAACATCACCATTAGTCAGCGTCAACCCGGCAGCTCCATCAAACCCCTCACCTATGCTCTCGCGCTCGGTAGCGGCCTCACCCCCTCTACTCGCATAGATGACTCTCCAATCTGTTTTAATAGTAGAGGCCAGGCTCCATACTGCCCCAAAAACTATGATGGCAAGTTCCATGGCTCAGTTACTCTGCGCACTGCACTTGCCAGTTCCTACAACATTCCGGCTATCAAACTTCTCAACAGCTTAGGGGTAGATCGCCTTGTTACCCTCGGCAAGAATCTAGGCATCACAACATGGGATGATTCGTCCCAATATGGCCTCGCCCTCACGCTCGGTGGCGGAGACGTGACACTACTAGAGCTCACCAACACCTATGCCACTCTCGCTCGTGGAGGCTCCTACTTCCCCACCCACGCCATCCTCAGTACCACCAACCACACCACCCTCCCCCCACTCCCTTCCCCCCAACCCAAGCAAATTATCTCCCCAGGAGTTGCATATCAACTCAGCAACATCCTCTCCGACAACCAAGCTCGCTCTCCAGCTTTTGGTTATCGCTCAGTCCTCAATATTCCAGGACATCAGGTCGCCGTTAAGACTGGCACCAGTAACGATCTGCGTGACAACTGGACGATTGGATATACCTCAGATTATGTTGTGGGAATCTGGGTTGGCAACAACGACAACACCTCGATGAGTAGTGTCGCCTCTGGCATAACAGGTGCCTCTCCAATTTGGAATACAACCTTCCAATCTCTCCTCACCGACTCACCTCCTCACACCTTCTCCCCTCCCGCTAACTTAATCAAAGTCAATCTCTCCTGCACTGATATTCCCCACTACGACTACTTCGTTCCAGGCACGGAACCCCACATCAACTGCAATCCAGAGCCAGAAGGTGAAATCTTATAATTTATACACAGTAATTGAGTGGGTTAGTTTTGTGCAGTCTCACAAGTTGCAAAGCAACCTGAAAGTCAGGTTTACGTGAGTAGCCCGAACCTATTAAGAAAAATGTTACGAGCAAGTGCAACGGTCGAGTGATATTTTTCCTAAAGAGAGTTCTCGCCAGCAAAATTACACCTACTCAGATTACTCGCAAATTATATGATTCTCAATTACTCAATTACCACTCTCTCACTCCCGATTTCCACTCCCTGCCCACTCGGAACCACTCGCGACTGAGTCTCTACCCCCCGCTCTCTACTCACAGGAGTTACAGACGTCGAAGTCTTTACCTCTCCCGCCACCCACATCAAAAATCCAACCAATAATAAAATTACAAAAAGAATCATCCCGCTCCACCTCGCCATCTTGTCTTGTTTTTTAGCTTTCTTCCTCTTCTTTACCGCCTTCCGTGCCCCTGCGGAGCCTTTAGGCGAAGTGGGGTTCTTTTTTTTATCCTTTGATTTATTCTCTTTCGCAGAAAAATCTGGCTTTTCCTCGATTATTTTTTTCATTTTTCTTCTTCTTTTATCTCTTCTATTCTCTGTACTATCTTCTCGACCACTCCCTTAATTGTCAACTCACTAGTATCTAGTTCCCACGCACCAGGCACGATTCTCAGCGGACTCGCCTCACGCGTCGCATCCAACTCATCTCTTTCTCTCAAAATTTTTCTTGCATAATCATGAGTCACATCCTTGTTCTTATTAACAAGCATCGAATGATACCTCTCAACTCGCACATCTTCCCTCGCGCTCAAATAAATCTTCAGTTCAGCGTCAGGTAACACTATATATGTTATATCTCTCCCCTCCATCACCACATCCTTTCCTAGCGCAATTCTCCTTTGCACGGGCACCAACACCTCACGCACCCTAGGCTTTGAGGCTACTTCTGCCACCACCGCACTAATTTTGGCCTCCCTTATTTCCCAACTCACGTCCTCGCCGTCCACTAGCACCGTGCTCAGCCGACCATCCTTCTCATCTCCTTCTGGACTTCTTACATCAATCTCAATTCGCCTTACTAATTGACTAAGCGCATCCTCGTCAGATAGTTCTATCTCATTTCTAATCGCCATCAGTGTCACGGCCCTATACATCGCTCCCGTATCCACATAAACAAATCCCGTAGTTCGAGCAAGCTCTCTGGCCACACTGCTCTTACCTGCCGCCACCGGCCCATCAATCGCAATCTGGAATCCAGTTGTCATAATACTTCTTTCTTGTTTAGACTTTCTCGGCTATTCTACTCACAACTTGCTCCACAGGCAACCCCGTCGTATCAAATATCCAGGCATTATCTGCTGGTCGGAGTGGATCAATCTCTCGATTCATCTCTCTATTATCTCGAGTATCAACATCTTTTTCAGCTTCTTCAAGTGTAATCTCCTCACCCCCCTTGGCCATCTGATCCTTCTTACGCTTAGCTCTCTCGATTGGCTTTGCATCCAAGTAAATCTTGAGCTTGGCATTGGGCAAAACTTTTGTTCCTATATCTCTCCCTTCCATTATCACCGACATTCCCTTTGCCATTTCTCTTTGCAAACTAACTAATTTTTCTCTCACTGCTTTGTACTGAGAGACCACGCTTGCTCCCTCTCCCATATCTGCTTTTCTGATTTCCCAACTCACGTCCACTCCATTGAGTAACACCGTCACATTCCTTCCATCCTTTTTCTCTCCATTTGGTGGCTCAAGACTAATCTCTACTTTTTCTAACAATTCACTAACTCCACCTTCATCATGCCAATCCATTCCCTGAGTCTTCATATACAGCCCCACTGCTCGGTACATCGCTCCCGTATCCACATAGACGATTCCTAGCTTATCTGCCACAAGCTTCGCCACTGTACTCTTTCCCGCCCCTACCGGCCCATCTATTGCGATCTGAAATATCTTGTTTTGCACGTCTATTATCGTATCACAAGATCACCTCTCCACCGACACACTGACTGACTGACTGACTAGCAGACACGCCGATATGCTGATACACTAACCTCATGCCTGCCCAAGAGAACTTCCAAGTCGCAATCGTCGGTCTTGGCAAAGTCGGTGTCACTACCGCCTATGCCACTCTGCTTCGTGGCCTCGCCACCAAACTAATTCTCGTCAGTCGCGATCTCAAAAAAGCCGAGGGTGAAATGTATGACCTCGTTCATGGATCCCCTTTTTACCAAAACACTCAAATCATTGCCACCGACAACTACGCTGACCTTCGCGGCACCGATCTCGTCATCTTCACGGCTGGATGTGGTCAAAAGCCAGGTCAAACTCGTCTCGATCTTAACAAAGATAACTGCAAAGTAGTCGACAAGCTCATCCCCCAGATAGTCAAGCATGCCCCCAACACCCTCATCCTAATGGTTAGTAACCCTCTGGACGTCATGACCTATCGAGCTACTCAACTAGCAGGCTTACCAGCAGGAAGAGTCTTTGGCTCTGGCACCATCTTGGACACCGCCCGTTACAGAACTCACCTTGCCAAACTACTTGATATTAGCCCCACTAGTATTCATGCTTACATCCTCGGCGAACACGGCGACTCCTCATTCGCTCCCTCCTCCACCGCCACCATCGGTGGCAAACCACTCCTTTCTTTCCCAGAGTTCTCTCCTGACCAATTTGCTTGGGCGCTAGAAGAAACTCGCAAAGATGCCTACAAAATCATCGAAGGTAAGGGCGCAACATACTACGGCATCAGCTCCGCACTCACCCACATCATCGATGTCATCAAACACGATAAGAAAAAAGTCATCCCCCTCAGCACCACGCTCACTGGTGAATATGGACTCAAAAACGTCGCCCTATCCCTCCCATGCATCCTCGGAAGAAACGGGGTCATCCACCCAGTCGAACTCCCCCTCACCATGCAAGAAAAACAAGAGCTAATTAACTCTGCCGACATCATCCGCAGTCACATCAAAACCATTTAATCATTCATCGCCCCAGCAGACTCATGTAAGTAAAATTAGTACGACCTACGCTTGATGCATACAACAAGTCACGTAGTGACCTGTGCATCAGGCTGGCGTGACTGGGGAGTAGTTAGAGAGCAAGTGTAGAGTATTCTCCTAACGGTCGAACGCTACTCATCCAGTAAATCAAGTAGTACCGGAGTTAATAATTTCTGCTTACTGAGGATGTCGGTGATGAGAGGAAATATTTTACGACAAAGATATTATTTATTAATCTCCGCTAACGTCAGCAATCCTTTTTTTGCCCCCACATGCTTAACCACACTCACCGCATTCTTCTTCCCCCACTCAATAGCTTTCTCATAATTATGACCATACAGAAGTGCCGCCACATACCCACTCGCAAACGCATCCCCCGCCCCCGTCGTATCCACCACCTTCTTAATCTTTGTCCCTCTCCAATACTTCACCTTCCCTTTCTCAATCACCTTCCCTCCACGCGAAGAATCCGTAATCACAGTGACCATAGACTCACTCGGCATAAGACCATCCTTCCAGATCTTCTCATCCATTACGTCCAGCTCCCACAGCGCCCCTGCCTCTTCTCGATTAAGAAATAGCACCTCCACCATTGGCAAAAGTCTCCGCAATTTTTCTTTCTTATTAATCTCTTTCATTCCAGGGTTAAAAGACACTCTTACCTTCTTAGTCTTTGCCCACTTTAGAAGAGTTTCCAATAGCTCTATATTCCCCCCTAGACTCGTAATATGTAACCATCGAGTATCCAACTCATCCAGTGGCATATCACGCTTCGTCAGCATCGCTGCTGCTCCCCTGTGGACCATAATACTCCTGCCCCCATCCCCAGCAATCAAGATCACCGAGATCGCCGTCGTCTCATCTGGTTCTTGCACAATAAACCTTGTCTCCACCCCCACCGACTCCAGATCTCGATGAACGATCAGTGCCTGCGGATCATTCCCCATCTCAATCACAGTTGCAGTCTTTAGTTCTTTTTTTGCCAGGCTCACCGCCGAGTTTGTTCCTCCACCTCCCGATGTCATGAGCACTTCTTCTACCTCCATCTTCCCACCATAAACTTCACACATCGCCACTCCTCCGGGCACCTCACCAGTCTTCATCACTCGGAATTTATCACTCTTCATAAAAATGTCGAGTGACGCCGATCCCACTGTCACCACATCATAGTTATTCATAAGCTCATTATTCCTAATTTACAAACACTGCGCAACCCCTCCGTAGCTTTATGCAAAGGGGGGTATCCATCCTTATTAGTCTAACACAAAGAGCTCACTCACTGACTGGCCTTTCTCCTTCAGCCAGATCTCTCCTTGATATTTTTCTCTCAACTTACTTGCTTTCTCACTAATCTCATCTTTCTTCCCTACATCATAATTAAGCTGGATCAGCTGCAATCTCGTCAGCGTATCTCTCTCAATCTCCTCAACAGGCGTCCCGTACTCGAGAGCTATTCCCGCCTTCACCCCCTCATTCTCCTCCACATCATCAATAAACAAAGCTTGTGACCCCATTCTCTCTATCTGCCCAATGATTATCGAGGCACCTGACTCCACACACTCTCTAATCCACTCTGTTGGATCGTCCACCATCAGGTGATACTCAACTTTCATTGAGCCAAAATCCTCCTCCACAAAGTCGCTTGGACCCACTGTCAACTCATCCACAAACTGCCCATCCGCCACTTCGATTCTTACTCGCTTATTAATTAACTTAAGCTCATCGAGATTCTTTCTTGCTTCCTCTCGACTAATTGCGCTCAATATTGGTATTAACATCATCCTATTCTACCTCCACCATTCTGGACTGACAAACTTAATCATTGCCAGCCAAACCAATTGCTTATATGCCCCAGTCCTTGTCACCCCGTTCTTAGTCAACACTCCCACAGCCCCCTCCTGCTTTTTTACATCCTTCCGCTTAAGTAGCTCTGCCATCACAGGCCCCAACTCACCCCCCGCCCTAATCTTTTCAGCCACGACTGGCGGCAACTCAAACTTAAGCCCTCCTCCGATTCCCTCCTGCCCATCTTTACCAACCACCACACACCATGCAGTCTCCATCAGCTTGCCATCCTGTTCATACACCCCGCCCTCCAGCCCCACTCCGTACTCAGCTACCCCAATAACACCTTGAGCTCTATTTCTCGCACCACGCAAGGTCTCTTCATCACTCCGAGGTTGCTCATCTACTCCCGACTCTATCTTCACCCCCACAACTTCTACTTCATCCCAAATCTCCTCACACACACTCCTAACCGCATTTACTTTCACTGGATTGGTACTCCCAACAATTATTTTCATAAAAATCCTAGTCGTAACCTTGCCTCTTCCGACATCATTGCCTGGATCCATGGAGGATCCCACACGAGCTCTGTCTCCACATTCTCCTCCTCCACTCCCTCCACGCTCGCAGCAGCTTCTTTGACCATTCTATCAATCACTCCCGCTAGCGGGCACCCCGGTGTCGTCAGCGTCATCACGATCTTCACGATCTCCCCTTTCACAATCACCTCATATATTAGACCCAAACTCACTATATCCACGTCCAGTTCTGGATCCATCACCTCACTCAAATTATTCCAGATTAATTGTTTATTTATCATCTCGACTAGTATAATGCATCTATGGCAAAAAAACCGTTTTTCTCGATCATCATTCCTACTCTTAATGAAGAAAAATATCTCCCCAATCTACTTAATGATCTACAAGAGCAAACCCTCCATGATTTCGAAGTCATCGTAGTTGATGGCCACTCCAATGACAAAACAGTCTCCCAAGCCAAGAAGTTCACAAACAAACTCCCCTCACTTCGCATCATCAACTCCGACACACGACAAGTTTGCACTCAGAGAAATCTAGGTGCCAAGGCTGCAAAAGCCAACACCCTTATCTTCATGGACGCTGACAATCGCCTTTCTTCTCATTTTCTCTCTGACATTAAATCTCTCTGGAAAGAGTCAGGCGCAGACATTCTCACAACCAGATTCCAACCCGACAAACTCACGAAACTCAATCTTGCCTTCAGCAGCGCTTTTAACCTCTTTTTTGAGCTCCAGAATTCTCTCAAACCCACATACATTGTCGAAGCCATGATTATTATTAGCAAGCAATGTTTTTCTGCAATTGGTGGTTTCGACGAAACTAGCAACTATGCAGAGGGTAAGTCTCTCATTCAACCTGCTATCAAGCTCGGTTATACTTCCATCTATGGCCGCGATCCTATCTGGACTTACTCTTTTCGTCGAATGCGTAAATACGGCCTCATGGGACATACATCAAGAACTATCTGGGCAGAACTCCAGAGTATTCTTGGATTAGAAAAAAACGAAGCCAAACTCTATCCCATGCTTGGTGGTTCATTCTACAAGGAATCTGGTCACAAAGCTCTTCTGACAAGACTTCATAGCCAACTCAAATCAACCTCAGCTCAAAACATATTTATAACCAAACTTACCACCCTCTTCAACTCGCTCAAATCAACTTAACTCAATACAAAACCAGCCTCAGTTGAGATAAATCTCAATCTCAGGCTGGTTTGTTTAGTTCGCTTATTAAGCGGATTTCTTTAGAACGGGCATGCCTGTTCGTTTGGTCTCTATAACCTCGTAACCTGCAGGAACCTCATCCAAAGCTTCTGGTCTCACGTCACGTGCGAAGTAATAGATTT